>ERZ780226.2404-NODE-2404-length-12925-cov-3.208936_pt1 | contig 12925 bp, 12 predicted proteins | sample MGYA00511165_ERZ780226 | MGnify/ENA primary metagenome ERZ780226 (study PRJEB29588, sample SAMEA2152373) | human gut metagenome | biome: human gut; feature: human-associated habitat; material: faeces | place: Denmark | collected 2008/2010 ...
CCCCCTTTGCACGCCTTTCTTCAATATCTTTCGTCGTGCAACGAAAGATATTGCCACCGGAGGTCGTAGGACTAGTAGAGAGGTTCGTAAAAACGTAAACCCTTAAACCCTTAAACCCTTAAACCCTTAAACCCTATACCACCTTGACTCCACACCGGACAGGTGAAACCCCAATTTCTCATACATATGCATCGCCGCCGCATTATCCGAAGCCACCGTCACCTTCAAATCCTCCCCCGGGCAGAGCTTTAATAAGGAAACCGCCAAATCCGTGCCCTTCCCACGGTATTTCGGCAAAACCCCAATGGCTGCCAGCTCATCCCCGTGGAGCTCTCCGATCCCATAGGGCTTTCCATTCTCGTCCAGCGCCAGAAACGCCCGCTGGTGTTCCCGGTAAATCCGCGCAATCTGCCCCCGGTCATAGCTCAGGGCATGGGATACCCTCAAAAAGCAGCGGTTATAAATCCGCTGATAAATGGCGTCGTTTTCCGGGGTCATGGGGGTGAGCGTCACCGGCTTTCCCTCCGGCAGCGCGGATTTTTCCACATGGAGAGCATAAATATCATAGGCATGGGGCAAACAGGATAAATCCCCATCCTTCCATGCGGCAAAAACCCGGTTTGCCCCGCACATGCGGCAGAAGGACGCGCACTCGCTGCCCAGCGCCGCCTCCATCCCCGGCAGCACCGTGCGCAGGAGAATATATGCCTTTTCGGACATGGGAATTTCCCGCAGAATCAGGGTTGCCGTGCCCCCTTGGGCGGTAAAAACAGGAATATTGTTCATGAAAATCACCAAAAACAGTATACCATGGGGCGGAAATATCATCAAGCCCCGGGGGTTGTGTTCTACCGCCGAATGTGATAGAATAAGCCGAAATATCATGATAACAGGAGGGCGTCACGTTGAAACTCAGGAATTTGATCGACATTGAAGACCTCTCGCTGGAGGAATGGAACGAGCTGTACGGGCTTGCCAGTCAGATCATTGCTCATCCCAAGGATTTTGTGGATGCGCTGCATGGTGATGTGATGGCAAGTCTTTTTTTTGAGCCGTCTACCCGGACGAATTTCAGCTTTCAGACCGCCATGCTGCGGCTGGGCGGGAATGTGTTCGGCTTTGCGGACCCAAAATCCTCCTCCACCTCCAAGGGCGAGACACTGAAGGATACCATTAAAATGGTGTCGGGGTATGCGGATGTGATCGTCATGCGCACGCCCACCGAGGGCGCTGCCAAGGCTGCCAGTCTCTACGCCGATGTACCGGTCATCAACGCCGGCGACGGCGGTCACATGCATCCCACCCAGACCCTGGCGGACCTCACCACCATCGCCACCCTTCGGGGGGAGATTCGGGACCTGAACGTGGGACTCTGCGGGGATCTGAAAAACGGGCGCACGGTCCATTCGCTCATTAAGGCGCTGGCAAAGTTCCCGGACATTCGGTTTTACCTGATTGCCCCCAGAGATTTGGCGATTCCCGGGTATATGGTGGAATTTATGAAGGAAAAGGGGCTGAGGTTTGTAGAAGTTACAAATCTCGAAGCCACCATGCCCCAGCTGGACGTGCTGTATATGACCCGGATTCAGCGGGAACGGTTCACCGATCCTCTGGAATATGACCGCCTAAAGGGCGTTTACATCCTCAATCGGAGCAAGCTGCGGACCGCGAAAAAGGACCTCTTAATTATGCACCCCTTGCCCAGAGTGGACGAGATCACCCAGGACGTGGACGAGGACCCCAGAGCCGTATATTTCGACCAGGCGCGGTACGGTATGTTTGCGAGAATGGCGCTGCTTCTCACATTGGTGAAGCAGCAGGGACGGAAAAAGCCGGAGCCTCAGGAGATCGGCACAAAGCCCCTGTGCCATAACCCCCGCTGCATCACCCAGACGGAGCTGTATCTGCCGCCGCTCACAAAAACCACCGGCGGAAAATGCTGCTGCGCCTTCTGCGACAAGGAGATTTAAATGGAAAAACAGGTTTGCCTGAACCGTGGCGAGGAGCAGGACATCGAAAACGGCTCCCTTTGGATTTATGACAACGAGATCGACTGGTGCACCGACACCTGCCGGGACGGGGATGTGGTGACGGTTCTCGACAGCCGCCGCCGGTTCTGCGCCAAGGGCTTTTTTAACAGCAAAAGCAAAATCGTCGTCCGGGTGCTCACCCGGGATAAGGACGAGGAAATTGACCGGGAATTCTTCCAAAAGCGCATCACCCGGGCGTGGGAATACCGGAAATCCATCGGGCTGACGGATGCCTGCCGGGTGGTGTTCGGGGACTCCGACGGGCTGCCGGGACTGACGGTGGACAAGTTTGGGGACTATCTCTCCTTCCAGATGGTGTCGCTGGGACTGGAGCAGTGGAAGCAGGACATTCTGGACATTCTGGTGGAGCTGTTCCAGCCCAAGGGCATCTATGAGCGGGACGATTTGCCCGTGAGAGAGAAGGAAGGATTGACCCAAATCAAGCAGTGCGTCTATGGCGAGGTGCCGGAAAAAATCGAAATCCGGGAACACGACGCAAGCATGCTGGTGAGTATTCCGAATGGGCAGAAGACCGGGCATTTTCTGGATCAGCAGGAGAACCGGGGACTGCTGAAAGATTATGTAAATGGAAAGACTGTGCTGGATCTGTGCTGTTGCAGTGGGGGCTTTTCCATCCATGCGGGACTGTATGGGGCAAAAAGCGTGGACGCGGTGGACGTGTCGGAATCGGCGCTGGCGCTGGTACGGGAGAACGCGGCGCTCAACGGTCTTACTACCGTGAACACCATCTGCCGCAATGTGTTTGACCTGGCGAAGGAATACGATCAGGCGGGGAAGAAATACGACGTGGTGATTCTCGATCCGCCGGCATTCGCCAAATCCCGGCGGGTGCTGGAGTCGGCATATAAGGGGTATAAGGAGCTCAATTACCGGTGCATGCGGCTGGTGAAGTCCGGCGGTTTTATGGTAACCTGCTCTTGCAGCCAGTTTATGACCAGGGAGCTGTTTTTAAAGATGCTCCGGGAGGCGGCAAGGGACAGCGGACGTAAGGTCAGGCTTATCCGCGAGGTGATGCAGTCCCGGGATCATCCGGCGGCGATTGGCGAGGAGTCGGCACTGTATTTAAAGGGCTGGGTCTTAAGTATCTGGTAGTTTTTTGTGCTGCGGAAAAAATTTGTGCTTGACAAAACAGGGTGCGTATGGTACTATCTTAGGGCTGACATTTCAGCCCTATGCGGGTGTAGTTCAATGGCTAGAATCCCAGCCTTCCAAGCTGGTTGTGTGGGTTCGATTCCCATCACCCGCTCCATGATCTGCGCCAATAGCTCAGCTGGATAGAGCAACTGCCTTCTAAGCAGTAGGTCGGGGGTTCGAGTCCCTCTTGGCGTACCAAGGCAGCCTCTATTGGTTGCAGAGAGAAGTATATGGTGGGTATAGCTTAGCTGGTTAAAGCGCCAGATTGTGGCTCTGGAGACCGTCGGTTCGAATCCGATTACTCACCCCACTTCTTATTCTATGCGGTGTTTGATGCTGCCGGTTTGCATTTAGGGATGTGGCCAAGTCGGTTAAGGCACCAGACTTTGACTCTGGAACCGTGGGTTCGAGTCCCGCCATCCCTGCCAGACCTGATCCGCTAGCTCAGTCGGTAGAGCACCTGCCTTTTAAGCAGGGTGTCCGGGGTTCGATTCCCCGGCGGGTCACCATCTGCCGACTTTTCCTCGAAACGAAAGTTTCGGGGTTTTTTTGTTTTTTCGCGGAATTGGAGATTACGCCCGATGCAGGGGACTGCACCGGGCGGATTTTGTATGGGGTCAGCCAATTCCAAGCTTCATTTTGAGGGCATCCTGCAGTGTCTTGGAAAAATCCAGGTTTGCGCTTCTTGCCAGATCATTGAGCCAGGAGGGGATGGTCAGCGTTTTCTTGACCGCTTTGTTGTTGTATTTTTTCTGATAAGCCAGAGAATCAAACTCTGCCATCACAAGAAAATCTCCTTCGGGAATTTCAATCCGCTCCGGCGGGGTCGCCTTTGGATACTCCGGAACATCGTCCAGGTAAAGACCGATTGCCTCCTGGAGCATTGCCAGGGTTTCCTGAATGGTTGCTCCCTGGGTGAAGCAGCCCGGAAGATCGGGAATACAGGCAGAATACCCGTTTTCTTCTTTGTGAAAAAACAGCGGGATAGTAAATGGGCGCCATGTTGGGCATCTCCTTTTTATCAATTCAGTGGGAGTTTGTCAACAGCTTGTGAAGGTGCCGGGAGAAATTACCCGCACCCCGGTTCCGTCAGCCAGCGTCAGAATCAATCGCCCATGTCTGCAAGCCTGCGGCAAATGTCGAGAATGTCCACATGGGGACGGATTTTTCCCTGAAGCACCAGTGTTAAATAGCGTTTTGCCTTTGATTTGAGCGAACGGAGCAGCTTGGCATCGCGAACGACATAAGGCATGCCGGAAACGGTATAGGGACGCACTATGTAAGCTTGCACCACGGGGATCATGTCGCCGATTAAAAACGCGCTTTCCCGTCCGGAAATGACACCAAGATGGTAGAACAGCGTTTTCTTTCCGGCGGTTTCTGAACGCGCAATTGCCGCGCGGTATTTTTCTACCTTTGAGCTGATGGGAATCATCCACAGGATGCCGTCGATTTGCAGCGCGAAAAAATGGGGGCGGTTTTCTGCCTTGTTATCCATCATGCGGCCCGTATCGTATTGCTGAAAATATGAATCAGACAGGATATACAGTCCATTTTCTTTTACGTCCATAGGCATTCCTTTCAAAAGAAAAGCCCCTCAAACGAGGAGCTTTTCAAGCTCACAATTTATTCGTCGCCGTGAGCAGGCGGCAGTCAAAATCAAGCCCAACATTTATTGGTCGCCACGGGCAGGCGGCAAAAGAGCGGGACAAACACGAACACCGGGTTAGTATTTGTGTCCTGTGAGGAAACTCCTCACACCTCTATTATACGCAAAAACAATGAAAAATCAACCGAAAAATATGGAATTTTCTGCACATTACCCGCACCCCGGCTCCAAATCCCGTCTGACGCTGCCCCGATAGAGCCGCGCCAGCCGGTTATACGTCTCGCAGTCCAGATTGCCGGTGGGCTCGCTTCCGTGAAGGGACTGGAGCATCCGGAGGTTTTCGGCGGTATTCCGGTCGATTCTGCCGTTTAGCTCCGGCATATGGAGCTGGGGATAGTCGCTGTGGAGGGCGGCGAGGATGCCCTGCGCCACGAACACATGGGGGTGGCTCTGACCCGGCGCGATCACCAGGGTGGCTGGGAACTGGGCGATGGGGGCTTCGGTGGGCAGAAGATCCGGAAGGGATGCGTTATAAGCCCGGACGATGGCGGCATGGGTCTGGTTGTCGGCAATGCCGGTCACCGGAAGATTGTTTTTCTGCTGGAAGGCGGAAACAGCCCCTGCGGTGGCAGCGCCGAAAATGCCGTCCGGGACCAGCGTGGGCAGGTCCGCATCCAGAAACGACAGGGTTCGGAGCATCAGCTGAAGGCTGCGGATGGGGGAGTTTAATACGGGGTCCTCTTGCATATTTTGTAGAATCCTCCTTTCGTGGGGCAAAACCTTTAAATTTTCGCAGCGGATTTGTGAGGGAAAAGGACCGTCAAAGCCCGCAGACGCAATTGTGCGGTGTTGCCTTTATAATATTGTATCTCAAGATAATGCCGGTCTAATTATGTGCCTCAAGGCAATACCACACAAAGCATCGATATGTGGTTTTTCCTTAATTCGGGTCGGACTGCCCGGTATACATGGCATACCCCGGATACTGCCGGTGGCGGACCTGGGTGGCGGCGGTCTGACCCTGAGAGAGCAGGGTGAGGCAACGGCGGAGCTCGGGACTGGGCTGACCGGTGGCGCGGAGTCCCAGCTGGGTTTGGAGCTTTGCAATGGCGCGGGTGGTGTTCCGGTCCAGCATGCCGCTGATCCGCGGGGTCACCATGGGCGCGAACACCGGCGCCACCGTTTGCAGGCTCCGCTGGATGTCCGAAATCGTCTCCACTGCGCCGGGGGGATCCGCCGGGAACAGGGTGTCGTTATCCAGCACTGTCTGCTGGATGCCGTCAAAGCGATTATAGATATCGTTCCAGGTGGCAGCGCCCACTAAGCCGCTGGGGGTCAGTCCCGCATACCGCTGAAATGCCAGAACCGCGTCCCTTGTGCCGATGCCATACACCCCGTCAATGGTGGGCTCCGGAATTTCCGGGATGAACTGGGACAGCACCGACAGCATATACTGGAGCTTCGACACATATTCCCCCGTACTGCCCAGAGACAGCGCCCCCGGAATGTTATAGGACCCCACCTGATACCGCTGCCCCTCGGAGCCCAGCTCCGCCAGCTTGGTGACTGCCACATAAATGGCGATGAGCTGATACCAGGTGGCAGCGCCCACAATGCCGTCAGAATTCAGATTGAAAATCCGCTGGAAGGCTTTGACGGCTTCCTCGGTGCCGGGGCCGAACAGACCGTCCACCGGGTAGATTTTCGGAATGGCAGGGTAGTTCCGGGCAATGCGGTTCAGGGCGCCCTGGACGCTCAGAACCCCTTCGCCGGAGGAGCCAAGCCGCAGAGGGGTGCCGGGGTAGGAGGGGCTCAGGTCCCGGACGGGCACATTGGTGACGATTTCAATGTCGTCTCCATAATAATACTTGAGGATGTCGAGATAATCGTAGCCCTGCTGGGCAAGATTCTGGCTGCCCCACTGGCTCATGCCGGAGCAGGTGACGGTGGTGCCGTTGCAGAAGGAGGCGGACAGGGGCTCAATGGTGCCGATGCGGCGGATATAGCTCTGAAACAGCTCATCCACCAGCTGTCCCACATTTTCGAAAATATCCCTGCCCTGAATATACTTCTGGTCATAGGCGGTGGAATTGGTGATGTCGAAATCATAGCCCCGGCTGGGGTAGTATTCCAGATAGATTTTGTTCAGGGCAAAGGAAATCTGCGCCAGAATATTGGCGCGGAGGGCGGCTTCGTCCCAGGTGGGATAGATCTCGCTGGAGGCGACGTTTTTAATGTAGTCCCGGAAGGGGACGGTGACATTTTCCGCCGCAGAGCCCGGGGGTCCCAGGTGGACGGTGATATTGGCGGGGATGTAAGGGGTATCCGGCATATTATGCTCCCTCCCAAATGGGCTGCGGTGTAAAGTGAAAGTCCTCCTGACCGGATTTGTCCGGATCGAAGCGCTGGAGGGGGAGCAGGCGAATGGTCTGCACCGTCTCAATGCCCGGGAACACCTGAAGCCCCTGAAGGGTCACCCGTTCATATTCCGGATGCTCCACAATCACGTTCAGTCCGGTCCAGGGCTGGAGGGTGTTTTCGGGGCTTTGGCTCAGGGATGCCCCCGGAGTTTCCACCACCAGCGGGTCCGTTTCCCCCGAGGAGCCGGTGACACGGATGCCAAGGAGCCGCCCGGGGCTTTGCTGCTGGCGGATGAGCACCGTTGCGCCCTCCACCGGCAGGTCTGCATCGGAGGTATAGACACGAAAGGTTAGGCTGCCAGTTTGCTGCATATCAGAAATCCCTCCTTGGATATTTGGCGAATCTAAAAGAGTGTATGCAGCAGGCTTGAAATTTAGAACATGTTTTTGGGGCAACACCGCACAAAGACGTCTGCGGGCTACAGCCAATCTTTTCCGCCGGAAATGCGCCAATCTCCCTTGAAATACACAAAGTATTCCTGCGGTCGATTGCCTTTTTCCGACAAAAAATCTTTGGCTGAATCCTCTTGCCGCTTTGCGCGGTATTACCCCGAGCCGATGAACGATAGACAGCGCTTAATGTAAGATAGAAATACAAGAAACGAAGCGTAGACGAAAAACCGGCGAAAGTAGCAATTTTTGACCTGGGATTTTGGCAGAATTGTTATGAAATATGCGAAAATAATACTATGCCGGCGGGGGATTTTGTGATATAATAGCCAAAACAGATGCGGATTTTGGGAAAGAGTCCCCGCATCTGCACCCTGACCGCAATGCGGTCCGCATTTTAGGAGGGAACCCGAGATGATTGAAGTATCCGGATTGACCAAGACCTATGGCAACAAGCGAGGCATTACCGATATCTCCTTCTCCATCAACGAGGGCGAGATCGTCGGCTTCCTTGGACCCAACGGCGCTGGTAAGTCCACCACGATGAATGTAATCACCGGCTATCTGTCGGCAACTGCCGGCGCTGCCAAGGTGGCTGGCATCGACATTCTGGAAAATCCCCTGGAGGCGAAAAAACACATCGGCTATCTGCCCCAGGACCCGCCCCTGTATCTCGACATGACCGTGGATGAATACCTGAACTTTATCTACGACATCAAGGGCGTGAAAAAAGCAGACGAAAGCCGCAAGGCGCATATCGACCGAATCTGCGAAATGGTGGGCATTACCCATGTGCGCTCCCGGGTCATCAACAACCTGTCCGGCGGCTATAAGCAGCGCTGCGGTCTTGCTCAGGCACTGGTGGGCGACCCCGATGTGCTGATTCTGGACGAGCCCACCGTTGGTCTTGACCCCAAGCAGATCATTGAGATCCGCAACGTCATTAAGGATCTGGGCAAAAACCGCACCATCATCCTCTCCACCCATATTTTGCAGGAGGTTTCGGCAGTCTGCGAGCGGGTGCTGGTCATCAACAACGGGCGGCTGGTGGCAGACGATACTCCTACCCATCTGTCCGCTATGCTTACCGGCGAGCACAAGCTGGAATACCGGATCGCAGGACCCAAGGATAAAATCGTTCAGGTGCTCCGCAGCGTAGACGGCGTGAAGGTGGTTACCCCCACCATCGAGGCGGAGCCGGGCGCATTTGAATATTTGGTGGAATCGGCGGAGCATCTGGACGTGCGCAAGCTGATCTTCTCGGCGCTCTCCAAGGCGGGCTATCCGGTGCTGCTGCTTAAGAATCAGGATCTGTCGCTGGAGGATGTGTTTATCCAGCTGACCGCTGATAAAAAATCTTCCGCGAAAAGAGGTTAATCACAATGTCTGCAATTTTCAAGCGCGATTTGCGTGCCTATTTCAAGTCCCCGCTGGGCTATGTGTATCTGGCAGCGTTTGTTCTGGTGCTGAACATCTATTTTTACCTGATGAACGTGTATTCCGGCTCCAGCAGTCTGGACGGCATCTTCTCCTTTATCGTTACCATGTGCGTGTTCCTGATCCCCATCCTCACCATGCGCACCTTTGCCGAGGATTATAAGCAGAAAACCGATCAGCTGCTGTTCACGGCTCCCGTTCGCCTGACGGGCATTGTCATGGGCAAGTTTCTGGCGGCGCTGGTGGTGTTTGCCATCGGCATCCTCATTACCCTGGTGTATGTGGTGGTGATCTCCTCCTGGGGGCAGCTGGAGGCGGCAACGGTCATCGGCAACTATGTGGCGATTCTTGCCACCGCCATGGCGTTTATCTCCATCGGCGTGTTTATCTCCTCCCTGACCCAGAACCAGCTGGTGGCATGCGTGGCGACTGTGGCAGTGTTCCTGGGACTGTACCTCATGGACTACTCCTACAGCTTCATGAAGGCGACCTGGGCGAAAAATCTCATCTATTACTTTTCCATGTTCCGGCGCTATGAGGACTTTGCACAGGGCATCTTCTCATTCGCCGACCTGTTCTTCTACCTCAGCGTTGCCGGCACGTTCGTGTTCCTGACCGTGCGGATGCTGGAGAGAAAACGCTGGAGCTAAGGAGGAACCATCCCAATGAGCAACAAGAAAAATCAAGAAATAAAGCCTGTGGACGCTGCCGGCTCCAGCGCCCAGCTGGGTAAAAAGCGCCGCATGAAGATCGGCGCTCTGGCGCTGATCTCCACCATTGTGGTGATTGCGGCAGTGATCGCCGTGAACTATTTTGTGGACTACATCGCAGACCGGTATGTGCTGGAAATCGACATGACCTCCAAGGGCGAATATGAGATTTCCGACGAAACCGTTCAGCTGCTGGGCACCCTGTCCGAGCCCATCACCGTCACCGTCCTGTGCGACGAGACGGACTATGCCAACAACTCTGACCTCCGGCGTCTGCCCAAGGTCCTCCAGCGCTATGAGCAGCTGAGCCACGGCAACGTCACGGTCAAATACATCAACGCCGTGAACAATCCCGCGATTTTTGCCCAGTACGATCAGCTGGGCGACCTGAGCTCCGGCGACATCATTGTAGAGAGCTCCAAGCGCTATAAGTCCATGAGCCCCTACGACCTGCTGGAGTACCAGACCGACAAGAACGCTTCCTCCGGCTCCTCCAGCGACACCAAGTATTTAACCGGTCTCCGGGCGGAGCAACGGCTGACTTCTGCGATCCTGTATGTCACCGCAAACAAGGTGCCCAAGGCGGCGTACACCACCGGACATCAGGAGGACACCAACCACGAAACCCTGGACACCCTGCTGACCTCTGCCAACTACGACACCGAGACGCTGAGCCTGATGCAGGAGGGCAAGGTGCCCGACGACATCGACATGCTGATTATCTCCCAGCCCCAGGGCGATTTCACCACCGAGGAAATCGACGCTTTGGAAGAGTTCATGAACAATGGCGGCAAGATGATCGTCTCCTTTGCCTCCAACACCCCCAAGCTCCAGAATCTTGAGGAGTATTTTGAGGAGTGGGGCGTTGCCTACGAGAGCGAAATGGTCTACGACAATGAGCGCTGCTTCGCGGGCACCAACTTCTATCTGATGCCCAACATCAACACCGTGGAGGGGCTGACGGATAATCTGGACACCAAGAGCTATGTAATCATCCCCGGCGCCCGTCCCATCACCACCCTGTGGGAGCAGGACAACTGGAGAGGAACCCAGGTGCTCATGTCCACCTCCAACAACTCCTATGCCAAGGACCTGAATTCTGAGACCACCTCTTATGAGCAGACCGACACCGACGAAACCGGTCCCTTTAACGTGGGCGTGCTGTCCTATCAGAACTCCATGCATAATCTCAACAGCACCTATTCCTATGCCCTGTTCCTGAACGCAGGCTTCCTCAGCGACAGCACCCTGGACAACACCGCGTTCCTGAACAAGGACTATGTACTCTCTGCTCTGAACTTCATGAGCGACGACACCGAGGCGGTTTCCATTGCCTCCAAGGATCTGACCTCCAACACGCTGGCAGTACCCGGCTCCGCAAAGAGCGTGCTGTTCTATCTGCTGATTCTGATTATCCCCGGCGTTTGCCTGATTGCCGGTATCACCGTATGGGCAAAAAGGAGACATAAATAATGAAGAGCCTGAAAACCATTATCATCGCAGGGGCTGTTCTGATTGTCTTCATCATTGCATCTCTGGTGGTGACCCATCTGCCCTCCCGCAGCGGGGATACCACGGCGGATTCCGTCAGCCAGGAGGAATCCTCCTCCGCGGAAACCGCGTATATCATCAATCGGGATTACGACAGTCTGGAACGGTTTACCATCGTTCCCACGGAGCGCAAGGTGGATGAGGACACCAGCTATGCCTATGCCTCCGAAGCGCTGGATGTGACCATCACCCGTTCCACCGACGACAAGGGCGCGGAGGTCTATTCCTATGACGTTAGCCCCGACCCCGGCAAGTTTGAGTACGACACCTCCATGTTCCGTTCCATGCTCTACACCCTGACCTCCATCACTGCCAACTCCGTGGTAGAGGAGAACGCCAAGGACCTGAGCGTGTACGGACTGGACGAGCCCACCGCCACCGTGAAGACCTATTATTCCGACGGCAGCGAGGTGGATCTCATCATCGGCTCTCAGGCGCCGGTGGATCAGACCTATTACTGCATGACCAATGAGTCCGATACCGTGTTCACCATCGGCTCCTATGTGGATTCGCTTCTGGTGCGCCGGCCCATTGAGTACCGCGCCATCACCCTGTTCCCCACCTACACCGATGACGATGTTTACACCAACATCAACTGGGTGAAGCTCACCAATCGGGACGGCAGCGAGATCGAGGTCCAGCTGGACAGCGACCAGTCCAATGAGTATAACACCGAGGGCAGCCAGTACGTAATGCTGGAGCCCTATCAGGTGTCCGGCAACGCCACCACCATTCAGCAGAACATTCTGGACGTGGTTTCTACCCTGTCCCTGGGCAGCATCATCAAGGATATCGACGAGGATGAATACGCCGACTATGGCCTCAACCATCCCGCCAAGCTGGAGATGACCGACACCTCAGGGAACGAGGTCCATCTGCTCATTGGCGACGTGTGCCCCAACGCGGACTACACCTATTGCATGCTGGAGGGCACCGACACCCTGATTACCTGCTCCTCCACTGCGGTGGGCTGGGACGGTCTGAGCTATGTGCAGTTCATGCTGCGGACCGTCTGGAGCTATAACATCGAGCAGCTGAAGACCCTGAATATCACCATCGACGACAACGACTACACCGTGGACGTGACCCATTCCACCAAGAAGAACGCCAACGGCAACGATGCGGACAAGGTGGAGGGCACCCTGGACGGCGAGGAGATCAGCGAGACGAACATTCGGCGGCTGTATATCAAGTGCCTGTATTTCCGTGTGGTGGACAACCTCACCGAGGACGAGAAGAAGGAATATGCCAACGCCGAGGCAACCTCCAAGATCACCATTACCCTGGAGGGCGGCGAGGAGCATACCCTCGAGCTGGTGCCCATGACCGACCGGAAGTACGCCATGCGGCTGGACGGCGAGATGGAGTATTATTGCTATAAGAAGAATCTCACCGGTCTGGAGACAAGTATTGGGTATGTGAAGAATCATGAGGAACTGGATTTCAGCTTTGATTAAAATTCAGGGAAAACGGACGCACGATGGTGCGTCCGTTTTTTTGTGATTCAGGGGATGGTTTTTGAGGTTCTATGAGTTTACGGGCATTCTCTTTTCGGTACAGCCTCCGGCGGCAATATCTTTCGTTGCACGACGAAAGATATTGAAGAAAGGCGTGCAAAGGGGG
>ERZ780226.2411-NODE-2411-length-12890-cov-2.943981_pt1 | contig 12890 bp, 12 predicted proteins | sample MGYA00511165_ERZ780226 | MGnify/ENA primary metagenome ERZ780226 (study PRJEB29588, sample SAMEA2152373) | human gut metagenome | biome: human gut; feature: human-associated habitat; material: faeces | place: Denmark | collected 2008/2010 ...
GGGACTGATTTTTACCGCAGTTTCTTTATTGGTCTATGCAAAAGGGGCTTTCCATCGGCGCGGAAATCGGATATAATGGAGGTAAACCATTGATTTTACATCCAGTTCAGGAGGAACCCCCATGCTGTTTCGCAAACATATCGAACCCCGCTGTACCTATTGCCGCTATGCTGCACCGGCAGAACCGGACACGGTGATCTGCCGGAAAAAGGGCATTCGCGATGCCGGAGATCACTGCCGCCGCTTTCGCTATAATCCCCTGCGCCGGGTGCCTCCAAAGCCCGCCGCTGTGGACTTCACCAAATATGACAAAGAGGATTATTCCCTATAACGAAAAAAGCGCAAAATACCGCGACATCTGAAGTCAGATGCCGCGGTATTGTTTCCGTTATGGACTACTTCTCCATTTTCTTTCTGACAAGGTTGACGAGATAAGCGACAACGCACACAACGCCAACCACTGCATAAACGATGAGAGAGAAGCTGATGCCCTCTACATACTTCATTCCGGCAATGGCAAGACACGCCAGACCCAGCATAAACAGTACGATCATTGTTTTCACCTGCCCCCATTCATTTCACGTTAAAGTATAGCATACGCAATTCCGTAAGTCAAGCATTCTACACAAATCTGGCTGCATGATTCGTGCAATTTTGATGCAGATTTTTGTTATTTTCGTCAAATAGCATCCAGCGCCTGGGCAATATCCGCAATCAAATCGTCCTTGCTCTCCAGTCCGCAGCTCATACGAACCAGCTCAGCGGGCACACCGGCTGCCCTCAGCTGCTCATCGTTCATCTGCCGATGGGTACTGGTGGCAGGGTTCAGGCAGCAGGTACGGGCATCTGCCACATGGGTTTCAATGGCAGCCAGCTTCAGGTGCTTCATAAACGTCTCCGCAGCAGCCCGTCCGCCCTTCAGACCGAAGGATACCACACCGCAGGAGCCGTTGGGCAGATATTTCTCTGCCAGCTTATGATACTTGTCGCCGGGCAGACCGCAGTAGTTCACATAGGCGATCTTGGGATGCTGATTCAGGAATTCTGCCACCGCCTGACCGTTTTCACAGTGCCGGGGCATCCGAACATGCAGGCTCTCCAGTCCCAGATTCAGCATAAAGGCGCTCTGGGGGGACTGGGTGGAGCCAAAGTCCCGCATCAGCTGTGCGGTGCACTTGGTAATAAATGCGCCGCCCTGACCAAACTTCTCGGCATAGGTGATGCCGTGATAGCTTTCATCCGGCGTGGTAAGACCGGGGAACTTATCCTTGTGCGCCATCCAGTCAAAGTTACCGCTGTCTACAATGGCGCCGCCCACACAGGCACCGTGACCGTCCATATACTTGGTGGTGGAATGGGTGACGATATCTGCGCCCCACTCAAAGGGACGGCAGTTGATGGGCGTAGCAAAGGTGTTGTCCACAATCAGCGGGACCCCATGGGCATGGGCTACTTTGGCAAACAGCTCAATGTCCAGCACCGTCAGGGCAGGATTAGCAATGGTTTCGCCAAACATCGCCTTGGTATTGGGACGGAATGCCGCATTCAGTTCTTCCTCTGTGGCATCGGGGCTTACGAACGTGGTTTCAATGCCCATCTTTGCCATGGTGACGCTGATGAGATTAAAGGTGCCCCCGTAGATAGAGGAGGACGCCACAATATGGTCGCCGCAGCCCACAATATTAAACAGCGCAAAGAAGTTGGCAGCCTGTCCGGAAGAGGTCAGCATCGCTGCGGTGCCGCCCTCCAACTCCGCAATTTTGGAAGCCACATAATCGCAGGTGGGGTTTTGAAGCCGGGAATAGAAATATCCGCTTGCCTCCAGATCAAACAGCTTGCCCATATCCTCAGAGGTAGCATATTTAAACGTGGTGCTTTGAATAATCGGAATCTGACGAGGCTCTCCATTGCCTGGAGTATAGCCTCCCTGAACGCATTTTGTATCAATATTTTGTGGCATGCCAGCCGCTCCTTCCTTTTGCGCCATTCTGTCATCAATTTACCAGTCATACAGATGGCTGAAAAAAATACCCTACAGGAAATAACATTCCCGTAGGGTATACTTTAGCACGATAAACACATTCTGTCAATGCAGCCGTACCATTTTTCTGGTGAGCGGCTCCGACAGATCCACATAGCTCAGACCGCCCGCCTCGCCCTCAATAGTCAGTGAGACGGAATTTACCGCATCCAAGCCGGTCAGTGTCTGAACCAACGCCCAGACCGCCTCCCGTTCCTTTTCCTCGGTATCGTTGCCGGGCACAAACTCCCGGGACAAATCCACGTAGCACACGCTGCCAGATACGCTGACGCTGAGCAGCTCGGTGCCAAAGGGAATGGGATTATAGAAGCCCTGAGGCGGCGTGTAGCCCAGCAGTTCGTTCAGCACCGCCTCTGCAGACGGCTCCGATACCTGCTGCTTCACCCGCACCGGAACCGGAAAGGGATCGCCGGTCATCCGCTGAAGGGTATAAAGATTCACATCCATTTCTCCCCCGGTGTTGTGAACCGGTCCGATCACCCGGGTATCACGGGTGATCGGCTCCCCAGCAGCATGATGCCGCTGCCGCCGATGGATGCGCCGTCCTTCAGGAATATCACCGAATCCACTGTGTCCAGTCCGGTCAGGGTATCTACAATGCTGTACACGGCAGTGTACAGTCCGTATTCCCCTGAAAAAGCCTTGTCATAAAAATCCGAAGACAGGTCCACCGTGCAGACACCGCCGCTGGTGGAGACGTTCAAAACCTCGGTTCCATCGGGCATTGCTGCCTGCAAGCCAACAGTCTCGGGACCGGATAAAAGCTCCCTCATCAAATACGTCTCCGCCGTCTCATTTTCGCTGAGGGTTGCTTCCCGCAGCTCCGGAATCACATAGCGCCGATCCTCTGAGGGAAAATATAACGTAAACATCTGGTCGGTATCCGACTGATATTCATCCTGTACCAAAAAGCTGTCCGGGGTCAGCTCCATATGAATCCGTCCCAGCTCATCCGACAGGGTAATAGCAGTCTCACCGGTATAGACGCACACGGTTCGCGCCAGGCAAGCGCAAGCTACCGCCAGATCCACCCCCTGAAGGGAAAAGAATGCACTGGACAGTACCAGCTCCGTTCCATCTTCCCCCTGGTCAACGGAAATCGCCTCGGTACCATCCGGAAACGGAGAAATCAAATCATCCTGGACCGGTCCGCGAAAATACAGCTCCAGTACCGGTCCCAGCGCTCCCGCGTAGGTCGTGCGGCTTTCGGATGCCAGCATTGCATCGGCTGCCAGCTCCGACGCGCCCCGCTGTTCATAAAAGAACAGGACATGGTTCCCTCCGGTTTGAGACGTCGTTGCGCCGCAGCCGGCAAACAGCAGGCATAAGACCATCATCAGACTAAGCAATCGTTTCATGGCTCTCCCTCCCACTGGTAACGGGGGAACTGTACCGTAAACCGTGCGCCGCCTTGGGGACGATTGGCTGCGGTAACGGTACCGCCGAACTTCTCTGCGGTTTCCCGGACAATGGCAAGCCCAAGACCGGTGCCGCCAGCCTCCCGGGAGCGCGCCTTGTCCACCCGATAAAATCGCTGGAAGATTCGATCCAGCTCGTTTTCCGGAATTCCTACGCCGTTATCCTCTACAATCAGGATGGCTGTACTGCCCTGGGAATAGGCGATCAGGCGCACCTGTCCGCCCTCCTGGCTGTATTTCACGCCGTTTTCCGCCAAATTCAGCACCAGCTGGAAGATGTCGTCCTCCCGCGCCATGACGCAGCAGTTTTCCTCGGAGCTCTGCTCGATCTCTGCGCCCATTTCCTTAGCATAGGGTCCCAGCATGCGCACCGCTTTTTTGCAGCACTCGCCCAGGTTTACCGGCTCCGTTTCCGTGGGGGTAAACTGGCGGCTGTCCAGCGCCGTCAGATTTAATAGCTTCGAGGTCATTCTTGTCAGTCGGTCCGCTTCTCCGGAGATGTCCTGTACGAACTCCCGGATGGTGTCCTGATCCATGTCGTTCTGCAAAATGGAGTCGGACAGCAGCCGCATGGCAGCCAGCGGCGTCCGCAGCTCATGGGAAGCATCGGATACAAACTGCCGCCGAAGCTGCTCCGTCTGCTGGAGCCGATCCGTCAGTGCGTTGAACTCATTGGCAAGCACGGCAAATTCGTCCTTGCCCTTGACCTCCACCCGATGCTCATAGTCGCCGTCCTGCACCCGTCGAATGGATTGCAGCAAGCTCTCGTTCTTCCGGATAACCACCAGACCGAACACAATGTACAAAATCAGCGATACCAGCACCGTAATCACAGAGGTCCGTACCGCGTTGTTTTGGATGCTGGTCAGCAGCGCCGCCTGCTCCGAATCAATTTCCACCATGTACACGCAGCCGGTAATATCGCCCCCGAACATCACGGGAATGGCGCCGCGGCTGACAAATGCATCTCCGGTAAAGGTGCACCGAAATGCGTCGTTCCCCCGCAGCGCCGAAACAATCTCCGGATACAGGGTGCAGCTGCCCACCGGCGAAACGGACAAATTGGAGCTGTAAAGCACCACGCCGCTTCCGTCGGTAATCACCACCTGCCCCATATCCCGGGTGCCCAGCACGCTCATAATCTCCTCCGCCCCCTGGCTGGTGAGATTTTGGCTGCTGGAGAGAGAGGACGCCACCGTTTCCGCTTCGCCCAATAGCATTTTGTGCTTATAGGAGAAAATCATATTCTCCGTAATGTGCACCGGTGCGCTGGTCTGGTAAATCAGCAGTGCAGCCGTTACCACCAGCATCGCCAGTACAACCTTCATCAAAAGGCTGTTGCGAAACTGGACAGCGAACCGTTTAAGCCTTGAAATAATAGCCAACGCCCCATTTCGTCATAATATACTCCGGCTGTGCAGGAACCCGCTCCAGCTTTTCACGGAGCCGGCGCACATGGACGTCTACCGTTCTGATTTCACCCTGATATTCATAGCCCCAGATGATATCCAGCAGGTTCTCTCTGGAATAAACGTGTCCAGGATTCTTCATTAAAAGCTCCATCAGGTCAAACTCACGGGCGGTCAGCTCCACCGCCTTGCCGTTTTTATAGGCATTGCGTTCGCTGGTGTCCAGCGTGATGTCGCCGCAGGTAATCCGAGTGCACTCCTCCTTGGTTTCCGCAGGAGTAGACCGGCGGAGCAGCGCACGAATCCGCGCCTTGAGCTCCAGAATATTAAAGGGCTTGGTGAGGTAGTCGTCGGTACCCTGCTCAAAGCCGATGAGCTTGTCCATGTCCTCGCCCTTTGCAGTCAGCATGATAATCGGCACATTGGAAAACTCCCGAATCTGCATGCAAGCCTCCAGACCGGTCATCTTGGGCATCATAATATCCAGAATAATCAGGTCAAAATCCCCGGATTTCGCCAGCTCTACCGCCTCTTCGCCGTCATAGGCAGCGGCAACCTCATAGCCGTCGTTTTCCAGATTGAACTTAATGCCCTTGACCAGGAGCTTTTCATCATCTACAACCAGAATTTTCATTGTTCATTCCCCACTTCTATCAGGTTTTCCAGATCACTGTATTTCTTATCCCCAATACCGTTTACCTCTTTGATCTGATTTTTCTCGGTAAAGGGTCCATAGGTCTGCCGGTAGTCGATAATCCGCTGGGCAATCACCGGGCCAATGCCCGGCAGCGTTTCCAGCTCTTCCAGCGAGGCTGTGTTGATATTGATTCGTCCGGAATTCACCGGCGCTTCCTGGACCGCAGCTTCCACCACAGAATCCGCCGTTGCAGGTGCAGCTGACGGTACCGGAACGGAGACCTCCGGTGACACCGCAGCCACCGATGCAGTGGGCGCTGCGGACGCCGTTACAATCTCCACTGTGGCAGGCGCGACGCCTTTGCCCTGATAAAAGCCCACCACATATGCCGCCACGATACACGCTGCCAAGACCAGGAGCCGTTGCAGTTTATCGAAATTCATGGAGCGACTTTCCTTTCCTCCGTAAATATGCTATGATGTATCGCGTATTCGACATTATTGTACCATACTAGGAGCTTTTTTTGAATGAGAAAATATAAGTTTTTATCGTCTTTTCTTTTGCTAATTCTACTATATGTGTGGGTAATACCGTGTTTTGCCACCGATTCTCTGGTGGAAACCGATTCCGTCCCCGCTCCTCCTGCGCTGGAGCTGCAGGCAAAGGGTGCAATTCTCATGGACGCCGACACCGGTGAGGTGCTTTATCGTCAGAATGACCTTGATACATTATACCCTGCCAGCACAACAAAAATCATGACCTGCTATTTGGCGCTGCAATACCTGGACGTAAACGCCTATGTCACCATCCCCGATGGCATCCATTCCGGCATGAGCGTCGGCGCTTCCACCGCCAATCTAAAGGCTGGCGAGGAGCTGACGGTCTACCAGCTTCTTCAATGCCTGATGATCGTCTCCGCCAATGAGGCCGCCAATGCCGTTGCCATATTGGTCAGCAGCTCCGTTCCCGATTTCGTGGACCTCATGAACCAGGAAGCCGAAGCATTGGGCTGCACCAATACGCACTTTTCCAACACCAACGGTCTTCACGACGAAGATCACTACACCTGTGCCAGAGATCTTGCCATCATCACCCGAGCCGCCATGGCTTATGACGATTTTCTCACCATCTGCGGCACTGCCCAGGCGGAAATTCCCGCTACCAATCTCTCCGATGCCCGCACGCTGGATACCACAAACTATTTTCTATCCGGCTCCACCCATCCGGAATACGCCTATGAGGGTGCATACGGCGTTAAAACCGGCTTTACCACGCCTGCTGGCTACTGTCTGGTTGCAGGCGCCGCATGGGAGGGCATGAACCTGATCTCCGTGGTGTTGGGTGCGGAAAAGGAAGAAAGCAGCGACGGCACCGTGCTGTTGGGCAGCTTCACCCAAAGCCGCGCCCTGCTCAACTGGGGCTTTTACAATTATGATACTGCTCTGACCTATCAGGCGTATCTGGACGCCCTTCCGGAAGAAACGCCGGAGCCATCCCCTGAGTCGACGCCGGAACCAACGCCCGAACCAACACCAACTCCGACGCCAACTCCGACACCAACGCCAACCCCCGAGCCGACACCAACTCCGACGCCTGAACCCACACCAACACCCGAGCCAACTCCCGTTCCCTCCCCCAGCCCATCCCCGGATGCTGCCGTAACGCTGATTAACGTTGCTGCCGGACACCTGGGGATTTCCGCCGGGACCCTGCTGCTGGCTGTGATTGGTACGGCAGCGCTTCTGCTGGTCATTGTGATTGTAATTCTGGTTCGAATTCTGAAAAGGAGATGATCCCATGGAATATGAAAATCTTGACGCGCTCCGGGCTGATTGCCTATCCTGCACCCGATGCTCCCTGCACGAAACCCGGCATAACGTGGTATTCGGCGTGGGTCCCAGCAAGATTGACGTGATGTTCATTGGCGAAGGTCCCGGCGAAAACGAGGACCTGCAAGGAGAGCCGTTTGTGGGGGCAGCAGGGCAGTTTTTGGACGAAATGCTGTCCATCATCGGACTAAGCCGCCGGAATTGCTACATTGCAAACATCGTAAAATGCCGTCCGCCTCATAACCGTGACCCCAAGCCCACGGAGCGGGAATGCTGCCGTCCCTGGCTCGATGCACAGATTGCCCTGCTCCGCCCAAAGCTCATTGTATGTCTGGGGCGCATTGCCGCCATGGAATTCATCGATCCGGAGTTTCGCATTACCCGGGAGCATGGGAAGTGGTATGAAATTGACGGTACCTGGCGCATGGCAATGTTCCATCCCTCTGCCCTACTCCGTGATCCGGATAAGCGTCCGGAGACGTTTCGCGACCTCAAATCCCTGCAAAAAATGGTGGCGCAGTATTGCCCCAATACCGTTTTGGAGGACTAGTCCAACTATCACAAAAGCATCTGCCGCAAGCCTGCAGCAGATGCTTTTTCATGTCTATATGGTGCTGCCTCAGGAATCCAGCACATAGCCCAGTGTCGTCAGCGATGCCTCCGGAATCAGCGCACCGTTGGTATCTCCGGTCACAAGACAGCGGCTGGGATCCACATAAAAGCTTTCGCCGCCCAGCTGCAGCTGGCACCAAACCAGCTTTTCCACACCGTAGGTGCCGTGTACCAGATGGCAGGGAATATTCATCTTCCGCAGCAGCAGCAAATATGCCTGGCAGAACCCAAGACTGGTGGCTTTGTTTAAGCACAGGGCGCCATAGGCGCTGTCAGAAAACCCGGTGGAATCCGTGGTCAGCTCTCCATCCCGCACCAGCCGCTCCAACAGCCGCTGCGCACTGGCAACATCGCTGTTTGCGCTGCCATACAGGCTGGCAAGCTTCTCCACCTGATCCGCCGTTTCATCCCGGAACGATTCCAGGGAAGTCTGTGTGTGTGGATAGCGGAATGAAATCTCCAGAATTCGCCGGCTGCCGGTATCCGGGAATGCCGTTACCTCTGTCTGGGGCATTTCCAGTGCAAACTCCGCGTTGTCCTCAAAGACCTGCTGTGCCAGCTCCTCAATATCCAGGCTGCCGTAGTCCTCCACCCGGATTCGGAGTAGAGGTTCATACTCCCCCATGGCATCCCGCAGACGGGACCGGACACCCTCTACTCCAGAGGTGCTTTTTACCGATTGAATCTCCTCCAGCGTCCGCCGATAGGTGGTATGAATGTGGATTTCATAGTAGCTGACAATCTGGGAATAGTCATAGGTCATATAGTCCACGGCAAATGCCCCCAAAGGATCCCCTCGAGACACCTCGTAGACGGCGCTGGAAAGATCCTGGCTGAGATCGCCGGAATAGGATTCTGCCCGGATCACGCCTTCCTCCACCGCATCCTCCACCAGACCCAGAATCGCATTTTTCAGGCTCAGATAACCGCTAACGGTCAGCGCACTGGAGTCCACCGCCACCTGATATTCCTCATTGTGGGGAGTCACGGAAACATAGCTGCTGCGGTGAAATGGCGTACAGCCGGTGAGCAATGCAATCGCCAATACCATGGCAAGGATTCGCTTCATTGTCTCTCCCCCTACAGTTTATTTTTGGAATACCGTTCAAATCCCTCGCCCAGAACCTGGTGGGCTTCCTGAAGCACCAGAAACGCTTCGGGATCAATGCCCATCACCAGCTCCTTAAGCTCTGCCGCCTGCCGGCGCTTTACCGCGCAGTAAACCACATTCTTGGCATTCCCGGTATAGGCGCCCTCGCCTTTTAAGAAGGTGCAGCCGCGGTCCAGCGCCTGATCAATGGCGTCCCGAATCTCCAGGGAGCGATCCGTTACAATCACCGCCACCAGAGAATAGTCAAACCGGTATACCACCGCATCCACGGCTTCTCCGCTGATGTACAGGGCAACACAGCAATACAGGGTTTTGCTGAAATCCCGGAAGGCAATACCGGTAATCACGGCAATCACCAGATCCGCCGCCATTACCAGCTTGCCCATGGACATGTTCGGGAACCGATATTTCATCAGCCGCGCCACAATATCCGTGCCGCCGGTGGAGGCTCCCTGCATCAGCACAATGCCGCAGCCAAAGCCCACCATACCGCCGCCGAATATCGCGCCCATCAGCGGCTCCGTTTCCATCACCAGAAACGGAGAGAGCACATCAATGAGCACTGAGGAAATCGCCATGCCTGCCAGCGACCCCCAGAAGAACTTTCTGCCCACAAACCGGTAGCCCGCCAGAAACAGCGGAATATTGATAATCAAAGTCAATACGCCCACCGACAGCACCGGCACAAAATAGGCAATGACAATGGCAAGACCGGAAATGCCGCCTGCGCCGATCTGGTTTGGCTCCAGAAACAGGTCAAAGCCGATGGCATAGATGGCGCTGCCGATCAGAATCCAAAACAGACTTTTCAGCGTCTTTGGTAATTTCTCTTTCAAACAATTCCCTCCCAATTACGGAGCCTTTTACAGCTCCATGGTCAGTTGAACGTCCTCCAGGTCATCTTCCTTAAGAATGGCACCGGCAGCGGGCACCGTGCGGCTGCGATAGCGGCTGACATTCTGAATGCCGCTGCCCTCCAAAAGCCGGATGTGATCCAGCAGTGCCTTCTTCCGCAGAGTCAATGCCGCAACGCCGATGGTGGAGCGGGTGGTCTTGACGCTGAGCAGTGCGGAGTTCAGCACCAGTGCGCGACCATCGGTGGAATACAGCACCACGTCCGCATCCTCGTGGAGGCACAGAACGCCCTTCAGCGGAGACTTATCGCTGTAGGCACCGGTGAGCTTTCGGCGGTTGGACTTGGTGTCATAAGCCGACAGCGCCACCTTGCCTACCTTGCCGTTTTCATAGGCAAAAAGCATAAAGCCGGAATAGTCGCCGGGCAGGCATACCGCAGTCACCAGCTCGCCGTCGTCAAAGCCCAGCTTGGTGGGCAGATAGTCTCCCAGCACGCTTGCCTTGGTGTCCTTAAATTCGCTCAGCGCCGTTTTATACACCTGGCAGCGGTCCGTAAATACCAGTACCTCTGCGCGATTGGTGGTCTGCACCTCAAATACCATCCGGTCCCCTTCCTTGAGCTTCTGTTCGCCGCTCATGCGAAGGCTCTGGGGGGTAATCTTCTTGAGATAGCCGTCCCGGGTGACAAACAGGTTCACCGGATAATCCGGCACCTCCTGCTGCTCCTCCTGATATTCCTCCACCGCTTCGTAGCGAATGGTGGTGTGCCGGTCTGTGCCATATTTCTTCGCCACATTCTCCAGCTCTTTGACGATAATTGCCTTGATCCGCCGTGGGGAGTTCACCGTATCCTCCAAATCGGCAATTTCCTTCTGGAGGGCATCGGTTTCCTGGGTTCGCTTTAAGATATATTCCCGGTTGATGTTCCGGAGCTTGATCTCCGCAATATAATTTGCCTGAATCTCATCGATGCCAAAGCCGATCATCAGGTTGGGAATGACGTCCTCCTCCAGCTCGGTTTCCCGGATGATGCGGATCGCTTTGTCAATGTCCAGCAGGATCTTTTGCAGACCCAGCAGCAGATGGAGCTTTTCCTTCTTCTTGGTCAGGCTGTAGTAAACCCGGCGGCGAACGCATTCCGTTCTCCATGCGGTCCACTCCTCCAGAATTTCGCCCACGCCCATGACCTTCGGGAAGCCGCCGATCAGAATATTGAAGTTGCAGGGGAAGCTGTCCTGAAGGGGCGTCTGCTTCATGAGCTTGGTCATGAGCTTGTCGGGATCCACGCCGCGCTTTAAGTCGATGGTCAGCTTCAAGCCGCTCAGGTCCGTTTCGTCCCGCATATCGGAGATTTCGCGGATTTTCTCGGCTTTAATCAGCTCTGCCACCTTGTCGATGATTGCCTCAGAGGTGGTGGTATAGGGAATCTCATAGATTTCAATGAGGTTCTCGGACTTTACATACCGCCATTTGCCCCGGACACGAATGCTGCCGCGTCCGGTATTGTAGACGCTGGCAATCTCATTTTCATCATAAATCAGCTCGCCGCCGGTTGGAAAATCAGGCGCCAGCAGATACTCTCTCAGGTCGCAGTCCGGGTTCTTAATCCGGGCAATGGCAGCGTTGCAGACCTCTCGGAGGTTAAAGCCGCAAATATTGCTTGCCATACCAACCGCAATGCCGTTATTGGCAGACACCAGCACATTGGGGAATGTGGTGGGCAGCAGGGAGGGCTCCTTCATGGTGCTGTCGTAGTTGTCCACAAAATCCACCGTATCACTGTCGATATCCCGGAACAGCTCCTGACAGAAGGTGTCCAGCTTTGCCTCGGTGTATCGGGAGGCAGCATATGCCATATCCCGAGAATATGCCTTACCAAAGTTGCCCTTGGAATCCACAAAGGGATGGAGCAGCGCCCCATAGCCCCGGCTGAGACGTACCATTGTCTCATAAATCGCCGAATCACCGTGGGGGTTGAGACGCATGGTCTGACCCACGATATTGGCGGATTTGGTGCGGCTGCCGTTTAACAGTCCCATCTTATACATGGTGTACAGTAGCTTCCGGTGAGAGGGCTTAAAGCCGTCGATTTCCGGAATTGCCCGGGACATAATGACGCTCATGGCGTAGGGCATAAAGTTGATTTCCAGCGTCTCGGTAATGGGCTGCTCGACGATTTCCGCATGCAGTCCCATGACGTTGGGATTGTCCTTATGCTGCTTTTCTTCTTCTTTTTTCTTTTTTGCCATTGTTACCCCCTCCTTTCTCAGGAAATATCCGCCAGTTCCAGAAACTTATAGCCGTTTTCGGTGATGTGGTCCTTGCGCCCCTGGAGGTTGTCGCCCTCCAGCAGGTCAAACATTGCTGCCGTTGCCTCAGCCTCCTGAGGCATGACCTTAATCAGCCGCCGGGTGGCAGGGTTCATGGTGGTCATCCACATCATATCTGGGTCGTTCTCGCCAAGTCCCTTGGAGCGCTGAATGGTGATTTTCTTGTTCTCGCCAATGGACTTTACAATCTCGTCCTTCTCCCGATTGGAATAGGCAAACCAGGTTTTGTCCTTGCAGGTGATTTCAAACAGCGGCGACTCTGCAATATACACATAGCCGTCCTGAATCAGCGTGGGAACCAGCCGATAGAGCATGGTAAGAATCAGGGTGCGAATCTGGAAGCCGTCCACATCGGCATCGGTGCAGATGACGATTTTATTCCACCTGAGATTTCCCAAATCGAAAGCAGAAAGATCCTTTGCCTTTTTTCCCCCGGTGATTTCCACGCCGCAGCCCAGCACCTTAATGAGGTCCGTGATGATATCGCTCTTAAAAATCCGGGCATAGTCCGCCTTCAGGCAGTTGAGGATCTTGCCGCGAACCGGCATAATCCCCTGGAACTCCGCATCCCGGCTGAGCTTTACGCTGCCCAATGCCGAGTCGCCCTCCACGATATACAGCTCCCGCCGGGACACATCCTTGCTGCGG
>ERZ780226.2412-NODE-2412-length-12888-cov-5.497623_pt1 | contig 12888 bp, 9 predicted proteins | sample MGYA00511165_ERZ780226 | MGnify/ENA primary metagenome ERZ780226 (study PRJEB29588, sample SAMEA2152373) | human gut metagenome | biome: human gut; feature: human-associated habitat; material: faeces | place: Denmark | collected 2008/2010 ...
CTACTGCTCACTATCGCGAAGAAGGCGCGCTACCTTTCTCGCGTTTACACGCTCCGCCAGAGCATTCAATCCGATGCTCACAGCGATGCAGATAATTCCCCCGATAATCATCCCGCCATCGATACCGGCGATGATGCCTTCGAGAGCAGCAACGATACCGGCAGCCCGCATCGCCCCACCGAAAACGCTGATGAGTGTCGCCAGCTTTGAGCATTTGTATTTTGTCCAGGAAACCCGCATCTCTTTCTACCTCCAATTTATAACCGTATGGTTATGGTATGAATAGATAGTACCATAACTGTGTTAAATTGTCAACACCAAACAGTTATGAAAGCAGGTGTGGACATGGATAATTATTACCCCAGATTGAAGGATCTGCGCGAGGATCATGATTTGTCCCAGCAGGCGATTGCCGATTATCTAGGCATGAAGCAGCCCCAGTACAGCCGTTACGAACGCGGCCTGCGGGATATTCCAACCGATGTGCTGATTCGTCTGGCTCTGTTCTACAAAACCTCGACCGACTACATTCTGGGACTGACCGACCATTCCAGACCTTACAGGAAATAGTATCAGATAGACCCTAAAATCCGGTTCAGCAAAAAATCGTGAAAACCCGATGGAAATTTCGGGTTTTCACGATTTTCTGACTTTTCATGATTACGTTCCGTTTCCACGCAGTTCGATGATCTGGTCACGCAGTACGGCAGCGTACTCGTATTCCATCATCTTCGCCGCTTCCTTCATCTGCTTTTCCAGACGGGCGATCTCCTTTTCCTTCTCCACCTTGGTCATCTTCACGCCGGTTCTGCCCTTGCGCTCGGCGGTGGGAGACGAAATCTCGATCAGATCCCGCACAGACTTGATGATGGTCTTCGGGACGATCCCGTGGGCTTTGTTGTAGGCATCCTGAATCTCCCGGCGGCGGGCTGTCTCGTCGATGGCCGCACGCATGGCGGGGGTGACCGAGTCGGCGTACATGATGACCCTGCCCCCGGCGTTCCGGGCGGCGCGGCCGATGGTCTGAATGAGACTGGTCTCGCTGCGCAGGAAGCCCTCCTTGTCCGCGTCCAGAATGGCCACCAGACTGACCTCCGGCAAATCGAGCCCCTCACGCAGCAGGTTGATGCCCACCAGCACGTCGAATTTTCCCATCCGCATATCCCGGATGATCTCCATCCGTTCCATCGCGCCGATGTCCGAGTGCATGTAGCGCACCTTGATACCCGCCTTTTGCAGGTATACCGTCAAGTCCTCCGCCATCTTCTTGGTCAGGGTCGTCACCAGAACACGCTCGTTTCTGGCGGTGCGGGCGTTGATCTCCCCGATCAGGTCGTCGATCTGCCCCTCAATGGGACGCACCTCCACCTCCGGGTCCAGCAGTCCGGTGGGACGGATGACCTGCTCCACCGTCTGGCCGGAGCGGGTGCGCTCATAGTCGCCGGGAGTGGCGGAGACGTAGATCACCTGGTTGATCTTCTGGTCGAATTCCGGAAAGTTCAGCGGGCGGTTGTCGTAAGCCGAGGGCAGACGGAAGCCGTAATTCACCAGCGCATCCTTCCGGCTCCGGTCTCCGGCATACATGGCGCGGCACTGGGGCAGGGTCACGTGGCTCTCGTCGATAAACATGAGATAGTCCTTGGGGAAATAGTCCAGCAGCGTGGTGGGCGGCGTCCCCGGCGCCCGTCCCTGAATCACCCGGGAATAGTTCTCGATGCCGTTGCAGAAGCCGATCTCCGTCAGCATTTCCAGGTCATAGGCCGTCCGCTGGGCAATGCGCTGGGCTTCGATGAGCTTGTCGTGGGCGCGGAAGAAGGCCACCTGATCGTCGCACTCCCGCTGAATTTCCACCATTGCCCGCTGTAATTTTTCCTTGGACGCTACATAATGGCTGGCGGGGTAGATGGCCACGTGGTCAACATACCGCTCCGCAATGCCGGAAACGGCGTTGATCTCGCTGATCCTGTCCACCTCGTCTCCGAAAAACTCCACCCGGATAGCACGTCCCGACCAGTAGGCGGGATAGATTTCCAGCGTGTCCCCCCGAAGGCGGAACTTGTTCCGGGAGAAGTCCAGATCGTTCCGCTCATAGCGGATCTCCGTCAGCTTTTTCAGTACGCTGTCCAGCGGGTACTCCTGCCCCACCCGCAGGGAAATGACCATGCTCTTATAATCGATGGGGTCGCCCAGACCGTACAGGCAGCTGACCGAGGAAACCACGATCACGTCCCGCCGCTCAAACAGCGCAGAAGTCGCCGAGTGACGGAGGCGGTCGATCTCCTCGTTTACGGAAGCGTCCTTTTCAATGTAGGTGTCCGTGTGGGCGATGTACGCCTCGGGCTGATAGTAATCATAGTAGGAAATGAAGTATTCCACCGCGTTTTCCGGGAAAAACTCCCGGAATTCCGAGCAGAGCTGAGCGGCCAGCGTCTTATTGTGCGCCAGCACCAGCGTCGGGCGGTTCAGCTTTTCAATGACCGAGGCCATGGTAAAGGTCTTGCCGGAGCCGGTGACGCCCAGCAGCGTCTGCTCCCGCAGTCCCCAGTTCACGCCGTTTACCAGCGCGCTGATGGCCTCCGGCTGATCGCCGGAGGGCTTATAGTCCGATACCAGCTTGAATTTGTCCATAATAACTCCCTTCATCCAGCCGGTAGCCCGACTGCACCATGGAGACATAGTCCCCGTCCGCCACCACAATATGGTCGGCCAGCTGAATTTCCACCGCGTTTAAGGCCATGGCCACCCGGCAGGTGGTCTGCACGTCCTCGCTGGAGGGCACCGCGATGCCGCTGGGATGGTTGTGCGCCAGAACCACCGTGGTAGCGTTGGCAGCCAAGGCCGTCTCCACGATCTTCCGCACGGATATCCCCGCTGAGTTCACGCTCCCCTGCCCGACCTCCTTGCAGCACAGCACCTTGCATTTGGCGTCCAGACACAGCAGAAACACCGTTTCCACGTTCCGTCCGAAGAAGAACGGCACCAGATATTCCCCGCAGGCCTGCACCGTGGGAAGAATTTTCTCCCGCATGGTCCGGTCAACCTGATAGTACCGCGCCACGTCGTTCATGAGGCTGAGCAGCAGTGCCGACTGTTCGCCCACGCCCTTGACCTTCCGCAGTTCCTCCACCGGTGCTTCCAATACCTGATACAGGCTGCCGAAATGGTCGAGCAGCGCATGGGCGATGGGGTTGGTATCCTGCCGGGGAACACTGAAAAACAGCAGCAGCTCCAGCACCTGAATGTCCGTGAAGCTCTCCAGCCCTTCCTCCAGAAAGCGCTGCTTCAGCCGCTGGCGGTGTCCGTCATGAATCGACATATTTTTCACCTCGTAGTTCTTACCCCTTGCTATTTTGTCCCGTTTCCGCTAGAATGAGAAATGAAAAAAACGTCGAATCTTGCCGGGAAAGTTTTCACCCATTCTGCGCATGATAGGACTGCTAGGAGGATCGTCATGGAAGAAAAGAAAGATACGCTGGGAATGCTGGATCTGGTGATCCGCCCCGGCTTCTGCGTAAAAGAAAATCAGATCATCAAGGTCAATCAGGCCGCCGAGAGCCTTTTCATCACCCCCGGCACGGATGTCCGCCCGCTGCTTCTGACAGGCGCGGAGGAATACGCCGCGTTCACCGGCGGGTGCCTGTATCTGACGCTGAGTCTGTCCTCCCACAGCTGCGGCGCGTCGGTCACACGGGTGGACGACATTGATGTATTCCTGCTGGAACAGGAATCGGACAACGGCGAGCTTCGCTCCATGGCGCTGGCCGCCCGGGAGCTGCGGGAGCCGCTGACCAACGTGATGATCACCGCCGACAGCCTGTTCCCCCTCTGCGCTGCGGAGAGCAGTCCCCGGACGGCAGAGCAGGTCGCCCGTCTGAACCGGGGACTGTTCCAGATTCTCCGGATCATCGGAAATATGTCCGACGCCGAGCGCTGCGCCGCCGTCTCCCACCAGGAAACGGTGGACATTCCGGCGCTGTTCGCCGAATTCTTTGAAAAGGCGGAGACCCTTGTCTCTCACACCGGCATCACCCTGACCTACGAGGGGCCTGACCAGCCGGTCTACGGTCTTGCCGACCGGGAACAGCTGGAACGGGCGGTTCTGAACATCCTGTCCAACGCCATCAAATTCACCCCGAAGGGCGGGACTGTCACGGCCAAGCTGACCCGCAGCGGCCGGATGCTCCGCCTGAGCGTGACGGACAGCGGCTCCGGCATTGCCCAGAGCGTCCGCAGCAGCGTCTTCTCCCGGTATCTCCGCCAGCCCGCACTGGAGGACAGCCGGTACGGCATCGGCCTTGGCATGGTGCTCATCCGCACCGCCGCCGCCCACCATGGGGGCGCCGTCCTCATCGACCAGCCGGAAGGTGTGGGTACCAGAATCACCATGACCATGTCCATCCGTCAGAGCAAGCAGGCAACGCTTCGCTCCAACGTCCTGCGGGTGGACTACGCCGGAGAGCGGGATCACGGGCTGATCGAGCTTTCCGAGTGCCTTCCCACAGAGCTGTATGAATGATTTCCCCGTCCGGTCTGCTGAGCAGACCGGACAATATTTTTACAAATAAGACTTGAGATACTGCCCAGTATAGCTTTCGGGAATCTGCGCCACTTCCTCCGGCGTGCCGGACGCGACCAGCGTTCCACCGCCGTCGCCACCCTCGGGGCCGAGGTCGATCAGATAGTCCGCCGTCTTGATCACGTCCAGATTGTGCTCAATGACCAGAACGGTGTTCCCCGCCTCCACCAGCCGCTGCAAAACCTCAATGAGCTTATGCACGTCGGCGGCGTGAAGGCCGGTGGTCGGCTCGTCCAGAATATAGATGGTCTTTCCCGTGGAGACCCGCGCCAGCTCCGTCGCCAGCTTCACCCGCTGGGCTTCGCCGCCGGAGAGGGTCGTGCTGGACTGCCCCAGCTTCACATAGCCAAGACCGACCTCCACCAGAGTCTGGGCTTTTCTGCGGATCTTCGGCAGATTCTCGAAGAAATCCACCGCTTCCTCCGCGGTCATGTCCAGCACCTGAGCGATGTTTTTCCCCTTGTAGTGGACTTCCAGCGTCTCCCGGTTGTACCGCGCGCCGTGACAGACCTCACATGGAACGTAAACGTCCGCCAGAAAGTGCATTTCGATCTTCACAAGGCCGTCGCCGCAGCAGGCTTCGCACCGGCCGCCCTTGACGTTGAAGCTGAACCGTCCCGGCCCATAGCCCCGGATCTTCGCCTCGTTGGTGGACGCGAACAAATCCCGGATGTCGTTGAACAGCCCCGTGTAGGTGGCGGGGTTGCTTCGGGGCGTCCTGCCGATGGGGCTTTGGTCGATGTCGATGACCTTGTCCAGATACTCCATGCCGTCAATGCCGTCACAGAGGCCGGGACGGGTACGGGCATGGTTCAGCGTGGCAAGCAGGGTCTTGTTCAGAATTTCATTGACCAGACTGGACTTTCCCGAACCGGACACGCCGGTGACGCAGACGAAAGTTCCCAGCGGAATTGACACATCCACATTTTTCAGATTGTTCTCCCGTGCGCCGCGAATGCGCAGGAAATTGCCGTTCCCCGCCCGTCGGGTGGTGGGAACGGGGATTTTCTTCACGCCGGAGAGGTACTGTCCCGTTACGGAACGGGGGCATTTGATAATATCGTCCAGCGTTCCCGCCGCCACGATCTCGCCGCCGTGACTGCCCGCGCCGGGACCGACATCTACAATAAAATCGGCGGCGCGCATGGTGTCCTCGTCGTGCTCGACAACGATCAGGGTGTTGCCCAAATCCCGCAGGTGCTTCAGCGTCCCCAGCAGCTTATCGTTGTCCCGCTGGTGCAGACCGATGGACGGCTCGTCCAGAATATACAGCACGCCCATCAGGGACGAACCGATCTGGGTGGCCAGCCGGATACGCTGGCTCTCGCCGCCGGAAAGGGTTCCCGCCGAGCGGGAGAGCGTCAGATAGCTCAGTCCCACATCCGTCAGGAATTGCAGGCGGGACTTGATCTCCTTGACGATCTGCTCGGCCACCATGGCCATACTGCCCTCCAGACGAAGATTTTTCATAAATTCCAGCTCGTCCCGGACGCTCATGCGGCAAAAGTCCATAATGCCGATGCCGCCCACCGTCACCGCCCGGGCGATCTCCGATAAGCGGTCGCCGTGGCACTGGGGGCAGGGCGCGGTGGCCATGCACTCCTCCAGCTCCTTCCGGGCGGCGTCCGATTGCGTTTCCCGGAAGCGGCGGGAAATGTTGTTGAGAATGCCCTCAAAGGGCTGCTCCAGCACGCCCATACCGTTGCCCCGGTTGTAGCTCATGCGCAGCTTTTCCCCCTTGGTGCCATAGAGGATCACGTCCATCACGTCCTCGGGCAGGTTCTTCACCGGTTCCGTCAGGGAAAAATGATATTTTTGCGCCAACGCCTCAAAATACATACGGAAGATGGAATCCGTCCGGGCGCTCTGCCAGCCGGACGCCTGAATCGCGCCGTCGAAAATGGACTTGTTCTTGTCCGGAATCACCAGATCGGCGTCGGCGATGAGCTGGAAGCCCAAACCGGTGCAGCTGGGGCAGGCACCCGCCGGGTTGTTGAAGGAGAACATTCGCGGCTCCAGTTCCGTCAGGCTGATGCCGCAGTCCTCGCAGGCGTAGTTCTGGGAAAAGCTCAGCTCCTCCCCGGTGGCGGGCAGCTCGATGGTCACAAGGCCGCCGGAGTGGCTGCACGCCGTCTCGATGGAGTCCGCCAGGCGGCGCAGGCCGTCCTTCAGCACCAGCCGGTCAACCACCAGCTCGATGGTGTGCTTTTTGTTCTTCTCGCAGGGGATGTCCTCGGTTAAATCATAGAGAATGCCGTCCACCCGCACACGGGCGAAGCCGGACTTCCGGGCGTCCTCGAACACCTTCTTGTGCTCGCCCTTCTTCCCCCGGATGACCGGGGACAGGACGATAAAGCGGGTTCCCTCTCCCAGCGCTTCCACCCGGTCCACGATCTGGTCAATGGTCTGGCGGCGGATCTCCCTGCCGCACTTTGGGCAGTGGGGAACACCCACCCGCGCCCACAGGAGGCGGAGATAATCGTAGATTTCCGTCACCGTTCCCACGGTAGAACGGGGGTTCTTGGATGTGGTCTTCTGGTCGATGGAAATGGCCGGAGACAGGCCGTCGATGGAGTCCACGTCCGGCTTGTCCATCTGCCCAAGGAACTGGCGGGCGTAAGAACTCAGGCTCTCCACATACCGTCTCTGTCCCTCGGCGTAAATGGTATCGAAGGCCAGACTGGACTTGCCGGAACCGGAAAGTCCGGTGAAAACCACCAGCTTGTCTCTGGGGATGGTCAGGTTCACGTTTTTCAGATTGTTCTCCCGCGCGCCCTGAATGATGATCTTGTCGTTCATACTATATGATGCTCCCAAATGCGTAAAAATCTGTACTCGTTAGTATATCACAAATCCCGAAATCTCTCAAGATATTTTTCAAACAAAAATTCGTTTTCCACACCATCTCAATATTCTGTTTTCTTCGCCAGAAACGCCCGGATTTTTGTTTGTTTTTTCGGCGTTATTTCACATTTATTCATATTGCTTTTTCCGGTGCCGGGATGATATAATGGATGCGTAGATTTGCGTCCGGGCTGTTGCCGGGGGGCAGAAAAAAAGAAAAAGTGAGGTATTCATCCGATGATTGCTTACGGTGAAAACATTCAGGTTTTCTGCGGCAATTCCAATCCCCAGTTTGCGCAGACCATCTGCAAAGAGCTGGGCGTACCCATGGGTAAGGCCATTGTGACCCACTTTGCCGACGGAGAGGCTTCCGTCACCCTGGAGGAAACCGTCCGCGGTGCCGACGTGTTCCTCATCCAGTCCACCTGCAAACCCGTCAATGACAATCTCATGGAGCTGCTGGTCATGATCGACGCCTGCCGCCGCGCGTCCGCCGGCCGCATCACCGCCGTCATCCCCTACTTCGGCTATGCCCGTCAGGATCGCAAGGCCAAGTCCCGTGACCCCATTTCCGCCAAGCTGGTGGCCAACATGCTCACCGCCGCCGGTGCTGACCGCATTCTGACCATGGACCTCCATGCCGCCCAGATCCAGGGCTTCTTCGACATTCCGCTGGATCACCTGCTGGGCAACGTTACCTTCGTTGAATACTTCATGAACAAGTTCCCCGAAACTGAATACAACCACGAGGACTTTGTGGTCGTCTCCCCCGACGTCGGCTCCGTTGGCCGCGCCCGGAATTTCGCTGCCAAGGTGCATATGGGTCTTGCCATTGTGGACAAGCGCCGCCCCAGGGCCAACGTTTCCGAGGTCATGAACATCATCGGCGACGTCCGGGGCAAAACCTGCATCCTGTACGACGATCTGGTGGACACCGCCGGTTCCCTGTGCAACGCCGCCAAGGCTCTGGTAGAGATCGGCGGTGCGAAGGAGATTTACGCCTGCGCCACCCACGGCGTCCTCTCCGGCCCCGCCTATGACCGTATTGAGGCCAGCCCCATCAAGGAAATGGTGCTGCTGAACACCATCCCTGAGGTCGCCAACACCCCCAGCCACAAGATCAAATTCCTGGACGTCGCCCCCGTGTTTGCCCGTGCCATCGGTCACATCCACGGCGCCACCTCCATCGCCGACCTGTTCTGAGCCGTGTTTTCCAAACAAAGCAGCGACAGCTGGCTGATCGTCGGGCTGGGCAATCCCGGACGGGAATACGAGAAGACCCGGCATAATACCGGCTTCCGGGCGATGGACATTCTGTCCGAAAAGCTGGGTGCCAGGGTGGACAGGTTGAAGTTTCAGGGATTGTACACCCAGGTGAATTACAGCGGGAAAAAGCTGTTTCTGCTCAAGCCCCAGACCTATATGAACCTATCCGGGCGTTCCGTATTGCAGCTTTCCGCCTACTTCGGCATTCCGCCCCAGCGGATCATCGTGATGTTTGATGACATTTCCCTGGAGCCGGGACGGCTGCGGGTTCGCGCCGAGGGTTCCGCCGGCGGGCACAACGGCATCAAGTCCATCATTCAGGAGCTGGGCAGTCAGGATTTCCCCCGGGTCAAGATCGGGGTTGGCGCAAAGCCGAACCCGGAATACGACCTTGCCGCATGGGTGCTGTCCACCTTCTCGGCAAGTGAGGAAAAGGCGCTGGCCGTGTCGCTGAAAAACGCCGCCGACGCCGCCCTGAGCATCATCGATAATGGCGTACCGGAGACCGCCAACCGGTTCAACGGCAGCCACCCATAAAAATATTGTCACAAAATCACGGAAAGGGGGATATATCCCCCTTTCCGCGTTGCCGCGTTGTGCACTTTTCTTCTTGAGGTAAAACTTATGGAACAGCTTCTGTCTCTATTGAAAACCATTCCCGAATACGCCGCCATGGTGTCCTCTCTGCAGGACGGCGAGAGCGTCGCCGTCACCGGCATCGGCCAGATCAACCGCAGTCACATGATCGCGGGGCTTTGCCGCAGCATAAACCGTCCCATGGTGGTGCTGTGTCAGGACGATCTGGCAGCGCGGCGGCTTCAGGAGGAATTGAAGGGCTTCCTTTCGGATACCGCCCCCATTCTTCCCGGCCGGGATCTGACCCTTTACGACGCCGCCGTGGTGTCCAGAAGCTGGGAGCAGAAGCGTCTGCGGCAGCTGTATGACCTGGCTACCGGGAAGACATGCCTGCAAATCATGACCTGGGAATCTCTCAGCCTGCGCACCATACCGAAGTCCACGCTTCTTTCCGCCGCCTTCTCTCTGGAGGTTGGACGGGAATACGCCGTGGAAGACCTGACTTCCCGACTCACCGCCGCCGGATACAACCGCTGCGGCATGGTGGAGGGACCGGGTCAGTTCGCCGTCCGTGGCGGCATTCTGGACATCTTCTCCCCCGCAGAGGATCAGCCGGTTCGGGCAGAATTCTTCGGCGACGAGCTGGACACCATGGGCTTCTTTGACCCGGCGACCCAGCGCCGCAGTGAGAACATCACCTCCGTCACCGTCCTGCCCGTGGCGGAGACCCAGCCGGGGCTTCATCCCGGCGGTGTGGAGGGGCTGTGCAAAGATATTACCTCCCTGATCTCCCGCCAGAAGCGGCGGAAAAACATCAACGAGCCGCTGATCGCCACGCTGGAAAAAGACCTGAACAAATACGAAAGCGGCCTGCACAATCCCGCTTCCGACCGGTATATGGCGCTGATTTATCCGGAAATGGCCACCGCCGCGGATTACATTCCGGACGGTGCCGTGGTTGCTGTCTGCGACCATGGGAATCTCCAGCGTGCTGCCCGCAGCCGCTGCGACGAAATGGGAATGCAGCTGGACAGTATGCTGGGGGCCGGTCTCGTGGCGGGAGAGCTGTGCGACTATGTGTGCCAGTGGGAGGACTTCTGCAAAACTCTCCGGAAGAAAACCGTCGTCTATTTTGATGCCTTCGGCGGCACCTCCTACCCGGAGGACTGCCCCCCAAAGCAGCTGTACCCCCTCACCGCCAAGCAGCTTCCCGGCTACGGCGGCAATCTGGACACCGCCGTCTCCGACCTGAGCCACTACCAGAAAATGGAATTCGGCAGTCTGGTGCTTTGCGGAACCCGCCGCCGGGCGGAGCTGTTACAGCAGCTGCTTCACGAGAAGGGGCTGTCCGCCTTTCTTTGCATTCCCCTGACCACCCTGCCCAAGCCCGGCCAGATTCTTCTGACGGAGGGCACGCTCCCCTTCGGCATGGAGTATCCCCTGTCCAAAATCGCCGTTCTGACGGAGGGGCAGCTGATTGCCCGGAGCGAGCCGAAGCGGAAACCCGCGAAAAAAACCGGCTCCACTAACCGCCAGAAGCTGAATTCCTTCACCGACCTGACCCCCGGCGACCTGGTGGTTCACGAAAATTACGGCATTGGCCGGTTCGTGGCCATGGAGCAGATCAAGGTGGACGGCGCGGTCAAGGACTATATCAAAATCGCCTATCAGGGCAGCGACACCCTGTTCGTCCCCGCCACCCAGCTGGACCTGGTGAGCAAATACATCGGCGGCGGTGGGGAAGACAGCAATGTCAAGCTGAACAAGATCGGCTCCGACGCATGGCAGAAGACAAAAGCCAAAGCCCGCAAAGCCGCGAAGGACATGGCGGGGGAGCTGATTCAGCTCTACGCCGCCCGGAAGCGCCAGTCCGGCTACGCTTTCTCCGCCGACGCCCCCTGGCAGAAGGAATTTGAGGACAATTTCCCCTACCCGGAGACCGACGACCAGCTTCGCTGCATCGCGGACATCAAGCACGACATGGAGTCCCCCATCCCCATGGATCGGCTTCTCTGCGGCGACGTGGGCTTCGGTAAGACCGAGGTTGCCCTCCGCGCCGTGATGAAGGCCGTCATGGACGGCAAGCAGGTGGCGATTCTGGTTCCCACCACGGTGCTTGCCCAGCAGCATTATCAGACCGCCGTGGCGCGTTTCCGGGGCTTCCCCGTCACCATCGACGTGCTCAGCCGCTTTCGCACCCCGAAAATGCAGCAGCAGACCTTACAGAAGCTCCGCGCCGGTTCCGTTGACTTAATCATCGGGACCCATAAGCTGCTGCAAAAAACCGTCCAGTTCAAGGATTTGGGTCTGCTCATTGTGGACGAGGAGCAGCGCTTCGGCGTCAGCCATAAGGAGCGGCTGAAGGAGCTTTCCAAGGGCGTGGACGTGCTGACCCTCTCCGCTACGCCCATTCCCCGGACGCTGAACATGGCGCTGTCCGGCATCCGGGACATGTCCACCATCGAGCAGCCCCCCGCCGACCGCTATCCCGTGCAGACCTTCGTGATGGAATACAGCGAACCCATTGTGGACGACGCCATCCGCCGTGAAATCGAGCGGGGCGGGCAGGTCTACTATCTGCACAACCGCACCGAAACCATCGACCAGTGCGCCGCCGCGATCAAGCGCCGGATTCCGGGCATCAGCGTGGGCGTCGCCCACGGCCAGATGGGCGAGGACGCGCTGGGAGACGTGATGCAGTCCATGGCCGAGGGCGAGATTCAGGTGCTGGTATGCACCACCATCATCGAAACCGGTCTGGACATTCCCAACGCCAACACCCTCATCATCGAAAACGCCGACCGGTTCGGCCTGAGCCAGCTGCACCAGCTCCGCGGTCGGGTGGGACGCTCCACCCGCCACGCCTACGCCTATTTCACCTACCGTCCGGAGAAGAATCTCACCGAGGTCGCCGAGAAGCGGCTATCTGCCATCCGGGACTTTGCCGAATTCGGCTCCGGCTTCAAAATCGCCATGCGCGATCTGGAGATTCGGGGCGCGGGCAATCTCTTAGGCGCCGAGCAGTCCGGTCATATGTCCAGCGTGGGCTACGATATGTACCTCAAGCTGCTGGACGAGGCGGTTCTGGAGGAAAAGGGCGAAGCCCCCAAGGCGCCGGAGTGCACCGCCGACCTGAACGTCACCGCCAATGTGGACAAAGACTACGTCTCCCGGGGCGAGGAACGGATGGACCTGTACCGCCGCATGGCCGCCATCCGCTCTCAGGAGGACGCCGACGATCTGCTGGACGAAATTGTGGACCGCTACGGCGAGCCGCCCAAGGGCGTGCTGAACCTCATCGACATTGCCCTTCTCCGGGCAAAGGCGCGGCAAGTCGGCATCAAGGACATCCGCCAGAAGTCCGGAGACGTGCTGTTCACCCTGAGCAATCTGAATTTCGAAGCCGTGGGCGCGCTGTGTTCCGACCCGGATTACAAGCAGCGGGTCACTTTCCTCGCCAGCGCCAAGGAACCGACCCTCCGCTTCAAGCTCGCCAACGGCGTGGACAGCCTGAAGCAGAGCAAGCTGTTTGTGGAGCACTATACCAGCTTTTTCCAGAGCTGACGTTTTGGGAACCTCTGAATAAATCGTCTGCGGCTGTGAGCGGATCTTTTTCGCCCACTCTT
>ERZ780226.2416-NODE-2416-length-12879-cov-3.279554_pt1 | contig 12879 bp, 6 predicted proteins | sample MGYA00511165_ERZ780226 | MGnify/ENA primary metagenome ERZ780226 (study PRJEB29588, sample SAMEA2152373) | human gut metagenome | biome: human gut; feature: human-associated habitat; material: faeces | place: Denmark | collected 2008/2010 ...
TTCTGTCGAGCCAGGCGCATCGCCTTGGCCTGGAGGTCGAGGAGTTCGGCCCCATCGCGCTCACGAGCAAGCACCCCGCCAACATCGCGGCACGCTGCACCGTGTTCGCGGAAAGCGACCTCGTGCACAAGATCCAGGTCGGCTACGCGCGCGAGGACATCGTCGCGGGGCTCTGCAACGCCGTCGCGAGCAACTACCTGAGCAACGTGGGCAAGGGCAAGAAGATCAAAGGTCCCGTCGTGTTCCAGGGCGGCGTGAGCAAGAACATCGGCGTCGTGAAGGCGTTCGAGGACCTGCTGGGCTGCGAGGTGATCGTCGACGAGGACGGCCATCTCATGGGCTGCTACGGCATCGCGCTGCTCGCGATGAACGCGGCGCGCGACGGCAGGCCGCCCGCACAAAAGGGCCCCTTCGCGAGCGGGGCGCTCGATTTTGACGCCGTGCAGGAGTTCGAGTTCACCACGCGCGAGGTCGAGTGCGGGCGCTGCGCCAACCACTGCGAGATCATCGTGGTCCGCCGCGACGGCGAGGTCATCGACTCGTGGGGCAACCGCTGCGAGCGCGGCGCCATCAAGCATTAGAACGAGATATTGCCAAACTCCGAGAGCTTGAGCTCCGGGTTGTGCTCGATGGCCCAGTTCACGTTCCACGGACTCGTGAACAGCAGCAGCTTGCCGCCGCGCATATCCTCGACGCGCAGCGTGTCGCGCGTCAGGTTGAGCTTGGCGATGTTGAGCTCGGAGGGGCTGTTCAAGATCCAGCGCAGGTCCGTGTACGACAGCGGCTGACGGCGCACGTCAACGTGGTACTCGGCCTTGAGGCGCCGTTCGAGCACGTCGAGCTGCAGGACGCCCACCACGCCGACGATGACGCTTTCCATGCCCGTGCCGGCCTCTTTGAAGACCTGGATGGCGCCCTCCTGCGCGAGCTCTTCGACGCCTTTGACGAACTGCTTGCGCTTCAGGGTGTTCACCTGCGAGATGCGCGCGAAGTGCTCGGGCGAGAAGGTCGGGATCTGCGGGTACTGCACGTTCATCTTCATCGCGCAGATCGAGTCGCCGATGGAGAAGATGCCCGGGTCGAACAGGCCGACGATATCGCCCGCATAGGCCTCGTCCACCGTCGCGCGGTCATCTGCCATCATCGAGGTGCCCGTCGCGAGCTTGAGGCGCTTGTCGCCCTGCACGTGGCGCGCGTCCATGCCGCGCTCGAACTTGCCCGAGCAGATGCGCACGAAGGCGATGCGGTCACGGTGGTTCTTGTCCATGTTGGCCTGGATCTTGAACACGAAGCCGGAGAACTGGTCGCGGTACGGATCGACCTTCTCCCCCGTCAGCGTGTCGGTGTAGGGCTGGGGCTCCGGCGCGAGGCGCAGGAAGTCCTGCAAGAAGGGCTCGACGCCGAAGTTGGTGAGGGCAGACCCGAAGAAGACCGGAGTGAGCTTGCCCGTGTTGACCTCGTCGATCTCGAATTCGTCGCCGGCCCCGTCGAGCAGCTCGATATCGTCCATGAGGTTGCGGTGGTTCTCCTCGCCGATGAGCTCGTCGAGCTCGGGAGCTCCCAGCTCGGCTTCTACTTCGGCGATCTTCTTCGTCGCGTTGGCGTGCCCGTCGCCCTCGAAGGCGATCACGTGACGCGACTTGCGGTCGAACACGCCGCGGAAGTTGCGGCCGCTGCCGATGGGCCAGTTCATGGGGTACGTGTCGATTCCCAAGACGGTCTCGATCTCCTCCATGAGGTCGAACGGGTCGCGCGCCTCGCGGTCGAGCTTGTTCACAAAGGTGAAGATGGGGATGTGCCTGAGCGTGCAGACCTTGAAGAGCTTCTTCGTCTGCGCCTCGACGCCCTTGGCGCCGTCGATGACCATGACGACGGAATCGACGGCCATGAGCGTGCGGTAGGTGTCCTCGGAGAAGTCCTGGTGGCCCGGCGTGTCGAGGATGTTGACGCATTTGCCCTCGTAGGTGAACTGGAGCACCGAAGACGTGACGGAGATGCCGCGCTCCTTCTCGATGTCCATCCAGTCGGAGACGGCGTGGCGCGAGCTGCTCTTGCCCTTCACGGAGCCGGCAGTCTGGATGCTTCCCGTGTACAGCAGAAGCTTCTCGGTCAACGTCGTCTTGCCGGCATCAGGATGCGAGATGATCGCGAATGTGCGGCGTGAAGAGATCTGCTCGGACAGATTGGACATGTATCTTTCCCCCTCATAGGTAACCTTGCGAATTATAGCGGCATGGGGATGGCTGCGCGCAGGCAATTTGCGTATACAGCAGAATCAGGAAGGCGTTCCCGGGCGCGTGCGCCCCGTATGCTTCGGGCTGTCGGCAAGCCCCGCGTTTGCTGGCAAAACGAAAGGCGGCGGCGCCTTCGTGCGACGCTGCCGCCTTATAAAGATGACGAGTATCAGACGCTAGTGGTGCCGACGCCGCGCTGCCGCAGTGACCCCCACGCCCGCTACCGCGATGACGAGGACAATCGCCACGAGCGCAAACGGAGAGCTGTCCCCGGTCTGCGCCGTGGAGACGTTGGTGCTCGCCACATCGCCATGCAGGTAGATGATGCGCTCCTCCCCGACCTTCTTGTCGTAGAGGTTCACCGAGTACTTGTCGGTGAGCTCGGCATTGTTCTCGATGGTACCGCCCGTGGAAAACGACACGGTGCCGTAGTCGTCGATGCTGAACTCGGTGTCGGGCGCCGTCTCGTATCCTTCGGGAGCTGCGACCTCGTGCAGGATATAGGCCGTGTTGACGTTCAGCACCTTGTGGATCTGCTCCGCCTCGTCGCTCGACGTCCACGAGTACACGACCTTCCCGCTGTCCTTCTCGAGGATCTGCAGTTGGGCGCCGGAGACGGACTCGTGCTTTACGCCCGCATCGACTTTGGCAACGTCGAGCTTCGTGACCTCGTCGGACACGCCTGCCGTCGCGGTAAGCGTCGAGCCCTGCACGTCAGCCGCATGCGCCTGCGGCACGGCGGCCACGAGCAGCACGGCAACGCCCAACAGCAGCGCGCACACGCTTGCGACAAGGCCTGTCGTTATCTTTCTCGAGATGCTCATTGCCTCACCTTACCTGTCCAGGTACTTGAGCTGATAGGTGCCGTTGTTCGAGACGATCATGAAGCGATCAGTCTTGTATGGGTCGACCGTATGGCCCGCAGGAGCCTTGATCTCCTTGAAGTAGTACACCGCGTCGAAGTTCGGATGCACGTCCTTGATGGTGACCCAGCCGTCCTTGTCGGACGAGGCCTGTCCCACAAGCGCGTCGTTGCCCGAGCCGTCGGGGTTTTCCATGTACAGGCCGTACAGCGCGTCATAGAGGCCCTCACCGCCTTCACGCGAGGTCTTTTGCACGCGCACGTTCAGAAGCTCGGTGTTGACGAACTTCGGGTCGACCACAACGGCGTCGTCCAGGCTCGAGTCCGTGTAGGACTGCTGGGCGTAGAGCGAACCCTGCTGGTCCTTTGCCACCACGACCGTGTAGGTGATGGTGCGGCTGTCGTAGCTGATGCCGCTATCATCGCCTGCCTTCTCGGAAATCTGGTACTCGTACGTGCCCGGCTTCGTGAAGGTGAGCATGTCGTCGCCCGTGAAGAAGTCGATAGTGCCGTTTTCGTCGTTGGTCGCCGTCTTGTCGACGGTCTGACCGTTCTCATCGGCACCGGTAAGCTCAAAGGTGAACTCGCCAGAGTTGAGCGATGCGCCCACGAGCTCCTTGTGCACCGTCGGCTCCACGCGGACCTTGCTCGCCTCCATGCTCACGTGTCCACGGTTCATGGCCATGAAGCGCGCGTTGAGACGGATGCGCTGGTTGTTGTAGAAGACGAGGTCAGAGGCATCGACCTGCGAGGAGACGCCGTTGGAGACGGTGGACCAGGTCACCGTGGGCGTACCGCCGCTCATGACAGAGCCCACCTTCACCTGCGCCTCGAAGGCAGTCGCGTCATAGGAGACACCGCTTTGCCCGTCGTTTTCCTCGACGATTTGGTAGCGGAAGGTCTTGTCTGCCATGCTGCGATCGAACGTGATGGCGTCGAACCTTACAGGCGTCTTCTGGCCCGAGGCAGCCGTCACGGTGACTTCGTCGTTGACAGGCAGCGGACCACCGTCGAGCGCAACCACCTTGAAGGTGAAGTCCTGGCTCGCGTTCGAGCCGTGGAACATCTTGGCAACCTCGAAGTTGACCTCGGACTTGAAGTAGCTGTTCGCAAATGTCGCGCTATCAGGCGAGCCGTCCTTGGACGTGTACTCCACGTTGGACGCAAGCTGCGCCGTGGCCTTGTCCTCGGTGACGGTCACCTTGACGTCTTCCACATGCGTGTCGTACTCGATATCTTCCTCGCCGGAGTTCACCTCGGAGATGTGGTACGTGTACACGCCGGGCGTGTCGTATTCGATGGCATCGAACGTGACTTCGCCGTTCGCGTTGTTCGTCTGCTCCTGCACGACGTTGCCGTCGGCGTCTGTCAAGTCGAACGTGAACTCGCCGTCGGTCTGGTACTTGCCAAACAGGTACTTGGTCGCCTGGATGGTCGCCTTGCACTTAGCCGCCTGGTATTTGTTCGTGAACTCCATGCCCTTGCCGCCATCGGAATAGGTCGGCGTGATAGTCAGCGTGCCATCGCCCGCATCGGCGACATCGACGGTCACGATGTGGTTATCGGAGTCGTTCGTGATACCGGCACCGCTGCCAGCCTCGTCCACTCTGTACGTGTACTGGTGGCCGGCATCCGCCAGCGTGTAGTTGATGTCGCCAAAGTAGACGCCTTGCTCGGAGCCCGATTCGGGGTTGATCTCGACGGTGTGTTTCTCGGGCATCGGGGCATTTGCGCTCGTGCTCGAAAGGACGAACGTGAAGTGGTCGCCCTTCTGGAAATCGCGGCCCACGAGATGCTTTGCCGCCTGCATCGTGAAGGTGCCTGCCGCAGTGTAGGTATTGGTGAACGTGGTGCCCGCGCCCTCGTCGGTGCGCGTCACATCGATCTTGCCGTCGTGGTCGTCATCGCTCACGGAGAGCTTGACGATATGCTCTTGGGCGTCGTTCGTGACGCCGGCAATCGTGCCGCGCTCGATGATCGAATAGGTGTACGTCTTGCCGATGTCTCCCGTGCCAAACGCGATGCTGCCAAAGTCGACAGCTGCAGACGTGCCGCTCTCCGGCGTGATGGTCACCGTGTTGTTGTCGGGCAGCGGCGCGTCGGCGTCTTTGGCGACGACGCCGAAGGTCCAGCTGTCCCCCGTCTTGAAGCTGCGCCCGACGAGGTTCTTGGTTGCCTCGAGCTGATAGCTGCCCATCGCTTTGTATGCGTTGGTGAAGACGAGGGCGTCCCCATCGGAGTACGTGGCATCTGCCGTCAGGTTGCCCTTGCCGTCATCGTTCACTTTCACGGTCACCGTATGGACCGTAGCGTCGTTGTCGACGCCGGCCACAGAACCGGTCTCGGTCACGGTATAGACGTAGGTGTGTCCCGCATCCTGCTGCGTGTAGTGGATCTTTCCAAACGAGAAGCCGGCATCGGAGCCCGAGCTCGGCTCGACGCTCGTCTGAGTGTTCTCGGGCAGCGGCGCGGCAACGGAAGCATCGCCTTCGATCACGCCGGAGACGGTGAAGTTCCAGCTATCCCCCTGCGCAAATGCGCGGTTGTCGAGATGCTTGGTGCCGCCGAGCTCAAAGTCGGTCTGAGACGAGTAGGCGTTCACGAAGTTGAGGCCTGCCTCGGACTCGCTGCGAGAGATCGCGAGCTGCCCATCGCCGCCATCTGCGATGCTCACCGTGACCGTGTGCTCACGCGCGTCGTTGGCCACGCCATCGACGTCTCCCGATTCGGAGACGGTGTAGACGTAGGTCTTGCCGATGTCGGCCTGCGTGTAGGGGATCGTGCCGAAGTCAACGGACGCGCTCGACTGCCCCGCCTGCGGATCAAGCGTCACGCTCTTATGGAGCGGCAAAGGTGCCGCGGCATCGTCGCAGCTCACGGTAAAGGTCCAGCTATCCCCCGCCTGGAACGGACGCCCGGTGAGCTTCTTGTACGCCGTGAGGTCCGTGGAGCCGCTGGCCGTGTACGTGTTGGAGAAGACGAGGCCGTCCGCGTTACCGGGGTACGTCGGGGTCACTTTCAAGGTGCCGTCCCCGTTGTCCGCCACAGAAACCGTCACGGTCTTGTCGTCGTCGTTTTGGACATTGCCCATATTCTTGGTGCTCTCGTGCACCGTGTAGGTGTAAGTCTTGTGCGCATCTTCCTGCGTGAAGTCAATCTCGGGGAAGCTGAAGCTCGCGCTCGTGCCGGAATCTGGCTTGATCGTGACGCTGTTCGAGCCATCCGCGGGCAGTGGTGCCCCGTCCTTGCCCGTCAGCGTGAAGGTCATCTCGTCGCCGGACTTGAAGCTGCGTCCCTCGATGTTCTTCGTGCCTGCAAGGACAATCGAGCCCTTGGCTGAATAGGCATTCTTGAAGAGCATCTCGTTGCCGTCGGAGAACGTGCGGTCGATCTTGAGAGAGCCATTCCCATTGTCCGAAACGCTCACTGTCATGGTGTGGACAGCGGAGTCGTTGGCAACGCCTGCAACGTCGCCGGTCTCAGCCACCTTGTAGGTGTAGGTCTTGTCCACGTCCTTCTCCGTGTAGTTGATATGCCCGAAGCTGAACGATTGAGTGTTGACGCCCGCAGTGGGGTGCAACGTGTAGCTCTTCTCAGCGGGCATGGGAGCGTCCGCGTCGTCGCAGCTCACATCAAAAGTCCAGGCGTCGCCCTGCGCGAAGCTCCTGCCGGAGATGTCCTTTGTGGCGGCAAGGTCGACCCAGCCGCTGGCGTGGTAGGTGTTCACGAAGCGCAGGAGGTTTTCACTCGCATCTTTTCCGTTTACATATTTCGCGTGCACGACCGGCGCACCCGACTCATCGTCTTTGCCGTTGGTCACGGTAACCGTATGGTTCTTAGCGTCGTTCGTGACGCCCGCCGCGTTGCCAGACTCGGTCACGGTGTACGTGTAGGTCTTGCCGATATCGCCTTGTCCATATTCGATGCTGTCGAACACAAATGCCTGTTCGGTGCCCTGCGTGGGGCTGGGGCTAACGGTGACCGTTTTGTCCTGCGGAAGCGGCGTGCCCTCGGGTGCAGACAGCGTGAACGTCCAGCTATCGCCAGACTTGAAGCTGCGCCCAGACAGCTCCTTGGTGCCGCCGATCTGGTACGAGGTCTTGAGGTCCTTATGCGTCTTGTTGGCAAAGGTCGCCACGTTGTAGGTCGAATCCGTGCCCGAAGCCGGCGAAATCTCCTTGTCGGATGCGAGCAGCTCGCTGCTCTTCGAGAGCACCTTGTCGATCTTGTACACGGTCTTGGTGGAAGTGCTTGCCTGGTTATCGACCGAGACGGACACGGTCATCGTGTAGCTTCGCGTGTCGTAGTCGTAGCCGCTCTTGCCATCTTGCACCTCTGCAATGGTGTACTCGTACGTGCCCGCCTTGCTGTAGGTGATCTGGCCGAAGTTGATGTCACCCGAAGCGCTGTTGGTAACCGTAATCGACCCATCCTCGGAACCCGTCGGCATGGGGGCGTCGCCTTTTGCCGTCATGGTGAACGAGAAGCTGGGGATATTGCCCGCAGTGCCGTCGAGCGTCTTGCTGCCCTTCACCGTCAAGGCAGCGCCCGTCGTGATCGTCTCGTCGTTGTAGGTGAACGAATCGCGGTGGAACTCGGCGTCGACGAAAATCTCGTTCGCGATAATCTGTCCGTTGACGTTGCTCTTCGCATCCACTGTGCCATAGGGTGCGAGGATGACGCCATACATCGCATCGGAGTTGGTAACCTTGCCACGATACTGCCCGTCCGCGACCGTCGAGTCGTGCACGTTGAAGATGACGTTGGTGTTTGCCCAGGTACTGACCACGCCGCTGGAGCCGCCTTTCACTTCGACCTTGGGAATAGTGATCAAGGGGCTACCTTGCGCGTCGATGTCGATGACGATCAGGCGCTTCACAGACGTGTCATAATCACCCGTGACCTGGATGGGACGCGGGCCGTTCCATTTGTTGAGCTCGCCTGCCGTGAGCTTGGCCACGGAGACCTTCGCGTCCTTATCGATTGTGATTTTCTGATTGTTCTCGTGGTTAAAATCGACCGTGGTGCCAGAGGCGCCCATCGAGGCGATCTCACGCGAGACGGAGCCCATCTGCGATTTGAGAGAGGCGAGGTCGAGGTACTTCTTCTGACCCGCCTGCTCCTGGTAGATCGACTGCCGTTGTTCTTGGGCGCTGCTCGGGCCGTTGATGTCGAAGTGATCGCCATCGACTTTGACCTGGCGCACGGAATCGGGGTTGTCGCCCAGCACTTCGACTTTGCTACCGGAACCGAGTACCACAGAAGAGCCGTTGTACTTCCCGCTTCCGTCTTTCATGTTGACGGTCGCGCCGCCGACCACCTTGGTACCGATATACGAGACCTCGGGCTCGGCGAGATTGTTCGTTCCGAACGCCGACTTTGCGTCGAAGGTCTCGGTGGCAATGTTGGAGTTGGTATGCGTATTGCCGTGGATGCTCTCGAACCCGACCAGGCCGAAGTTGGCGAGCACGCCAAGCTTGCCGCCGGGTAGCTTGTTGAACGCCGACGCCTCGAACGTGGAGGTCGGAGGCGCACTCGGGAAGGTATTTGCCGCAGGTGCCTGGGGTGCGCGCAGCGGGGCAGCCTTTGCGGCAGCTGCCGGAGCAGCTTCGCTCTTTGTCGAGGTGGCAGCCTCAGGTTCTTCTGCCTGCTCGTCTGAAGCGGACGCTTTCTCGTCCGATTCAGGGGTTGCAGGCTGCGTCTGGGCATCAGCGTCCGTCGCCTGTGCCGGCGCTTCCGTCTGCTGCTGCTCGGTCGCCGCGGCGTTTGCGCTCTCGGCAAAGGCAGAGCCCACGAGCGGCATCTGCAGCGATGCCATCGCCAGGCAGACCAGAACAGCAACCGCCTTCTGCGCGATACTGCGTGCTCTGTGCTTGTTCTTGGAATCGTTCATGTGCATCCCTTGCGTCAGTGGAAGGCGTCTCATTTCGCGTCCTCCTCACCCTTGGAGTTCTTGCGTCGGCGCACGACCGCGAAGGCGATGAATGCGACCGCTATTAGCGCGATAACCAGCCCGATGATGAGCGGCACAACCCAGCCGGGCAGCCCCTGGCCTGCGAGGTCGGAGGCACTCGCCGTCGGCGTCTCGTTCTCGTCGATCTGCGTGCTGGCGCTATCCTGCCCGTTGCCGTTCGTGAGCGTGGCGCCGCCCGTCGCCGCATTGGAGACAGCGTTATAGGTCTGCCCCTCGGCGAGCGTCTGCGTGCCTGCCTGCGTGCCGGTCTGCCCCGTCTGATTGCCGGGGAGGTACACGACGCGTGTCCGGACCACGACCGATTGGTCGGTCAGCGGCTCAGCCTGGTTGTAGTAGTAGACCGTGTACGAGGCCCGTGACCCGTAGCCGATGCGGACGGGAAGCTTCTGATTGGGAACCAGCGCATACGCGATGCCGTTTATCTCGAGCGACTTCTCGGGATTGAACTCGACGTCCTTTTGCATATCGGGCGAGATGGACTGCGTCGTGCTCTGGAGCACGCCGCCATTGGCCGCATCCACGTAGTTAACCGTCACATCGTAGGACGCAGGCGTGTACCCTTGCGGCACGTAGTAGACGTACAGCAGCGAACCGCTCTCGGCAAAGGTGTAGGTGCGCGCGCCCTGCGCCGGGACGTAGGTCTTGCCATCGACCGTGATGTTTTCGGCATCGAAGGAGTCTTACGTGGAGAGCGTCTGACGCGCGAGCTCTGCGCCATTCGCGTTGGAGGCGTCGTAGCAGACGACCGTCCACTCGTTGTGCGCGGTCTCTTTCTTGTAGGATACCTGCTTTACGGTCTCGCCTGCAGAGGCATCGAAGGTGACCGTCGGGTTATCGGAATCGACGAGCGTGTAGACAGACGTGCTCGGCCCCTCGCCCTGATAAATCTTCTCGGGAAGCGTGTACTTGAACGTGCCCTGAACGTAGATGCGATCGGCCATGAGAACCGTGTTCTCGTCATCGGCGTCGACGCATTTGACCGTGGCAAAGCACGAGCCGCTGCCGGCAATGTCTTCGGAGCTCATCTGCTTGACGTTGACGACGGCGTGCATGAACGAGGGGTTGGAGAGCGTGACGACGCCATCGTAGTCGAGCACGCGGAACAGCGACTGCTTGTCGTTGGCGTCAGTTGCGATGAGCGCCTCATCGAGCTTGACCGCCTTGCTCGCGTTTTGCGCGATGCCCGGCACAGGTTTGGAGCTGACGACGTTGCCGCTCTCGTCCACGAAGTCGATCTTTGCCTCGTCGGAGCCTGCGTCCGCCTTCTCGTAGGTATAGGTAATCGAATCGTCCTTGACGCTCGAGACCGGCTGCCCCTGACCGTCGCGCTTGAGAATGCCAGCAGTGCCGTCGAAATCAACCTGCTCCTGCGGCACGAACGCGCGCTGCTCGGAGCCGATGGTGCGCAGACCCACGAGCTGCGGGGTGCCCGAGCCTTCAAGCTGCGCGTAGACGCCGTAGATCTTGCCGGTGAAAAGCGGCGCCTGCCGTGCCTCATGATCGGGGTATGCGGTGACGGTGTCACCCACGAGCGCTGCAGCGCCCCCATCGTCGACATCGATGCCGACGGTGCCCACGAGCCTGCCGTTGGCCTGCTGATCGGCGTTGTCGGAGCTCACCTGGAAGGTCAGGCGCTCGGCAACCGGATCGCCGTTTGCGGCGAGCACGTCCACGTAGACCGTCGCGCCGTCTTCTCCCGAGACGGAGAGCACGGCATAGCCATCGTCAGAAGCCTGCGTCAGCTGGCAATCGGCCCCCGACACCGTCGGAGACTGATTGGCAAATGCGATTGCGGAGAGACTGAGCACCATGGCAAGCGCGAGCAAGGTGCCAAGAACGCCGAACCTGAATCTGCGTATCGTTCTGACTATATGCATCACATCCCAAGTGTTCGAACGCCACAGCTGCCATGCGGAAAAACACAGCACAGCATGAGCCAGGTTATCCATTTTTCAGATTCAGCATACGCCTAGCAGACTCGTCGGAATATGACAATACGGCTAATAATTCTCTTATTCACAGTTTTATTCGCCAAACGAACTTTCTTGATGCCCGCGCCAGTCACGAAAATTGTATTCGGACACGTCAATCTACAAGAACTTGTCGAGCTCTTTGTCCACCACGGCGTTGCGTTTGACATGCGGCCGCGCGATGAAAACGCCATCGCACACGACGTGTTTGACGGTGCGGAGCGTGCTGAGGTCCTCGAGCGGATTTTTCGCGGTCACGATCATGTCGGCGCGCTTGCCCACCTCGAGAGATCCCGTCAGCTCGCCGATGCCTGCCACCTGCGCGTTGGCCAGCGTCGCGCCGTGAAGCGCAAACGCCTCGGAGACGCCGATGAACTTGCAGAAGTAGACGAGCTCGCGCCAGAAATCGTATTGCGTGATCCACGGGCAGCCGACGTCGTTTCCGAGGGCCACCGGCACGCCCGCTGCAAGTGCAGCCTTTGAACACGCCGCGATGCCCTCGAAGACAAGGCTCGCGTTGTACTGCTCCACTTCCGAGGCATGCGAGACGGAACGGTCGAGCATGACGAAGGGCAGTACCGGAGACAGCGTCGTGCACAGCGCTGCCCCCCGTTGCTTGAACAGGTCGATGATGTGTTCGTCGGGCGTGGCGCCGTGCTCGATCGAGTCGACGCCGTTTTCGAGGGCGACCTTGAGCCCCTCGGTGCCCTCGACGTGTGCCGCCACGGAAAAGCCGAGCTCATGGGCGCGCTCGCACACTGCCTTCACCATCTCTGGCTTCATGCGCAGCACGCCCGCCTCGCCCTTCTCCTTGCCGTCGAGCACACCGCCTGTGATCATGAGCTTGATGAGGTCGACGTTTTGCTCGCGCGCACGCTCGACCTGGGCGAGCGCCTCGTCGATGGAGACCGCCGCGATGGCGACCGAGCCCGCCATGTGGCCGCCCGGCACCGAGATCGCCTCGTTGGCCGCGAGGATGCGCGGGCCGAGGAAGTCCCCCGCCACGATCTGGTCGCGGCAGCGCGAGTCGAAGTCGGACAGGCCGCCCACGGCGCGCACCGTGGTGACGCCGCTCATGAGCTCGGTCTGCGCGAAGCTTCTGACCATGCGGTACGCGATGGCGCGCGACAGCCCGTTGGACATGATCTTCTTGACGAGCGCCTCGTTGTCGCGCTGCTTTTTCTGGGGCTTGCCGTTTCCGGCCAGGTGCACGTGCATGTTGATGAGGCCGGGCATGAGGTAGCCGCCTTCGAGGTCGTGTACCTCGCACCCCGCGTAGGCGCTCTTTTCAGACTCGGGCACAATCGCCTCGATCGTGTTGCCCGCCGTGACGAGCACCATGCCCTCGAGTGGCTCCATATCCTTCGTGCCGTCGAGGATCGTGCCATTCGTGTACGCGATTCTCTTTTGCTCTGCTGCGCTCAACGCATGCCCCCTCTCAAACTGAAATCAAGTAGGGAGAGTGTAGCAAACCACGTGCGTCAGCGCGGATGGCACGATGCGGGGCTCGAGATTGCACCATGCACCTATTATGGGCCCGAAGCCTCGGGCAGTGCTGCCGGTGGCCCGTGGACCTACTAGAATGGAACTGACATTTGTCGTACGCGTTAGGGATGTGATTACGGATGCGGAGCGCAGGATGAATCGTCCAGATACCAATTCGGTGAGGCCGTACGCCTTCATCGTCTCCTTTGGCGTCGTCAGCATGCTGATGGACGTCGTCTACCAGGGCGCGCTCGCGGTGCAAGGGCCGCTTTTGGCCTCGCTCGGGGCAAACGCGCTCGTTATCGGCATCGTCTCGGGGCTCGGGGAGGCCACGGCACTCGGCGGGCGCCTGTT
>ERZ780226.2417-NODE-2417-length-12877-cov-3.644829_pt1 | contig 12877 bp, 4 predicted proteins | sample MGYA00511165_ERZ780226 | MGnify/ENA primary metagenome ERZ780226 (study PRJEB29588, sample SAMEA2152373) | human gut metagenome | biome: human gut; feature: human-associated habitat; material: faeces | place: Denmark | collected 2008/2010 ...
AAGCTATGTCTTTCTTCATGCTCTTTTCAATTTGCGCAAGTTATTGTACATTATCTTTTCCGTTCCTAGATTTTGACAAATTCTGTGTAAGCCTAGCGGATCTCGGCGAATTTGGCACTTAGCCGAATGCTATCCTCTAAGTTTGCTGAATTTAGGAAACGCAAAAATCTCATTGTTTGCCGAATTGTTCAGAGCAATTGTCTCCAACAAAAGTAGGCTACTTACCAAGTGATTGATGTGCTGTCGGTGGATGCTTTCAACAGAACTCTGGCCTCTCGAACCGAAATGGAACCATCTCCATCCAAATCCGCGCACATAAACTGTTTTTTTGTCAGAAAATCTGAATCCATGGACGCTCTCAAAAGTTGCCTTGCCTCTCTGACCGTCAACTGTCCATCGCTGTTCAAGTCACCCTTCACGGCCACTGTCACTTCTGTGATGTCAACAGGTATTATATACTGGTAGCTCCCATCCTCCCCAGCAGATGCTTTCAATCGCACATAGTCTCCGGTTGCATTCACATAAGCTACTACACAAGCATTTTTGCTGAACAGAGTCAATGTTTTATCACCAGTTTCTGAAATGTTAAAATGAGATACAATCCCTTCTTTCAGCGATGTTTCTACAGTAATACCGTCATTGTAATACAATACTATTTTGTCTCCCTCAACGGTCACATATGAAACCGGCATCTCAACAATTTCAATGTCAAAAGTAATGCTTGCATTGTTCACAGTCACTGTCAAGGTTTGCTTTCCCAATATAGTATTGTCAAATCCAGAAATCATATCTGCTGTCAAATCTGTTTCCTCTGTGGTCCCTCCGTTATAGCGAAGCATTATCCTACCACCACTTACATCCAACATGTCTCTATCTACCACATAGGAAGTTTTGGTAGGTAACGTCGATAGTATAATTTCCGCAACAGAATCTTCAGCACCACACAGGGTGCAGATATGTTTTTCATTATAAGCGTGCTTTAGAGCAAAATTGATTGCCGTAACCCGTCTCAGCACGCCCGTTTTGTCAGATAGATACACATAACACATGTCGTTATCGTCATTGGGGCATATCACAAAGTCTATCTGATCTTTCTCTGCCGTTTTTCTGGCAATATACGCAATATTATCTTCGCTCGGAACACCACTGTCATCTGTCAGCGCATACAAGGTATACGTTTCCCCATCGATTACATCTTCACAGGTAACAGTATCCTTTTGGCAGTCCTGTAACTCTGCGGCAGCGGATTCCGTTGACGTATAAACCGCATAGGCACCGTTGACAAGAATCAGTTCCTGCGTTGCTGTGTCATGACCAATCGGATAGAAAACCAAAGAATAAGTCTTTTCCGGCACAAATTCAGGGAGTTCGATTTTCTCTCTTACACTACTATTTGCAGGCAGGTGAATAGACAATGTACTCAAGCCGATTTGCTGGCCGCTTTCATAAATGGCAATATAGGCCATATCCTCAATTCTGTCTGCGGCAGAATGGTTATATATCTCCAAGCTGACCGCATTTCCGCCGAGATCGAGCTGATACATTTTCGCTTCCAGGGCGGCCGCATAAACCGTTACAAGCACTTCCGCCTGCAGCCCGTCGATCTGTGCAGTAACAGTTGCCTGTCCCGGTGCCCTGGCAGTCAGTCCTCCGTCTTCCGTTACTGTTACAATGTTCATATCGCTGGTGCTCCATTGGACCTTATGCGTAGCATTACCAGATACCGAAGCCGATACTGCATAGGTTTCTTCCACAACCATCGACAGCGATTCCGTATTCAACTCCAAGCCAGTAGCCGGCGTATAAATCGTTATAGTATGATTTTCTGTAATGCCGTCTTCTGAACTTGCGGAAAGAATCACCGTTCCCTCTGCCACACCAGTCACAACGCCATTTTCATCCACGGTTGCCACTGCTTCATTGGAGGACTTCCATGTGAGGCGTTGATTAGTTACAATGATAGGATAAACTTTCGCAGATAGTTTTTCTGCGGCCCCAATTGCAAGTTCGCCTGCTCCCCAAACGTCAATACCTGTCACCGGTATGTACCCATCCTTTTCAATGGTAGCACCTGTGTCTGTTTTTAGGCCCTCCTCCATGTCATCAAGATTCAGTTCAAACCCTACGCCGCTGGTCAACTGAACATCCCGGAATGCCTTACCGCTAACTGTGCCATTTTCATCTGTTGTGACCACAGAAATGCTCATCGTTCCATCGCCATATGGAATAATCTTGGCATAATATGCATCTGAGTTGAGAACAAAGCACTTGGTTTCGTTGTTTTCGCCCAGTAAGTACATCGTCCCGTACTCGCTGGAGGGCAGCGCAGTGTCCTCACTGGACAAAGATGCTACCAGAGAGTTGGTGGCTGCATTATAAACCTCTACCATCACAGGGCATGATGTATTGAACTGGGTCGTTTTTTTGCTGCTGCACTCCGCACTGACATATCGGACCAGAGCGTTCTTCGCGGTATCTGCATCAAACTCCTGCGCATATTGCAAAAGCATGATGTAGTTTACAAGGTCGAACCGCAGTTGCCTGCATTTGTCTCGATACGTGTCCTCTCCCGATGTCAGAAAATATTTAAACCAGTTGCTGAGGACGGGGTCATCCTTCGAAATTCCACTATACAGCAAAGAGAACATGCTTTTCTTCGTTTGGTCAGGAAATCCCGTGTCATCAAACATTTGGTTATAAAAGTCCGGGTATTTATCTTGAATATAATAATCAGAGATAAAATAGAACGCAGCATTCATGTGTTTCGCACGCGTCTCCAGCTTGTTATACAGCTCAATAACCATCGGGAATGCGCCAATGCTGTTTCCAAGAAATGCACAAAGCTTCCCTGCCGTCATAGATGTGTCGATGTTGTCCCATGCGGTGCTTACCTCCTTCAAAATTTTGTTGTCACTATCCTTGAAGGTATCCCGCAGCAGGTCCACACCTAAGCGAACGATGACCTTGGCACTTGACAGACCGGTGTCTGTTTTTGCGAGATACACCGCTTTGCCTTCGGCCTTCAAGGTCTTTACCAGTGTGCTAAGATTTTTTGTAGCGTTCTTAAAATCAATATAATCTGCATATTGGGTCAGGCCCGCATAGGACTCTTGCGCTATGCTTGTATCAAGTGTTGCCTTCAGCAAAGGCTTTGCATAGGAATACACCGTTCCTCCGGCTGCATCGGCTGCGGTCAGCAGTGTTTGATAGGCCAAGGCCGCCGCGCTGGAGTAAAACGGGCTGCATTCACTTCTCTTCTTCAGATATTTGTTGATTTGCGGATACCAACTGATGATCTTCTCATACAGATCTGTCTCCTGACGAATTATATTTTGATTGATACCACCCTTGTACTCTGTAACCTCGCCCAGTGCATCGTCGATCCCTGTGGCAAACGGTCTCAGACTGTCAAAAAACAGAATATCCTCCAGAGCCTGCCGCACCGTTGTCTGCTTATCGTTCAGCAGCACTGTTGCCCCGTTCATATCTGTCACCGGCAGGTACATCGGCTGATCCAGAATGGCAAGCGCCTTCTCCTTGGTCAGATTACTGATTCCATTTTCTTTTGCCCAACGGAGCAAGATTTCGGCATACTGATCGTCGGTGCCGTCGGGGATGCCGGGCTTAGTGGGGTCATCTCGCCTCCAAAACAGGATCCCCTTTTTGGAATAATCCAAAACATCATCTTCATCTGCGTAGCTGCAAACATCAAACTCCCATTCCGTCTTATCGTTCAGGCCGAAAAAGTAAATTCCATCCTTTGTCTTAAAGGCCCGTGGAGTGATGGTCGCCGTATAGGCGCCGTCCTTCAGATTCCATTCGGAGATGTCAATGGTAACCTTTTTCCCATCAATAGAAATATTGCTCGCACTGGCAGTCGTTAGGTATTGCGCAACAATGTTGTCATCCCCATCCCGCAGGTCGATAGTTCCCAGGCCGAATTCGACTTCCTTATTGAACAGTATTTCAATCTTAGTATTGGGGCGGATCGTGGCGTGGTTGGGTGTGATCTTGACGATCCGGAGAAGATTATCCCGAGCCTCCATTCCCGGATCCCACGGACACTGGTCAAGGGTCTTGAAGGTGTAGCCATACTTTTCCGCATAATCCTGCGCCGTGGAGTCGATGTAGCCATAAATCGTGGTCTGTGTGGGAGAACCAAGGGTGTTTTTATCTTCATATATTTCGCACTCTGGATTCAGCATCGCAAGAGCTGTTAGATTATCACAACCATAGAATACTTTGGACCCCATACTATTCACGCTATTTGGAATCGTTATGCTCGTTAAGCTCTTGCAGCCATCAAATGCACCATTCTCAATGCTCGTTACACTATTCGGAATCGTCACGCTTGTCAAGCCGCTGCAGTCAGCGAATACCCCGATTCCAATGCTCGTCACGCTACTCGGTATCATCACACTCGTCATGCTGCTGCAGCCACAGAATGCATTGGGCCCAATGCTCGTCACACTATTCGGAATCGTCACGTTCGTCAAGCCCGTGCAGTGATAGAAAGCATTGCGCCCAATACTGGTCACACTATTCGGAATCGTCACGCTCGTCAAGCCGCTGCAGCCATCGAATGCATATTTCCCAATGCTCGTCACGCTATTCGGTATCATCACACTCGAACCTGTGTAGCCACAGAATGCATTGGGCCCAATGCTCGTCACACCATCTGGAATCGCCAAATCTGTTACAAGTATGCCATTCACATACAGATTATGAGCACAATACAATGGATTTGCTGAACCATACAATCCAAAATTAATTTTACACCATGCCGCAATATCTGTTATATGCACCTCCTTTAGATTGTTGCAGTCCTCAAAAGCATAGCTCTCAATGCTTGTCACGCTATTCGGAACTGTCACGCTCGTCAAGCTGCTGCAGCCACAGAATGCATTGGGCCCAATGCTCGTCACACCATCCGGAATCACCAAATCCGTTAGAAGTGTGCCATTTACATACAGATTATGGGCGTAATACAATGGGTTTGATGAATTAAACAATCCGAAATTAATTTTACACCATGTCGCAATATCTGTGATGTGCACCTCCTTTAGATTGTTGCAGTCCTCAAAAGCACTGTTCCCAATGCTCGTCACGCTATTCGGAATTGTCACACTTGTCAAGTTGCTACAGTGAATGAATGCACCGTTTCCAATGCTCGCCACGCCATCCGGGATCACCAAATCCGTTACAAGTGTGCCGTTCACATACAAATTATGAGCATAATACAATGGATTTGATGGATACACCTCAAAAACGATTTTACACCATGCCGCAATATCTGTTATATGCACCTCCCTAAGATTGTTGCAGTCGCCGAAAGCTTCGTCCTCAATGCTCGTCACGCTATTCGGAATCGTCACGCTTGTCAAGCTGCTGCAGTTATAGAATACTCTGTACATAATACTGGTCACACTATTCGGAATCGTCACGCTCGTTAAGCTGCTGCAGTCAGAGAACGCATAGGGACGAATGCTGGTCACGCTATTCGGAATGGTCACACTCGTCAAGCTACTGCAACCACGGAATGCATAATTCCCGATGTGGGTCACACTATTCGGAATCGTCACGTTCGTCAAGCCCGTGCAGTGATAGAATGCACCGTTCTCAATGCTCGTTACACTATTCGGAATAATTACGCTCGTCAAGCTACTGCAACTACTGAATGCACCATGCTCAATGCTCGTCACGCCATTTGGTATCGTTACGCTTGTCAAGCTACTGCAGCCAGAGAATGCATATTCCCCAATGCTGGTCACGCTATTTTTTAGAATTACTTCTTTTATACTCGAGTAACTTGACGCCCATGGTGTTTTTTCTTGCCAGGTGTAATCCCACATATCCCCCGTCCCAGAAATCGTCAGTGTACCCTCCGCATCCAATTCCCAAGTCAGATTGTCGCCGCAGCTGCCGCTGGAAACGGTTTCCGCCGCCATTGCGCTCACGGGCAGCAGTGTCAGCAGTATGCATAGGCACAGCAGTGCACTAACAAGTCTTTTCATTTGCGTTCCTCCAAGATTATATATGTTTCTCAAGTGATCAGCGTCTGAGTGGAGCCAAAGAAGGCTATTCCACTTTTTCAGACCTTGCCGCACACGCCGCCGGACAGCAGCATGCGCGCGTCAAGGTTTCTATATTTCTAACCCCTCCTCAGCTTTTCCAGAACATCCAGGTATTCCTCCGGTAAGGTCAGCTGCGGTTGGTCGGCGATTTTCCAGCCCAGTGGATCCGTGCTGCGGCGCACCTCCTCCAGCATATCCGGTATAGCCAGCAGCTTTTCCCGGCAAACCTGCGCACTGGCGTCATCTCCCGACTGCCAATAAAACAGCATGGCCGTATACAGCTTTTGAAAATAGTCGCCGTATTCGGCAAGCGTATAACGGCTGCAGGCAATGGCCGACTCTTTCTCCTGCATCATGGCTCGTATATCCCCCAGCGCATACGCTGCGTTGGCCTTGGCATCATGGCCCAGCGCTGAGTGTGGGCTGCACGCCAGCAGCCGGTCTGCCACCGCGTTCAGCTGCTCCGCGTCATCCAGGGTGGTAAGCTGTTTTTCTATCGCCCGCGTGTAAAACGGCGTAACCCGTAAAGCGGCCTGTGCGTTGCCCGTCAAAAACAGGAGGTCCCCTGTACTGAGCCATAGGCTCACGGCAAGAAAGCAGGAGGCCAGAAGTGTGACAGACATGGCTCCCGTTCTTCGAAGCCGGCAGCACTTCCCACCGTCTATTTGCAACGCAGGCAGCAGAAGAAGCCAAATCGCCAGAAATTGCAGGTCAAAGTCAACCAGCGCATGTCCCAGCAGCACGACCAACAGCATACGCTGGCGCATGGATGCCGATCGGCTGAAAATCCCGTGTATACCCGCGGCAGCGCAAAGGCCAGCTGGGAGCCATCCCACGTCGATCAGCAGCTGCAACAATTCATTGTGCACATAGGCCACGCTGTAAACACCGTGCTGGAAGCTTCCCTGCAAGGCATAATAGCCCATATAGCCTACGCCAAAGGGATGCTTCAAAATGACAGGAAGCAGGTCCTTTGCATACAGTATGCGTCCCAGCAAGGTACTGGAACCAGCCGCGGCCGGGTCGTAATGCTCACCCCCACTGAGGAAATATGTCAGCACGGCATACAGCCCTGCGGCTGCCGCCAGGCAGCAGAATAAAAGAAGAGCACACTTCCCGCTGCGACCCATTATGCCAACTGCCGCCAGCACTGCCACCAGGAGCAGCATAGCCCCGCGGCTGCCGCTTTCCAATACACCGAAAATCAGTAACGCGCAGAGGGCGTATTCGCACCAGGAGCGATTCTGCTGTGTGCAGACCAGCACCAGTGCGGCAATCAGAAACACTGCGAAGGTATTCGGATATTCAAAAAAACCGGCCAGACGCTGATTCACCAGAACCATATCCTGCAGGCCGGGGATCTTTCCCACCAGAAAACTCAGCAATACCATTTCCCCCGCTCCCCAGGGAAGCAGTGCGTAAACGGAATCGCGTTCCCCCGGAGCAACCTGTGACAGGGCCAATACATATAGAAGCAACGGAAATGTGTGTACAAAGCCAAACGGAGCCATTCCCTTGTCTGCGGCCCAGGCCACGCTACACGCATAGGCCAGCGGCAGCAGCAAAATCGCCACAGTTGATAAATTCCAGCGGAGCATGAGCTGACTGTTTCTCTTGAATGCAGCCGCGATGTACCAAACCAGGTAAATACCTACCGGAACAGCGGCAAATGAACAAAAACCGCCGGAGGCAAAGGGAAGTACGAATCCCAGCCATGCCAGCGGTTTTGCATCGTCCGGCACGGCGACCTTCCGCCTATGCAGAATAAGCCACCCCAGAACACCGTTTACCAGGCAGATCGCCCCGTACAGCAGGAGTTTGCGGGCAAGGGGACCGAGCAATGTCTGAAACAGCATAATTTCCTCCGAAATCTGAAAATATAAAAAGGGAACACCCAGATCAGGGCTTTTGCACTGGGTGTTCCCTTTTCCGCCATCTTGGAAACCCAACGATTTCCTTACTGCGTTATGTTATACGGTGTGCTTTTTCTTGCTCAGCACTGCTGCCCCGCCCATCGTTGCCAGGACGGCCATGGCGGCATAGAGGACTACGCCGGCATCTCCGGTTTTCGGAGTCGTGGGTTGATCGGGCTTGGCGGGTTGATCGGGCTTGGCGGGTTGATCGGGCTCGCCGGTCGCGGGAATGGTCTCTGTGCGGGTCACACCGCAGATGGTGCAAGTGAAGGTTTTTTCGCCCGTCTCTGCTGCAGTGGCCTCCTTGGTGATCTTCCCCTCATCCCAATGGTGACCGGTGGCGGGGATCGTCACATCAGCAGCCTCTTTTTCACCGACCTCATCAGTGAAGTTCTTCTGGCAGCGAGCACAGCTCCAGTATTCCGTGTTGCCATCTTCGGTGCAGGTGGCAGCCTTGGCGGCATGGTGGGTCATGTCGTGGCCCAGGGCTTCGATAACCTGACCGTCAGCGATCTTTTTACCGCAGTCCAGGCACCAGGTATCGCCGCTGTAGCCGTCCTCGGTGCAGGTGGCATCCCTCTGACCCCGCACTTCGGTGTTTCCGGCATGATTGTCGGGGTCCACCGGCAACGTTACATTCTGCACCTCACGGGTACCGGCCTCGTCAACGAAGCTCTTCTGGCAGCGGGCACAGGTCCAGTATTCGATGTTGCCCTCTGCAACACAGGTGGCAGCCTTAGCGGCATGGTGGGTCATGTCATGACCAAGAGCCTCAAGGACTTCCTCCTCCGTGGCCTGGCAGCGCAGGCAGGTATGATGTCTCAGGCCCTTTTCCGTGCAGGTGGCAGCCGTGTCCTCGATCCACTGATCCCAATCGTGGCCCAGAGCAGGAGCCACCAGAGACGTCAGCTCCAGTGCACCGGCAGCATCGCTGTAATCCTTGCCGCACTTGGTGCAGTGCCAATACTCTACGGTACCATCGTTCGTGCAGGTGGCGGGCACAGCGTCATGATGGATCACGTTGTGGGTGTGATCCAGCTTGGGAATCTCCACGCCCTCCTTGGCATACTGGCAGACGGTGCACTCCTCATGCTTCATGCCGGTGCTTTCCTCGGTGGGCTCTCTGTCGATTACCCACTGGAAGTCATGAGCGGCCACATCCGTCTTGCTGCCGCAGTCGCAGGCGTGCCAATGATTTTCCGCGTCACTGGACCAATTCTTGCTGTAGTTGTGGCCCTGGGCGGGCAGAATGGTGTCCGCCTCTGTGATCTCCTTGGTGCAGGCCTGATCGCTGAAGAACTTGCCGCAGCGGGCGCAGGTCCAATACTCGATGTTGCCGTTTTCCTCGTGGGTAGGCTCCACGCGATCATGGTGCCGGCTGTCGTGGCCCAGGGCATCGACAACGGGGATCGCATCAATGGCGTTGCCATCCTTATCCAGCATCTGGCCGCAGGCATCGCAGGTGTAGTACACCTCGCTGCCCGGCTCAGTGCAGGTAGCGGCAACAGCCGGATGCTCCGTTTTCGCGGTGTGGGGGCATGTAATGGTCAGTGTGGCAGTGGCTACCGCCGTATCTTCCCAGTACTCATCGTTGCCCTGGAAAATATCCGCTGTGATCAGAAGGGTCTTCAGGCCAAGCGTATACGTTCCCGCAGGCGTGTTTGCCGGGATGGTGAAGGTGATGTCGCAGATGTGGTCTGTCTCGTAGTTGTCCGGGGTAAAGGACATCCACGCGACCTTACCGCTGCCGATCTGGAAACCGGGCAGGTCCTGCGACGAGACAGCGGTTCCCTTGATGCCGCCTTCCTCGACGACGTTGGCCTCAAAGGAGTCCAGGGTGATCTTCTGATTGACCTTGATGGAGACGATGACGGTCTGTTCCTGATCGGACACATAGACAGTCGGCTTGTCCAACTCAGCCGAGAAGACGGCCCCTCGGTTGTTGCTTTCGTTGGCCGCCAGTGCCGGCACGCAGAGCGAAACGCTCAGCAGTGCCACCAGCAGCAATGCCAACAATCGCTTGCTCAGGTGTTTCATACTGTGATCTTCCTTTCTGTTATTTTCCAACACGCTTTCCGCGTGTATTGGACAGTTTTACATGGGTGGAAGCTACCGCTCACCACTTCACGGAGGCGCTGTTGGTGACGGCAGAGAGGATCTGCCGGGCTTCCATGGCGCTGATCTTTCCGTCGCCGTTGAGGTCGGCGCAGAGCATTTGCAGAGCGTCCAGGCTGCCGGCGCGGGTAACGGCTGTCATGACTCGCCGTGCCTCCTTGGCCGTAAGCTTGCCGTCTCCATCCAGGTCGCCCCGCACCGCCACAGTGACCTCCGCCACACCCTCAGGCAGGGTATAGCTGTAGCTGCCGTTGGCGTTGGCGGTAGGCGTCAGACGGACATAGCTTCCATCTGCGTCCTTATACGCCGCCACACAGGCCCGGTCACAGGTCACCGTCAGCGTCTGCCCGTCCACCCGGCACACCGGCGCGTTATCCCCGCCGATGGGATTCACGACTACAGGGTCTATCCCACCGAAGTGGATGGTAGCATTCAGCAGAGGATCGTTGTTATCATCGATTTCCATTTTCTGCCACCGTCTCTCCGTTCCGGGGTAATAGACATCTTGGAGACCGGTGCAGCCGAAAAAGGCACCGTCTCCAATACTAGTCACACTGCCTGGAATATTCACGCTGGTCAGGGAACTGCAATCGTAAAAAGCGTAGTTTAAGATGCTGGTTACACCTTCCGGGATGTCCGCGCTTTTTAGCGAACTGCAGCCATAAAAGGTGCCCCACTCAATGCTGGTCACACCGTTTGGAATGTTCACACTGGTCAGGGCGCTGCACCAGCCAAAGGCACGGTCTCCAATACTAGTCACACTGTCGGGAATTGTGATTGCATTCAGCGACTTGCAGCCGCTGAATGCAGCGTTGGAAATGGCAATCAGACTCTGCGGCAGGGATATACTTGTCACAGCCCCCGAAGACGCAAATGCACTATCCATCATCACACGCGTTTCGTCCCGGACGGTATAGCTCGTAGCAGAATCCTTGTTTGCCACCGCCACTAGATACGGCCCTACGTACAGGATATTGCCCTCCCAGTTATCGGCGTTATTGTAGTAGGCGGTTCCGTCGAGGATTCCGGCTCCAAGCTTCGTGATCTGCCCGGGCCATACAACATCTGCAAGGGCAGTACAATTATAAAAGGCGTCCTCCCCAATACTAGTCACACCGTCCGGAATGTTCACACTGGTCAGAGAGTGGCAGCCTCTAAAGGTGGCTCTCTCAATGCTGGCCACACCATCTGGAATGTTCACACTGGTCAGGGAGCTACAGCCGCTAAAAGCACCGCTCCCAATACTAGTCACACTGTCCGGAATCCTTATATTATCCAGGGATTCGCAGCTGTAAAAAGCCCAGACTCCGATTCCTGTAATACTTTCCGGCAACTCGATTTCCTTCAGCGATGTACAATTAGCAAAGGACAGGTATGTTATATCCGTTACACTGTCCGGAATATTGATTTTTCCCAGTGATGTACAGCCTTGAAATGTTCCGGCTGGAATAGCAGCCAGTCCCTGGGGCAGAGTTATGTCTGTCATGGTTTTTAAGCCAGAAAATGCTTCGTTTGCCATTATGCGAGTTCCAGCTCGGACCGTATAGCTTGCGGCAGAATCTTCGCCTGCCACTGAGATTAGATACGGCCCTGCATACAGGATGTTTTCCACCCAGTTATCAGCGTTATTGTAGTAGGCCGATCCATCAACGACCCCTGCTCCAATTGCTGTGAGTTGTCCCGGCCAAGCAATATTCGTCAGAGCTTTGCAATTCGCAAAAGCACAGTCTCCGATTATAGTCACATCCTCTGGAATGTTCACACTGGTCAGAAAACTGCAGCCTCTAAAGGCATAGTCTCCGATACTGGTCACACTGTTTGGGATTGTCACACTGGCCAGAGAACTGCAGCCCTCAAAGGCACAGTTCCCAATACTAGTCACACCGTTTGGAATGTTCACACTGGTCAGAGAGCTGCAGTCTCTAAAGGTATCCCTCTCAATGCTGGTCACACCGTCCGGAATATTCACACTGGTCAGGGAACTGCAGCCGCTAAAGGCATCGCCACCAATGCTGGTCACACCATTTGGGATGCTCACGCTGGTCAAAGAACTACAACCGTAAAAGGCTCCCCACCCAATGCTGGTCACACTGTCTGGAATGCTCACACTGGTCAGGGCGCTACAGTCGCAAAAGGTATAGTTTTCAATGCTGGTCACACCGCTCGGGATTGTCACACTGGTCAGGGAACTACAGCCGTAAAAGACCCGCTGCCCAATGTCGGTTACGCTGTTAGGGATTGTCACACCGGTCAAGGAACTGCAGCCGCTAAAGGTACCGTACCCAATGTAAGTCACGCCATTTGGAATATTTACGTTGGTCAGAGAGCTGCAGTTCTCGAAGACAAGGCTCCCAATGCTGGTCACACTGTTTGGAATTGTCACACTGGTCAGGGAACTGCACTCGTAAAAAGCACTATCTCCTATGTTGGTTACACCATCACCAAACACGACCGTCTGGATACGATCGGCATATTCATGCCAGGGTGCGAATTCCGAGTAGCTATAGTAGTCCGTCATATCCCCTGTGCCGGAGATAGTCAGGACTCCGTCGTCGGACAGTGTCCAGGTCAGATTTTCGCCGCAGGTGCCGGACGCAGTGTCGTCCGCCCAGCCAGCGGTGGGCAGCATGGTCAGCAGCATCAGTGCCGCCAGCAGCCAGGATAACAATCGTTTCATTTTCTTTCCTCCTTATATTTTTTCCGCCGCATCGGCAAGACGGTTCTCTCCGGTGCGGCGGAGATGCTCACCACTTCACGGAGGCGCTGTTGGTGACG
>ERZ780226.2418-NODE-2418-length-12877-cov-3.547263_pt1 | contig 12877 bp, 10 predicted proteins | sample MGYA00511165_ERZ780226 | MGnify/ENA primary metagenome ERZ780226 (study PRJEB29588, sample SAMEA2152373) | human gut metagenome | biome: human gut; feature: human-associated habitat; material: faeces | place: Denmark | collected 2008/2010 ...
AATCAAAGACATTCAGAAAATCCTCATGCTCGAAGTAATCTCCCGGCTGCATCCCACAGCGGGACAGCAGCGCATAGGTGGTGCTGACAACTGCGGCGTTCCGAAAAGCGGCTCCGATGTTGAACTCATCATAATCCTCCAGAAAAGAACCGTCAACGATGCCGACAATATCGCGCCGGTTATCTTGACAAGCTGGATCAGGAACTGGAAAGCAGAGGGCTACGCTTTGTTCGGTACGCAGATGACTGCAATATTTTCGTAAAAAGCGAAATGGCCGCAGATAGGGTGATGAAGTCGGTGATGAGCTGGCTGGAACGGAAGCTGTTTCTAAAGGTCAGTGCAGAGAAAACCAAGGTAGTGCGGCCAACCAAGAGTGCCTTTCTGGGATTTACATTCTGGGGAAGCAAGGACGGTTGGAAGTGCAAGCCAGCACAGGATCGAAAGAAGAAGCTGTACGCCAAGATTCGGAAATGGCTCAGACGGAAGAACGCGGTGGCGCGCCCACTGAATGTGACGTTCACCAAACTCAACCAGATTATCCGAGGCTGGATCAACTATTTCCGAATCGGCAGCATGAAAGGATTTCTTGAGAAGTTCTCGCAATGGATGCGGCACAAAGTGCGGATAGTCATCCTGAAACAATGGAAAAAGCCGAGGACGATATACAGAAACCTGATGAAGCTGAACAAGTACACCCATGCGAACCTAAGTGACGAAAGTATATTCAAGGTTGCCAATTCTCGCCTTGGGTGGTACAGAAGGTGTGGGGGAGATGTAGTAAATTATCTGCTGTCCCCAAAAGTTCTGGCCATAGCGCAAAAGGACCGACCGGGGCTGGTCGATCCTCTTGCCTATTATCTGAGTAGGATGCAGTAACATCTGCAGTTACGTAGCGCCGTATACGAGACCCGTACGTACGGTGCAATGGGAGGTGCGGGGGCTATCGCCCCCCATCTACCCTATTCCCGCTTGGCTGACATTCTGGCACTGTTACCGAAAAGTTGATTCCCGCCTGTAGGCGGCATATGGGGACCGGGAACTCCCGGGAAGCGGCCGGAAATGTACATTTCGGCGATGCTTGCGACAATAAAGATAGCCGTAAGCAAGGCAAGGACCTTGTCTTGTATTGCTGCTCTTGTCTAAGCTACAATGAGAGGAGCATCGGCCTGACGACGCGATGCTAGAGCTTCCACGCTCGTACGCGCAAACTGTCAGCCGGTCTCTCATTGTGGCGTTCGATTTACGCAGGTTGAATCATCGGAGTTCCGTACATTCGTGTCACTACGCAAGCTGAATCGGCAATGAGCAGCGGCGGTCACCGATTCTAAAAATTTAATAGGAGGTCTGGTTATGAATCGCTCAGTCATCACAGCGGTAGGAATCGATGTTTCCAAAGGGAAGAGCATGGTTGCAGTACGGAGGCCTGGTGGAGAAATCGTACTCATGCCCTTTCAGGTCCAGCACAATGTCGGCGACTTAAAATCGTTAGCTGCCACGCTGAAGCGCATTGGCGGAGATATCCGTATCGTCATGGAGCATACCGGGATGTACTGGCGGCCAATCGCTCTGACACTTCAGCAGGCTGGATTTTACGTCAGTATCGTAAATGCGATGCTGATCCATAATTTCAGTGACAACTCCTTGCGCAAAGTGAAGACAGACAAGGTTGATGCCCTTAAGATTGCCAATTATGCGCTGACCTTCTGGTCAGATCTGCGGGAGTATACTCCGGAAGACGAAACGCTGCAGATGCTGAAAATGCAGACACGGCTGTATGAGCGCACTCAGGCGACCAGTGTTACACTGAAAAACGGCCTGATCTCTCTGCTGGACCAGACGTTCCCTGGCATTAACACACTGTTTTCCTCGAATGCCAGGACCACCAAGGGGCACTTCAAATGGGTGGATTTCGTCCGAAAGTTCTGGCATAAGGACTGCGTCGCAAAGCTGTCGCGGCAGAACTTTACAGAGACGTACCTCAAGTGGTGCAGGAAAACCGGCTATCGTTTCAATAATGCTGACGCCGAATGCATTTACCATTCAGCACAAAATGCTGTAGCTAGTATACACTACTCGCATATACTATCCGCTACTTTACGGGAGTATCGTCTCATATCTACGGGCGCACCGCTAGTCGCTGTTCGTTTTGACGCTTACGGCCTGCCACAATCTTCAGCTTGTGCCGCGGACCGTCCAGGGGCGCCGCATGCACAGGAACATGCCCCTTTCCGAAGCGGCCGTGATGGACCAGGCGAACACCATCCTGTACTTTTCCAGCGATGAGGCCCGGGCAGTCACGGGCCAAGTACTTGTCATGGACCACGGAACCACCCTGTAAGACGAAGCAAAAACCCACGGTCAGAGCCTCAAAAAAGGTTCTAACCGTGGGTTTCCCCTTGGCCGGAGAGAATCGTCACTCCTCATTGGCCCGCAGCCGCTCCGGCGATTCGCGGGACTGCATTTGACACTTTTTTTATGGATTGCTATAATGAAACTACTTACAGCAACTGCTTGCAGATCGCTTTTCCCGCCAGCCGTCCGCTATTCAAGGCAAAGGACGATGTGTTGCCGCAAAGATAGAAGGGGTAACTGTTTCCGTAGATCGTATTGGCATCATTCCCTGCACAGTACAGCCCCGGAATGGGATCCTCTTGATCGTTCAAGACTTGCGCCTTGTGGTTGATCTTCACGCCGCCCAGACCGCCGTAGGTGTCGCAAAAGAATCTGGCGCCGTAGTATTTCGGCCCTTTGATTGGATGCAGGAACTTGGGGGATTTGTGAAAAATGGGGTCTTCCCGGTTTTCACACATAGCATTGTACTCCGCGAGGGTTTCCTTCAGGGCGTCCAGCGGGATATTTGCCTGCGCAGCAAATTCCTCCAAGGTGTCCGCCATAAAGAAGTCTGCACAGCCCTCCGCTCTGGCCTGAGCAATGATCTCTTCCATCGGGATCCCGTTGAACCGCTCAAAGGGCTCCGGCTCCCGGGGTGGCGCGTTGGGATCGGGATTGCTGTCCATGGGAGGACCAGAGGGATGGAGCCGCTGATCTTCCAGATACTGCTGGTACATTGCCTCGTCCAACAGAGAAACAGCGCAACCTTGGTACTGGGCATGAACGGCATTTCCGGTATACCCGGGATTTGTACACAGGTCCTCCCGCATGAAGCGCTGTCCCTTCTGGTTTACCATCAGATTGACCGGTTGGCGCAGGCAGGCCAGTGCAGGGGCAGTTCCCAGCGGACCACCGTAGCCCTTGGTCAGGCCTACATAGGTATCCATCATCATTGGGGCTTTCTGTCCTCCTACGGCCCAGATCATTTTCAGTCCATCTCCGCAAGTTTCTGACATGTCAAAGGTGTACATGATGTCCTGATCCATGGTATAGCCAGCATCGTGGACCATTTCCGGGCTGCCGGAGAAGCCGCCTGTGGCGACCTCCACGGCTCTGGCAGATACGGAGAAGGGACCGCCGGCGCGGTCTGTGCCAGACAAGCCCACAACAGCGCCATCCTGTACGGTCAGCTCCTGCACAGTGCTTTCCAGGTGGAATACGACGCCGCAGGCGTTTGCACGCTCGGTCAGTACCTCGGCAATGTTTTTGCCTTTGTGATTAAAATTGTGCTGGGTCTGTTTTCCGCCTTTATAATAAGCGCTGACAGATTCAAACTTGATCCCCATGGATTCCAGCCAGTCGATGGTGTCTGCGGACAGGTTGATATATTCAGAGACCAGTCTGGCGTTCGTGGTCCAATGGGTGAATTCCATCATATAGTTAAAGGCCTGCTCTTTGCTGAGGTCCACAAAGGACCGTTCCTGGAGGCTGCTTTCCACCGCAAAGGGGCCGATACCGCCATTGCGGAGGCCTCCGGTTTTATTCCGCTTGTCGAATACTGCTACGGATAGACCCTGGCTGGACGCCTCAACGGCCGCAGCCAGTCCCGCGGGACCAGCGCCAATAATGGCAACATCACAGTTTATTTTGTTCATTGAAATCAACTCCTAAAGAGAAATGGGAATGGAGGTATGCCAGATGTACATGAAAGAACATCCGGAGGGACGGCAGGCACATGATGCCTTTATGGCTGAGCAGCTGTTTGGCAGCTGCATGGACAGAGATGAGGTTCAAAGAGCCTTTCGGAAAATGAGTATTCCAGCGGAAAACCGGTGCTTTTATGTCTCCGTTCTGACGCCGGTTAATCTGTTAGAATGTGCAAGACGGGAAAACCTTGGCCGGTATGACATGTTGCACCTGGCGGCAACCGAGGTGGGGCGCTGCTGCGGTGAATTGGCGACCGATGATTTCTGGATCCTGAGCGGTGCGCTTCCATCGGAGGTTGTAGTGCTGTTTTCTGTTTGTGTGGAGCTGTTCCACCGTGACCGCAGAGCCTTGGAGCAGCAGATTACCGGCACGCTGCAAAGGGTCATGGAGACCTGCAATATATCCGGAGTTTGCTGGCGTGCGTATACCAGCCATCCCACACTGGAATTCGAACTACTCTCTCAGACCTTTGACCAGGCCCGAGAGCTGATGGCGGCAGCTGTCATGCTAGGCCTTACCGATCAGAATATCAGCTATGAAGACCTGTGCGCGCCTGGGGCAGAGATCTATACGCCGGAGTATATGCGAACCATCCAGCAACAGGAGGGACGCTTTTGGGGCGCCCTGTCCAGAAATGACTTTAGAAAGGCTCAGTCCGTACTGCATGAAATCATCGCCGTTCAGTTCCAGCTGGGCCGTATGAACATCCAATGTGCATCGGCCATGTTCTATGCCTTGCTGAATAAGGTGCGCTGCGCCATTGACTGCATGCGCCTGCTGGCAGGCCCGGAAGCCTTTGAGGCATTTGAAACGGCCCCCAGGATCCTGTACCGGAAATCGCTCAAGGAGGTAGAGGAGCAGATCGACGTGATTTTTGACACCTTCTATCACGATGAGAGCAATTCCGCATTGCCTCCACCGTGGCTGACAAAACTGTCCGAGTACATCAACGTCAATTTCTGCGACCCCAACCTCAATATCGCCACGGCCGCAGACCATTTCGGCCTGAATCCGGCCTATGCGTCCAGAATTTACAAGAGGTTCTTCGGGCACAGCATTCTGGAGAAGATCAATCTGCTGCGGATCGAACGGGCAAAACAGCAGATGCTGGAAAACTGCCTGCTGAAGGACATTGCCATAGCGGTGGGCTATGACAATCCGCAGCGAATGAACCGGGCGTTTCAAAAGTATACTGGCCTGACACCAAAGGAATTTATGGAACAGCACCAAACCCTGGACTTTTGAGAAGGCTCCTGCGAATGCGGGAGCCTTCTATTTGCACTTACTGCGCTGCAAGATAGGTATCCACGGCATTCTGCCAGCACTCTACGCATGCTGCGATATCCATGGCTTCGATGTCAGCGACATAAGCGTCGAACTCATCCAGGGAGCGGGCGCCCGTGATGAATTTTGCGATATTCTCGCTTACATAAGTCTGAATGTTGGAGTATTTTCCTGCATAGATCTCGGCGTCCAGGGCGCTAAGCTGTGCAGCCGCGGGGATGGACATGAGGTTGTCCACATCAATGGTGGACATCCAGATGTCGCCTGCCTCTTGCGCAGATGCGGGGTATGTGGAATTGAATCTGTCCTCATAGAGATAGCCGACGCCGGTCTGAATGGCATACAGGTTGCAGGCTACGATCGTTCCCAGACCATCGGGGTTGTTGCCGATCAGGTCTGTGAAAACGGGATTGCCGTTGCCGTCATACTCAAAGGTCTCGCCTTCTACGCCATAGCTGTAGATCAGGGAGCCCTCCTCGCTGAAGGCGAAGTCCACCCATTTTGCCACGGTCTCGATATTCTTGCAGGTCGCGGAGATGGACAGGGAATTGGATTCCACGGTGCTACCGCTGTAGTTGCCCAGCCGGTTCAGGTCACCCTCATTCATGACGGCGTCCTGAATGGCGACACTGTCAAATCCTTCGTCAATCGCGGAGGCGACATGCTCGCTCATGATCTGGCTCATGTGGTACCAGAGGCCGGTGCTGCCGTCGGTCACATCACCGGCGGAGACCTGGATGTCACTGTTGTTAAGGTAATCGGGGGAGATCAGCCCTTCGTTGTACCAGGAGTGCATCATGGTCAGATAGTCCTTAAAAGCAGGCTGAATGGGGCCGTAGGCCACAACACCGTTGTCCTGATAGTAAGCGCCAGTAGAGCTGGTCACATCGGTATAGGCTGCGACGCCATAGCCAGCTGTCAGATAGTTGCCGCTGGGAACGCCGTTGGGTCCCAGGAAAAGTGCACTGGTGGCACCCTTTTCATTCTTGAAAAGGGTCAGCATTTCGTGGTAATCATCGTAGGTGACAATATCCTTGGAATCGATGCCCAAATCGTCCAGCCAGTCTTTTCTGACAATGGGGCCTATACCCGGCTTCATGGGATTGCGGTTGAGGGTGAAGATCTCGCCAATATTGCCGTCGCTCATGAGGACCTGACCGTAGACGTCTGGGTCAGAGATCCGGTAAGCATAGTTGGGCATATATTCGTCGATCACATCCGTCAGTTCCATGAATACGCCATCTTCGACCGCTTTAATGGCGCCGCCCGCGTAATAGCGGCTGCCCCAAACCATGATGTCGGCGTAATCTCCGGAAGCGACCATCAGATTGAACTTCTGATCGGTCTCATCCGTGACTGCCCAGAAATCCAAATGAACATTTGTCAGTTCCTCCAGAAGCTGATAGGTGATATTGTCGTTCATTGTGTTGAGGTAGCTTGCCACCATGGGGCTCATCTCGAACCAGTAGCTGATGGTCTCTGTTTCCTCGCAGATCGGGAGTTGGAAGGCGTCAGGGGCCTCAGTCGCATCAGCCGCCGCGGCATCAGATGCCTCAGCGTCGGCAGGCTGTTCCGCTTCCACCGGCGCGTCGGCTTCCGGAGCGTCCGCTTCGGGGACGTCAGCGGCAGGTTCACTTGCAGAAGCCTCCACAGAGACTTCCGGCGCGGGAGTTTCCGCGGACTGTCCAAAACCGCAGGCAGAAAGCATGGAACAAAGCAGCATCAGACAAAGGGCCAGGGCAAGTAGACGACGGGATGGATACATTTTCATACATATTGCTCCTTTTTCCTTTTAGATTCATGAACGTTCATAGTTATATCATAGGAAATTCTCTTGGAAGATACAACAAATATTTTTGTATTTTAATCGTCGTTTTCGTACATGACGTACATTTTTTGCAGAGGTCGATGGCCCCACAATGATTTCGAGCATAACATTTTCGTTATGGTAAATTTTTTATTCAGCATTTCACAAGCGTTTCCGCAGATGATATATTAAAAATGAAAAGGATTTGGCCAAATCCATTTATGTTCTTATACGATTATAGAAAGGATGAATGTTATGCAAAAAAAGTTGTGTATATTCGGCCTATGCCTGAGCCTGCTGATTTCCCTGCTTGCCGGCTGCGGAGGTTCCACCGAGGGTACCGCCAGTGCAGAACAGGTTTCCGCAGAGACATCTGCGGAGGTATCTGCCCCTGAGGAACCCGATGCCGCGCCAGAGCCGGTCGAGGCGGAAAGTGCGCTGGAAGCCTCGGTGGAGGAACCTTCCGCCGAGGATCAGGCTCCGGCAGAAAATGAGACCATTACATATTTCCCGGTGGATGAGAGCGTTGAGATTTCTGTTTGGATGGCGTATCCGCCCATCTTTGGTGGGATCGCGGATAATGGCCCTGCCGATTTCAGCGTATATCAGGAACTCCAGGCAAGGACGAATGTTACGCTGACCTTTGACTCCTGTTCGTTCATCGGGGCGAACGAAGCCTTTAACCTGATGGTTGCATCCGGCGATTATGATGACATTCTCTGGAGCCTCGCCTCGTATTACACAAACGGGTACGATGCGGCCATCAACAGTAACGTTATCATTGATTTGACAGAGTATATTGAGGCATACATGCCCAATTACTCGGCGTATCTGGACAAGGATCCCGCAACCTATCGAAACTCTGTTATCACCAATGAAGGCAATATCGGATACATCAGTTATCTGGAGGACAACACCAATTCCTTCAATCAGAACGGGTTCTGTATTCGTGCAGACTGGCTGGAGGAACTCGGCCTTGAAAAGCCTGTCACCATTGAGGAATATGAGAACGTGATGGCCGGATTCCAGACGGAGCTTTCCGTGGCGCACCCAATGTATATGAACAAAAATGGCTTTTATTTCGGCGGTTACCTGGGTTCGGCCTTTGATATCAGTACCGACTTCAATACCAGCGAGGGTGTGGGCAGACCGTACTATGTAATCGATGGAACCGTGTCCTTTGCACCGCTCGAAGACGAATTCTACGATTACCTTTCCCTGGTACATGACTGGTATACAAAGGGCTTTATCGACCCGGATTTCATTACCAGCGGCTCCGACGAGAACCAGGCCGACAACGAGCAGATATACAACAATGAAATGGGCATCTGGATCACAGCGGCAAATACCATCAACTATAATGAGTATAGTGACGTGGAAGAAGGCTTCTCCGCCGAGGCGTTGAAAAGCCCCAGAATGACAGCCGATCAGGTACTGCACATTACGCAGCAGACCCTCTATGTCTCTTCCGTCGCATCCGCTTCCATCAGCACCGGTTGTGACGAGGATAAGTACGAGACGGTATTCCGCGTGCTGGATTATCTCTACACGGACGAAGGCATCACCCTGATGAACTGGGGAACCGAAGACGTTTCCTATACCGTGGACGAGGACGGAACATACCACTATACAGACCTCGTGAAGAACAACCCGGATGGCTATAACCAAGATGTCACGATCACATATTACACCGGCGGCAGTACGCTGATCCTGGGCGTCAAGGACCCGGCGACCTATAATGACCTGTACTCCGAGACCCAGCTCGCAGCCATGAATGTCTGGACGAATGCGGACGATGGCGATTATATGCTGCCCACCGGCACCACGATTCTGGCCGCTGACCAAGATGACTACAACGCAAAATGGAGCGATGTGCTGACATATCTTCAGGAATGCATCGTGCGCTTTATCATTGGGGATATGAGTCTGGAATCGGATTACGAGTTCTTTGTAGACAGCCTCATTACAATGGGCGCCGAGGACTGCGTGCATTATATGCAGATTGCATATGATAGCTATATGTCCAGATAATCAGTGCGGTATCGGGTATCCTCTGTTGCCGTTCACAGATAGAAGCTGATGTCTCCAATACAGTCCATGCCTTGGACGCAAGCCGTATAGAAGTTGACGAACTCCGTTGCTACAACGGATAATCCTTTTGTTCGAAGATATACATATCCGATCTCCCGGCGAAACAGATCGGATCGAATCCGCAAATAGGCCCCTGGGCATTTTGCGAAAGCGGCCTTTGATACCATGCTGCAGGGGACCATCATTGCATATCTTCCGTTCAGGGCGTATTCGCTCAAGTCAATTCTGTCATTTGTTTCAAGCTGGATCTGTGGGGCTCGAGCATGTTTTTCAAACAGGCGGATCAGAGAAGGCCGGTCAAAAACAATGTCATTTACCAAGAGCGGGAGTCTGGAGAGTGCGTCCACCGCAATTTCAGATGTCCCGTACAGTGGGTGGTTTGTTGGTAAAAAGACAAGCAACTCCTCAGAGTACAGCGGAACATAGCAGAGCATATCGTCATGAAATACGTCTGGCGAAATAACCAGGTCGAGATAACTGGTTGTCAGTCTGCTTTGCAAACTATCAGGCGGCAGGATAAGCTGACGGATCTTCATATCCGGATGTGCATTGCAGAAGGGCTTTATTGCCAGCATGCCAATATCGCTATAGGTGAACCCAACGGAAAGCTCATTGATTTTTTTGTGTGTTGCACACCTGCAGATGACATTGTCAAGCATCTCAAGGCACTGGTCAATAGTCTTCAGGAATTCCACTCCCTCGGCTGTGAGTACAGACCGGTTTGCTGTACGGAAAAAAAGCTGGAAGCCGAGATCGGCCTCTAGCCGCTGAATGATGCGGCTGAGTGCCGGCTGAGAGATATGAATGATTTCCGCGGCCTTTGTAAGGCTTTCTGTGCGGGCTGCAATTTGAAAATAGCGAAACTGCCTGATATCCATAAAAATTCCTCCATATCTAACACATCAACTACATTTTTGAAAGGTGATTATATGCGGCGAGATAAGTTTCATGCTGAAGAGCTCCTGACCAGGTTTGAGGACCGTCGGGAAATACAGAATCTGATGGGGATTCTGTCTGGGTATTACTTGATAAAAAAAGAAGGCGATATTTTTAAGGATCTGTGGTCCGCCCGCGAGGACGTATCTCTGGGCCTCAATCACGGGTATTACGTTGGGAAGACCGCTGTCAGTGAATACTATAAGGTTCTGGGGGATATGGTGGTATTCAAAAGCGGTTTGATCGCCCAAGGGCTTCCAAGAGAAAAGACGGAACACCTGACGGAAGCGGAACGAAAGGGAATGGGTCTGATCGACTACCGGTCGCTAGATACATCCGTACTTGAAATTGCAGAGGACCGGCAAACAGCAAAGGGAATCTGGTATTGCCGCGGCTCCTATGCGGATGTTACCACCAAGGGCCCTGTGTCCTACTGGCTCTGGCAGTACTATGCTGTGGACTTCATATTGGAGGATAACACCTGGAAGATATGGCATATGCTTCAGGTTTCCGACGCAGATACTCCCTGCGGCAGGAAATGGTCCGCTCCGGCGGTCGATTACCCTGAGCTGGAGGCCTTTGCAACGGCTGAAGATATACAACTGCCGTTGCCGACCGTGCAGTGCGTTGTTCGTGAGTGCTATAGCCCCCTCCGGAAATGGACACCGTCCCCAAGATTACCGGAGGAATACGATACATTTGCAAACACCTTCAGCTATGGATATGAAGAAAAAGTGAGGGCTTAACCATGAAAGAGATGAATTATCATTACAGCGATGAAGAACTGGTAAACAGAATCTGGGACAAGGAAGAAATCAAGGACTTAATCAGCCGTCATGCCTACTACCAGTCTTCCGACCTGCGGGAACTGGAACTGGACACACTCTGGGTCCAGTCCAGGGAAAACCAATGGACTGCAACGCTGGGCAGCAACTGGGGCTTCTATGTTGGAATGCCCGAAATCAAAAGGTACTATGTGCAAAATCATAGGAAGCACAGGCAGGACCAGTTGAAACCCTATATTGCCGCAGGCGTTTTGACCGAATGCGGGGATGAAAACCTAGGCTTCGGGTGCTGGGATATGCATACGATCAGCTCTCCGCTGCTCCAGCTTGCAGGCGACGGAAAAACTGCACGGGGCCTTTGGTACGACTGTGGGCAGCTCACAGTCGGAAGGCCTGATGGAACTGCGGATGAAAACTTTATTTTCGGCCTGGTCGCGGTTGATTTTATCAAGGAAAATGGCAAATGGAAGATCTGGCATATGATTCTGGAGAACGATCACACCGTTCCGGTCGGTGAACTCTACAGCAACATTCCTGTCTATCGCGACCAGGGCAGCGACCCGGCAGAGGTGGAATTTGGAATCCCTACAATTCATGAGCTGGTTCATGATTCCACCTATGGCTGGGCAGACCATTTCCCGGATATTCCCGAGCCCTATGACACTTACACGGATGAGAATAGCTATAGTCAACTTGGTAAGCGTGCAAAATACTATACGATCAGCCGGGAGTATGATATTCCCAGTGTTATGGCCAGAGATAAGAGATGGGAGTGACGCTGTAATGAACAGGAATTTGAGCTTTAAGGAGCGCCTGCACAATGCGCTGGCGGTACATGAAATCGAAAACGTCAAGGGAATGCATGGTTACACCCACGCCTGTGGACGGGGTGCCCGCGAATGGTCTACCATATGGAACAGAAGCAAGGACGCGACGTGGGCACATGGCTTTGGCCGGATGGTCGGATTTGAAGAGATCTGGTACGATTCTGTTGTCGGCGTGGATATTCTCCAGTACCAGCAATATGGAGAATTGGTTAAACTGTATCCGGAGATAGCAGGGATGGATCCCCTGGCAGTGGGCAGCGGCAGCTTACATACGCTTGCCTCTGAGGTAATCGAGATCGCGGATGACGGAAAATCGGCCAGAACCTTCTTCCTGACACCCGGCCCGCAGATCGGAATCATTCACCGGAGCGGGCATCGGGTGGCCGAACTGCTCTGGGAGCGCTACGGGTCAGACTTTGTCTATGAAGATGGACAGTGGAAATATTTCCATGAGCAGGTCTGTCCGGATGTCTTTTCCGCATATGACACGGCAAACTGGGCCCATGACAGGTACTATGATGAGATCAATGGTGTTCCCATGCGGGATGGCGGTGGAATCCTTCCTCTGCTTACAGATCCGGGGACACGGCATAATGACTATACGTCATCGCAACCTGTCCAGAATACAGTTCCGTGGCCGGTTCCGTATCAGACCCTGGATGATGATAATTCTTATGCCCCCGGCTATAACAACCCGAATCATTTCTAATGCATCGGATGGCACAGACAATGCAGAGCCTGGGACACGGCACACAGCAGGCCGCAGCCCAAAAGACCAGCTTCTAAAATAATTATATAATTTCAGAAAATGAATACTCAAGCTGCAAAATATGTGTGTGCATATTAAAATCATACTTATCCTACATTTTTCCGTGCTGTTTCATCGTTTCTTGCACAGGTAATCATATTACTGATGGTGTGGAGGATGATACCGGAGCCCTGCTGTCCCGGTTGTCAGGTCTGGGCACACTGCAGCAATCGTCTAAAATACCGCGGTCAGGACCCGAAACGGGATTCCTGCCCGCGGTATTTGCGCTGAAATATAATGGTCCCGTAATTTCAGACCACAGCTCGAAAAATTATCGTGAACATGGTAAAATACAGCAAGA
>ERZ780226.2421-NODE-2421-length-12864-cov-3.176360_pt1 | contig 12864 bp, 10 predicted proteins | sample MGYA00511165_ERZ780226 | MGnify/ENA primary metagenome ERZ780226 (study PRJEB29588, sample SAMEA2152373) | human gut metagenome | biome: human gut; feature: human-associated habitat; material: faeces | place: Denmark | collected 2008/2010 ...
CGGACGAACGCTTTGACTACGTTTTGCTCGATTCCCCACCGATGCTGCTTTCCGCCGATGCCGAGGCGCTCAGTGCGCTTTCGGATCTTTCGGTGCTCGTTGTGCGACAGGACTACACTCCGGCCGGTATATTAAACGACTGCGCCGACGCGCTCACGCAGAGCGGGACGGATTTTGCCGGATTTATCCTGAATAATTTTTACGCGGCTGTGCACCCGCAGCAGCTTTTTGCTGTGCGGACGGCTTCGTCAAAATAGTGTTTTGTAGCTAAAAATGCAGATGTTTTGTCGGCGTTTTACTGATTTTGACGGCTTTTTGTTCAAATCCGTTGACGCACAACGGGTAAAAGCGATATAATAACTCGGATAAGGCACTGCCGCGGAATGCGCGACGTGCTGAGTTTCCCTGAAACGTCAAAATCAAAGGAGTACATGATATGAGCAAATGGAAGGAACGGATTCCGGGTATGGTGATCTCTGTCCTTTTGGTGGCAGTGTTTGCCGTGTTTATGGTGATCCTTCTGCAAAGCAAGATGGTGCCGACGAAGCTGCTGATCCTTGGCGGTATTGCACTTGTCCTTTTGGTGGCTTCTGCTGTTTTGTTGGTGCGCAGCATCCGAAATAAAGGTCAGTTCATCTGCGGCGCGTCGCTTTCTCTGGTGCTGGCGCTGGTGCTTGGTCTTGCGAGCAACTACATTTCGGTCGCGACCGGCACGCTGACGGAGATTGGCACGGTGCGCACGGAATATACGCCCGTAGCGGTCTATGTGCGCACGGATGACCCGGCTTCCGCGTTGGAAGACACAAAGGGCTATACGTTCGGCATTTTGGAATCGCTTGACCGCGAAAGCACCGATTCCGCCGTCAGCCAGATCACGGAGCGCTTTGGCAGCGCAGTGACGACGAAGACGTATGCCGGCATCACACAGCTCATCGACGGCCTGCTCAACAAAGAATGCGGTGCGATCATCCTAAATACTGCATACCTCGACGTTGTGACGGAGCTCGATAAATACGCCGATGTAGAAAGCAAAATTCGCGAGCTTGAAGTGCTGCATGTGGAAACGGCGGTACAGAGCGAAGCGGAAAAGACGCAGAGCACCGGCAACAGCGATGCGGAAAATCGTATTTACACCCTGTATATCAGCGGCAGCGATACGCGCCAGGGCCTTAACACGGTCGGCCGCAGCGATGTAAACATTTTGGCGACAATCAATACGGAAACGCGCCAGATTCTGCTTGTGACGACCCCGCGCGACTACTATGTGCCGCTGCCTGTTTCGGGTGGCATCCCGGATAAGCTGACACATGCGGGAATTTACGGCGTGAACGTTTCCATAGGCACGCTCGAAATGCTGTATGATACGGATATCGATTACTACTTCCGCCTCAATTTCTCCGGCTTTACCGGCATTGTGGATGCGCTCGGCGGCATTACGGTCGATAACGATGTTGCGTTTACAAGGGACAATTATACGTACCCGGTGGGCAAGGTGCAGATGGACGGCAAAATGGCGCTGACCTTTGCCCGCGAGCGCTATTCGTTTGTGGATGGCGATATTCAGCGCGGTAAAAACCAGCTGAAGGTTATTTCCGCCATCATCGATAAGGCACTTTCCCCGGATATTCTGGTGCGCTACAACTCCATTATGGACAGCATCAAGGACTGCTTCGAGATGGATGTGCCGTATGACGACATCGCGGCGCTCGTGCGCCGTCAGCTTTCCGATAACGGCTCTTGGAACGTTGTCCAATGCAGCGTGACCGGCACGGGCGATTCGCAGATCCCGTACTCCATGAGTGATTACGCCTACGTCATGCGTCCGGATTATAACACCGTAAATAAGGCAAAAGAGCTGATGCAGGCTGTTAAGGACGGCAAAACGCTCTCGAAGACCGATACGAACATTACGGATGCGGACCGCACAAGATATGCTTCTATGCCGGGCGACCCCGCAGCCTCGTACACGAGCAGCGGAAGCGGTACCCAGAGCAGCTCCGGCAACAACTACAGCTACTCCGACAGCAACGATTACAGCTATTCGGGCGGCTCCGATAATTCCGGCTACGAAGAGCCTTCTGTGCCCTCCGAACCCTCCGGCGGCGACGAGACACCCGCAGAGCCGGATCCCGGCACAAACGGCGGCGAAACAATCGCAGAGCCTGCGGCCTAAATGAGATTTCATACCATGTAAACTTTTTCCCCCGAAGCCCTTGCGGTTTTCGGGGGAATTCTTTATAATTATTATGAGGTGTTTTGGCTATTCAGTATGCGACAAGGAGAAACTATGCACCGAAGAAGAAAATTGCCCGAAAACGGCGTTGTCATTGTGCTTGGCGCACGGGTGGTGGGGGCATCGAAAACCTGCCCCGCGCACCTCAGTCGCGCGTTTCAATATCGTGTGGATACTGCAGCATCGTATCTAAAAGCCTATCCGAAAGCCGTTTGCATCACGACCGGCGGGCAGGGCAAGGACGAGCCGCAAAGCGAGGGCGAAGCCGCAAAGGAAGCGCTGATTAAGTTCGGGGTTGCGCCGAAGCGCATCTTTGCGGAAGTAAACTCCAAAACGACGCTTGAAAACCTGCGCTTTGCGCGGGATATTCTGCGCGAAAATGGCTTTTCCGATACCGTTTTGCTTGCAACGCAAAGTTACCACCAGTGGCGCGCCTGCCGCATGGCAAAAATGTTGGGACTTACGCCGTATCCGCTGCATGCGAATACCAATTTGAAAAGTCTGCCGAAAAACCTGTGCCGAGAATTTCTGGCTATCCTGAAATTCCTGCTGTTTACCCGAAAGGAATGAGACGAATGGAACAAGAGCAAAAGCGATTGCTGATCCGCGGTGCGCGCATTTTGAACCCCGCGCGCGGCGAGGATTATATCGGCAATATTTTGATCTCCGGGGATCGCATCAGCGCGGTTTCCGAAAACCTGTACGATGCGGATGCCGAAGTCATGGAAGCGAAAGGTTTAACGGCGGTGCCGGGCTTTGTGGATATGCATGTGCATCTGCGTGACCCTGGCTTTACCGATAAAGAAGATATTTACACGGGCTGCCGTGCGGCTGCGGCGGGCGGCGTGACGAGCCTTTTGTGTATGCCGAACACGAAGCCGGCGGTTGATATGCCCGAGACTGTGCGCTATATTTTGGACAAAGCAAAGACTGCCGATGCGCATGTTTATGTTGCGGCGGCGATTACAAAGGGGCTGAAAGGCGAAGAGCTGTGCGACTTAGAAGCGCTGCACGATGCCGGCGCCATTGCTTTGAGCGACGACGGTCGCCCAGTCATCGATACCGCCTGCCTTGTAAAGGCATTGTGCGAAGCGCCGAAGCTCCACATGCGCGTGACGGCGCACTGCGAAGATCAGTTCCTCGCGAAAAAGTGGGTCATGCATGAGGGAGAAGTTTCCGAAAAGCTCAATCTGCCCGGCGTACCTGCGGCGGCGGAGGACTGCGGCACGGCGCGCGAAATTGCGGCGGCTGCGGCGTATGACGTGCCGGTGCACATCTGCCATGTCAGCACGGCAACCTCTGCGGCGCTTATCCGTGATGCCAAAGCCCGCGGCGTAAAGGTGACGGCGGAGACCGCACCGCACTACTTGCTTTTGACCGATGAAGCGCTCGAAAAGCACGACGCGGACTACCGCATGAACCCGCCGCTGCGCAGCGAGAAGGACCGTCTTGCGATGATCGAGGCCGTAAAGGACGGCACGATCGACGTCATCGCGACCGACCACGCGCCGCACACGCCGGCGGAAAAAGCTGATTTTCTGCACGCGCCGAACGGCTCCATCGGTATGGAAACGTCGTTTGCGGCGGCATATACCGCGCTTGTAAAGACCGGCGTTTTGACGCTTACAGAGCTCATCGAAAAGATGAGCGTGCGCCCGGCGGAGTTGCTCGGCATTGAAGCCGGCGCCATCGGTGCGGGCGAAGTGGCCGATATTGCGCTGATTGACGAGCACGAAGCGTGGGTTGTGGACCCCGAAAAGCTGCACGGCAAAAGCCGCAACACGCCGTTTAAGGGCATGACGCTCACGGGCCGCGTAAAGGCGACCGTCTGTGGCGGCAGAGTTGTATTTAATGAACTGTAAAAGTTTGAGAAATTTGAAATTATAGATTTGAAATGAGAGAGGGATTACTATGTCTTTTGACCGTATGATTGAAAAAATCGTGGAAACCCAGAATCCGACCGTTGCAGGTCTTGACCCGAAGCTCGCGTACATTCCGTCCTACATTCTGGACGGCGCCGTCGCAAAGTATGGCAAAACGCTGGAGGCTGCGGCCGCCGCACTGCTCGAATACAACAAGGGCCTCATCGACGCGCTGTGCGATATTGTCCCGGCCGTAAAGCCGCAGGCGGCGTACTATGAAATGTACGGCTGGCAGGGCGTGAGAACCCTTGCGGAGACCGTCGCTTACGCGCGCGCAAAGGGTATGTTCGTCATCACGGACGGCAAGCGCAACGACATCGGCACCACGATGGAAGCCTACGCCACGGCGCACCTCGGCAAAACGGATGTGTTCGGCGAGAAAACGGAAGCCTTCGGTGCGGACGCGCTGACCGTGAATGGCTACCTCGGCACGGACGGCATCAAGCCGCTGCTCGGCGTTTGCGAAGCGGAAGATAAGGGTATTTTCGTACTCGTGAAGACCTCCAACCCGTCCTCCGGCGAATTGCAGGATCAGAAAATGGAAAGCGGCAAGACCGTTTACGAAACCATGGGCGCGTTCTGCGAGCACTGGGGCGAAAGCGTTATGGGTAAATACGGCTACTCCGGCGTCGGCGCGGTCGTCGGCGCAACGTACCCGGCACAGCTCGGCGAAATGCGCGAGAAAGCGCCGCACACGTTCTTCCTCGTGCCCGGTTACGGCGCACAGGGCGGCGGCGCGGACGACGTTGCCCCGGCGTTTGACAAGAACGGTCTCGGCGCCATCATCAACTCCTCCCGCGGCATTATGTGCGCATGGCAGAAGGAAAAGTGCGACGAGCATGACTATGCACAGGCGGCAAGACGCGAAGCCATTCGCATGCGCGACGAGATCTGCGCACGCATCGGCGAAATTCGCGCGAACGGATGAGTAACGCTCGGAAAGGACAAGCTATGAAATATGACGTTCAGCTCTGCGAGGTACTGCGCCGCGCGCAGACCGCAGAGAACACCTTTGATTATACGGTCTTAGCGCCGAAACTGGCAGAAGTGGCGCAGCCCGGACAGTTTGCACACATTTACGTGCCCGGTAAAACGCTGCGCCGCCCGATTTCCATTTGTGACATCGATAAGAAAAACGGCACGCTGCGCTTTGTGTTCCAGATTCGCGGCGCGGGTACAGAGCAGCTCTCGAAGTTTGAGGTCGGCGACAAGATGGATATTTTGGCGCCCCTCGGCCATGGCTTTACGTTCGACCTGAACGCGCACAATTTGTTCATCGGCGGCGGTATCGGTGTGCCTCCGCTTTTCGGCGCAGCAAGGCAATGCGGCAAAAATGCCACGGTGGCGGTCGGTTTCCGCAATAAGGATTTCGTAATTCTCGAAGACGACTTCCATGCGGCAGGCTGCGACCTGCGCATTGCGACGGATGACGGCAGCTACGGCCACCACGGCCTTGTCATCGATTTAATTCAGGATGTGCACCCCGATAAAATTTTTGCCTGCGGCCCGAAGGTCATGCTGCGCGCCGTGACGGAGTTTGCAAAAGCGCACAACATTCCGTGCGAAATTTCCCTTGAGGAGCGCATGGCGTGCGGCATCGGTGCGTGCCTCGGTTGCGCGGTGGAGCTTTACGACGAAAACGGTGAAACGTATATGGGCCATGTCTGTAAGGACGGCCCGGTGTTCCCGGCGGAAAGGGTGGTATTCTGATGGCTGATTTGAAGGTTTCGGTTGCGGGTGTGGAGTTCCATAACCCGCTCATTGCGGCGTCCGGCACGTTCGGTTTCGGCCGCGAATATGCAGAGTTTTACCCGCTCTCCGCACTCGGCGGTATTTCTTCTAAGGGCATCACGTTAAAGGCGCGACCGGGCAATCCTGCGCCGCGCATTGCGGAAGCCCCCGGCGGTATGCTGAATGCCGTGGGTCTGCAAAATCCGGGTGTCGATCACTTCATCGAAAAAGATCTCCCGTGGCTGCGCGAGCAAGGCGTGACCATCATTGCGAACATTGCCGGCAACACGCCGGAGGATTACTGCGCCATGGCGGAAAAACTGAATGACACCGACATCGACATGATCGAAATGAACATCTCCTGCCCGAACGTGAAGCAGGGCGGCGTGCAGTTCGGCACGAGCTGCGCAGGCGTTGAAGACATCACGAAAGCGGTGCGCGCGCATTGTAAAAAGCCGCTGATGGTGAAGCTTTCCCCGAATGTGACGGATATTTCCGAGATCGCGCTCGCGGCGGAAAGCGCCGGTGCGGATGCCGTCTCCATGATCAACACGCTGACCGGCATGCGTATCGACATCAACACGAAGCGTCCGATCATTCACAACAACACAGGCGGCTTCTCCGGCCCGGCGCTTTTGCCCATTGCGGTGCGCATGGTGTGGCAGACGTATCAGAAGGTGAAAATTCCGATCGTCGGTCTCGGCGGCATCAGCACGTGGCAGGACGCCGTGGAAATGCTGCTTGCAGGTGCGACGGCGCTGCAGATCGGCACCGTGCTGTTCACAGACCCGTATGCGCCCGTGAAGATTACCGAAGGGCTTACAAATTACATGGATAAAAACGGCGTGAAGACCCTTTCCGAATTGACCGGTGCGATGCGTCCGTGGTAAATGATATGGAAAAATTGCACTTATATCTCGTGCGCCACTGCGAAAGCCTCGGCAACCGCGAGAATATTTTTCAGGGTCAGCTTGACCTCGATATCAGCGCTACAGGAGAAAAGCAGTTGGCGCTTTTGGCGCTGCGGTTTCGGAACATCCCCATCGATGCTGTGTATTCGAGCCCGTTAAAGCGCGCGTATAAAACGGCGGAAGCGGTAGATTTGTACCACAGTTTGCCCATCATAAAACTGCCGGAGCTGATGGAAGTGGATGTTGGCGCGCTGTCCGGCATGAAGCTTGACAAAGCGTTTGCGGATTATCCGGTATTTGCCGAAAAATGGCAGAATTCCCCGCAAAACTGCATTTTTCCGGAGGGAGAGACGACAGCGGAAGTCTATGGCCGCGCAAAAAAAGCGCTTACACGCGTGAAAGCGGATTGCATGGGCAAAACAGCGGTCATCACGTCGCACGGTTTTTTGTTGCGCTGCATGGCGTGTGAGATTTTGGAGCACGATATTGAACGTTTGAGTGATATTCGTATCGGCGGCAACACCTCGATTTCGGAATTTTATATCGGCAAAGACGGCAGCGTGGAAACGGTGCGTCTCAGCGATAAAAGCCACTTACCGAAGGAACTGCTTGGCGACCCGAACCAGTATGTTGTCCACAAATAATATATAGCAAAAGACATAAGAAAAGCCCCTGAAGCATACCATTCTCCAAAGGGGGAGTGGGTATGCTTTGGGGGCTTTTGGAGTATTTATCGTCGATTTTGTTTTTCTTTCTGCACATCACAAGCGCCGGGTCGTTTCCAAAGGCGCTGACTGCGGCGGAGGAGAAAAAATATCTGGAGCAAATGGCGGCGGGCGACCACCACGCGCGGCAAAAACTCATCGAACACAATTTACGGCTTGTGGCGCACATTGCGAAGAAATACTATGCCGATGAAAATGACCGCGATGACCTCGTTTCCATTGGCACGGTGGGGCTCATCAAGGCTGTGGACAGCTTCGACCCGACAAAGGGCATTCGGCTTTCGAGCTACGCTTCGCGGTGCATTGAAAATGAGATTCTGATGTTCTTCCGCAGCGCGAAAAAAACAGCGCAGGACGTATCGCTGAACGATCCCATCGATACCGACAAGGACGGCAACACGCTGACGCTGCTCGACACCATCGCGACGGACGACCACATTTTGGAGGACATCGACTTGCGCATGAAGGTGCGGCAGCTGTACGACGCGGTGAAGACCCGTCTTTCGCCGCGCGAGCGCGAGATCATTTTGCTGCGCTACGGGCTTACGGGCCAGCGGCCGTTCGTGCAGAGAGAAATCGCAAAAAAGCTGAACATTTCCCGCAGCTATGTCTCGCGCCTTGAGAAAAAAGCGCTACAAAAACTGCGAAAAGCATTCGACGAATAAAAAAGGCGCGTGCATCACACGGAGTTGTGGGTACACGCGCTTGGTTTAAATAAATTTTCCGGTCACGCTGTCCGCGGCGTTTTTGATCTGTTCCGGAGTTCCGCAGGCGACAAGCCGACCGCCCGCTTCACCGCCACCGGGGCCCATATCGAGAATATAATCAGCGCTGCGGATGACGTCGAGGTCGTGCTCAATAACGATGACGGTCGCGCCGCTTTCGATGAGCGTTTGGAACACGGTGAGCAGTGTCTGCACGTCGAGCGGGTGTAGGCCGATGGTCGGCTCGTCGAACACGAACACGGAGCCGCTCTGTGCCTTGCCCATTTCACTCGCAAGCTTTAAGCGCTGCGCTTCGCCGCCCGAAAGTCCGGGCGTTTCCTCACCGAGCGTGAGGTAGCCGAGGCCGAGGCTGTTTAAGACATTTAATCTCTGCGAGACGAGCTTCCAGTCCTTGCAGGCCGAAAGCGCCGCGCGCACGTCCATGTCCATGATTTCGGGCAGGGTGTACGCTTTGCCGCTTTTCGTCACGCAGCGGATCTTCGATGCGTCTTTGCCGTAACGGCTGCCGCGGCAGTCCGGGCAGGGGATATTCACATCGGGCAAAAACTGCACGTCCAGACTGATACTGCCGGTACCGTCGCAGGTGGGGCAGCGCAGCTTGCCGGTGTTGTAGGAGAAGTCACCGGCTTTGTATTTGCTTTTTTTGGCGTCCGGCGTGCGGGCGAAAATTTTACGCAGCTCATCGTGCACATTGGCGTATGTCGCAACGGTGGAGCGCACGTTGATACCGATAGGCGTAGCGTCGATGAGCTTCACTTGGTCAATGCCCTCGGTGCTGATCGACTTCACGTGCGCCGGTAACTTTTCACCACGAATATGCGCCGAAAGCGCCGGGATAAGGCTTTCCAGAATGAGCGTCGTTTTGCCGGAGCCGGAAACGCCCGTAACAACGGTCAGGCGGCCTTTCGGAATATCCACTTCGAGCGGCTTCACCGTATGGATGCGGTCGGTGGAAAGGTGGATAGCGCCGTTTTGGAAAAGCTCGCTTTCGAGTGCTTTCTGTCGCGAGATGCCCTGCTTTCCCGCCAAAAACGGGCCAATCTGCGAGTTTTCGTTTATCTTAATGTCGTCTGTTGTGCCCTCTGCGATGACATGGCCGCCTTTTGCACCGGCTTCTGGGCCCATTTCAATGAGCCAATCGGCCTCGCTCAAAATCTGCGTGTCGTGGTCGACGAGCAGAACGGAGTTGCCGTCGTCGATGAGATCGTGCATCACGCCGGTGAGGCCGACGATGTTCGCCGGATGCAAGCCGATGGAAGGCTCATCGAGCACATATAAAACGCCGGTGGTGCGATTGCGTACGGCACGGGCAAGCTGCATGCGCTGGCGCTCGCCTGTGGAAAGCGTGGAGGCGGCGCGGTCGAGCGTCAGATAGCCGAGCCCTAACTCCAAAAGGCGCTTGGCATTCAATGTAAACGAATCGCATATGCTCTGCGCCATGGGACGCATTTCTTCGGGCAGCGAACCCGGCACGTCCGCGACCCAATCGGTGAGGCCGGCAAGCGTCATATGGCAGACTTCATCTAAAGAAATGCCGCGAAGCTTCGGAGCGCGAGCTTTCTCCGATAGCCGTGAGCCGCCGCAGTCCGGGCACGGTTCGGTCTTGAGAAACTTTTCTACGCGCTTCATGCCGTTTTCATCTTTGACTTTGGAGAGTGCGTTTTCCACGGTATACACGGCGTTGAAGTAGGTGAAATCCATTTCGCCTGCTGCGCCGCTCGTTTTATTCTGGTAGATCATGTGCTTTTTAATGGCAGGGCCGTGAAACACGATGTCCTTTTCTTTTTCCGTCAGCTCGCGGAACGGCACATCGGTGCGCACGCCGAGGTCGCGGGCGATGTCCTTCATCAAAGACCACATCAGCGTCTGCCACGGGCGCACGGCGCCTTCGTCAATCGTGAGGGTGTCGTCCGGTACAAGGGTGCTTTCGTCCACAATGCGCACGATGCCGGTGCCGTCACATTTGCGGCACGCACCTTGGCTGTTGAACGCGAGTTCCTCCGCGGACGGCGCGAAAAATTCCGCACCGCAAACGGGGCACACGCACGGCTGACCCGCCGCGACGGCCAATGTCGGCTGAATGTAGTGCCCGTTCGGGCAGCGGTGGCTTGCAAGGCGCGAGTACATCAGGCGCAGGCTGTTGAGTAACTCCGTGCCCGTGCCGAATGTGCTGCGGATGCCCGGGACATTGGGGCGCTGGTGCAGTGCGAGCGCGGCCGGAACATATAGAACTTCGTCCACCTGCGCCTGTGCCGCCTGCGTCATACGGCGGCGCGTGTAGGTGGAAAGCGACTCCAAATACCGCCGTGAGCCCTCTGCATACAAAACACCGAGCGCGAGCGACGATTTGCCGGAGCCCGAAACACCCGCTACGCCAACGATTTTATGCAGCGGCACATTGACGTCAATGTTTTTGAGGTTGTGCACGCGCGCACCGCGCACCTCGATGTGGTCGACAAGATTGAATTTGTGCTTTGCTTGTTCCATTTATTTTTCCTCCGCTTTGCGGTTGATCTCTTCCAAAAAGGCCTTGCCGTAGCGATGCGCCTTGCGCTCGCCCACGCCGGAGACCTGCAAAAGCTCCTGTTCGTCCGTCGGCATTTTGGCGCACATATCGCGCAAAGTGGCGTCGGTGAAAACGACGTAGGCCGGCACACTTGCTTTTGCGGCAAGCGCGGCACGCAGTTTTTTCAGCCGTGCGAAAAGCTTGGGGTCGGCATCGCCTGCGGCCTTGTCCGGCTTCTTCGCTTTTTCCTGCGGCACGGGAATACGCATTTCAAAGCTTTTTTCCCCGAGCAAAACCGGCCGCGCGTTCTGCGTCAGCTTTAAAACCGGGTATTGCCCGTCGGTCTGGATGAGCAATTCCTGCATCAAAAGTGCGTCGATGATACGCTTGATTTCAAAAATCGGCTTTTCGCGCATGAGCCCGTAGGTGGACTGTGTTTGCAGATTCATTTGCAAAACACGCTCATTTTCGCTGCCGCGCAGAATGTCGCAGATCATGCTGATGCCGAGCCGCTGCCCGGTGCGCGCCACGCAGGAGAGCACCTGCTGTGCTTCCACGGTGGCCTCTACCAAAACGGAGCCGCCCGCGCAGCTGGAGCAATTGCCGCAGTATTCCTCGGCGGGCTCGCCGAAGTATTTTAAGATGAATGCGCGCAGACAATCGGCCGTCGTGCAGTAATATGTCATTTTTCGCAGACGGTCGTATTCGCGCTGGATGAGCTTTTCCTGCGTTTCAAAGTCGAGGTCGGGGTTCGGGTCGCTGTTTTCGATTAAATAGCGGTTCGTGCGCACGTCCTGCGGGCTGTAAAGCAAAATACACTCGGCGGGGCTGCCGTCGCGTCCGGCACGCCCGGCTTCCTGATAATAGCTCTCGAGGTTTTTCGGCATGTTGTAGTGGATGACGAACGACACGTTGGATTTGTCGATGCCCATGCCGAACGCGTTCGTCGCGACCATAATGGGCTTGCGGTCATAGACAAAATCGTCCTGGTTTTGCCTGCGTTCTTCCTCCGGCAGACCGGCGTGGTAGCGCGTGGAAGAGATGCCCTTGTCGTTTAAAAGCGCGTCCACTTCTTCCACGGTGCGGCGCGTGGAGCAGTACACAATGCCGCATTTGCCCGGGCGTTCCTCAATGAGCTTCAAAAGCGCCAGCGCCTTACTGTGCGGCATCTGCACGCCGAAATATAAGTTCGGGCGGTCAAAGCCCGTCGTGATACGCACGGGGTCAATGAGGTGCAGGTGCTCCGCAATGTCCTTGCGCACGGCTTTTGTTGCCGTGGCGGTGAATGCGCCGATCGTCGGGCGATTTTTTAAACTTTCGGCAAATTCCGCAATCTTTAAATAGTCCGGGCGGAAGTCCTGCCCCCACTGAGAGACGCAGTGCGCTTCATCCACGGCGATGAGAGAAATATTGAGGTTCTCTACGGCCGTGCGGAAGTTCTCGGTCGAAAGGCGTTCCGGCGCGACGTAAACGAGCTTATACAACCCCTCAGATAAATTGTGCAGTGCGCGGCTGTACTGTGCCGGGGTGAGCGAGCTGTTGAGGTATGCCGCGTGCACGCCCGCCTGCGTCAGCGATTCCACCTGATCTTTCATCAGCGAAATGAGCGGGGAGATGACAATCGTGATGCCCGGCAGCAGGAGTGCCGGCACCTGATAGCACACGGATTTGCCTGCGCCCGTCGGCATGACGCACAGCGCATCGCGGCCCGTGAGCAGTGCGTCTACAATTTCCTCCTGGCCGCGGCGAAAGGACGTGTAACCGAAATAGCGCCGCAGAATATCGAGTTTCGTTTCCATAGATCTGTTCCTTTACGGTCAAAAATACCCGCGCGTGCAAAAGCACGGCGGGCATTTAACGTTTTAAATTAAGAGAGCTTCTTCATTTCGATGGTCTTCCAGTCGCACTCCTTGTCCATCCAGCGGATGCCGACATCTGCGTATTCGGCTTCGCCGCGCTGGTTGTCGAACGGGTCGATGCGCAGCTGTGTCTTTGGCGGATCAAAATCCGCCTGAAGCTCGCTGTTTGCCGCCATGCGGAACGGGTCGAGATTGCCGAAGTAGAAGTCGTTGCGCTCGCTGTCGGCCATGCGGCGCGCACTGCCGCCGAAG
>ERZ780226.2424-NODE-2424-length-12835-cov-2.671753_pt1 | contig 12835 bp, 5 predicted proteins | sample MGYA00511165_ERZ780226 | MGnify/ENA primary metagenome ERZ780226 (study PRJEB29588, sample SAMEA2152373) | human gut metagenome | biome: human gut; feature: human-associated habitat; material: faeces | place: Denmark | collected 2008/2010 ...
CAAGCTCACGCGCATCGTCGGCAAGCGTCGCTGCCTCGAGTGCCTCGACCAGCGCATCGGCCGCGACGCGCGACGCATCGTAGTCGTCGAACGCATCCAGGTATGCGCGACAGGCCTCGAGCACCGCTGATACCGCCTCATCGCCGTCGAGCAGCGTGGAGAGTCTGGCGACGCGCAGCTTCTGCGCCGCGCGCTGCTGCTTGACGGAAAGCGCCATCCCCAGGCACAGCTCGGCGTTGTTCTCGAACAGGCTGTTCGTCCAGGCGGGGCCGAAGCCGCGTCTGTTGACCGTGTAGGGGATACCCGGCATGGCGCTTCCCCACGCCTGCGAGCAACCCGTCGCGTTTGCCCAGTACACACGCTCGCCGAAGAGCTGCGTGAGAAGCTTCGCGTACGGCGTCTCGCCGCAGCCGGCGCACGCCGCGGAGAACTCCAGCAGCGGCTGCGCGAACTGCGAGCCCTTCACGCTGTAGCGGTCGAAGAGCTCCCCTTTGTCGGAAAGCCCCAGACCGTAATCCCACAGGCGCTTCGCCGCGACCGTGTGGACGGCCGGCGTCATCGCAAGCGCGTCTGTCGGGCACACGTCAGCGCAGCTGCCGCAGCTCGTGCAGTCGAATTCGGACACCAGCAGCGCAAAGCGCGTCCCTTCAGGCGCGCCTTTCGCACCCTTGGCGGGCACGCTCACGAAGCCTTCGGGGGCATCTGCCGTCTCCTCTTCGCTCACTAGGTACGGGCGGATGGCCGCATGCGGGCACACGAACGAGCAGCGGTTGCACTGGATGCAGGCATCCGCATCCCACTCGGGCGTCGTGACGGAGATGCCGCGCTTCTCGTAGGCGGTAAGGCCCATGTCGATGACGCCGTCTTCGTATCCGGAAAACGCGCTGACCGGCAGCTCGTCGCCCTTCTGCGCGTTGATTGGCTCGAGGATGTTCGTTACGACGGAAGGCACGTCCCCACGGCTTGCGGGTTGTTCGTCGGAAAGCTCCGCCCATGCCGCGGGCACCTCGACCTCGCGCACCCCCTCGCCACCGCGGTCGATGGCAGCCAGGTTCATGTTCACGACCGCGTCGCCTTTGGAGCCGTAGGTCGTGCGCACGGCCTCCTTCATCGCCGCGACGGCCTCGTCGTAGTCCATGAGTCCCGAGATCTTGAAGAACGCCGACTGCAGCACCATGTTGACGCGCTGCCCCAGTCCCAGCTCGGCGGCAATCCTGACCGCGTCGATGGTGAACAGGCGCGCCTTCTTCTGCGCGAGGACACGCTTCATCTTGTTGGGCAGGTGCTCTTCGAGGCCCTTGGCGTCCCACTCGGTGTTGAGCAAGAACCCCCCGCCGGGCTTTACCTCGTCGGCGACGTCGTACTGGAAGACGTAGCTTTGGTTGTGGCAGGCCACGAGGTCGGCATGTTTGACGTAGTAGGTCGAGCGGATCGGCTTTTTAGACAGGCGCAGGTGCGACTTGGTGACACCGAAGGACTTCTTCGCGTCGTACTGGAAGTACGCCTGCGCGAACAGGTCCTCGTGATCGCTCAAGATCTTGATGGTGTTGTGGTTGGCGCCGACGGTGCCGTCACCGCCCAGGCCCCAGAACTTGCAGCTGTACACGTCGCTGTCGTCGAAGTCGGCAAGCTCGTGCACGGGAAGCGACAGGTGCGTCACGTCGTCGTCGATGCCGATGGTGAAGCTCTTGACGGGCGCCTCGGACGCGAGGTTCTCGAAGACCGCCACGATCTGGGCGACGTCGGTGTCCTTCGAGCTGAGCCCGTAGCGGCCGCCGATGACGCTCACCTCGTTCGCGCGCGGGCTGTCCGCGATGACGCTCGCGACGTCCTGGTACAGCGGCTCGCCCGCGCCGCCCATGACCTTGCAGCGGTCGAGGACGGCGACGCGCCGCGCGCTTTCGGGAAGCGCCGCGAGGAAGTATTTCGCGGAAAAAGGCCGGTACAGATGCACTTGGATGAAGCCGTACGAGCGGCCGGTACTCTGCGCACGCGCGTTCAGGTAATCGCAGGCCTCTTGCACGGTGCCGGACACGCTGCCCATGGCGATGACGACGTCGGTCGCGTCGGGCGCGCCGTAGTAGTCGAACACGTGGTAGGTGCGGCCCGTGATGGCGCCTTCCTTGGCCATGTAATCCTCGACGATGTCGGGGAGCTCGGCATAGGCGGTGTTGTTCGCCTCGCGTACCTGGAAGTACACGTCGTCGTTTTGCACGGTGGCGCGCAGCATGGGATGCTCGGGGTTGAGCGCGTGCGCACGGAAGCGCGCGAGCGCGTCTTGGTCCATGAGGCCTGCCAGCGCCTCGAGGTCGGGCATGTCGATGCGCGACAGCTCGTGGCTCGTGCGGAAGCCGTCGAAGAAGTGCATGAACGGCACCGAGCCCTTGACCGCGGACAGGTGCGCGATGGCCGCCAGGTCGGCGGCTTCCTGCACGCTGCCGCTCGAAAGCTGCGCAAACCCCGTGTCGCGGCAGGCCATGACGTCGGAGTGGTCGCCGAAGATGCTGAGCGCATGCGTGCCCACCGTGCGGCTCGCCACGTGCAAGACACCTGGGAGGCGCTCGCCGGCGATGCGGTAGAGCACCGGCACCATGAGCATGAGGCCCTGGCTCGACGTGAAGCTCGTGCCGAGCGCACCGGTCTGCAGCACGCCGTGGATCGCGCCGATGGCACCTGCCTCGGATTGCATCTCGACGAGGTTGACGCGCTGCCCGAACATGTTCTTTCGCCCGTTGGCGCTCCACTTGTCGGTCAGGCCGGCCATAGGGCTCGACGGCGTGATCGGGTAGATCGCGGCGACCTCGGAAAACTCGTATGCGACGTTGGCCGCGGCGGTGTTGCCGTCGACCGTGACGTAGTTGCTCACTGCACTCACCTAGTCCCTGTCCTTGACCAGATGCGTCAGGCCCAGCTCTTCGGTCAGCGCCTCGCGCATCTTGTACTTGAGCACCTTGCCGGCGGCGTTCATGGGGAACTCGTCGACGAAGCGGATGTAGCGCGGGACCTTGTGACGTGCGATGTTGCTCTTCATGTACTCGCGGAGCTCTTCTTCAGTCGCGGTCTCGCCCTTTTTCAGGATAATGCACGCCGCGGCTTCCTCGCCGTATTTCTCGTCGGGGACTCCGACGACCTGCACGTCTTGCACCTTGGGATACGTGTAGATGAACTCCTCGATCTCCATCGGGTAGAGGTTCTCGCCGCCGCGGATGATCATGTCCTTCAGACGCCCGGTGACATAGAGGTTGCCGTCCTCGTCGAAGCGCGCGAGGTCGCCAGAGTGCACCCACTCCTGCGCGTCGATGGTCTTGCGCGTAGCGTCGGGCATCTTGTAGTAGCCCTTCATGGTGTTGTAACCGCGGCTGCAGAACTCTCCGATGGCGCCCTGCGGCATGTCCTCGCCGGTGTTGGGGTTGATGATCTTGCACTCCACGTGCGGGAACGCGTAGCCGACGGTCTCTGTGCGCAGCCACAGCGGATCGGTCCACTCGGACATCGTGCAGCCGGGCGACGTCTCGGTCTGGCCGTACACGCTCACGATGCCGCGCATCTGCATCTCGTCGGGCTGCGCGGCGCGCTTCATCAGATCGGGCGGGCAGCCGGCACCCGCCATGATGCCGGTGCGGATGTGCGAGAAGTCGGTCTTTCGGTAGTCGGGATGGTTGAACATCGCGATGAACATGGTGGGGACGCCGTTGAAGCAGGTGATCCGCTCCTGCGTGATGCACGACAGCGCCGCCTTGGCGTTGAAGTACGGGATCGGGCTCATCGTGGCGCCGTGCGTCATCGACGCCGTCATGGAGAGCACCATGCCGAAGCAGTGGAACATGGGCACCTGGATCATCATGCGATCCGCCGTCGAAAGCCCCATGCGGTCGCCGATGCACTTGCCGTCGTTGACGACGTTGCGGTGCGTGAGCATGACGCCCTTGGGGAATCCCGTCGTGCCGGAGGTGTACTGCATGTTGCAGACGTCGTCGGGCACGACCTGCGCCGCCATGCGCTGCACTTCCTCGAGCGGCACGGACTCGGCGCGGTCGAAGGCCTGCTCGAAGTTGAGGCAGCCCGGCATGTCGAAGCCGACGGTGATGACGTTGCGCAGAAACGGCAGCTTCTTGCAGTGCAGGGGCTCGCCGGGCTCGCTCGTGGCGATCTCGGGGCAGAGCTCGTTGATGATGCCCTCGTAGTCGGAGTCGAGCGCGCTTTGGATCATGACGAGCGTGTGCGTATCGGACTGGCGCAGCAGGTACTCGGCCTCGTGCTTCTTATAGGCGGTGTTCACCGTGACGAGCACGGCGCCGATCTTCGTGGTCGCCCAGAACGTGATGTACCACGCCGGTACGTTCGTCGCCCAGATGGCGACCTTGCTGCCCGGCCGCACGCCCATCGAGACGAGCGCGCGGGCGAAGGTGTCCACGTCGTCGCGGAACTCCTCGTAGGTACGCGTGTAGTCGAGGGTCGTGTAGCGGAACGCGTACTGGTTGGGGAACGCGTCCACCATCGCGTCGAGGACCTGCGGGAACGTGAGGTCGATGAGCTCGTACTTTTCCCACAGGTACACGCCGGTCGCGTCGTGGTTGGGGATGAAGGGGCGCTTGTTGCTCTTCGTGTCATCGAAGCGCTCCATGTAGTTGACGAAGTACGGGAAGATGACCTGCGGGTCGGTGAGGTCGTCCATCCACCCGGGCTTCCACTCGAGCGAGACGAAGCCATCGTAGTTGATGGACGACAGCGCGCGCATGAAGTCCTCGAGGGGCGCGGTACCCTCCCCCACCAGGTTGTAGGTGCCGTCGTCGTTCGAGTCGCGCATGTGCACGTGCTTGACGTAGGCGCCCAGGTTCTTGATGGTGATGCCGGCCTTCTCCTTGCAGTCGCGGTACGGATGGGAGACATCCCACAACGCCCCGAGGTAATCGCTCGCATACTCGTCGAGCAGCGCGGTCAGGCGCGCCGTGTCGGCGTAGATGCCGCTCGTCTCGACGAGCAGGATGATGCCCTTTTCCTTGGCGTGCGGCAGTGCGGCGGATATCGTCGCACGCACGGCGTCCTCGTCTTCGGTCTGGGCCTTCACGCAGACGTAGGGGCAAGAGACGGAGGCCGCGAGGTCGATGAGCTCGCAGACCTGGCCGGCGTGCTCGCCCGACTCGGAGATGTCGAGCGAGGTGTCGATGGCGGGAATAGAAAGCTTCTTGGCGTGCAGGCCGCGGACGGTAGAACGCACGTTGTAGGTGTCGAGCGGCGCGCCTTTGCCAAGGAGCGCGTCGTCAGCGAGCGGGTTGTACAGCTCGATGCCCTGGAAGTCCATCTCGACGGCGAGGTCGACCAGCTGGTCCCAAGAATAGTCGGACCAGCCTCGCATGGAAAACGACAGTCTCATTAGTTCTGCTCCTCATAGACGATCTTGTTCAGGGCGTTGACGTAGGCGCGGATGCTCGAGCCGACGATATCGGTGGAGATGCCGCGACCGGAATAGACCTTGCCGTCGCTCATGAGCTTGATGACGGCCTCGCCCATGGCCTCCTGGCCCTCGGTGACGGACTGCATCTGCCAGTCGTCTAGCTCGTAATGCTTGCCGACGATCTGCTCGACGGCGGCAAAGGCCGCATCGATGGGGCCGTCGCCCACGCTCACGGCCTCGACGAGGCCCGACTCGGTCTTCATGCGCACGGTCGCCGTCGCCTTGATGACGTTGCCGTGGTTGATGACGTAGCGGTCGAGGGTGTAGGTCGGCGGGACCTGCATGGCGGCGGAAGCGACGATGGCGTCGAGCTCGCGGCTCGTGACGCTCTCCTTCTTCGAGGCGATGCGCATGAACGCCTCGTACACGGCGCTCAGGTCCTCGTCGGAAAGCTCGTAGCCGAGCTTGGCGACGTACTGGGAGACGACGTCGATGTCGTCATCGGCGGTGAGCGCGATCTCCGCGTCGTTGGGGCCCGAGGGGCTGCTGAACAGCGAGCTCGTCACCTGGCCGCGCTCGCAGATGCGGGCGATCTGCGTGGTGAGACGCTTGATGTTGGTCATGTGCACGCCGCACTGCACCTTGATGTCGTCCGCCTTGTCGGCGAGGATCTTCGCGATGTGGGCCGTCGACGAGATGCCGAGCGGATACGACGTCGCCTTGACCTCGCCCGCGCCCGCCATGAGCGCGGCGATGGCGCAGGAATCTGCCATGAAGAGCTCGTCGCTGCACGAGACGCCCAGCGTAACGTCGCGCAAGCCGGGCACGTCGTCGATGAGCCCGGCGACGAACTGGCCGAACTCCTCGGGGATCATCGTGCCCGCAGCGTCGACGACGGTGACGGTGGTGGCGCCCGCCTCGATGGTCTTGCCGATGACCTCGGCAAGGAAGTCGTGGTCGGCGCGGGTCGCGTCGTCGGCGACGAGCTCGACGTCATCGGTCAGGCGCTTGCAGGCGGCAACCGCGGAGGTCAGCGCCTCGACCATCGCCTCGCCCTTCTTGTGGTGGATGTACTCCATCTGCGCGGGGCTCACCGCCGCGTGCACCTGCAGGCGCGGGCGGCGTGCCTCGGCGAGCGCTGCCCACACGAGCTCGATGTTTTCCTCGTCCATCTCGACGGGCACGCACAGGACACTGTTCTTGACGATGGAGGCAATCGACTTGATGCGCAGGCTGTCGACCTTCTCCTGCGTGATGCCCTCGATTTCGATGACCGAAGCACCTAGGCGGTCGAGCAGCTTTGCCGTTTCGAGCCTCTCTTTGAAGGTGAGGGAAAGGTCCTTGGATTTGGCAGCTCTGCGCAGGGTCACATCGCTGATGCGCGCTTCGTTCATCGGCACTCCTAGTTGCACTCGAGATTTTATAGATACCCGTGCATTCTATCGTTGCCTACAGCCCCTCCACCTGCCATATCTCTAATAAATATGATATATGTGACATATTTTCTCGCAGGTGTCGAATCTTTGTTGACGTGAGCAGCTCGAAGAGACAGGCCGGGGTGTCCCCTCGGACCAAACTGGCACGATACCCACGGTCCCTCGTGCCACTAGCTGTCTTCGCCGCGCGCAGCGGCCGCCTCGTGCAGGAAGCAGGAAAGGAGCAGCGCGAGACGCAGCGTCGGGTCGTTCGTGTCGATGCCGTAGCGCTCCTCGATGTGGTCGATGCGGTACTTGACGTTGTTGCGGTGCATGTGCATCCTCTCGGCGACAAGCGACGGCCTGCGCTCGCCGATCAGGTACTCGAACAGGAACTTGAAGTCATCGGTACCCGTCTCCTCGTCGCGCTTGACCATCGCCTCTATCACGCGCCCCGCAAACGTCGCCCGCACGAGGCCATCTCCCCCTCTGCACTCCTCGACCAGATAGTCGATGGCGAACTTGTCGAACGAGACAACGCGCTCCCAATCGTGTATGAGCGGCGTCGTGACGTTCTTCTCGTGCGCCCGCTTGCCAAACGCGCACGCCGCCCTCGCCTGACGGAAGGCCACCTCGGCATCCGTGAGCTGGGTGAACTTCGACCCTCGCCCACAGAACAGCCCGTAGCGCTCCATGAGGTTCTCGAGCTTCCACGAGATCGAGGCCTTGCCCATGGGGCAGGTCCCCTCCGAGCAGTGCAGCGAGCAGCGCGGGGACTCGCAGTTGAAACACAGGATGACGATTCCGCTTCGCACGATCGCCGCGCGTGCGGGCACCACGGCAGACGACACATCGGCCAGCAGGCGGGCGGCAGGTGCAGATTCGGGCGGTGTCTCAATGTAGAACATGCAGAAGTACGCCTCGAAGGGAATGTCCACGTACTTGCAGCGGTTCCGCACGGCCTCCTCGCTCATGATGTTTCCGGAGATGAGGTCGTGGATGAAGGTGTCGGTCGCGTTGCCCGAGGGTTTGTCGTCGGGGTACTCGCGCCGCGCGATCTCGCCGATGCGCTTGCCAAACATCGCGAACGTGTCGAGCAGGTACGGCTCGGGCTCGCAGATGTTGCAGGTCATAACCAAGATCAGCGAAAAGCTGTGCGTGGTCTTGAACGAGAACACGACGTTTTTGTACTTGCAGATCTCGTCGTTGATGATGAAGCCCTCTTGCTTTGCCCAGACCCCGAAGCGTTTGTGGAGCTTGAACTTGCGGATGTTTTTCTCCGTGTGGTAGCCGTGCTTGACGAGCTCGATGAACACCGGGTCGTCGCACAGGTTGTCGCGCGTGTACGCGAGCAGCTTGAGCGCGGGGTCGACGAGGATCACGTTGTTCTCGAGAAACTCCGCGCTGATGTCGAACATCTCCTGCGAAGGCGCCTGCGTCACGACGAGGTGGTCGAGCTCACGCTCCCACGAGGCAAACCGGTAGAAGGAGTTGAGCAGCCCATCGAGAACGACGAGCGGGCTCTTTCCGCCCGTGACAGAGATCACCGCATCTTCGCAGGGCTCGTCGTCGACGGCGTTGACGTACAGGCACGAGATGCCCTGTTTGGCCAAAGTAGCGGCGCTCTCACGCCGCGACACGAGGTACAGCGAGCCTTCGTGTACTGCGACTTCGGATGAGCCGACGTAGAACCTGAGGTTCAAAAACGACGGGTTGTCCGCGCAGCTCCGGTGCACATGCCCATAGGGCTGCAGCTCGTGCTCGACAATATTCAGGGTCAAACTCATCGCGATCTCACCCGTACCCTTTTCGCGTCCCCGTAACCCCCGGGGGCTCCTCTCCAAGTCATTCTCCTCAGCATGAACGATTCTCCTGTACCGGAAAGAGAAATGCATCGGAGGCACTGTGCGGGTTTGAATGCGGAAACTGTGCACTTTGCACGAACAGATAGGGTTTGAGCTGGTAAGAAGCGCAAAATGCACAAGAGCGTGCTTCTTTTTTTATCCTGTTGCATGTTTTTGCGAAGGTTCGACGCCCCACTTCGAGTTCACTCGAGGCGGACGCAACGCTTTGCAGCATGCCCGGGCATCCAGCCGCCTGCCGACGCCCCCGCAGGTACGCTGCAGAAAAAAACGGCCCGAAAAAGCACCGGCTACGTGCCCGCAGCGCTTTTTCGGGTCGATGTGTCATGCCGTGCCCCTGTGCCCGTGCCTGCTTTCCGCCTCGAAAAGCAGGCACGTCGCCCGGAGCATGCGAAGGGCGCCTGATCCCGCTTACGCGGCTTCCTTCTTCAGCTCGGCAGCGGGAGCAGCTGCATCTTGCGCCACCCCGCGGCGCTCGTCGAGGTGCGCGAAGAATCCCGCGAGAATCGTGCCGGAGATGGAATGCCACACGCACGACACCGCGCAGATGACCGCTGCCTGCGGGATCGCCGCGAACTGCGCGGACGTGGTGACCAGATTGGTCGCGAGGCCCGCGTTCTGCATGCCGACCTCGAGCGAGATAGTGCGCTTCTTGGCCGTGTTGAAGCGGAAGAGCCTGCCTGCGCCGTAGCCGAGCAGGTACCCGACGGCGTTGTGCAGCAGCACGGCGACGAACACGATGATGCCGGAGGTGAAAAAGACGCTGCCCTGCGAGGAGGTCACGCCGCCCACGACGGCGGCAAGGCCGAGCACCGCGACGCCGGGCATGCACGATGCCACGCTCTTGAACGCCTCAGAATCCCCGAAGCGGATGTTGAGGACGCAGCCCAGGGCGACCGGCAGGATGACGGTCTCGGTGATGGAGAGGAACATCGGGAACGGCGCGATGTCGACGCTCATGCCAGATGCCATCCACGTGACCAGCAGCGGCGTCATGAGCGGCGCGAGGATCGTGGAGACCGTGGACATGCCCACCGAGTACGCGACGTCGCCGTGGCACAGGTAGCTCATGATGTTCGAGGAGACGCCACCGGGGCAGCAGCCGACGATGATGAGGCCGATGCCGAGCGCCTGGGGCAGGTTAAGCAGGTGGACGAGCGCAAGTGCCGAAAACGGCATGATCAGATACTGCGCCGCCGCGCCGATGAGCAGGTCGACCGGGCGCTTGGCCAAGATCTTGAAGTCGTCTTTGGTGAGCGTCAAACCCATGCAGAACATGATGAAGCCGATGATGAGCGACGACCAGGTGAAGCTGTTGCCGAGCGGGTCGACGAAGAGCTTGGTGTTGACCCACGCCATGAAGGCGGGCCAGACCAGCGTAATGACCGCCGCGGCGATGACGAACAGAGACGACTTGCTCGACAGGACGCTGCTTGCCTTTTGCAGAACTTTCATAATCCGTTTCCTTCCCTCGCACGCAAATGCAGGCAATAAAAAAATCCCTCCGCAGCCCGACCTAGGCTACGAGGGACGAATCATGAAATCCGCGGTACCACCCTTGTTCCGGACGCCAACGACGCCCAGCTCTCTTACGCACCATCATGCGCTTTTCCTGACGGGGAATCCCGGCGGGACCTACTGTTGTTCGGACCCGCGTCTCGGAGAGGATAATCGCTCGAGGCGTTGGCTATCGGCTTTCACCATACCCGACTCGCTGTAACCGGTTTCTCGAAGATGTTGTTCTCGTCAACGACTTTGACACCCTATTCGGTTGTGGCTCGCATTGTAGGACGTTGAAAACAAATTGCAACAGCTATTTTTGACACGAGGGGCCGTGGGTATCGTGCCAGTTTGGTTCGAAGGGACACCCCGGCCTGTCCCTTCGTGCCGTGCCTTTGCCAGGGCGCGTGAATCCTGGCGCGTTGCGGGCGGGAAAACTCGCGCATAATGGTCCCGTGCAGCATTAGCGCGGAAATGGAGAAGGCATGCTCGAGAAGTCGATCGTTGACCAGGCAAGCTACCCCGATGCCGTCACGCGCGGCTTCAAGATCGCGAGCAGCGGCGGTATCCGGGACATCCAGCTCGATTCCCATATCGGAACCGAGGCCATGGTCAGCGCCGAGGTGCGCGGGTCGGGCAACAACGTGTACCGCACCCGCGTCACCATCGACACCGCCACGCAGGAGGTCACCGGCTTTGGCTGCACCTGCCCCGCGGCGCAGTCGATGCCCGGCATGTGCAAGCACGCCATCGCCCTCGCCTTCCGCGCCTCGCCCGCCCTTATAGCCGAGGAACAGGCCGAGGAAAAACCAGAAGGCAGACCGGAGGAAAAAGCCAAGCCGAAGAAGACGCCCGCTGCCCGCGCCCGCAGGCAGCCCAAGCCGCGCCCCGTGCAGAAGGCGCGCACGAGCTTCCAGGTCGAGCACATGCTCGACCTCTATGCCGAGCACTCCCGCGCCACCGCCTCGGGCGCATCGCAGCTCGCCGCATCCGAGTCAGGCGCAGACGAGACGCCCGCCGACCTGACCGTCGTCATTGCGCGCGGCGTCAACGCACAGTACAGCTCGAGCTGCTACGACTCAGACGGCATGTGGCACATCGGGCTCAGGGTGAGTCGCGGCAAGACGAGCTACCTCGTCAAGCACATCGACGAGCTCGTCGCCGCCTGGCGCGACGGCGCCCCCTACACGTACGGCAAGAACCTCTCGTTTATCCACACCAAGTCCGCCTTCACGCCACGCGCCAACCAGCTCATCGAGGCGCTGCAGACCATCGTCGACGCCCAGAGCTCGGCGTTCGAGCTCTATGGGCGGCACTCCTACGTGTATTCCAGCAGCAAGCCCAGCACCAAGACGCTCCCCCTGCGCTCCGAGCAGCTCGTGAAGCTGCTCTCTATGCTGGTCGGCACGAGCGTCGTCTACGAGTACGAGGACATCGGCACGCCCAGCGGGCGCAGCAAGGCGACCATCCCCGTCACCGACGGCGACCCCACCCTCGACGTCGAGATCCGCCATGACGACGCGCGCGAAGGCTACCTGCTCTCCCTCGCCCCATCCGAGGCGGTGTTCGCCCCCGGCGACGGCGACACGGGCTTTCTCATCGCCCCGGACGGCGCCTGGCAGCTCAGCGCGGAATTCGTCCACGACCTCGGGCTGTTCTGCAAGAGCGTCTTGCCGCAAGAGCAAGAGCTCGTCATCGCCGACGCGGACATGCCGGCGTTTTGCGCGACGATCCTTGCTCCCCTGCGCGAGCTCACGCGCCTCGCTGCACCCGCAGAGCTCGACGAGCTGCTGCCGCCCGAGCCGGAGTTCGAGTTCCGCATCGGGCTGGAAGACGGCGCGATCAGCTGCCATGCGCAAGTCTCCTACGACGGCCGCATCGTCGGGCTGTTCGACGACGCGCGAAAAGGGCAGCCCGTGCGCGACGTCGAGCAGGAGATGTCCGCGCAGGAGATCGTGCGCACCTACTTCCCGCTCGGCGACAACGACACGCCCAACTACCTGACGGCTCGCTTCAGGTACGGCTCCGTCTACGGCGGGGCTTCGGACACCGACCCGGTCGACCCGTGGATGCCCGCCAACGACGACGAGTCGTACTACCTGCTCTTCTCGAGGGGCCTGGCCGAGCTCGAGCAGGTCGGCGAGGTGCTGCTCGACGAGCGACTCGCGCGCGTGCGGGTGCGCACGTCGCCCAGCGTGCAGGTGGAGGCATCGGTTGCCGCGGGCAGCCTGCGCCTGGGCGTCGACTCGAGCGAGCTTTCGAACGAGGAGCTGCTCGCCTACCTTGCCGCCTACCAGCGCAAACAGCAGTACGTGCGTCTGGACAACGACGACGTCATGCGCATCGGCACCTCGATCGCGCGTGTGGCAGAGCTTGCCGATGGCCTCGGCGTGGACGCTGCCGGCAAACCGCAGCCTGTTCGTCGACGCGCTGCTCAAGCGCGCAGACGGCGTGCGCTTCTCGCGTGACGAGGGCTTCCGCCGCATCGTGCGCGAATTCGAGACCATCGCGGATTCCGACATCCCCCTGCCAGACGGCCTCGACGCCACGCTGCGCAGCTACCAAGAAGAGGGCTACCGCTGGCTGTGCCTGCTCGGCAAGCTGGGGTTCGGCGGAATCCTCGCTGACGACATGGGCCTCGGAAAGACCCTGCAGACGATCGC
>ERZ780226.2429-NODE-2429-length-12816-cov-3.353421_pt1 | contig 12816 bp, 13 predicted proteins | sample MGYA00511165_ERZ780226 | MGnify/ENA primary metagenome ERZ780226 (study PRJEB29588, sample SAMEA2152373) | human gut metagenome | biome: human gut; feature: human-associated habitat; material: faeces | place: Denmark | collected 2008/2010 ...
GTGGAGGACAAGGTCATCCAGCATGAGACGATTGCCGCGCTCTGCCCGACCTCGGTCAACACCATCCGCGTCGCGACGCTGCTGGGCGACAAAAAGGAAGGCATCGTCTACGCCTATATCCGCATCGGCAACGGCAAGGTGATGGACAACGTCGATTGCGGCGGCATGGCCGCGCCGATCAATCTGGATACGGGCGTGATCAGCGGTGTGGGCGCGAACAAGGCGGGCGAGACCTTTGAATTCCACCCGATGACCGGCAAGCGCATCCCCGGCACGCAGATCCCCTACTGGGAGGAGGTCAAGGCGATGTGCCTGAAGGCGATGCACGTCGTTCCGCAGGTGCGCTTTGTCGCCTGGGACGTGGCGATTACGCCGAATGGTCCGGTGTTCATCGAGGGCAACTCCTTCCCGAGCCACGCCATTCCGCAGTTCGCCGCCCACTTCCCGGATGGCATCGGCATCCTGCCGCGATTCGAGGCGTTTATCGACCTATGATCTGCACGCTTTGCCCCAGAAACTGCGGCGCGGAGCGCGCGCCGGAGCGCGGCACGGGCGTTTGCCGCATGGGTGCGCTGCCCAAAATCGCGCGGGCGGCGCTGCACCGGTGGGAGGAGCCCTGCATCAGCGGCACGCGCGGCAGCGGCGCGGTGTTCTTTTCCGGCTGCGGGCTGCGGTGCGTGTTCTGCCAGAACGAAAGCATCAGCCAGCGGGGCGAGGGGAAGATCGTCACGCCGAAGCGGCTTTCGGAGATCTTCCGCGAGCTGGAGGCGCAGGGCGCAGCGGAAAAGGCGGCGGAGATTCAGGAAAAGACGGCACTGATGCCAGACTATGAAGCGCCGGTAGACAATGCTGCCGCCAGTACCTCTCTGGCAGGTGTAGCGGGCAGCGTTATGACCTTTGTGCTGGCTGGCGCGGCAGGCGGTGTAATTCTCGCGGTAAAGAAGCGGAAGAAAAAAGCGGCGGAAAAGGAGTAAGCGTTCATGACGGATATTCGCAGCAAAACCAGGGAGCTATATGCGCTGGAGCAGCTGGCGGATGGAGAAACTATTCTCCACCGGCTGCATCCCATGGCAAAGCTGTTGGGCTGCATCGGATATCTGGTGTGCCTGATTTCCCTTCGAAGCGGCAGCCTTGGACAGATGGCAGCCTTCTGCTTTTATCCGGTAATCGTGCTGGCGCTGGGCGAGGTACCCTTTGGCATGGTGTTCCGCCGATGTCTGATCGTATTGCCCTTCTGTCTGCTGATGAGCCTTGGAAATCTCCTGACCCAGCGGCATGTTTTGCTGATGCTGGGTCCGATTCCGGTGACGGAGGGCCTGATTTCCAGTCTGGGCATTCTGATTCGTGCGGTTCTGTCAGTGGCAGCGGTGCTGGCACTGATTGCGGTGACGCCGTTTCCGCAGCTCACCGGGGCATTGGGCAGACTCCATGTGCCAGGAACATTGATTGCACTGTTGGAGATGACCTACCGCTATGTGGGCGTACTTATGGACGAGGCGGGGCATATGTCCGATGCCTATCATCTGCGCGCGCCGAACCGCAGGGGGCTGGAAATGCGCCATATGGGGCCGTTTGTGGGCAGTTTGCTGCTCCGGAGCTTTGATCGGGCGGAGCGGATTTACGGCGCCATGCGATGCCGGGGCTACGGCGGACAATGGCATGTAGGGCGTGGTGCTCCGATGCATATAAGAGATGCTTGTTATTTGGCTTTGGTGCTGGGCAGCTCGGTGCTGTTTCGGCTGACAGATGTTGCAGGATGGCTGGGAGGTGTGTTATCATACTGGATGTAAAAGAATTGTCCTTTTCCTATCCGGATGGAACCCAGGGGCTGAGGCAGGTGCAGTTCCATCTGTCGCCCGGAGAACGGGTGGCGCTGATCGGAGCCAACGGCGCGGGAAAGACCACGCTGCTTTTAACGCTGGTGGGACTGCTCAGCGGACAGGGGGAGATTACCGTAGACGGACTTCCTCTTAATGAAAAAAATCTTCCCCAGATTCGACAGCGAATGGGCATGGTATTTCAGAATCCGGACGACCAGCTGTTTCTGCCCACTGTCTATCAGAACGTGGCATTTGGGCTGGAGAATATGGGGCTTTCCGGGGCAGAGGTACAGGCGCGCACGGAAAAAACACTGGAGCGCCTGGGAATTTCGGAGCTCCGGGACCGGCAATCACAGCGGCTCAGCGGCGGAGAAAAGCGAATGACGGCGCTGGCAACGGTGCTTGCCATGGAGCCGGAAATTCTGCTACTGGACGAACCCACCGCATTCCTGGACCCCAAAGCCCGGCGCCGGCTGATTCAGGTGCTGGATACCCTGGATCAGACCATGTTGGTGGCAACCCATGACCTGACCTTTGCACTGGAAACCTGCAAGCGATCTTTGGTGCTGACGGATGGCGCGGTGTTTGCCGATGGACCGTCTAAGGAATTGCTGTTTGACGATCATCTCATGGAAGCTGGCGGCGTGGAAGCAATCCGCGCCTATGGCGCATAGAAAGGGCGCACAATTATGACATTACAGGAATTTTTTAAAGAGCATCCTAAGGTGGCGCTGGGCTTTTCCGGCGGCGTGGATTCCTCTTATCTGCTCTATGCGGCAAAGCAGGCGGGGGCGGATGTTCGTCCCTACTTTGCAAAGACGCAGTTTCAGCCCCAGTTTGAGCTGGAAGACGCCAAGCGATTGGCGGAGCTGGTGGGCATCGAGCTGACGGTGCTGCCCTATGACGTTCTGCCAGCCGCGGGTTTTAATCCTCCGGACCGGTGCTACTACTGTAAGACGGCGCTGTTTGGAGCGCTGGTGGCGCAGGCAAAGGCAGACGGCTATGATACCATTATCGACGGTACCAATGCCTCTGACGATGCGGGAGATCGCCCGGGCATGAAGGCGCTTCAGGAGATGCAGGTGCTCTCGCCTCTGCGGCTGTGCGGACTGACCAAGCAGGAGATTCGTGAGCGGTCGAAGGAAGCGGAACTGTTCACCTGGAATAAGCCCTCCTATGCCTGCCTTGCCACCCGGTTCCCCTCGGGGGTGCAGATTACGGAAGAAGGACTGAAAAAGGTAGAACAGGCAGAGAGCGCGCTGTTCCGGCTGGGCTTTACGGATTTCCGGGTGCGGGTATATCATGATGCGGCTCGGATTCAGTTGCCAAAGGACCAGATGGAGCAGGGGCTTGCCAAACGGCAGGAGATTTTAGCGGAGCTGCGTCCGCTGTTTGCGGGCGTATTCTTGGATCTGGAGGGACGATAATGGAGCAGCAGGAGATCAGAGCCATGCTGGAGCAGGTGGCGCAGGGAGCCATGAGTGTGGACGATGCGGTGCTGAAGCTGAAAAAAGCTCCCTATGAGGACTTGGGCTTTGCAAAAATCGACACCCATCGGGCACTGCGCCAAGGGGCAGCGGAAGTGATCTATGGGGCTGGAAAAACTGCCTGGCAAATTGCGGAGATCGCATCGGCAATGTATGAAAAGGGGCAGAAAACCATTCTGATTACCCGAATGGACCAGGAAAAAGCGGATTTTGTAGCGGAAAAGCTGCCCCTAAAGTACGATACCATGAGCCGTGTGGGCATCGTTGGAGAGCTGCCTGCCATTACGGGAAACGGCACCATTGTGGTGGCAACCGGCGGTACATCGGATGTTCCGGTGGCAGAGGAAGCGGCGCTGACGGCGGAAGCACTGGGCAACCGTGTGGTGCGGCTTTATGACGTGGGCGTTGCGGGGCTCCACCGGCTGCTCAGCCATTTGGATGAGATTATGGACGCAAGGGTAATTGTTGCCATTGCGGGCATGGAAGGCGCCCTTGCCAGCGTCATTGGCGGACTGGCGGACTGCCCGGTGATTGCGGTTCCTACCTCGGTGGGCTACGGTGCGAATTTTGGCGGGCTGTCTGCGCTGCTGAGCATGCTGAATTCCTGCGCCAGCGGCACCAGCGTAGTGAATATTGATAACGGATTTGGGGCTGGCTATCTTGCCAGTATGATTGCGCATATAGGAGGAGACAAATGAAGACACTGTATCTCGAATGCAAAATGGGTGCAGCAGGGGATATGCTCATGGGCGCGCTGCTGGAGCTGTTTCCCGAGCCGGAGCAGGAGCTGAACCGGCTCAATGGATTGGGCATCCCGGGCGTAACCTATGCCATGGAGAAAACGGAGAAGTGCGGCATTCTGGGCACCCATGTAACCGTAACGGTAAACGGGCAAGAGGAGTACAGCCACGACCATGTGCACGACCATGAGCATGGACATGACCATGAGCATGAGCATGAACATCATCATGACCATGCCATGGAGGCGCAGGAGCACCGTCATGAGCACGAGCACGAGCATGACCATGAGCATCATCACGAGCATGACCATGACCATGACCACGCGCACACCCATCACCATACCAGCATGGCGGATATCACCCATATCATGTCCCACCTGCCGCTGCCGGAGACGGTGCGGGAGCAGGCGCTGGGGGTTTACCAGTCCATTGCCCAGGCGGAAAGCAGGGCGCATGGAAAGCCCGTGGAGGAAATCCACTTCCATGAGGTGGGAGCAATGGATGCGGTGGCAGATGTGGTGGGCGTTTGCATGCTGATGGATCGGCTGAAGGTGGATCAGGTCTGCGCATCTCCGGTACATGTGGGCTCCGGTCATGTGCACTGTGCCCATGGCATTCTGCCGGTTCCCGCTCCTGCCACGGCGGACTTGCTCAGAGGGATTCCCAGCTATGGAGGAGAGATTCCGGGCGAGCTTTGCACCCCCACCGGCGCGGCGCTGCTGCGGCAGTTTGCAGGAACGTTCGGACCCATGCCCCAGATGGCGGTGGAGAAGATCGGCTATGGCATGGGCAGCAAGGATTTTCCCATGGCAAACTGTGTCCGTGCCATGCTGGGTCAGACGGAGCATACCCCCGGAGACCAGGTGGTGGAGCTCCAGTGCAATCTGGACGACATGACCCCGGAGGATGTGGGCTATGCGGTGGAAGTGCTGCTGGAAAACGGTGCTTTGGATGTTTACACCACTGCCATTCAGATGAAGAAAAATCGTCCCGGTATTCTCTTGAACGTCCTCTGTCATCCGGAGCAGCGGGAGCAGATGGTTCGGCTGCTGTTCCGGCATACCACAACGCTGGGTATCCGGGAGACGGAGCATCGGCGGTATACGCTGGAGCGTTCGACCCATTCGGCGCAGACACCTTGGGGCGCAGTTGACGTCAAGCGGGCGCAGGGCTGGGGAATTACCCGGGAAAAGCCGGAGTTTGACCAGCTCCATGACATTGCAAAAAAAGAGAACCTCAGCATGGAAGAGGTTCGAAACGTGCTAAAGGGATAAGAGGTCCCCCTGATGAACCGGAAAACCGGCGATATCAGGGGGATTTTGCTTATCCTTCGGTCATATCCTCGGTGGTAACGGGCGCTTTGGGCATTTTGACGCCCAGCTCAATCAGCTCGTTGCAGGGGTTCATGAACTCCCGGTACAGGCAGATCTTTCCGTCACGGAACAGGAATTTGTGGACATAATGGTCCTTGTGGTGAACCGGTCTGCCGGAAACGTAGGAGGTTCCCTCACCATCGCATTCCACCAAAAAGCTGTTGGGATCGTCAGAACAGAAAATCTCGATGTTGCTGAAGCCCCAGTCCGGGAAGTTTTTGCAGTTGAACTTGTCTCCCTGACGGATGTTGTCGATGCCGGAAATCACCAGAGATTCACCGGTGGCAGTGTACTGTAGTCCTGTGGTCGCGTCGTCGGTGAACATCTGCCAGCGGTTTTCCCGCTCCTGTCCCACCATTGCCATGTACTTTTCTACAATGGCACGATTTTGCTGCCGGGTTTCGTCGTTTGTCATGATGTATTCTCCCTCCGTGTTTGTCCATACAGGTAAAATAGTTTCATTTGAAACAATCCTATCATACTATGTTTTTGGCGGTTTGAAAAGGAAAAATTCGAATTTTATGCATCTCCGGCAGGTGCATCCCCGGGCAGTACGGAGAATTCTTCGTTATAGACAAGGCTGCCGTCTGTATAGAACCAAACCAGACTTGCGGTACTTCCATCCTGGAACGTAAAGCTTGCAGTCAGATCGCTGTTGCCGTCCTCGTCAAGATCGGTAAAGTCACAGTCCTGAAGTGCTTCCGCTGCACCGGACAGCGGCTGGGAATATTTTTCCACTGCCAGAAGCTGCCCGCCTGAGGCGCTGTCCCAAAGGGTGATTTCCACGTCACTGACCTCCAGATAGACGGTGGTATCCTTACCGCCCAGCAGAATGGAGTAGGTGATGGTGCGTTCAGGGGCAGGCGCTGCGGTGGGCTCTGCCTGGATTGGTGCGGGAGTTGCGGACGGTTGTACGTCGGCAGTTGTGACAGAGGTGGAAGTACGGGCAACTGATACTTTGGTGCAGGCGGTCAGTATGCAGACCAAAGTAATGGTGGCAGCGAGAAAAATGTGTTTTTTTGTATGTTTCATGATTGTTGCTCCTTTCGATTTTGCCATTCTGCTTTCTGACGAAAAATCTCTCGTCAGATGCTCTTGACGATTTGCGCGGTATTGCCCAAAACCCAATTGTCCAGAAATTGCATTTGTTCTTCTGTGTGAAACCAATGCTCGCCCTCTGGCATAACGGTCAGCTCCGCACCGGTTTGAGCTGAAAAAGCCGATATGGTTTCCATAGAGGTCAAATGATCCTTTGCACCGTACAAAATGCGGGTGGGAACCTTCCATGAAATGGGATGCTTCCGCACATAGAGAAGATAGCTCCATGACAGTGTTTCTCCGAAATCTGTTGGAATCTCCTGCTTTTCTGCAAGCTCCGGTTCGGTCACATGCGCCCACTGCATCATATTCAGAATCAGTTGCTCCATATCAACCACCGGCGAGATGAAATACGCCTGGTCAATCAGCGTCTCGTCCAGTGATGACATGGAGAAAAATGCGCCGATGCTATTTGCCACCAGCGTGAGACGGTCACAGCGCTTCCGCTGTGCGGCAAAGAACCGAGGGAATTCTTCCTTGGCATCCCATGGGGTCTGGGCGTGATAGTCAAAGCCGATCACGCTGCAATCCGGGAATAGGGGAATGTAATGCTTCGCTTCCTCCGCAGAGCCACCCTTTCCGTGGACGTATACCACAATTTGTGCTTTATCGTCTTTCATTGCAATTGATGCCTCCTTTTTATCGGGAAAGATGTTTTTCGTCCTTGAGCAAATGAAAAGACGCAGTACAAACCGATTTCCGGATTGTACTGCGTCTAAGCGTCTGGTATATTGATTTTAATCCAAGCAGGAGTGATGCTTACAGCTTGGTGCGCGCCTGAATGATGTTTGCCATCTGACCGACGTTCTTCATGGAAGAAATCTCCCCCATTTTGAACTTCATCTTAAAGGTACGCTCTACGGTAGCAATCAGGGTGATATGCTCCAGGCTGTCCCAATCCTCAATGTCGTTGGCTGTGGTCTGGGGGGTTACCACAATGGAATCGTCGTCGAAAAGATCCCGGAAGATGACGTTGAGCTTTGCATAAACAGTATTGATGTCCATGATAAATCCTTCTTTCCTTTATTCGTTGGCTGCGTTACCGGTAACGGTAATCACATGGTTTTGATTTTCGTAGCCCTCCACCGGCAACTCCCAAACCGTATTTCCGGCGTCGTCCTGCTGGGTGAGCGTAAAGCCAAAGGTTTCGTAGAGCTTCTCCACCATATGGTTTTTTGCGGTGGGATAATAGTAACCACGGATGTGGGTGATGCCTGCCTGACGGCACTTTTCCACCAGAGTATCCAGCATAGCCTGCTCCATATTCCGCTTGAGAACACGGCAGCTCATGAGCCAGAGTTCCATATCCAGCACGGTGCCGTTTTTGTGACCGATTACCACGGAAACAACGCCGTTGTCACCAAATTTGTCAATGAGCTTGCCATAGAGGCGGATGTATTCGCTGCTGTGATATACCTCTTCCATTTCGGCGGAGGTATAGCGGCGGGTGGTGAGGTTAAACTGATTGGACTTGTTGGTGAGCTGGGTGATTCGAGCCAGATAGACCGGAATAAAGTCATCGATGATGCCGTGCATCTCCAGGCTGCGGAGATACTCGTCATAGTTGCCGAAGGCAGCAATCTGCGCACTGCGGAGAACGTTGTTCTTGTACATCTCGTTGCGCTTGAGATCGTCCTCGCTGAACGTGGTGACCTCAAAAAAGCCGCTGCGGTCGATGGTTGTGATGTAGTTTTCTACGCCGTCCATGGGCGGTACGGCGACACCGGGCAGCTGGGAGCGAACAATCTCCCGTTCCGCAGGGTTGTCGTCCACAAATACGATGGATTCCGGGAGAATGTTCAGGTCGGCGGCAATCTGCGCAATGTTCATGTGTTTGTTTTCCCAGTTTGCCTTTATGACGATAAAATCGTCGGGACGGAGCACACCTTCAGGATGATTCAGACCGGCAATGGCGTTTTCGTGGTCGTTTTTGGAGCACACAGTCAGCACCACGCCAAGGGATTTTACGTCCTTGAGATACTGCTGAAACTCATAATAGGACTGGGAAACGCCGGTCTCCTGACCGATTTCAATACCGTCTACGCCATCATCGCCGACCACACCACCCCAAAGGGTGTTGTCCAGATCCAGTGCCAGCGCCTTCTTATTCTTGCCAAAGATGGACTTGACAATATTGGAGAGACTGAATGCAAAGGATGGAATGGCGTCAAAGCACATGGCGTATTTATACATATTCCAGTAGAGAGGATTGGACCATTCCTTCAAACCGTAATCGGCGGAAAGAAAGTTGATGTCGTGAATATAAAAGGCGTCATGGGAAGCGGCATGCTCATAGAATACCAGATTCAGTCGGGTCAGGAAATTAACACGGCCATGGATATCATAGCAGTCCCGATTGCCCATGAGCCGGTACAGCGGCATTTCAAAGTTGTTTTGGATAATGGGGCAATGGAATTTCTCTGTGATGCTGTTCCACATGGCGGTGAACTTTTCCAGCTCCACATGGAGCTTGTCCTCCACCTGCTGGGGGGTATCCGTGACAGCGGGATAGTTGGTTACATTCCGGTTGGTGGTGTGGATGAATACCAGATCTGGCTGAAAATCCAGAAGCTCCTGAGAGGGGAACATTGCGTCCTGAAAATACTGGGCGTATTCGGATTCATAAAAGGTAGGGGCAATGCCGTAGTTCAGGAGAAACAGCTCCAGCATTTTTACGATATCACTGGTGGTAGAGCCGCCCAGAACCGCAATCTTCTTTGCCACGCGGGGAGTCTGGTCGGCAAGCAGCTGGCGGCGCAAAGATTTTTTCCGGCGAATCAGCTCGCTTGCGTCAAAGGGATATTCGAGTTCCTTCATGGAAAGCCTTCCTTCCAAATAGTATTACAAATCAATTGGGCGATGGGGATGCTTCGGCAGGCTGCTGGCTGGAGGTGCTTTCGACTTCAGGCTCCGCAGCAGGAGACGGCGAGGGAGACGGCGAGGGAGACGCCGAAGGAGACGGAGAAGCAGCGGCTTCCTGCTCTTCCTGCGCATCGGTCAAATGCTGGTCGGGATACTGGGTAATCAGCGCGGAAAGCCCGTTTGCATTGGTGCCCACCACAGAGTAGGAGCACATGGAAAACAGCACGTCGGTGATACCGCGGTCCTGAATAAAGTTGACCAGATTGCAGTCGAAATACCGCATGTCTGTCACATAGATTTCTTCAAAGGAGCCGGTGTAGAAGGGAATCTCGGCGTTGCCGTAGCTGTCCTTCATCACAAGCAGCTTCCGCCCGTTGTGGACGTCGGTTTTGATCTTGACAATCTTGTTATCTCCGCCCATGAACATGAGGTAGGAGCCTTCCACAGGCATGTCCAGAATCAGCTCCGCGTCATACTGATAGTTGAAGGCGGTGTCGTAGTAATAGGTCTGATAGGTGTTGGAGGGAATGTAGTATACAAAGTCCTCGGGATCGTTGAGAATTCTGGTGTCCTGAGAATAGGCATACATGGTTCCCACATAGCCGCTGTTGACCTTTTCCTCATAGGTGGACAGATCGGCAAAGTCTACACCGGCAGCCTCGGCAAAGGTTCTGGCTGCATAGTAAGCACCCAGCGGCGCCCAATGGTGGTCGGTCCGGAGGTAGATGTCCTCCTCGGTATGCTTTGCCAGAACCGGGCAGATATTGATGGAGGTGATTCCGCTGCCCAATTCCTCGGCAATCTCGTCAAAGCGAGAGCTTTGATCGGCGCTGTAGCTGGCGGCGTTGGCAGGGGTGTAGAACTGGCTGGCAAGAGGGGCGGGCATGGAGTAGATTTTTACGCTGTCCCCAAGCTTTTCGTGCAGCGTGGTCAGGGCATTGACATAGTTGGTGTCGTCGCCGCCGCCAAACAGACTCAGGCACTTCCAATGACCGTCCTGCTTTACCACCAGAAGACCGTTGGACATGTCAAATTCCGCGTCCTCTGCGGTAAAATCCTTTTGATCCGCTTCCTCGGTGGGGACAGGACTGGCTTCCGCAGCGGCTTCCAGCGTAGAATCCGGGGTGGCTGCGGCGTCCTCTGTGCCGTCTGCGGTGGCGGCGTTCATGTCATTGGCAACCACGTCCTGATTGATAAAGGTGATGGAATCATCGGTGGAAAAGCCAAAGATATTCTTAAAGGTGTAGCCCAGGTTTTTCAGGCTGTCCCGAAACGGAACGGTGTCGTCAAACCAGGTGGCAACATCGGAGGTAAACTCGCCGGAGAAATAGCCGGACAGTGTGAACTTCGGAAATTTTGCAAGGTTCCGGTTCTCAATTTCCGAGACCTTGGAACGGGGGAATACCAGAAGAAACAGAAGAATCAGCAGGAAGGAGGCGGCGATTGCCAGCATGGAAAGGGCAGAAAACCGGAGATTGTTATACTGTCTTCGGCGCAGCCAGCGCTGCTTTTCCTGGGATTTTTTCTTGTTGCGCTTTTGCGGATTGGGCTGATTACTCATGAAGGGCTCCTATTCTTGCGCACGGCATACGCAGTATCAGAATCTGAAATACAGGAACGGATTGTTGGTGTTGTCCACCAGAAGCACACTGGAGATGGCAAGCAGCAGAATGCAGCCAACAATGGCAAGAATACGTCCTGCGCTGTAGATCCGTTCGTTCCGGTTTTTCAAGACAAAGCTCTTGATTTTGGGGAATACCGGAAGGCTGATGACGATGGCAGTGATAATTAGCAGGCAGTTGCTGACGAAGGAAGACCAGGTCAGACTGTCGAAGAATGCCACATGATGGGTAATCAGGCTGATGCCAAATATGTGCTGGAAGAACTGTCCCAGCTGCCCCAGATCCTCAAAATAGAAGATACCAAAGCCAATCACAATGACAACCTTGCTGTAAATATGCTTGACCCAGGTCGGCCACTTCTTCATTGCCTTTTTCAGCGGCTTCTGCTCCAGGAACATAAACAGACCGAAGTAGAGCCCCCAGAAGATAAAGTTCCAGGAGGCACCGTGCCACATTCCGGTGCAGAACCATACAAGAAACAGGTTGAAATACTTCCGGGGGCGCCCGAAGATGGGAACATACAAAAGGTAATCCCGGAAGAAGGAGCCCAGAGAGATATGCCAGCGCTGCCAGAATTCTGCGATGCTCTTGCAGGCAAAGGGGTGGGTAAAGTTTTCGTCAAAGTGGAAGCCAAACATCCGTCCCAGACCGATGGCGATATCGGAATAACCGCTGAAATCAAAGTAGACATAGAGCGAATAGACAATGACGGTGTACCAGTTTCCCATAATGGAAAGGTTTGTGATATTGGTTCCAAAGAAGGTCGTTACAATGGTGTAGAGATTGTTGGCAATAATGACCTTTTTCGCAAGTCCAAGGATTGCCCGCATCATACCCTCGCTGAGATCGGTCAGCGTGGTGGAGCGATTGTCAATCTCCTGTTCTACCACGCTGTAGCGGACGATGGGACCGGCAATCAGCTGCGGGAACAGAGACAGGTACAAAAGGAACTTCTTAAAGGAAAGCTGCACATCGACGGTTTCCCAATAGCAGTCGAGAATATAGGAGACTGCCTGGAAGGTAAAGAAGCTGATGCCAATGGGAAGCGCAATGCTGGGGATGGGAATGCTGCTATGGAACAGTGCGTTGACATTTTCCAGCAGAAAACCGGTATACTTGAATACGATCAGCAGCAGTAAATCCACCGCGACACCGGCGCCTACCGCAATTTTTGCCTTTGTTGTGTCGCGAAACAGGCGAATCAGCAGACCGATAAACCAGTTGAAGGCGGCGCTGAACAGCAGCAGCAGGACATAGACCGGCTCACCCCAGGCATAAAAAATCAGGGAGAAGATGATCAGCACTGTGTTTTTCTTCCCAAGGTCTTTTGCCAGCCCATAGGCAAGAAGACACAATGGCAGAAAAACATAGAGAAAGAACAGATCTGCAAATACCATTTGAAACCCTCTTACTTCGCCTGATTTACCAGGCATATTTTACGAAATCTCGTCAGACATACACGCAATATTTTATAATACAGCAGAATAATAGTCAAGGTGATTTTCCTGGGGAATTGCCAAAAGACGATTGCGGGTACGTATGCCCCAGCGGATGTTCCAACGAAAAGCTCCATGAAATCGCCCGGAAAGAGAAAGCCGCTACACCGCCCAAACCGAATGCAACCCGCAGTTGCGAAAATTCCAAGCCTGGATGGTGGCTTTTTTACATATTTTTCGGTAGAATAGGCGGTAGAAAAGGGAGGTCATGCAGAATGATCGGGAATAAAATTCAATCCTGCCGGAAGAGGGCAGGATTGTCGCAGGAGACGCTGGCAAGAGAATTGGGAATTTCCCGCCAGGCGGGTTCACGCTGGG
>ERZ780226.2437-NODE-2437-length-12751-cov-3.414934_pt1 | contig 12751 bp, 14 predicted proteins | sample MGYA00511165_ERZ780226 | MGnify/ENA primary metagenome ERZ780226 (study PRJEB29588, sample SAMEA2152373) | human gut metagenome | biome: human gut; feature: human-associated habitat; material: faeces | place: Denmark | collected 2008/2010 ...
CCGCTGCCGGACAGGCCGGACACATCGTTCCGATAAGTCTTGCCGTCGACCGTAAACTCGTACTCGATGCGCGTGATCTGCCTTTGGGTCGGCGCCCGCCGCCGGTTGTGGAAAGTTCTTTCTTCGGTATGCCGCCCGATGACGACGGCCGAGGTCGTGACGCCTTCGCTGTCGAGTTTCCGGGCGATCTGCGCATTCCGGTAGCAGAGGTATCCGATGAGCAGCCCGAAACCGGCGACTGCGGCGGCTGCGATCCGGAGGGCTTTTTTCGTTGAGCGTTTCATCGTGAGAGAATGGGTTTCGGCGTTACCGGATCAGGTAATAGTCCATGTCCAGATCGAGTATCCGGAGCCCGCCGTCGCCCTGCCGGTCCAGAACGATCCGGCTGAAGATCAGTCGGACCGAATCCCTCCGGTACTCGAGCAGCCGGTCCGCCCCGTTTCTCAGAGAGTCGACCGAAATCGTTCCGTGCGGGCTGTACGGCATGTCTTCCAATTGTCCGGCGAGCATATCGCGGAGACTCAGTCGGAACAGAACGCGGTCGCCTTGCTCGACATACAGCGTGTCGTCGTTCGTGCGATAGAACGTATGCCGGCTGTCGCCGTAGCTTTGCAAAGGGTACAGCTTGGAATATCCGGACAGATCGACGGCTTCCGCGCCGCGCTCGAGAGTGACGTCCCCGTCGACCGCGATCGTATCGACCTCCCCTTCCCAGCCGTACTCCACATATTCCCGGAACCGTTCGGGCACGACCTCGTCGAGCAGAGCGCGTTCGGTGCCGATTCCGTACCGGGCCCGCAAATACTCTTCGCCTCGCTCGTCCCGCAGATATTCGAGCGATTCGTACAGGTTGCGGAGGTCTTTTTTCTGCGTACTGTCGGCATGGGTGAGCCTGGCGAGGGTCAGGCGGCCCGTCGGGTCGGCGAGCCCCAGCCTGTCGATCAGTCTGTCGGCCCGGACCGACTGCGAGCGGACGCCGATGTCGGCGGCCGTCATGCCGGGAACGTAGGTGAACAGGGCGAGCAGGGCGGCTCCCGTAACCGTGGCGTACAGGTAGCGTGCCGTGCGCCGGTCGAACTGCATCAGCACGGTCAGCGTCATCACAGCTCCGCAGACGACCAGATAGGCCCGCGCCTCGGTGAAGCCGTACTGGTGCACGCGATACAGCACGCCGATCCGGGAAAGCTCTGTCCCCTGCGCTGCGAGAAAGCGGATCTTCCGCACGATCCACGCCGCCTCGTCGGCTGCGGTCTTCTTTGCCGCGGTCTTGCGCGTCGTCGTCTTTCTCGTCGTCGTGCGCTTTGCCGTGGTCTTCTTTGCGGCTGTGGTCTTCTTGGCCGCGGGAGCCGCCTCGTCTGCCGGCGCATCCTGCTCGGCAGGTGCCGCGTTCTCAGTCACTCCCGTCGCCGCATCCGCGTCGCTTTTCGCGCGCGTCCTGCGGGTCCTCTTCGGAGCCGCCTCGGGAGCCTCCTGCGAGGGTGCTGCGTTGTCTACGGCCTGCTCGACCGTAGGCTCTACAGTTTCGCTCATCGTTATTTAACCTTCTCCCAATCGGCCTTGAACTTGGCAAGCCCCTGGTCGGTCAGCGGATGCTTGATGCACTTCTTCATGGCAGCGTACGGGACGGTCGCGATGTCGGCACCCATGAGGGCGGCCTGCGTGACGTGGTTTGCCGAGCGGACCGATGCGGCGATGATCTCGACCTCATGACCGAAGTCGTAGTTCTTGACGGCCGTGACGATGTCCTCGAGCTGGCCGAGGCCGTCTTCCGCGATGTCGTCGAAGCGGCCGATGAACGGGCTGATGTAGCGCGCGCCGGCGCGTGCGGCGAGCAGCGCCTGCGGGACGCTGAAGACGAGCGTCATGTTGACGTCGATGCCCTCGCTCGAAAGCGTGCGGGTCGCGGCAAGGCCCTCGACGCAGACGGGGATCTTGACGACCATGTTGTCTGCCAGCGCCGCGAGCTTGCGCCCTTGCTCGACCATACCGTCACGGTCTTCCGCCGTGACCTCGCCGCTGACCGGCCCGTCGACCAAGTCGCAGATCTTCTTGAGGTGCCCCTCGAAGTCCTCGAGCTTGCCACCCGTACGCGCATACAGGCTCGGGTTCGTGGTGACGCCGGCAAGCGCACCCCACGAAGCGACCTCTTCGATCTCGGAAAGATCGGCGGTATCCAGGAAGAATTTCATTGTTCCTTCTTTCTCAACGATTGATGCCCATATGCTTCATCATCCGAGTTATCCGATTGAAAACACGCCATGTGCGAACCAGACGTTCGAGAGGGGATTTGCATATGAAAGGAATAGCAAAGACCCGCTGAGCAGGTCTTCATTGGTGGTTTCACTATAACACGACGTTAATCGCGCTACAATAGGCCCGAATTGAACCTGCTGAATGGGAGTCCGTATGTCGATACCGCGCTTTTTCATGGAGAGCAACATGCCACAGGGCGATGTTGTCACCCTCCCCTTCTCCGATAAAGAGGCACACCATATCGTCGTCCGCCGCATCAAGCCGGGCGAGCACATCGCCGCGTGCGCCGCAGGCGGCAACTGCTGGGAAGTCGAGGTCGTATCCGTGAGCAACGAGGGCATCGTCGGCCGCCCGCTCGGCAAGATGCCCGTCGAGCACCTCCCCAACCTCACGCTGGTGCAGGGCATCTCCAAGGGCGATCGCATGGGGCAGACCATCAGGCAGACCACCGAGCTCGGCATTCAGCGCATCATCCCGTTCTTGTCGGAGCGCACCGTCGTGCGCCTCGCCGTCGACGAGCGCGGCCGCAAGGGCTCGCGCTGGCGCCGCATCGCGCTTTCCGCGGCAAAGCAGTCCGGCCGCAGCATCCTGCCCATCGTCGATGACCCGACGCCCCTCGAAGACATCTGCAGGGAGCTCGCTGATTTCGACCGCGTCGTCATCGCCTGGGAAGAAGCCGACAAGGACCCCGACAACAACCCGCTGTCCGTTTCGGACGCGCTCGCGGACATGGGCAAGGACAACCGCGTCGCGCTCATCATCGGCCCCGAAGGCGGGCTTTCCGTCAACGAGGTCGAGGCGTTCAAGGCGCTCGGCGAGCACGTGAAGGTCGTCACGCTCGGCGATCTGATCTTGCGCACCGAGACCGCCGGTACCGTCGCCACCGCCCTGTGCATGTACGAGCTCGGCGGGCTCGGCAACCACGCGAAATAGCAGCGCCTCATACCCGTGCCGCAGTTTCACATCCACACGCTCGGCTGCAAGGTTAACCGTGCAGAATCCGAGACCATAGCCGCCGCCCTCATCGACGCCGGGTGGACGCAGTGCGCGGCGGAGTCTGCCGACGTCGCCATCGTCAACACCTGCACGGTCACCGGCGAGGCGGACACGAAAAACCGCAAGATCATCCGCGGACTGCTCAAGGCGGGGGCCGCGCACGTCATCGTGACCGGCTGCGCCATCAACATCGCCTCCGACCACTACGCAGAGCTTGGCGAGGCAGTCGTCTGCGAGCCCGACAAGACCGCGTTGCCCCGCACCGCGCAGCTGCTCGTCCAGGGCGAGCAGCTGCATGCAGCAGATGCACCAGCCCCGCGCACCGAAGCGCCAGATACCACGAGCGCAGCAGAACCCGTAGAGCTCAACTTCGAGCAGGCACCCCGGCTCAGCACCGATGCCGAGTCCATGAGGATGCTCAACCGCACGGGAGAGGGCTTCCGCACGCGCGTGGACGTCAAGATCCAAGATGGCTGCAACAACGCGTGCACGTACTGCATCGTGCACGTCGCACGCGGCAGGGCACGCTCGATTCCGGCAAGCCAGGTCATCGGCGAGGTCGGAAGCATCGCCAACGCCGGCACGCGCGAGGTCGTGCTCGTGGGCATCGACTTAGGCGCCTACGACGACAACGGGCTCGATTTGGCCGACCTGATGGAGATCTTGCTGCAGCGCACGGGAATCGGGCGTCTGCGCATCTCCTCAATCGAGCCGCAGAGCCTGAAACCGTCGCTGATCACGGCGCTTGCCACCTCGGATGGCCGCATCTGCCGGCATCTCCACCTGTGCCTGCAATCGGGTTCCACGAAGGTGCTCGACGAGATGGCGCGCAATTACACCGCTGATGAATTTCTCGACCTCATCGCAGAGCTCAGGGCTCAGGTGCCCTCGATCGCGCTCTCGACCGACGTCATCGTCGGGTTCCCGGGCGAGACGGACGAGGACTTTGCCCAAACCTGCAAGGTCATCGAGCAAGCGCGCTTCATGCGCCTGCACGTCTTCCGCTACTCGAAGCGCGCCGGAACGCCCGCTGCCGCACGCCCCGATCAGATTCCCCCGCAGGTCATGGCCGAACGCGCGAAGACGCTGCGCGAACTCGGCGCCAAGCTCGCGCTCGAGGACATGCACAAGCGCCTAGGTACCGTCGAGCAGGTGATCGTCGAGCGTCCCGGCATCGGAACCTCCGAGTCATACCACAAGGTCCTCGTGCCGACAGACCTTGCACCGGGACTTCTGCTGCCGATGGAGCTCGCAGATATCGACGAGGGCCAACACGCCTTTTCCGCGCGCGTGCTGTAGCACAGCGCACATCCACGCATACAGCTCGCAAGAGATTAGATAAGGGCAGGAAGTCTTAGACCTCCTGCCTTTTTGCTGCATCCAAACTCCCCTGCCGCTGTGGATTGCGCCATTCGACGTGGGGGGAACAGCGATACACGAAATCAAATGAAAAGGGACCACCCTCACGGGTGGCCCCTTTCGAATCAAGTGGAAGCGTAGAGCTTATTTGATCGTATCGGACAGTTCGACGACAAGTTCGAACCACTCGATTTCCGACTTCAGGAACGCCGCATTCGGATCGTCATCCTTAAGGTCTGCAAGCTGTTCCTTCATCTCGTCGATGTGGATACGAATCTCGGTGCTGTCAAGCTCCTCGGCAGCAGCTGCACGATCAGCCAAAACGGTGACATGATCGGCGCCGACCTGTGCGTAACCCCCAGCAATGATGTAGCGCAGGGGCTCTTTGCCATCGTGCTCGGTCACACGGACACTGCCGGCCTTCAACGTCGTCACGACGGGCTCGTGCTGTTCGTACACGCCCATCTCGCCTTCGGAGGCGGGGATGACGACGAAGTTTGCCTCAGCGGAAAAGATCCTGCTCTCAGGGGTCACGATTTCACATTGCAGTGCCATATCGACCTACCTCTAAGCAAGTTCCTTGGCTGCCTCGAGAACGTCCTCGATAGCACCCTTGTTACGGAATGCCTGCTCGGGAACGCTGTCGAGCTCGCCATCGATGATCATCTTAAAGGAGCGAACCGTGTCCTCGACCTTGACGTAGACGCCATCGACACCGGTGAACTGCTTTGCGACGTGGAACGGCTGGCCCAGGAACTGCTGAACCTTACGCGCGCGGGAAACCGTGAGCTTCTGCTCCTCGGAAAGCTCGTCCATACCAAGGATGGCGATGATGTCCTGCAGGTCTTGATAGGCCTGGAGAATCTCCTGAACCTTGATGGCGACATCGTAGTGCTCCTGGCCGACAACCATCGGGTCGAGCGCGCGGCTCGTGGAAGCCAGCGGGTCGACTGCCGGGTAGATGCCCAGCTCGGCGATGGAACGGTTCAGAACGGTCGTTGCATCCAGGTGGATGAACGTCGTCGCAGGTGCAGGGTCGGTCATGTCGTCAGCGGGAACGTAGACGGCCTGAACGGACGTAATGGCGCCCGTGGAGGTCGAGGTAATGCGCTCCTGCAGGTCGCCCATCTCCGTTGCCAGGGTGGGCTGGTAGCCTACTGCAGACGGCATACGGCCGAGCAGTGCGGAAACCTCGGAGCCCGCCTGGGTGAAGCGGAAGATGTTGTCGATGAACAGCAGAACGTCCTGGCCCTGGTCACGGAAGTACTCAGCGACGGTCAGGCCTGCCAGGCCGACACGCATACGTGCTCCTGGCGGCTCGTTCATCTGGCCGTAGACAAGGCAGGTCTTGTTGATAACGCCAGACTCGCTCATCTCCAAGAAGAGGTCCGTACCCTCACGGGTGCGCTCGCCTACGCCGGTGAACACGGACGTGCCGTTGTGCTCCTGGGCGAGGTTGTTGATGAGCTCCTGAATCAGAACGGTCTTGCCGACGCCTGCGCCGCCGAACAGACCCGTCTTACCACCGCGGATGTAAGGCTCGAGGAGGTCGATGACCTTGATGCCGGTCTCGAAGACCTCGGTCTTGGTGATAAGCTCATCGAACGACGGAGCCGAACGGTGAATCGGGTAGGTCTGCTTGATGTCGCCCGCAGGCTTGCCATCGACCGGTTGGCCGATGACGTTCCAGATGCGGCCGAGGGTCTCCTCGCCGACAGGCATCTGGATGGGTGCACCGGTGTCAACGACCTCGGTGCCGCGCTGCAGGCCGTCCGTGCTAGACATAGCAACGGTACGGACCATGTTGCCGGGGAGGTGCATCTGAACCTCGAGGACGGTCGAAATATGACCGACTGGAGTATCAGCCTCCACCGTCAGCGCGTTGTAGATCGCAGGGATGGAATCAGCCGCAAACTCGCAGTCCACGACAGCACCAACGATGCGAACGATGCGTCCAACGTTTGCCATAGATGTGTCCTTATCTTCTGTCATATCTAATCCTCCAAGGCAGCCGCGCCGCCGACGATCTCGGTGATCTCGGTGGTGATGGCACCCTGGCGTACACGGTTGTAGAGTCGGTCGAGCATGGTGATCATGTCCGATGCGTTATCCGTTGCAGACTTCATGGCCTTGCGACGGGCGCCCTGCTCTGCAGCAGCCGAATCAATCAACGCGTGGTAAATCATAGTCCCGACGTAGGTCGGAAGCAGGTGGTTCAAAACCTCCTCGGCCGAGGGCTCGAAGTCCGTGGTAGCGGTAACCTTCTGCTCTTCCTCGGAAAGCTCTGCCTCCTGCTGCGAGCTCGACTCAGAGTCAAGAGCAGTTGCCTCGATGGGGAGGATCTGCTCTTCACGCAGGTCTTGGTCAGCAGCATTGCGTGCGTGGTTATAGAAAACCTTTACCTCGTCGGCAGTGCCCTCAAGATACCGGGCACGGACATAAGACGAAATCTCACGTGCCTGGGCAAGAGTCGGGTCAGCGGACAGGTCCGAATAGGCCAGCACTGGCTCGATGTGGCGGTAACGGAAATACCCGTTCGCCTTCTTGCCGCAGATAATCACGTCAGTCTTGATGTCAGCCTTCGAGTTCGCAGCGATGTAGTGCTCAACCATGCGAAACACGTTGCTGTTGAAACCTCCGGCGAGCCCGCGATCAGACACGATGACAATGGCAAGAGCGTTCTTCTTGACTTCATGCTCCATAAGCAACGGATTGTCGATGTAGGTTGACTGGGACGCAACGTCGGCGAGCGTCTTGCGCATGGTTTCTGCGTAAGGCGTCGCGGCGACGATGCGCTCAGTGGCATGCCTGATCTTTGCCGTTGCGACCATTTCCATTGTGCGCGTGATCTGCTTGGTGTTTTGGACCGAGCTGATGCGTCGTTTAATGTCGCGGAGATTTGGCATCGACTACCTCTATTTCTTCCCGATGATGAAGGAGGACTTAAAGGCGGTGATGGCCTCCATGAGCTCGTTCTTGATGGCGTCGTTGAGAGCACCCTCGGTAGCGATGCGCTGCTTGAGGTCTGCACGAACGGTGTGCATGTACTCCACGAGACCGTCGCGGAAGCGGAGCGTGTCACGAACCGGCATGTCGTCGAGGAAGCCGTTGTCACCTGCGAAGATGGCGACGACCTGGTCTTCGACGTCCATAGCCGCGTAACGGCCCTGCTTGAGCAGCTCGGTCATGCGAGCGCCGCGGTTGAGCTCTTGCTGGGTGGCCTTGTCCAGATCGGAACCGAACTGGGAGAACGCCTGCAGCTCGCGGTAGGACGCGAGGTCCAGACGCAGCGTACCAGCAACCTGCTTCATAGCCTTGACCTGTGCAGAGCCACCGACTCGGGAGACGGAGATGCCGACGTTGACTGCGGGGCGCTGGCCCTGCAGGAACAGGTCGGTCTGCAAGAAGATCTGGCCATCGGTAATGGAAATGACGTTCGTCGGGATGTATGCGGAGACGTCGCCACCCTGGGTCTCGATGATCGGCAGAGCCGTCAGCGAGCCAGCGCCGTTCTTGTCGGAGAGCTTGACTGCGCGCTCCAGCAGGCGGGAATGCAGGTAGAAGACGTCGCCAGGGTAAGCCTCGCGTCCCGGCGGACGACGGAGGGTCAGCGACATCTGGCGGTATGCGACGGCCTGTTTGCTCAAGTCGTCGTAGACGCACAGGACGTGGCGGCCAGGGTTGGTGGCCGACGCCGGCTCGCCGTTCTCGCCGTTGTACATGAAGTACTCGCCCATTGCAGCACCGGCCATCGGGGCGATGTACTGCAGCGGTGCAGACGTGGATGCAGGAGCGGAGACGACGATCGTGTACTCCATGGCGCCATGCTGCTCGAGGGCCTCGACCACGTTAGCAACCGTGGAGGCCTTCTGGCCGATGGCGACATAGATGCAGATCATGTCCTTGCCCTTTTGGTTGATGATGGTGTCGACGCCGATGGCGGTCTTGCCCGTCTGACGGTCACCAATGATCAACTCGCGCTGGCCACGTCCAATCGGAATCATTGCGTCGATTGCAATAAGACCGGTCTGGACAGGCTCATGGACGGGTTTGCGCTCGATAACGCCAGGGGCGCGGAACTCGACAGGACGGTAGCCGTCTGCCTCGATCGGGCCCTTGCCGTCGAGCGGCATACCCAGCGGGTTCACGACGCGGCCAAGGAAGTTCTTGCCGCAGGGAACCTCGACGACACGGCCCGTGGTATGGACCTCGTCGTTTTCTTTGATAGCGTCGGAATCGCCGAGCAATACGGCGCCGACTTCGTCTTCTTCAAGGTTCTGTGCAAGGCCGTAGACCGTGCGCCCATCGGACGCGACGAACTCCAGCAACTCGCCAGCCATGGCGTTCTTCAGACCGTTGACACGTGCAATACCGTCGCCAATCTGAATTACATAACCGAACTCGCGGGTCTCGACGTTGGTCTCGAGCCCTTCGAGCTTCTGACGCAGAATCTCGTCGATAGCGCTAGCGGTAATTTCCGCCATTTACCTCTCACCTCCAGTCGTAACATCAGAGAGCGCGACGCGCATCTTGTCTAGACGCGTTGCCGTGCAGCAGTCGATACGCTTGCCGTTTGCTCTCACGTTCATGCCGCCCAGCAACCAGGAGTCCACATGCTCGCGCAGTGCGATCTCCTTGCCGAACTGGGCACCAAACTTTGCCTTGATCTTCTCACGCAGCTCGTCATCGAGCGGTATTACCGTGGCAACGTCCAAGATGACGACGTTGTCCTCTTCTTGCAGCTCGCGGTCGTATTCCGCGGCTACCTGCGGAAGAAGAGCGATTTCTCCCCTGTCTGCCATGACCGTGACGAACTTGATCATGTCGGGGTCGAATTCCTTGAACGCCTCGCCGATAATCTCACTGCGCGTAGCTTCCGGAAGCGAGGTGTCGCGCAGAACCTCGGCAAAACCCGGGCTCATGCGAACGACCTTCTTCATTTCCTCGAGCTGTGCAGAGATCTCGTACTGCCTGCCCGCTTGACGTGCTGCGTCGAGCAGCACCTGGGCATACGTCGAAACCTCTTTCTTGATGAGCATACGGTTTTTAGGCATTGAGGTTACCTACCTCTTCAATGCTGCGCTCAATGAGCCTGCGATGATCGGCGTCGGAGAAGTCCTCCTCGACGACCTTTGCCATCGCTGCGACCGCAATGTCAGCAACCGAGGCCTGCAGCTCGCCGCGAGCGGCCTGCTGCTCGGTCTTGATGGTCTCGCGTGCCTTGGCGATGATGCGATCCGCCTCGTCCTGCGCACGCGAGGTGATCTCGGCGCGCTGGGCCTCAGCCTGCTGCTTTGCCTCGGAGACGATCGTCGATGCCTCTTCGCGGGCGTCGATGAGACGGTCCTGGTATTCCTTCAGGACGCGCTCGCTCTCGATGCGGTTCTCCTCGGCCTGCTCGAGGGCAGCCCTGATCGTGTTCTCACGCTTGACCAGAACCTTGTCGAACATGGGCCAACCCCATTTGGCGAGAATCGCCAGCAGGATGAGGAAGGCGACGACCATCGGGATGAACTCGTCCATGGTCGGCAGGATTGCCGCAATGCCAGAGGTCTTCTTCTCAGCTGCAAACGCAAAAGCAGGAAGCGCGAAAGCCATGCTGCTAGCAAGTGCTGCTACAGCACCCGTACGAGCTGCTAGCTTTTTAAATGACGCTTTCACTTACCAACCTCCTTTAACTTGGGCATGTTTCACGTAGTGATGTGCCCTGATTAAAGGATGAAGGCGAGAACGAAGCCGATAAGTGCAAGTGCCTCAGCAAGTGCAGCACCGATGATGAAGTCGGTGAAGAGGCGGCCTGCGAGCTCGGGCTGACGTGCGGAGCCAACGCAGCAGCCGTAGGCTGCGAGGCCGATGCCGACGCCTGGGCCAATGGTGCCGAGACCATAGCCGACAAGTTTCAGGGCCGAGATGATGAGAGTCGTTTCCACTTGTGATCCTCCTTCAGAGACGGACAGCGGACCTTTTCCGCGATCCTTCCTTACTCTATGTACTAGCCGGACATCCGGACCGGCTGAGTAACCGAAACCTTGGTTAGTGCGTGGAGATGGCGCCACCGATGTAGACGGACGTCAGGATGGCGAAGACGTACGCTTGCAGGAACGCGACCAAGCACTCGAGTGCGTACATCGCGATCAGGAACAGCATCCACGCGATGGGCGGCAGGCCGAACAAGACGTTGCCGCTCATGATCATGCCCTGGATGAAGACGCTCGTCATGAGGGCGAAGATGCCGAGGACCATGTGGCCCGCGAACATGTTGCCGTAAAGTCGGACTGCAAGCGTCAGCCAGCGGAGCATGAGCGAGATGAGCTCGAAGAACCAGATGACCGGCACCATGACCTTGGGAAGTCCGGACGGGGCGATGGACTTGATGTAGCCCCAGCCGCCGCGGGCCTTGATGCCCTGCCAGTTGAAGTAGAAGAACGAGACCGTGGACAGAGCCCAGGTGACGCTCAGGGTACCCGTCGGGGTCTTGAATCCGGGGATCAGACCGACGAAGTTGGAGATCAAGATGAAGAAGAACATGGTCGCGATGAGGGGCATGTGCTTCTCGTAGCCCTCGCCGATCGCATTCTCGCCCATGTTGCGGCGGATGGCGTCGTAGCCGTAGTCGACCATGTTGGCGAACTTGTCGGTCGGGATGAGCGTCAGGCGCTTGCCGCCGACCAAGACGACCACCAACGTAAGAATGACGCAGACAATCATCCAGAAGATGTACTGCGTCAGGCCCGTGCCAAAGAAGCCGGCAAGGTACGTCGGGTCAAACGACCCCTGCAACTCCTCGAGCGGAGTCTCGCCGCCAGCCCCGGGGGTCTGGAGCATTTGCAGTGGATTCACATCACTCACGCGTTCTTCCTCTCCTATCTATTCCTAACAATACGCACGATTCCAAAGCCAAGCGCGCACACGATGAGCGCGGCGGCCTCGGAAACGACAAAAGGCAGCGCCATGGAACGTGCCACAACGATGCATAGAGCCGTGCAAATCACGAGAACGACAATCGAGGCAGCGGCCATCAGCAGCAAAGGCGAAAGATACCCGATTGCAGACGATTGCGCGTCCATCGTACGAGAACGCTTCAGGCCAACATATAACGGGGCAAAGCTAGCGATGCCAGCAACAATCCCCAGAACGATCGCTAGAACCATATTTGTAAAATCCCCAGTCGCAATGCGGCCCTCTGTTCAAACCTAGACAATAATAGCGGTCGATTCGTTTTGCTCAATCCCCTCATCAGAATTTGAACGATTTTTTTCTGGCGAACGGATGCAAAGCAGCCGCAGGCATCGAGCCTCGAATAGACCCTCGAAACGCGCTCGGGCTAGCCCTCGAGCGCCATGATCTTGGCGACGCGCCGCTCGTGGCGTCCACCGGCAAATTCCGTCTTGAGGAACTCCTGGACGATCTGCCAGTTGAGCTCGGGGTCGACGAAGCGCCCGGACAGCGTCACAACGTTGGCGTTGTTGTGCTCGCGCGCGAGATGGGCGAACTCGACGGACGTGACGTTTGCCGCGCGGATCCCCTTGACCTTGTTGGCGGCGAGCATCATGCCAATGCCCGTGCCGCACACGAGGATGCCGAAATCCGCATTGCCGCGTGCGACGGCCTGCGCGACGGGGGCCGCATAATCCGGGTAGTCGACGCTTTCCGTAGACGGACAGCCGAAGTCGGTGACCTCGTAGCCCTCGGCAGTCAGGCGCTTTGCGATCTGCTCCTTCTGCTCGAACCCGCCGTGGTCGCTCCCTACTGCGATGCGCAGACTTCCCATGTCAGCCCCTCTCGTCTTTTTTGCTTACCGTTCGAGTGTAGCATCGATGCCGGCAGCTTCGCGCACGAGCTGCTCGGGAATCGGGCCCTCGCGCAGAATCTGCGGTGTTTCCCCCGTGCAATCGACGATCGTCGACGCCTTCCCGCCCCGACAGCAATCCGGAAGCTCGCCAAAGCCCGCGACGTCCGCAAACGACGGGTCCAGCTCCGCGCGTCTCGACACCGCCGGCGCGCCGTGGAGGTTCGCGCTCGTGCAGCACAACGGCTTGCCGAGGCGCTCGAGCAGGTTCAGACACGTGGGCTCGTCGGGGCAGCGCAGCGCGACGGTGCCGTCTGGCGCGACCGACCCGAGCTCCTGGGCGCGCTTCGATGC
>ERZ780226.2440-NODE-2440-length-12749-cov-2.430440_pt1 | contig 12749 bp, 8 predicted proteins | sample MGYA00511165_ERZ780226 | MGnify/ENA primary metagenome ERZ780226 (study PRJEB29588, sample SAMEA2152373) | human gut metagenome | biome: human gut; feature: human-associated habitat; material: faeces | place: Denmark | collected 2008/2010 ...
CGCTCGCAGCAGCCGATACGGCCCCCTATGGACAGATCACGCTGCTGGCCTGGTCGTTCGGCGTATGGGTAGCCGAGCAGGTCTGCCGGGACATTCCGTTTCGCCGGGCCGTGGCCCTCAACGGCACTCCGCTTCCGGTCGACGCCCGCTACGGCATTCCGCCGCAGGCGATGGCCGTAACGCGGCAAGGCATCCGCCGGACGGGAACCGACCTGTTCGACCGCCGCGCCTACGGCACGTATTATGATCGGTTGTCGGAAACGCTGCACACCCGTCCGCTCGAAGAGCTGTGCGACGAGCTCGACGCGCTGAGCGAAGCCGCCGCCGAACCGTACCGCCCGAACATCGAATGGAGCGCGGCTGTCGTAGGAGGCGCCGACCGGATATTTCCTCCGGCCCATATGGCCGCTTACTGGAAAGAACTGGCCGTCCCCGTACCCGACATGCCGCACTACCCTTTCGGTGACCGGACCGCAATGGAAAAACTGTTGAAAAGCAACGAACCATGACAACCGACAAACAACTGCTCAAAAGCCGTTTTTCGGCCAGACTGCGCGACTACGACTCGCTGGCCGTCGTGCAAGACGCCATATGCGGCCAGCTGGCCGAAATGACCGGCCGCAACTGCACCCGTCCGGTCGACAGCGCACTCGAGATCGGGTCCGGAACCGGATTCCTGACGCGCCGCATGCTCGAGCTTTATCCACATGCGCTGTGGACGATCAACGATCTGGTCGAACAATCGGCCGATTTTCTCGAGCCCTACGCGGCCGGACACGACGTACGCTATCTGTGGGGAGACGCCGAAACGATCGCCCTGCCCGACAGGTTGGATCTGATCGCTTCGGCCTCGGCCGTTCAGTGGTTCGACGATCTGCCGCGCTTCGCACGGAAAGCGGGGAATCTGCTCGAAACGGAAGGATATATCGTGCTGAGCACGTTCGGGCCCGAAAACTTCCGGGAAATCAAGGCCGTGACGGACGAAGGTCTGGACTATTACACCCGGGAACAACTGCAAGAACTGTTCGAGTCGGCCGGGTTCCTGACGCTCGAGACGCTCGAATACACGCGAAGCCTCGCGTTCGACACGCCCCTCGACGTATTGAGGCACATCCGTGCGACAGGCGTCAACTCGATCCGGCACGCACGCTGGACAAAGCGGGAGCTGAGCGATTTCGAGACCCGATACCGCAACGGCTTCCGGAACGCCGAGGGACAGGTCACGCTGACCTATCACCCGGTACTGCTGATCGCCGAAAAGCTTTGAGCCGGCCGCTTTTCGGAACGGCCGGCTCGTCCGCCGCCGGGAGATAGAAGCCGACGGCTTCGGCCCCCTGTTAAAATACATAAATAGCCGGATTTCAGGAAAAATCGCTATCTTGGTCATAAATCGCATCCGCCCATGAAAAAAGCAGCGTTTCTGATTTCGGCGATTCTGGCAGCCGGCTGCGGCGTACCGGAAAACGCGTTCCTCGTCGAAGGATATGTCCCCACGCTGAAAGACAGTACCCGACTGATCCTGACACGATTCGAAGGCGAAATGCTGATCCCCGTCGACACGGCCCATGCCACGAACGGCCGCTTCTCTTTCCGCTATCCCGCTACGGGCAAGGGCCGGCTCGCCATCCTCACCTTTTCCGACGATGTGTCGGACATGTTCCTGCCCGTGTGGTCGGCCCCCGGAGAGAAAGCCGTCATCACGGGAGACAACAACTACAAGCGCACATGGAGCGTGAAAAGCCGAATCCCCGAACAGAGGGAAGCCGAACGATACAAACAGGCCGCAAAAAGAATACGAGAAATTGCAGCGGATTTCCATGGAATACTGCAAACTGTCGAATACGCACGGTGTCTCGGCAGACAGCATCGCCGATAAGAGGCAAACGCTGAAGCATACGGAAGACAGGCTGCAATATCTGATCTACGACAAGACGCTCGAACAGCTCGACCGCTCGGAACCCGACTCGCCCGTTTTCACGGACGAGCTGAGCGGCATTTGCCTGATGATACGCCATTACGAAGCCTTCGCCGGCCTGAGAGAACGGGCCGAGATTCAATACGACCGGCTGCCGGAAAAAATCAAGCGATCCCGGACAGGCAAGGAAATGTACGTAGCCCTCCATCCGCCGGCAAAGGTCCGTACGGGCGACCGGATGGCCGATGCAGAGTTGGTCGATTCGAACGGGGAAACGCACCGGCTATCGGAATATCTGGGCAAATACGTTTTGCTCGACTTCTGGTCTTTCGGATGCGGTCCCTGCCTCTTGTCGCTGCCGGAATTGAAAGCCGCATCCGAATCGTACCGAGACAGACTGACCGTTATCAGCATCACCTCCGATCCGAAAGACCTGTGGCAAACGGCCTCCGAGGAGCACGGCATCACATGGGTCAACCTCAACGCCTCGGACGATCCGGCCGTCAGCGCCCGGTACGGGGTCAACGGCATCCCGCATCAGGTAATCATCTCTCCCGCAGGCATCGTCCTCGACTCGTGGGCCGGATACGGACAAGGGCTCCTCGAGCAACGGCTGAAAACATACCTATCCGATTGAAACGGGAAAGGTCTGGAAGCTGCCACAGGACAACTTCCAGACCTGATTACGAAACGCACGGGAACCGTGATATTTTCAGGACGCCGGTCCGGCCTTGCATGCCCCTTTCCGCGCCGACCGACGGAGGATTCGGACAACGTACAGGCCGAATCGCCGATGTATCTTAAGAAAAAAGCATAGCAGGGCGTATAAGCCGGGTTCTGTACCCTCTCTTTCGAGGGGCCTCTACCATTTATCTAGGCCGGCGGTCACCCGCACGGCTCGTCAGCAACCTACCCCCCGACATCGGGCGAGCAACCCTACAACTGCCGGTATACATGGTCTTGCAACCCGCGAGACGTACTGACCGGAACGTGTCGCCACTTCCGCGGTGGGCTCTTACCCCGCCTTTTCACCCTTACCGTCCCATTCGGGACGGCGGTCGTTCTCTGTTACGCTGCTATCCCCTCGCGAGGATCTTCCCGTTAGGAAGCGCGGCGCTCTGCGTTGCCCGGACTTTCCTCCCCTCCCGTTTCACGAATAGGTCTGAATTCCGCTTTTCGGGAGCAGCGGTAGAGCCTCCCTGCTATGCCGACGGCAAAGGTAATCATTCCTGCGGACCTGCGCCAAATTATCCGGCCGTCGGCCGAAAATATTTCCTTTGGAAATTCGGGTTCCCCAAAAACAATCGTACTTATACCTTGCAGCACTCTCGGGCACAATCGTCCCCCGAGTCGGGCAATACGGAAACCCCTCTGCCGCACCGGCAACGATCCTGCAAACTGCCAGTACGACGGCATATCGAACGGAATACAAACGCCGCTCTATCTGTCGCGAGCATTTCGGACGCGCAGGTGCCGGACGGGTTATTTCCGCAGCTCGAACTCGGCGAGCGTCTTACCTTGCAGATCGAGCGCCCGGACACGCATCGTGCGTCCCGAGACGTCGACCCGCACGACGGTCCCCGTACCGTTGACGATCACGGGGAAAAGAATGTCCCCGGCCGAGGGCGGCGCATCGAAAGGCTTTTCGGGCGCATCGACGATCATCGGAACGCGCAGCTTCTCCTCCGTAGGCTGTATCAGCTCGTAGCGGTGCGTATGTCCCGAAACCATCAGATCGATCGAGGCGCGGTTGAAAAGCGGCAGGAACTCGTCGGTGATCTGCTGCACGCCGTGTCGCTCGGGATGATCGGGATCCATGCGGGAAACGGGCGGGAAATGGTTCATCACCACATGCCAGCGGGCCGTACGGTACTCCTTGGAACGGATCAGCTCGGCGAACCAGCGGGCCTGCTCGCTCCGGTAGGAATCGAAATCGTTCAGACCGGCATAGACGGGAAAGTCGTCGGGCTTGTCTTCGCCGCAGTCCAGTACGACGAACATCACGTCGCCCTCGCGGAACGCGCCGTAGAAAGTCCCGTTCGTGCTCGGAGCATAACGAGCGTACTCGCGCGCCTTATTGCCGCGCGTCTCATGATTGCCGCGCACGAGCACGAAAGGCCGCTCGGAAGCGAACAGTTCGACGCTCTTGTCGATGAAACCGCGGAACGGAACCGCCTCGTCGTCATAGTAGTTCATCATGTCGCCCACATAGAAAATCCGGTCGGCGCTTTCGACGCCGGCCAGGGCGAGCAGGCGGGCGAGTTTGGCCGAGTCGCCGTGCATGTCGCTCAGAGCGACGAACGAACACTCCTCGGAACGGGGATCGGGCGTACGGAAAGCGTACCAGCGCGAGACGATGCTGTCGCCGAAGGTTACCCGATAGGGTTGGAAGTCGTCGATCCGCTTCGAGCAGAGACGGTAGTCGTAAGCCGTCGCCGGTTGCAGCGAGTCGGTCCGGATCGTGCAAAACGTATTGTAAGCGTCCCGAAGCCCGTCCTTGACGGCATAATGGCGGGTTATCTCCCCTCCGGGCGAACGGAGCTCGACCCAAGAAAAGCCCTTGTCGGAAGTGGTGAACACGAAAGTCACGCCCGTAGGCGTCAGTTCCTGCAAATAGGGACCGTGGCTGAAACCGTAGGGAGCGGCGGCCGCAACGGAAACGGTCAGGAGAAAAGACGCCAAGGCGAAGATCCGGATTTTTTTCATCGTGCGAAGGATTAAGTGGTTGATCGTTCAAATTTAAGAATTATTCGGAAACGGACGAGGACAAACCGTCCGTTTTTATTTCCTTTGCAGTAAAATTCCGGTCATCCGGACTGCCCATGGAACGCAACATCCGCATATCCGACTACGACTACCCGCTGCCCGAAGGGCGCATCGCCAAATTTCCGCTCGAGCGGCGCGAGCAGTCGAAGCTGCTCGTCTGCCGCGACGGCCACATCGCCGAGGACCGCTTCGAGCGGATCGGGCGGTTTCTGCCCGCGGGTTCGATGCTCGTATTCAACAACACGAAAGTGATCCGAGCCCGGCTGATTTTCCACAAGGCGACCGGCGCGCGCATCGAAATATTCTGTCTCGAGCCGCACGTCCCCGCCGATTACGAGCGCGCCTTTGCCGCGCACGGCCGCTGCCGCTGGCAATGCATCGTCGGCAATCTGAAAAAATGGAAAGACGGACCGCTGCAGATCGCATTCGGGCTCGGCGGACGGACCTACCGGCTCGAAGCGACCCGAACCGGGGACGGCGGCGGGCATCAGATCGTCGAGTTCGTCTGGGACGCGCCGCTCGCGTTCGGGCAACTGCTCGAGGAGCTCGGACGGATTCCGATCCCGCCTTACCTCTGCCGCGAGAGCGAGGAGCTGGACAACAGCCGCTACCAGACGGTCTACTCCCGGTTCGAGGGATCGGTCGCCGCTCCGACGGCCGGGCTGCATTTCACGCCGGAGGTGATCGGACGACTCCGGGCCGAAGGCCATCCGACAGCCGAAGTGACCCTGCATGTCGGCGCGGGCACGTTCCTGCCCGTAAAGGCCGGCAACGCGGCCGAGCACCCGATGCACACCGAACACTTCGAAATCACGCTCGACGCGTTGCAAGGCATCCTCGAGCATATCGACCGCATCACGGCCGTCGGCACGACGAGCATGCGCACGCTCGAATCGCTCGCGGCACTCGGCTGCCGGGTTCTGCTCGACGGAACGCCCGACGAGCGCAGGAGTGTCGGCCAATGGGAAATCTACGACATGCCCGAGCGGATCGGAGGGCGCGAGTCGCTCGAGGTTGGCCGGGTACATGGAGCACGCCCGGCTGCAAAAGCTGAAAGCCTCGACGCAGATCATGATCGTACCGGGCTATCGCTTCCGCGTCGCGAGCAGCCTGATCACGAACTTTCACCAACCGCAGAGCACGCTGCTGTTGCTCGTATCGGCATTCATCGGCGAACGATGGAAAGAAGTCTACGACTATGCGCTCGCCCATGATTTCCGTTTCCTGAGTTACGGCGACAGCTCGCTGCTTTTCAGACAGAACGGGCAATAGAAGCAAGACAAACGAACCGGAATCCGACGAGGCCATGAAAGAAAACGCATACAAGCCGTCCGACTGGCTGCCCACGTCCGTCAAGGAAGTCCGCGCACGCGGATGGGACACGCTGGACGTCATTCTGTTCACGGGCGACGCCTATGTCGATCATCCGTCGTTCGGTCCGGCCGTGGTCGGCCGCCTGCTGGAGGCCGACGGGCTGCGCGTGGCGATCGTGCCGCAGCCCAACTGGCGAGACGACCTGCGCGATTTCCGCAAGCTGGGACGCCCGAGGCTATTCTTCGGCGTATCGGCAGGCAACATGGACTCGATGGTCAACCATTACACGGCCAACAAAAGGCTGCGCAGCGACGACGCCTACACCGCAGGAGGACAAGCCGGATTCCGGCCCGACTATGCGGCCACGGTCTACACGCGCATCCTGAAGCGGCTGTTCCCCGACACGCCGGTCGTGCTCGGCGGCATCGAGGCCTCGCTGCGGAGGCTCACGCACTACGATTACTGGAGCGACTCGCTGAAGCCGTCGATCCTTATCGACAGCGGAGCCGACCTGCTGGCCTACGGCATGGGCGACCGGGTGATGCCGGAAATCGCCCGAGCCGCGCGCAACGGTTTCAACATGCATCTGCTCAAGAAGCTGCCTCAAGTTGCTTTCGTGGCCGACCGGAAATATGCCGACTCGCTGGGCGACGAGCCGCTGAGGCTCTACCCGTTCGAGCGATGCCTGAAAGACAAGCGCGCCTTCGGCGAAAACTTCCGGCGCATCGAAACCGAGTCGAACCGCATGGAAGCCCGCACGCTCGTCGAAGAGACGGAGGGCCGTTTCGTAGTCGTCAACCCGCCCTACCCCAAACTGTCGGAGCAGGAACTGGACCGCAGCTTCGCGCTGCCCTACTCCCGGCTGCCGCATCCGCGTTACAACGGCAAAGGCGACATCCCGGCATACGAAATGATCAAGTTCTCGGTCAACCTGCACCGGGGCTGTTTCGGAGGGTGCAGTTTCTGTACGATTTCGGCCCATCAGGGCAAGTTCGTGTCGAGCCGCAGCGAGCGGTCCGTCTTGGACGAGGTCCGCGCGATCACCGCCATGCCCGGATTCAAGGGCTACCTGTCCGATCTGGGCGGCCCGTCGGCCAACATGTACCGGATGGGAGGACGCAACGAGGCGCTCTGCCGGCGGTGCAGCCGCCCGTCCTGCCTGTTTCCCGCCCCCTGCCGCAACCTGCGCAACGACCACCGTCCGCTGATCGAGCTCTACCGCCGGGTAGACCGCGTGCCGGGCATCAAAAAGTCGTTCATCGGCAGCGGCATCCGATACGACCTGTTCGAGAAAGACGACTGGGAATATCTGCGCGAGGTGATTCGCCGCCATGTGTCGGGACGACTGAAAGTCGCTCCCGAGCATACCGAGGACGGCGTGCTGAAGCTGATGCGCAAACCCTCGTTCGCGCTTTTCCGAACGCTGAACGAGCGATTCGGCCGGATATGCCGCGAAGAGGGCCTCAACTACCAACTGATCCCCTACTTCATATCGAGCCATCCGGGATGCACCGAAAGGGACATGCGCCGCCTGAGCGACGAGACCCGGCGCCTGCACTTCCGGCTGGAGCAGGTGCAGGACCTGACCCCCACGCCGATGACTCTCTCGTCGGTGATGTTCTACACGGGCGAGAATCCCTACACCGGAGAGAAAGTCTACGTGGCGCGCTCCCAAGAGGAGAAGCGGCGGCAGAAAAGCTACTTCTTCGAGTGGCAGAAAGACCGCAGGAAAAAATAATTTTACGGACCCGCCCGCGCCGCAAGCGCCAAAATCGCTATCTTTACCCTCTCACCGCACAAGATACGAAAATGGCCAAACGGTACAACCCGAACGAAAACAACGCCGCGGCAGCCGCCGCGCTGACCGATCAGGGCGCGCTGATTCCCCCTCAGGCGATCGAGCTGGAAGAAGCGGTACTCGGCGCGCTGATGCTCGAGAAGGACGCGATCATCGAAATTCAGGGCGTCCTGACGCCCGAGGCGTTCTACAAGGAAGCGCACCAGACGATCTACAAGGCGATCATGGACCTGTCGATGGAGCTCAAGCCGATCGACCTGTACACCGTCAGCGAGAAGCTCAGGCAGACCCGCAAGCTGACCTCGGTCGGAGGCGCGTCCTACCTGGCGCAACTGACCCAGAAGGTCGGCTCGGCCGCCCACATCGAGTTCCATAGCAAAATCATCGCGCAGAAGTATGTCCAGCGCGAACTGATCCGCGCGGCGACCGAAATACAGAAAAAAGCCTACGACGAGTCGATGGACGTCACGGACCTGATCGACCTGGCCGAAGGCGAGATATTCAAGGTGTCGGAAGGACACGTCAAGCGCGACGTGCAGAAGTCGCGCGACATCATTACCAAAACGCTTCAGGTAATCGAGGAGGCGTCGAAGCGCGAAGGCGGATTCAGCGGCGTGCCGACCGGGTTCACTCACCTCGACCGGCTGACGCTCGGCTGGCAGCCGTCGGATCTGATCATCATCGCGGCACGCCCGTCGATGGGCAAGACGGCCTTCGTGCTGTCGCTGGCGCGCAACGTGGCGGTCGATTTCGAGAAAGGCGTCGCATTCTTCTCGCTCGAAATGAGCGCCGAACAGCTGATGATGCGCCTGATCGTCGGCGAGAGCGGCCTCGACTCGCGCGACGTGCGCAACGGCCAGCTGACGCCCGACCAGTGGAAGCACCTCGAAACGTCGATCAAGCCGCTGGCCGCGGCTCCGCTGTTCATCGACGACACTCCGGCGCTGTCGATCTACGAGTTCCGCTCGAAAGCGCGGCGGCTCAAGACGCAGTACGATATCCAACTGGTCATCATCGACTACCTGCAGCTGATGACGGCCCAGACCGACTCGCGCGGCAACCGCGAACAGGAAGTGGCGATGATCTCGCGATCGCTGAAGGCGATCGCCAAGGAGCTCAACATCCCGATCATCGCCCTCTCGCAGCTCAACCGGTCGGTCGAGTCGCGGGGCGGCAACAAGCGTCCGCAGCTCTCGGACCTGCGCGAATCGGGGGCCATCGAGCAGGACGCCGACCTGGTAGCGTTCATCCACCGCCCCGAATACTACGGGCTGACCGTGGACGAGGACGGCGCGCCCACGCAGGGCATGGCCGAGATCATCGTCGCGAAGCACCGTAACGGAGCCGTCGATACGATCAAGCTGCGTTTCCGGAAGGAGCAGGCCAAGTTCATGGACTACGACGACCTCTCGGGCGAAGGCTACAGCGCGATGGACAGCAGCATGAACACCGAATTCGGCTCGGCCATAGGAGGCGGAGCCGGCTCGCTCGACAAGATCAACGACTTCGGCGGCTACGGCGAATTCGGCATTCCGTCCGGCTCGGGAAGCGGCCCGGGCGGACTGGGAGGCACGTTCGGCGCGGCGCCTCCCGACGACGAGGGCTCGCCGTTCTAATCTTCCTCGCTCGTTTCCGGCGAGTCGACGGGAAACCGGCCATGAAAGCCGGAGTCCGCGCAGAGCGTGAAACTCAGCCGCAGCGGATTCAATTCCGACCGCTCCCCCGGATTTATCCAGGCTCGAACGGCTCGTTCCGGTCGTCTCTGCACAACGCCAAGCCGTCGAGACCGCACGCTATCGGTCGACGAACCGATCGGAACGATCGCCGGAGAAAAACCGGATGCATTGCGGGAAAATCGTCCGCCGCGTTTATTAATGAACCCACTAACCTATCAAACCTGACCCGACCATGAAAAGAACCTTCGTTTTGACCTCGCTGCTGGCATTCGCCGCGCTCTCGCCGAACGATTCGGGCTACGGAGCCTCTCCGAGTCCGGACGCAGCGGGGCTTTGCGTCCCCGTTCGGGGTTCGTTCTGCGGAGAAAAAGTTCCCGAGTCTCCCGATCCGCTCGTCGCATACCGCTGGGAACGTCCGCTGGCTTCCGACAATCTGGAGCATTACGAGCTGCACCCCCTGTCGATCGAGATGCGGACGGCATCCGGCAAAACGCGGAGCATCCGGCCCGGCCGGCCGATCCGGATCGACGAGCCTTGCACCCTGATGCTCGATTTCGGACAAGTGAACGCCGGATGGCTCGCATTCGACTCCGACGACCTGGCCGGAGAAGTCGAGATGAGTATCAGCGAATATACCGAGCCGGCCGTGCTGAACGCCGGCGCCCAGCATCCCGTCAAAACGGCCGCCGCCGAGCGTCAGGACGGAAATACCTATCTGCTGAGACTGAACGACGAGCTCTACGAAGGCGTCCGCTACGGGTGGATTCATGTCCGGTCGGCAGATCGCCCGTTCACGATCTCTGCGATCCGCCTGACATGCCAGATCAAGCCGACGAACTACGAGGGCAGCTTCGCCTGCAACGATCCCTCGCTGACCCGCATCTGGTACACCGGAGCCTACACCGTCAAGCTGAACCTGCTCAAGGACTACTTCGGCGCCATCCTGATGGAGCGCAGCGACCGGCACTCATGGACGGGCGACGCCCACCCGTCGCAGGCAGCCTCCATGGTGGCCTTCGGAAACTACGATTTCGTAAAGCAAAACCTCTTCTACACCTCGACCCAGTTCAACGGCATCGCGGGCTACTCGCTTTACTGGATCCTGAGCCTGGTCGACTATTTCGACTATACGGGAGACCGGCAGACGTTCGACCGGCTGAAAGAAAACGCCTGCAACAAACTGGACATCGCCTACGAGCATTACGGCAAGAGTCCCGACCTACAATTTTTCGGCTGGGACGAACGGCTCGGAGCCGGATTCGAGAATCCGAACTGCCCGGAGTCCCAGAATGCGTACAAGATGCTGTCGCTGCGCGCGTGGAACGAATTCAGTCGGGCCGCAGGGGCCGCAGGCTACGCCGACATCGCCGAGAAGTACGCCGCTTACGTCGAACAGAAAAGCCGAGAGCTGCGGGAGCATCCCGATCCGTTCGGATCGTTCGGCCTTTTCGCGGCGTCGGATGCCGTGAACGCCGGCTTCACCACGCCCGCCGAGCAGCAGCGCCTGTGGCAAAACGCCTTCTCGGACCGGCAGCAGCGCCTTTCCTACTCTCCGTTCAACCAATACTTCGTCATTCAGGCGATGGCCCGCATGGGACGGCATGCCGAAGCGCTGACGACGATCGACGACTGCTGGGGCGGCCAGTTGCGATACGGCGGGACCACGTTTTTCGAAGTGTACCGCCCGTCGTGGAACGAGTCGCTCGCTCCGAACGGCGCGCCGGTCAACAACCAATGCGGCTATACGAGCCTGACTCATCCGTGGAGCGCCGGCGTCACGAAATGGCTGTCCGAGGAAATCCTCGGCATCAGGCCCCTTTCGCCGGGATTCGGAAGCTTTCTCGCCGCTCCGCACCTTACGCCCGACGTGCATTCGGTTCGCGGCAGCGTACCGACTCCGCACGGAACCGTCCGCTACTCCTTCGATCTGAAAACGGGCAGGGGACGCCTCGTAGTCCCGGACGGAACATGCGCTACGGTCGGGATTCCGAAGTCGGGCCGAACGGTCCGCTCGGTGCTGCTGGGCAAACGGCCCGCCGAGCAGGCGTCCGACAAGCGCACCGAGGACTCGCTGTTCGTATACTATCACGGGATACGGCCCGGCGAATACGAGATCCGCGCCGCGTATTCCGGCAAGTTGCGCCGCCCCCGGAAAGAGCCTTTCCTGTACGCCTGCCCGCAACCCGCCGTGCAGGACTCGACGACGCGGGGCGACTGGCCGGGCCGATACGGAAGCAAGGGTTACGTCTTCTGCCTCTACGAACCGGACGGTTCCCACCGAATCCGACTGCCCGAATTCACCGACTCGATCCGCTTCGCCAAAACGGGCGGGCTGCATATCGCGACGCGAACGGACGACCGCCGGGCCCCGGTATCGGAAGACGGAAGCGGAACGCGGAGCGCGGGCGCGGTCGTCACGCTCGATCCGGCTCCGTGCAACCAGACCATGACCGTCGATATCCGCAACAAGCACGACGGACCGTACCGGCTGGCGCTCTATTTCGTCGATTGGGAAAAGACGGGTCGCCGGTCGGCGGTAGAAGTATTCGATCTGGACGACAAACGGCTGCTGATGCCCGTCCAGATCGTCCGGGACTATCGCGAAGGACGGTACGTCGTCCTGTCGCTCGAAGGCTCCGTACGGCTGAGGATCAATCAGGTGCGGGGAACGAACGCATCGCTCTGCGCGCTGTTCTTCGACTGATCGCCGACCGGCATACCGTCCGCGAGGTCGCATTCGGAAGAGTTCTATGAACGGCCCGAAACCGGCAATGCCGGACGGATCAAGGCCTGCCGCGCCGCGACTGGGCGACAAGCGCGGCGGACCGTTTGCTGTTTTCGGCGGATTTTTCGTATCTTTATTGCTAGCAAACCGCATATACCCAACGATGTATCACAAATCATTTCACCCGTATGTTCGTCAAAAGCCATGGCAGCGCGGTGCTCGGTATCGACGCGCTGCCGATCGCCGCAGAGGTCAATATCACGGCCGGCATCGGCATGTATCTGGTCGGCCTGCCCGATAACGCGGTCCGAGAAAGTCAGGAACGCATCCGGGCCGCATTCGAGAACTGCTCGTACAAAATGAGCGGCAAGAAAGTCGTCGTCAACCTTTCGCCGGCCGACATCCGCAAGGAGGGATCGGCCTACGACCTGACCATTGCGCTGGGTATTCTGGCCGCGACCGAGCAACTGCCCGCCGAAAGGCTCTCGCGGTATATCGTGATGGGCGAGCTGTCGCTCGACGGCTCGGTGCTGCCCGTGCGAGGAGCCCTGCCGA
>ERZ780226.2441-NODE-2441-length-12747-cov-2.245509_pt1 | contig 12747 bp, 8 predicted proteins | sample MGYA00511165_ERZ780226 | MGnify/ENA primary metagenome ERZ780226 (study PRJEB29588, sample SAMEA2152373) | human gut metagenome | biome: human gut; feature: human-associated habitat; material: faeces | place: Denmark | collected 2008/2010 ...
CTGAGTAGTGGTATTTATGTAAGCGTTTCTATAAACCAATAAATACTTTTATGAAGAATTATATTCACGATATTATCAGCCGTTACATAAAACACGACTACCCGAAAGAAGTCGATCAGGACTTTCGTGCATGGTTGACTGACGAAGAGCATACCAATGAAAAAGAACAGACCCTGAATGAACTGTGGGAAAATACCGAATCGGTAACGACGCCCGATTATCAGCATTCTTTGGAGCGGATGCACGAATTGACCGGAATCGGTACAAGACAGCGGATTCGTACTCTTCATACCCGACTGGTTGCTTGGAGAGTGGCGGCAGCATTGCTGATCACCGTATCTTCGGTTGCCGTCTATCTGGCTGTGCAGAACCGGCAGGCACCGGACGTATTGCAGGCTTATATCCCTACTGCCGAGACAAGGAATATTACTTTGCCGGATGGCACGCAGGTGATGATCAACTCCCGAAGCACTTTGCTTTATCCCCAGCGATTTACCGGTGATACACGCTGTGTATATTTGGTAGGCGAGGCAGACTTTAAAGTGAAGCGGGACGAGCGACATCCTTTTATCGTGAAGTCATCTGACTTCCAGATTACTGCCTTGGGAACAGAATTTAATGTGACCGCTTATCCGGAAGAGGAAGAAGTGACGGCTACATTAATTTCCGGAAAGGTATTGGTAGAGTATAACGATCAGAAAGAACAGAAGATATTGGAACCGAACGAACAGCTGGCATATAACAAGCATACCCGTTCGGGCAGTGTGCTCCGTCCCGATATGCAGGATGTTACGGCTTGGCATCGGGGTGAAATTGTATTCCGCAGTATGACGATGGAGGAGATTTTCACCCGACTGGAACGCAAATATCCGTATACCTTTGTGTATAGTTTCCGCAGTTTGAGGGAAGACCGGTTCAATCTCAGCTTCGGACCGAATGCATCGATAGAAGAGGTACTGGATATTATTGCCCGTGTGACGGGAAATCTGGAGTATAAGATTGTGGGGGACAAATGCTATCTGAGTCATCTAACTGAATAAACCTGATTCATTAACCTTGAAAAACAGAAAGCCTATGTTGAAAAAATATCCGGAAGAAGGTTGCAGCTTCCTCCGGATGTGAAATCAAAATTCTTACTATTAGCGTTACCCAGACGCTACTAAATCCGAGAATCTAACTATATCTGTATAAACTAATACTAAGAAGATGCAGCAAATTTATGAATTTATAGTCAATAAGCAGGCAATGAGTCGAGTATTTATGCTTTTTTTGTGCTGCCTGCTTTTATCGACACCCGCTTTTTCTCAAGGCAACCATGCACGGATTACGATTCATAAGAAAAATATATCCGTCATCGAGGCACTGAAAGAAGTGGAGAAGCAGACGAAATTGTCCGTCGGCTACAACGAATCACAGTTGATCAACAAGCCTTCCATTGATCTCGCTTTGGAAAAAGCGACCTTGGAAACCTCTCTGAAAGAAATCCTTAAAGGTACGGGCTATACCTACCAGTTGAAAGGAAAATATGTCATCATCGTTCCGGAAGAAAAGAAAGTAACCGAACCGGTATCTGCCAAGCGGATCACCGGACAGGTACTGGACGAGCAGGGCGAACCTCTGATCGGTGTAAACGTACTTGTAGAAGGTACGACCATCGGAGCGATCACCAATCTGGACGGTAACTTTACAATTGAAGCCCCCGTTGGCAGTACGCTCAGCATCACTTATGTAGGCTATGCTCCGCAAACAGTAAAGGTGGGGGTGCAGAATACGTATAATGTTCAGCTGGCTTCGGACGCCAGGTTGCTAAGTGAAGTCGTGGTAACGGCACTTGGTATCAAACGCGAGCAGAAAGCGTTGAGTTACAATGTGCAGCAGGTGAAGTCCGATGAACTGACTCAGATAAAGGATGCAAACTTCATTAATAGTCTGAACGGTAAAGTGGCGGGCGTTACGATTAATACGAGTTCTTCCGGAGTCGGTGGAGCCAGCAGAGTCGTGATGCGCGGTACGAAGTCCATTGAGCAGAGCAGTAATGCCTTGTACGTCATCGACGGTATTCCGATGTACAATTTCGGAGGCGGAGGCGATACGGAATTTGGTTCAAAGGGTGCCAGTGAAGGAATTGCGGATATCAATCCGGAAGATATTGAGAGCATTTCCGTGTTGACGGGAGCGGCTGCGGCTGCCCTTTACGGTAGCAATGCGGCGAATGGCGCCATTGTGATTACTACGAAAAAGGGCGAAATCGGTAAGTTGCAGGTAGGAGTATCGAGCGGCTTTGAGTGGCTGAATCCTTTTAAGATGCCCGATTTTCAAGGGCGTTACGGGACGGGAAGTAATGGCAAAGCCGGCAATTCCAGCATTTACAGCTGGGGACCGAAGCTGAATCCGGCAGCTCAGAACGGTTACGAACCAACGGACTTCTTCGATACGGGTGCGGTATATACCAACTCTGTCACTTTATCCACCGGTACGGACAAGAATCAGACCTTCTTCTCGGCGGCAGCCGTTAATTCGGCGGGGATGGTTCCGAACAACCGGTATAACCGTTATAATTTTACTTTCCGCAATACGACCAGTTTCCTGAATGATAAGATGAAACTGGATGTGAGTGCCAGTTATATTCTTCAGAACGACCGGAATATGACCAATCAGGGACAGTATTCCAATCCGCTGGTTTCCGCTTATCTCTTCCCGCGGGGAGACGACTTTTCGCTGATAAAGAACTTCGAACGCTGGGATGAGGCGCGAAAGATCAGTGTCCAGTTCTGGCCGCAGGGCGAAGGCGATCTTCGTATGCAGAATCCTTACTGGATTGCTTACCGCAATCTCCGGCTTAACAATAAGAAGCGTTATATGGCATCGGCAGGCCTGAGTTATCAGATTCTTGACTGGCTGAATGTAGCCGGACGAGTGCGTATAGACAATACTCACAGCGAATATGAAGGCAAACTCTATGCAAGCACCAGCACCACATTGACGGATGGCAGCACGCAGGGACATTACACCGTAAACAACGGGCAATACTCGCAGACTTATGCGGACGTTCTTGTGAATATCAATAAACGTATTCAGGACTTTACCATCGTTGCCAATATCGGTGCCAGCTATAGCGGCGTCACCAGCAAGGAACTGGGCTATGCCGGTCCGATACGGGATACAGGTATTCCGAATCTCTTCAACGTCTATGACTTGGACAATGCCAAGAAACGTGCCACGCAAGTCGGCTAGCGTGAAGCTACGGAATCTGTTTTTGCCAGTGCGGAAGTGGGCTGGAAGAGTATGCTCTACCTCACTCTGACCGGACGTAATGACTGGGCATCCCAGTTGACCAATTCTCCGCAGGCGTCTTTCTTTTATCCGTCTGTGGGACTCTCGGCGGTTATTTCCGAAATGGTGAAACTCCCGGAATGGATCGATTATCTCAAAGTACGCGGTTCGTTCAGTTCCGTTGGTACGCCCTATCCGCGTTTCCTCACTTATCCTACCTATGCTTATGACGCCAACAAGCAGGACTGGAAATCACAGACGCATTATCCCATCGGGAAGCTCTATCCCGAACGTACCGATTCGTGGGAAATAGGGCTGGATGCAACTTTATGGAAAGATTTGAAAGTAAGCGGATCGTTCTATTATGCCAATACCTACAATCAGACGTTCGATCCGCAACTCCCCGTATCTTCGGGATACGACAAACTGTATGTTCAGACCGGATACGTGCGTAACTACGGTTTTGAGGCTATGTTGTCTTACGGGCATCGTTGGGGAGACTTCGGATGGGACAGCAGTTTCACCTTCTCGACCAATAAGAATGAAATCGTGGAACTGGTGAAAGACTATATCCACCCGGAAAGCGGAAAAACATATAACGTCGACAAACTGGAACTGAAAACCGATGAAGGACGCGGATTCGGAAAAGCGAAGTTTATCCTGAAAGAAGGCGGTACATTGGGCGACCTTTATACTCATGCCGACTTGAAACGGGATATCAATGGCAATGTACTGGTGGACAATGACGGCAATGTGACTGCGATAGACAATGCCGGTGACATCAAACTGGGCAGTGTACTTCCCAAAGCGAACCTGGCATGGAACAACAGTTTCTCTTACAAAGGCGTCAATGTAGGATTCCTGCTGACAGCCCGTCTGGGCGGCATCGCCTATTCGGCTACACAGGCTTATCTCGACCTTTACGGCGTATCCGAGACTTCTGCCGCCGCACGTGATGCGGGCGGAGTATGGATCAACGGACGCAGCCGGGTGAATCCGCAAGGTTTTTATTCGGTAGTAGCGTCGCAAAGCGGTTTGCCTACTTACTATACTTACAGTGCAACCAATCTTCGCTTGCAGGAAGCACGTATCGGCTATACCATCCCCCGCCGTTGGCTGGGCAATGTGTGTGACGTCAATGTTTCCCTTGTCGGCAAAAATCTCTGGATGATCTACTGCAAAGCTCCTTTCGACCCCGAAGCAGTAGCTACTACGAACAACTATTATCAGGGAATCGACTACTTCATGATGCCGAGTACCCGGAATATAGGATTCAACATTAAGATAAACTTCTAAATACTATGATTGGCATGAAACGAATATATTACTTTCAAATAATGATCCTTTCGGTATTTATGCTGCCTTTGGGCGGCTGTTTCGACAGTGAAATCAATCGTAGCATATACGAGGCGGATGCGGAAGAGATGCAGCGAGAGAACCATATCGTCGGCGCTACACTGAGAGGAATGCAGGGACTGGTGATCCCGACCCGTGAACACCTGTACCAATTTATGGATGCGATGGCAGGAGGAGCCTACGGAGGTTATCTGGAAGGCATCGTAGATACTTGGGTGATGAAGTTTTCGACCTTCAACCCCGAACAGGGATGGCTCAAATCTCCTTTTGCCGACCCTATCACGGAGATGTATCCGCAATACCGCGATATGCTGAACAAGACGGACGACCCCGTGGCGCTGGCTTTCGGAAAAGTACTTCGCGTATGTATCATGCACCGGGTGACGGATATGTACGGTCCGATTCCTTACTCCAACATGATGAGTGATGATAACTCAGGTGAAGACCTTGCGGTAGCCTACGATTCGCAGGAACAGGTGTACACGCAGATGCTGAAAGAACTCGAAGAAGCGGACAAAGTGCTGGAAGAAAATAAAGACCTTTCGTCCGAAGCTTTCCGCAAGCTGGAAGACCTTTACTACGGAAATATAACGAAATGGCGCAGATTCGTGCACTCCATGCAGCTGCGCATCGCCATGCGGATGAGCTACGTGAAACCTGCGGAAGCGCAGCGTGTGGCAGAAGCTGCCGTAGCCGCCGGCGTCATAGAATCGAACGATGATAATGCAGCGCTGCACGTGGCAGAGAATCGCTCCGAATTGCTGTTCAATAACTGGAGTGACTACCGTATCAGTGCCGACCTCGTATCCATTATGAAAGGCTACGACGATCCCCGACTGGACAAGATGCTTGTCAAGGGCGTGCAAACGGTCGATCAGGAGGGCGAGAAGGTGGACGTGTACGATTTCTATGGAGTACGCATCGGCATCTTCACCAAAAAGAAAGATGATATGATTAACCTTTACTCCAAACAGATCATCAGCAGCACCGACCCTTATCTGTGGATGAATGCTGCCGAAGTGACTTTCCTCCGTGCCGAAGGCGCATTACGTGGCTGGGCAATGGGCGGAGAAGCGCAGGCGTTGTACGAGAAAGCAGTCTCCTTATCATTTGACGAGCGCAAAGCGTCGGGAGCCGATGCGTATGTGAAAGATGATGAGAAAGTTCCCGCTGACTATGTAGATCCGATGGGAGAATACAGCCATGATGCCGTAAGCACTATTACTATAGCCTGGGAACCGGGTGCCGCTAACTTTGAAAAGAATCTGGAACGTATTATCACTCAGAAGTGGATTGCCATCTTTCCGCTCGGAGTGGAAGCATGGGCTGAGCACCGTCGTACGGGTTATCCCAAACTGCTGCCTGTGGTGGAAAATAAAGACCCCAACAACAGTGTTAACGTAACTATAGGCCCCCGCCGTCTGCCTTTCCCGGCCGATGAGTATAACTCGAATCCGACCTACATCGGACAAGCCGTACAAATGCTGAACGGACCCGATGCTGCCGGAACACGGCTTTGGTGGGACGTGAAAAATCATTCGGGGAATTAATAATGAACTTTATAGAACCTCTTAAATCAATGAGATTATGAAATATAAACCAATATTAAATCTGTGTTTACTGTCTGTCTTTCTGTTGATGGTTCCTGTCAGTTGCGATGACTGGACGGAGATGGAAATTCATGATAGTGAGATAAACGGGTTCAAGGAACAGAATCCGGAGCAATATGCCGCTTATACCCAGAAGCTGCGGGCGTATAAGGCCGCCAAGCACGCACTGGTCTATGCACGGCTGGACAATGCGCCGGAAGTATCGTCCAGTGAGAAAGACTTCCTGCGTGCGTTGCCGGACAGTATCGATCTGGTATCCATGCGCAATGCCGGCCGTCTTTCCGGGTTCGACCGTGAAGATATGAAACTGGTACGTACTGACTACGGAACACGGGTACTGTATTATGTTGACGCTTCGGCTGCCGAAGGGCTGAACGCTGCTCTCTCTGCTGCCATTGATGCCGTACGTGCCGGAACGTTTGACGGTGTGGCATTAGCTTCCGCATCTTCCGTAGATGAGTCTGTGGTGAAAACATTGGCGGATGCTTTGGGGCAGACAGACTGCCTGCTGATATTCGAAGGAACTCCGTTGCTGGTGTCCGAAGCACAGCGCAGCGTATTCGATTACTATATCGTCGATGTTTCCGCAGCCGCCGATGATTATGATCTGGAAATGGCCATCAATCATGCTTTGAACTGGGGAGTAAGCGCCGAACGTCTGATGTTGGGAAGTGTACACGGGCGTACAGTGACCGACAATGACAAGACAGTTCATTCTTCTCTGAATCGGGCGGCATATTTTGCCCAAAATGCAGGACCACTGGCGGGAGTGGGTATCTACGATGTAGGTACTGACTATTATAACAGTGACATTATTTATAAACAAACCCGCGGGCTTATTCAGCAGCTGAACCCCGCAAAGGGTAAATAAAGTAAGGAGGAAACAATGAGAAAATTCTTTTTACTGACAGGCTGTGTATGGACAATGCTCTTTACCGCCTGCGATAATACGGATTATAGTGATCATTCCCCGTTTGATAATTCTGCATATCTTAGTGTGGCTGAGATTCGTAATGTAGAATCGTTCACTTTCAACCGGAGAGTGACGGAGCAGACCAAGAAGTTTACCGCCAAGCTGACTTATCCGGTTGGGGTGGACGTAACCGTCCGCTTACAGATAAACCCTTCTCTGGCAGATGCGTACAATGCAAAGAATGATACTCAGTATGAAGTATTGCCCGCCAGGCATTATAAGCTGACAGCAGAAGCCGTCACCATTCCGGCAGGAAAAACGACTTCATCGGAAGCGGCTATTCAATTCACCGGACTGGATGAACTGGAAATTGACGCGACCTATATTTGTCCGTTGACTATCGAAGGAGTGAATGAAGTAGGACTGATGAACGGCTCTCGTACTATGTACTATCTGGTCCGGCGGTCGAGTGCCATTACTACTGCCATCAATCTGAAAAATGTATATGTGGCTGTTCCCGGATTCGACAAGGGGAGTCCGACAGCCGATGTGGTAAATAATATGACTGCTATTACGATGGAAGTAATCGTTCGGGTCAATCAGTTTGAGAAAGAGATTTCCTCTATTATGGGAATCGAACAATATTTATGTATGCGTTTTGGTGATTCCAGTTTCCCGCGCCAGCAGCTGCAAGTGCAGACGCCGGTAGGCAAATTCCCCGGTGAGGACAAGCGCAAACAACTGACGGCCGGAGAATGGTATCACATAGCCCTGACATGGGATTTGGCAGCAAAGACCATCTGTTTCTATGTAAACGGACAGTTACAGCACATAGATAACAATCATGGAAAGTCCGACCTGACCACTCTTAATCTGGGAGATAAAGCAGCGGATAATGAATTTGGTAACGGAGGTGATTTCAATTTCTACTTCGGACGTTCTTACGGAGAGTCGAGTGATCCGAGCCGTCATTTGGACGGAGAAATCTGCGAAGCCCGTATCTGGAAGGTAGCACGGACACAGGAGGAAATCTACAAGAATATGTATGATATTCCCGAACCGCAGTCCGAAGCGAACCTGTGTGCATACTGGAAGTTTGACGAAGGCACGGGAATGACCATTGCCGACCGTACAGGCAACGGAAATGATGCGAAAGTGATTCCTTACTGGAAAGATGCAACGCACGTGGAGACATATCCCAAGACCGATGCGGAACTATGGCCTAGCGGAATCGAAGTGCCTAAAGTGAATCAAGAACAATAACCTAATTAACTCAACATAATTATGAAACGAATATTATCATATATAGGAGTCGGAATGTTACTTCTGTCGGTGATGACCGCTTGTGAGGAAGACGCTGCACTGCTTAATCCCGATGTCGGACACGACAAGTCGACCGTGCCGGAAGAAACTGTAACAAGTTTGGGGTATTTTAATAGTACCACTTCGCCGGGAAATGCGATCATACAACTTATAGCAGGGAGTTCGGAACAAGAAAATCGAGGTATGACCGATGCAGGAGTCGAAGATGAAGTCTGTTTTGTTTTGAGCAAGCCGGCAGAAAAGGATCTGACACTGAAAATCGCAATGGATGAACGTTATCTGGAACCGGACGAAGGCGGATATGTATCGCCGTATGCCATGCAGTATGTAATAGACTTCAAGAAAGAGCATAATATGACGGTATCCGCCAACGCTGTCGATCCGATAGAGGGAATATCCATTCCTTTGGCCGATAACTTCCTGATAAACGGAGGGCGTGAGACGACTGTGACTATTGCTGCCGGTGAACGTCAGTCTGCGAAAGTTAAACTCCTTTTTAAAAATGAAAATCTCGGGCGAGAGGATGTCTTGTTCCCATTTTTTGCTACGGATGTAGCGACAGGTGAAATGTATGGAAAGGTAGAATATATCATTTCTGCGATCGTGCCTCCGTCACGTGAAGGAAAGCAGTTTTTGGCTGTTGCTTATGTAGATACGGAAGTCATGAATCCACTGATAGCCGACCAGTATATATCTACAGTGAGCAAGTTCTATTTTAACCCGTGGACAGAAGAATTGGTACTGCGATGTCCTACCATAGATATAGTAAACGTCCGCACAGCTTTTCTGACACAGACGCAAGGACGTGCCATGCTGACGTATACGCTGGATATGGAGCATGTCCTGAAAAACAATGCACGCTATCTTCAGCCGTTGAGGCAGACCGGAATGAAAGTCTGTCTGGTAATCAAAGGTGGAGGTACCGGTCTGGGATTTGCCAATCTGTCGGATGGTCAGATCAATGACTTTGTCGCACAGGTGAAGGCCGCTGTCGCCACTTTCAAACTGGACGGGGTGAACTTGTGGGATGAAGGAGCCGGCTACGAAAAGGAAGGAGCATCCCCTGTCAACGATACCTCGTATGCTAAGTTGATAAAAGCATTGAAAACGGGCATGCCCGACAAATTGTTGACGATGGTCGATACCCGTGAAACGACTCAGTCTCTTTGTGAGGAACAGGCAGGGATACGTGGCGGAGACTATCTGGATTATGCTTGGAGCTCGCTCACCGACTTTTTGAATCCTTATGCCGCAGATGCAGAATTGAAACCGATACTTGGCATACCGATGGAAAAGTATGCCTCGGTCTTTATACCGGAAATGATGGAATTGCCTGAAGATGAGATGATGGAAGTCGATGAAAAGTTGATGATGTTGTGCGACGGAGAAACGGTGATCAACAATAAATTCTATGTTTTTGGTGATATGCCATATATGGATTATGGAAAAGAAGGCGTGGTAGTGGGTACAATGATGTATGCCACCATGATGCTGTATGATATGAATCCCGACCCGGAAATGATAGGTGACGGTTCCTATATGTGGAGTTCCAATATGGAAACTAGAAAGGCGGCAGCAGATTATTATGCGTTTAAGAAAGACTGGTAATATCCGGAAGCCCTCGTATGATGACCCGAAAGTCATTGTACGGGGGCTATCGTAAATGAGCCATGCTACTGTTTTTTTCGTCTTTATGCGGTCAGTGAGAAATAATCATGTAACTTTGTAGACTGTTAGTATAAAAACAAGAAGAGAAAAAATGATAGTTTGCATAGCCGAAAAGCCGTCTGTAGCACGTGATATAGCCGAAGTACTCGGCGCTCATACAAGAAAAGAAGGGTATATAGAAGGAAACGGATACCAGGTAACCTGGACATTCGGTCATCTTTGTACCTTGAAAGAGCCGCATGAATACACCCCTAACTGGAAATCATGGAACTTGGGTAGCTTACCGATGATTCCACCACGGTTCGGCATCAAGCTGATAGAGAACCCTACTTACGAAAAGCAGTTTCACATTATCGAGGGACTGATGCAGAATGCGGATGAAATCATCAACTGCGGTGATGCCGGCCAGGAAGGAGAACTGATCCAGCGTTGGGTGATGCAGAAGGCAGGTGCCTGATTCAACGCTGGGTATTGACCAAAGCCAAATGCGGGGTACCTATCAAACGCCTTTGGATTTCTTCGCTGACAGAAGAGGCGATCCGCGAAGGATTTGCCAAACTAAAGGATCAGTCCGACTTTCAATCACTGTATGAAGCGGGACTTTCCCGTGCAATGGGGGACTGGTTGCTGGGAATGAATGCTACCCGTCTTTATACTATCAAATACGGTCAGAACAAACAAGTGCTTTCCATCGGCCGTGTGCAGACTCCTACGCTGGCATTGATTGTCAACCGCCAACTGGAGATCGCCAACTTCCAGCCGAAACAATACTGGGAACTGAAAACAAATTATCGTGATACCACCTTTTCTGCTCTGATCCGTAAAAGCGATGAAGAAATTGCTGCGGAAGAAGAAAAGAGTGGCGGAAAGAAGAAGATAGACAATCCCGGCATCGACCCTATCGCCAACCGGGAGGAGGGAGAAGCGCTGGTGGAACGCATAAAAGACCTTCCGTTCATTGTCACCAATGTCGGCAAGAAGGATGGAAAGGAATATGCTCCGCGTCTGTTCGACCTGACTTCCCTTCAGGTAGAGTGTAATAAGAAGTTTGCCTATTCCGCTGATGAAACGCTGAAGCTGATTCAGTCGCTTTATGAAAAGAAAGTGGCTACTTATCCGCGTGTCGATACCACTTTCCTGAGTGACGATATTTATCCGAAGTGTCCCGGAATATTGAAAGGCCTTCGAGACTATGAGGTGCTGACTGCTCCTTTGGCAGGTGCTTCATTGCCTAAATCGAAAAAGGTATTTGATAATTCGAAGGTAACAGATCACCATGCCATTATCCCTACAGGCGTTTATGCACAGAATCTGACGGATATGGAACGTCGTGTCTATGACCTGATAGCCCGTCGTTTTATAGCGGTGTTCTATCCCGATTGTAAGATTTCTACCACTACCGTGATGGGCGAAGTGGACAAGATAGAATTTAAAGTAACCGGCAAACAGATTCTGGAGCCGGGATGGCGTGTCGTTTTTGCCAAAGATGTGAAAGATACTTCCGAAGAAAAAGAGGAAGAGGATGAAAATGTACTTCCTGCTTTTGTCAAGGGGGAAAGTGGTCCTCATGTTCCGGACTTGAATGAGAAGTGGACGCAACCGCCCAGACCTTATACGGAAGCAACATTGCTTCGTGCGATGGAAACAGCCGGAAAGTTGGTGGATAATGACGAACTTCGTGATGCTCTGAAGGAGAATGGTATCGGTCGGCCGTCTACCCGTGCCGCCATTATCGAGACGTTGTTCAAGCGAAACTATATCCGCAAGGAAAGAAAGAACCTGATAGCCACCCCTACGGGAGTGGAACTGGTACAGATCATCCACGAAGAACTGCTGAAATCTGCGGAACTGACCGGTATATGGGAAAAGAAACTACGTGAGATTGAAAAGAAGACTTACGATGCCCGTCAATTCCTCGAAGAACTGAAGCAAATGGTATCTGAAATCGTGATGAGCGTACTTTCAGATAATACGAACCGACGTATCACTATTCAGGAGGCAGTTGCCCAAACGGAAGAAAAGGCAAAGAAAGAACCTAAGAAGCGTGAGCGTAAAGCAAGTGCTCCCAAAGAAAAGAAGGCGAAAGCAGAATCGAAAGTTCCTGCATCTTCTCCGTCTCCTGCTTCGATTCCTTCTGCTCCTGCCTCTGCTCCGGCTACAGGTAATGCAGATACTTTTGTCGGACAACCGTGTCCGGTTTGTGGTAAGGGAACCATCATTAAAGGGAAGACAGCTTACGGATGTTCGGAATGGAGAAATGGATGTACTTATCGAAAGAATTTCGAATAGTTTGTGGACAGTGTCTCACATAACAGTGATTTCTCTTTTTTTCTTATAAAAAGAGTCCCTTTTTTCTGTTCGCACCATAAGGAATTAGATAACAGTTTTGCTCTCATGCTCTAACTATTCATCTGTATCCCTTTATTCATCGATGTTTTAGGGGTGGTAGCAAGCGTGGTGGCAAGTATGAGAGCAAACGGTTGCTCTCACTCTATCTCGTCTTGATTAATATCGTTTTTGTAATGTTATCTTTTGGTATACAGGATGTTAATATCTGATGTGTCAACTATTAACGTTTGATTTTTAAGCTATTAATAGTTGAGA
>ERZ780226.2446-NODE-2446-length-12720-cov-4.732333_pt1 | contig 12720 bp, 9 predicted proteins | sample MGYA00511165_ERZ780226 | MGnify/ENA primary metagenome ERZ780226 (study PRJEB29588, sample SAMEA2152373) | human gut metagenome | biome: human gut; feature: human-associated habitat; material: faeces | place: Denmark | collected 2008/2010 ...
CATTACTTTTGTTATAAAATAATTCATTTTTAATTTTTTTATTATTAGACACTAAATAAGCAATAAGATTAATAAATATTAAAATTACTAATACATATTCAAATAAAGTTGAGTGCAAAAAAAATCCTAACATTTTTCCTCCATATATTTCATATAACTTTATTTTATCATATTAATTAACTGAACTCGACAATATTAGATAATTTATGATATAATTTTTATGAGAATTAGAGGTGAAATAATGCAAGCGTTTAATAGAAAACTTTATACTAAGATTATTGAACAAACTTATAGACAATATACAATACCTGTTTATCAAAGAACATATTCTTGGAAAAAACAACAATGTAACCAATTATATGATGATATTATTGATAGTATAAAGAAAAATAGAAATCACTATCTTGGAAGTTTAGTTTATTCTGAAAAAACTGAAAACAATTTTTCTTTTTGTCCCATTATAGATGGTCAGCAAAGATTAACTACGGTTATTTTATTATTAAAAGCTTTATATGATTCTTTTACTGAAGATAATGACAGAATTAAGAATAGAATCTATAATTCGTTATATAATGATAACTGCGAGGATAGATACAAATTAAAATTAAAATCAATAGATAGTGATAATGAGGAACTAGAAAAAATTCTCATTGGCAATATTGATGACTTGGATTCTACTTCTAATGTTTCCATTAATTATTTTAATTTTGTAGATAGGATTAAAAAAACTTTACAAGATGGCTTGACTATTGATGATATATTTAATGGAATTACTAGACTAGAAATTGTTGAGATAATTTTATCTGAGGAAGATGATGCTCAACTTATTTTTGAAAGTATAAATTCTACGGGAAAAAATCTTGAAACATCAGATTTAATTAGAAATTTTCTTTTGATGGGAATAAAAGATTCTGGAATTCAAAAGGAATATTATAAAAAATATTGGGTTAAATTACAAAATGACATTGGTAAAGATAATGTAGAAAAATTTTTCTATGACTTTTTAGTAATGAAAGATACTAGAAATATTGAAGAATCAAAAGTATATGATAATTTTAAAAATTATTATCGAAATGTGAATGATCAAGATAAAATATTTAATGAAATAATTAAATATGGTGAATATTATAGATTAATAGTATGTAATAATTCAAAGTATTATAGTAAAAAAACTAATAATCTATGTTCAATGTTTGGTATGTTGAAACATAATACAATTTACCCATTCTTATTAAAGGTTTGCAATAATTTTAGTGATGTTCAAAATTTATATAAGTTCCAACTATCTGAAAGCGAAATAAAAATTTTAAAGGAAAGAGAGAATGAATTTAACAAAATTCTATCCCTATTTGATAATTATGCACTAAGAAGAATTGTTTGTGAAATTCCTTCTTCAAGTTTGAGACGTTTCTATGCTAGCCTTTATAATAGAGTATTTGAAAAGAATAAGGATAACTTTAATAATTATTATAAGGCCTTAGAAGCATACTTATGTACAATAAATACTTATGATAAAATTCCTAGTGATTTAGATTTTAGTAATAGTTTACATTATAAAAATATGTATAAAAAATCTAAAGTTTTAAGATATTTTTTTGATATTATTGAAAATTCCAATAAAGAACCAGTAAAAATGGATGATTTAACAATTGAACATATTTTACCTGAAACATTAAGTAATAAGTGGAAAGAAGATTTAGGTGAAGATAGATATCAAGAAATATATGATAAATATGTTCATACATTTGGTAATTTATCTATCACTGGTTATAATTCCGAATATAGTAATTTACCATTTGATGATAAGAAAAAAATATTTAATAATTTTTATAATGAAGGAAAGACTAAAATTTCAACTCTTAATCAAGAGTTGATGGATAGAAATATTACATTTTGGGGTGAAAAACAAATACTAGATAGAGCAGATAGACTATCAAAAATTATAATAGATAAATATCCATATCCAACAAATATTGATTTTTCATTGGAATTTGAAAAATATTATGAATTTTACTTAGATAATCAAGATAATGATGCAGATGAATTTGTTGATAATCCAAGTTATAAATTATATGGCTTTCAATTTGATGGAGTTAAATATAAAACAAATTATTTTAAGAATATATATATTGAAATGGTTAAGATTTTATACTCTATTAATCCAGCAATATTAGATAGTTTAGCGGAAGAAAATTATAAATTCGAATATGGAACAAAAATAGTTTTTTCAAAAGAAAGAGTAAGTCAGTGGCAAACAGAGATTAATCCAACTTTATTTATTGAAACTGGTTATAGTAGACATATGATTTTTTGGTGGATTAGGGAATTATTAAATAGATATGAAATAGATATTAATAATTTTTGTATTTTATTTACTGACAATGACTAATTTAATAGTTAATAAACTTTAAAAATTATTATTTTGCTAAGGAGAAAACTTTTATGTGTAAATGGGAAGATATTCAAACTAAAACTGAATTAAAATTTATAGTTGATGTTTTAATAGAAAAAATAAAAAATAGTAATATTGAAAGAATATTTTCTTTTGATGATGCTATTCCTAGAAAAAATATTGATATCATAGAGCATACTACTTTAGAAAACCCATTATATATTTTATTTGATAATAAATGCTGCTTAGTAATGGAGTTTATTAATTATTCAAGTATCAATCTTGATTATAGAAAAATAACATCAGATGAAATAAAGCAATCAATTAGAAATATTTCAAATAAGAATATTGACTATTTAATTGACTATTTAAATAATTATCATGAGATTTATGGATGGAATTTTGATGAAAATCTAAACAGGATTGAAGATAGTTTTAAAATAAAAACTATAACTGAAATAAAAGGGAATTATGATAGGATAAATGATATTCAAATAGAGGGATTTAGCGATTCATATGAAAAATGGATAAGTGATGGTAAAGTTTCTTCGATAATTACTATTCCCGCTGGTGGTGATTACTTTAAATCTATAACATTTATGTTAAATAATGGTATTGAAATAAGTGTATGTCCTCAGCCTACTGAAATGGATGGATATTATGATTTAATAAATAAAGATACTTATAACATTATAAAATATTCTAATAAAGAAATATAATGTTATGTAGAATTTGGATATGCATTATATAGTAGGAATAATAAAATAATGTTGATTAAAATTGACTCAAAAAAAGGCTAAATATATGTTATAAACCGACTTTTTCAGTTGTTAAATAAAAAAACATCGTTTACCAAGTGTTTTAAATGGTTTACGATATTTTTTTGTTTCCACAGAATTTAAGTCACATAAAAAAGATTTTATTTAAAAACAGAAAAAGTGAGGTGTTTACCCCTAATAATGATAGACAAGAAAAGAAAAATAAGGTTATAGATACATTATTAGAATCCTTTGATAAATTTTTCATAATATAACATTGAAATATTCAAAAAATTGAAATATTCAAGAAAATATTGAAATAAATAACTATAAATGTTAAAATAAAAATGTAGTTATGGTAGATGGAGGATAGTATATGGGGATAAGTTATAAAAAGTTATGGAAATTATTAATTGATAAAGATATTAACAAATCACAACTATGTGAAATGGCAGGAATAACTACTAATGCTATGGCTAAACTCGGAAAAAATGAAACGGTACAAGTGGAAGTACTAGCAAAGATTTGCAAAGTGTTAAAATGCAATGTAGAAGACATAATGGAAGTTATTCCTGAAAAAAAATAAAGATTGGAGGTTAATCATGTTTCATGAATTAATAAAATTAAAATGTGAAGAGTGGTATCAATCAGAAGATTGTAAAATTAAAAACATTATAAATTATATAACTAATGAAGATAAACTAAGAGATGCACAAATAGAATCGATTAAGTTATATTTATTTTTTAAGATTTATTGTAAAAATCAGTCATTAGAAAGGTTATTTAATGAGGGATATTTTTTGCAAAATATAGACTTAGATGAATTACCAATATCTAAGAACTTGAATGATTTTTTATGTAATAATACTTCAGCAAGACAGTTATATGAAATATCAATCACTGATGATAATTATAAAGAATTAAAAAAGGAAATCGAAGAAAACTATTCAACATTAGATTTTGAAAAAATATTTAAAAACTTTTTTCATAATATTGATTATGCAAATTATATTTATTCATTGCCAATGGGTGCAGGAAAAACGTTCTTAATGTCTGCATTTATATATATTGATTTATACTTTGCAATGAATGAACCATACAATAAGGCATTCGCTCACAATTTTATTATTCTAGCACCATCTGGATTAAAGAGTTCTATTGTTCCAAGTCTAAAGAAAATAAAAGATTTTGATGTTACTTGGATCTTTCCAGAACCAATTGCAAGCAATTTAAAAAAGACATTAAAATTTGAGATATTGGATGCTGTAAAAACAGAAAAGAAAAGCAATAAGATTAAGAATCCTAATGTAGCAAAAATAGCACAATATCAACCATATAAAGATATGTTTGGAGTAATACTTTTAACAAATGCAGAAAAAGTTATATTGGATAGAGTAAAAATAGAAAATGAGCAATTACAAATTGATTTTGAAATTGATGATATAGTAAGTAAAGTAGCAAATGAATTAAGAGAAACAATAGGTAAAATACCAAATTTGGCAATTTTTATTGATGAAGTACATCATGTGGCAGATGAAGAAATAAAACTAAACAAAGTAGTTACTAATTGGAATAAATCAGGTAATATAAATGAAGTAATCGGCTTTTCAGGTACTCCGTATTTGGACAAACCAGAAACATTTAATATTACTTCAAAAATTGCTATTAAGAATACTGATATTTCAAATACAATTTATTACTATTCGTTAACTGCTGGAATAGATAACTTTTTGAAAAAGCCAAAAATTATTGCATCAACAGATAATAATCCACTTAATATAATTAAAGAAGGTTTAACTGAATTTTTTGATAAATATAAGGATGTTGAATACAACGGTATTTTAAGTAAAATAGCAATTTATTGTGGAAATATTAAAAATTTGGAAGAATCAATTTATCCATATGTATCTGAAATCGTAACGAACTTAGGAATGAATCCAAATGAAGTAATTTTGAAATATCATGGTGGAAACAAAGATTATTCATTGCCTAAAGAAAACGAATTAGAATTTGCTTCATTAAATACTCCATTATCTAAAAAGAGAGTTATTTTGCTTGTAGGAATTGGAAAAGAAGGTTGGGATTGTAGTTCATTAACAGGTGTAATTTTATCACAAAAAGGTGATTGCCCTACAAAAATGGTACTACAAACAACTTGTAGATGTTTAAGGCAGGTTGTTAAAGGAAATAAAGAAACGGCTCTTATTTATTTAAACCAAGATAATGAAAAATTATTGTCAGGGCAACTTAAAAAGACTCAACATGCAACTTTACAAGAATTTCAAGATGGTACTAAGATACTTAATAAAATTAATAGAATAAGTAGAATGAAGTATTTGAATATTCCTGAAATTGAATACTATAAAATGAATATAAGATATTCTGAAGAAATAAAAGATGAGGCTAAAACATCAAGAGATTTAAAGAAAATTTTATCAATGGATTCCATAAAGAAAAATGTTATAGTAACAGAAAAAAATATAAATGACGAAGTAGTAGAAACTAATATTAATAGTATTATATATGGAGAACATATAAATTATAATAAATGGTTATTAAATATATCAAAAGAAAGTTTTGGATTTATTACTTTAGATATGCTTAATGAATATAATAAAGAGTTAAAGTCAATTTATAAAACAATAACAACCGATAATAAGCTTAATATGACATACAACCATAAATTGATAAATAATCTAATAAGAAAAGCTTTTTATGATAAAAGAAAGATGACAATTATAAAGGAAGAAGTTCCCAAAAGTGCATCAATACTTTCAATAGCAGATATTCCAGCTATAGATCTGGTTAATAAAGAATTGCAATATCCAGAAAATGGAATAGTTAATAGTATTTTAGATAGTGATAAAAATGGTAATAAAAAAATTAATTTAGAAGAATTATCAAAAGAACAATTGCTAGAATTGGTAAAGAGCAATCCTGAGGCTTTAATCAATGGGAATAATGATGATATATTAGAATTAAAAATGAAAGATAAAACTTTCCACTATATACCATATGTATTTAGTCAAAGTTCTTTTGAAAAAACTTTTTTAGAAAAAGTATTATCATTAAACAGATTTGCTTCAAATGATTTAGAGGTATATTATAATGGAGATCACAATATAGCATCTTTTAGAATAGAATGTTACAAAACAGAGGATAAAGTATTAAAAAAAGTTGGATTATATACTCCAGATTTCTTGATAATTAGAAGAGACAATGATAATAAGATTGATAAAGTTTTAATTATTGAAACAAAAGGTAAAGGATTCAAAGAACAATCAGAATTTATAGATCGAAGAAATTATATAGAAAAAGAATTTATTAAATTTAATAATAAGAAATTTGGGTACAATAAATTTGATTATTTATATATTGAAGATACATTAACAGATAATGAAATAATAAGTAAATTAAATGATAAATTATATGAATTTTTAAAGGAGGGAAAATAATGGCAGTTAAATATGTACCTTATTTTAAAGAACCTATTGAAGGTCAAGCTATTCTTGATAATTTTACAAGAACAAAAAGAGTATTAAAATATGCAGATAATGGTAAAGTACTTAACAGAATAGATAAAGGTATGCCTTTATATGAAGTTGAAACAGAAGAAATAGTAGGCGACAAAAATACTGAAAATATGATTATAAGAGGTGAATGTGTATCAGCATGTGCATACTTAAAAGAGAATGACATAAAAGTTGACTTAGTATACATAGATCCACCTTTTGCAAGTGGCGCTGACTATGCAAAAACAATTTATATAAGGAGAAATCCTAAAGTTGCAGAAGCCATCAAAAAAGCAGAAGAAACTCTTGAAGATGAAGAACTAAGAACTTTTGAAGAAAAAATGTATGGTGATGTATGGAATAAAGAAGCATATTTAAATTGGATGTATGAAAATCTAATGGCAATAAAATCAATAATGAGTGATAAATCATCGATTTTTATACATTTGGACTGGCATATAGGACATTATGTAAAAATTTTAATGGATGAAGTATTTGGAGAAGATAAATTTGTTAATGAAATTATTTGGAGGTATAGAAGATGGCCAGCTCCACAGAAAGCATTTCAAAAAATGCATGATACGATTTACAAATACCAATATGGAGATGTTATAATTTGGAATCAGTTATATGAACCTAAATCTGATTCTACGCTCAAGGCATTTGGAGATATAAAATTAACAACTGAAATTACAGAAAAAGGAACTATTAGAAAGGTTAAAACCGAAGAAAAGTCGCAAGGAACATATTTATCTGATGTATGGGAAATACCTATGGTACAAGGATCAGCATCTGCTGAACGAATATCTGCTAACAATTATGCTACTCAAAAACCGGAAGCATTATTAGAAAAGATAATAAAATCATCTTCTAATAAAAATATGGTAGTTGCTGATTTCTTTGGCGGATCAGGAGTAACTGCAAAAATAGCTAATGATTTAGATAGAAAATTCATCCATTGTGATATTGGAATAAATAGTATTGAAACTGCAAGAGATAGATTAAAAGAGGCTGGAGCGTCATTTAAAGTTATGGATATCAAAGATGGGGTAAATTTATATAGAAATCCAGTGCAAACTATGGACAAAGTTAAATCATTAATTCCTGGATTAAAAAATGATGATGGTGTTCCTGAATTTTGGGAAGGAGCTATAAATGATAGTAAAATTGGATTGATTCCAGTTTATATACCTAATTTAATGGATTCTACAACAAAATTATTAGATGTTGTATTAATAAATAAAATTATTAATCAAGCGATTCCTGAACTTGATGATAATATCAAAAAAGTAATTATTTATTACATTGACATATCTGATGAAAAAGAGATTAAAGATTTTATAAAAGAATATTTACGTAGAGATATAGAAATAGAATTAAGAGATTTAAAAGAAATATTAGATGAAACAATAGTATCAGATGTTATGGAATATCATGTTGAAGGCAAATCTCTAATTATAGACAAGTTTATAAGTGATAGGCTGATAGGGAAAATAAATGAGTACAATGAAAAAATGAATTCACAAATGTTGTCAACCGGTAAAAAAGCCAAATATATTGAAATAAGTGATGAGGGGTTAGAATTAATCGAAATGATTTCATTAGATTGTACTTCAGGTGAAGGTATATGGCATAGTGATGAAGAAATAAAGATAGATAAACTTGGTTATGTTATAAAAAATGGTATTAAAACAAAAGATTTATGGGATGGAACAATTTCATTTGATAAAAAACCTTGTAGAATAAAAGTTAGAAATATAGCCGGTGATGAAACAATAATAAGTGCTTAAAAATTAATATGATTTATTTTAATAATATAGAAATCATGATATAATATAGTTAGATAATAAATTGAGTATATTTCATTTTTAATAATGGAGTATGCTCTTTTTGATTGGAGGAATTATATGGAAGAGAAATCAATTGAAGAAAAACTATATTTTCAAGACTATCCAGTAAATGACTATAACGATGATTACGTAGGCTTTGAAGAAGAAGTGAGAATGATAGAAGAAGGAATAGAATCGGATTCTAAAATATTAGGCCTTATATCCGAATATGGCTCGGGGAAATCTTCAATAATTGAACTTTTAAAAAATGATTTAGATGAAGAAAAATATGATGTTGTAAATATTAATCTATTAGATCCTAATGGCGAAAATGAAGGATTAGAAGCACATAAAAGAATGTTGCTCCAATTAGCAAACCATAGATACAGTGATAAAAAAAACAAAAGGAAATTATCATATGTAACTAAAAGGCTAAATCCTAATTATAAATCTATTGATATATCTACAACAAACAATTTGTCATTGTTTTTTATAATATTGTCATTCCTGTTTTTTATCATAAAATTCTTATATTCAAACGGTGTTTTATCATATATAAATTTTTTATCATCTTCAAAGTACTCTGACTTAATAAATGTCATTAAAGAGTTATGTAATCTATCTGGAATTATTGGATTTATTATATTATTTATTACGCTAATAAAGAGTGATTTGATTTGTAATTATTTAAAAAATGATAATATTCAAAATTTAAATGAATTTGATTTAATGGAGATTTCAAAAAAATTAATTAGCGAAAATAAAATTACTATTCTAATTATAGAAGATTTAGATAGACTTAATAATCCTAATTATATAGAAACATTTATTAAGGAAGTTAATACTTATTATAAAAGTATGGGTAATTGTAAATTTATTATAGCTTTAACACCAGAGGAGTTTTATCAAATGTCTTCTGACAAGAAAACTACTAAAAGAGCTGACAGTAAGTATAAGCCATTTAACCTGGTTATAGATTTACCAAATATAAAAAATAGCGATTATGGAGTAATTCTTAATGAATTATTATTAAGTAAAAAAGATGTATTTCAAAAATATTTAAATATTGATATAGAACAGACATTAAATAACTGGGCTTGGATATCTTTTGGCACAAATATGAATATTAGAAGGCTAAAACATAGAATTAATAGTGTCATACATTTATATAAAACGTTAAGCAATAGATTTCCTGGTAAATATATTGATTTAAAAACTTGTATTGCTGTTACATATTTAAAAGACGAGTATGAAAATGATTACGAGCAACTTATTAATAATGAAGATGGTGAGTTTAAATTAAAAGAGAGTATTGAAAAGTATATAAAAGAAGATATTACTAATGAAAGTTTATCAGGAATAGAGTCTGATCTATATAAATTAACTAAAAGTGGATATATAGATTATAATTGTGAGATGTATTGCTATAATTATAGTAAACATAATAAAATATTTGATGTATATGAATATAAGTTAGTTAATGCTTTAATGTACGATAGAAAACTTGAAATAGATGATTTAAAAATAGAAAATATTATTGAGAAAAATCCCAAATGTGTTAAGGATATAATTAACAAACGATTATCTTTAAATGTGGGGTTACCATTAAATATTTTTGAAAGCAAGGCTATTATTAATTATTTTTTTAAAAACGAAAAAGAAATAGTGAAGATAATATATAAGGAACTACTTCCAATTGATATTTCTCATATTAAAGCTACAGCTAATAGAATTAACAAAATAAAAGGAACAGAATTTTTTAATGAAGGAAACTTAAAACAATATATAGAATATGAAAGTGAACAATTACAAGTAACAGAAAGCATTGAATCTATTAACCAAATTAGATTAAATTTATTAGATGTTATTAATAAACCTTTAATAATAAAAGAATTATATTGTGGTAATTATTCAATAATAACCAAAGAAGAAATGAAAAAGATAGGAGATCTATCTGTTGTTCTTGAACTAATTGATTATGATAAAATTAATCAAAATAACATTTCATATATTGTTGAAATGATAGATGAATTAAATAAGGGCATTAATGGAGAAAAAATAATCGAAATAATCGATAGTCTTAAGCCCGAAGTAATAGATTATTATTTTAAAAATTGTAAATCTATTTCGAAAATTAGAACATCTAATAAAGATGATATTTTTAAAGAAAATAAAAATGCTCTTAATTTAACAAGTTTGAAGGAAATAGAAAAATTAATAAATAATTTTGATTATTCAATTGAAGATTTAGAATTAATGGTAATAGATTTATTAAATTCTGGACAAATTAATATTTCTCAGTATAAAGATTTTGTAAATTTATTGCCAAATGTTCATATGTGTACATTAAAAAGAATTGAACATGATGACTATAATTTTAAAACGACTGAATTAATTTTAAATCAATTTGAAAAAAATAAAGAGTACTACGGATATGTTAAATTTAAAACAATTAATGATAAACAAATTCCGTGTAATAATAAAAAATATTATACACAATATGAAGCTTTATATTCAAATGAGAATCATTTGTTTGATGAGTATATAAAAACAAATATAACTTTCTTAGAATATATTCGCGATAATAAAATATTTGAAAAATATGATAACCATAGGTTTATGATTATGTCCAACTGTCCTCAAAATTCAGAATTATTAAATTATGCGTTTAATAAACTACTTGATCAACAAATGTTAAATGATTATATGGCTAACATTAATAATATTATTTGTGACCAAGATTCGATGAAAAATATAATTGCACAATATGGTTCGAAAATAAAAACACTTAATGAGAATGCTTTTAAAAATTTCCTTAAGTGTTGTAATGGACAAAGTATAAAAATGAAATTAATTTGGATAAAGAGAAAGTAATATGTATAAATTTATTCATTTGATTAGTGCATTAATAAGACAATTTGTATTACCAAATCCTTATATTAATATCATAGATAGTGAGGTATATGCTGATCTGTTTAACATATTTATTGGCGGTACTATTTTACATTTCTGTGCATATATACTAACTGGCTGTGGATATACAAAAGGGGTAAATGATCCAGCATCTGGAAGCTTTGGCTATTTAATAAGCTACTGTTATGTTACGGCACTAATTACAACATTAGGATATTTCATATCTAATATAACAGTGTTTATAATCGTGTTTATAGTTTTATACACAGTTTCATGTATATTAGTAGTATATATTTTTAATAGAAGCAGATCTTTTTGATGATGGATATTAATTAATAAAAATGGTATAATCAAATTATCCGCGAAGGCAGTAGAAATAACTCTACTGTCTTTTTTAGGTACAATTTAGGTACAAAAATACTAAAAAACCACGGTAAATGATGGTTTATACTAATATAAAATGGCCAATATTTAAAGGGTTTAACACAATTTGGTCTCTTCTAACTGAAGAGAACTAAAACTTTCATTTTTGTTTATATTAAAGGGCTTTAGAACTATTAAGCAATTTTTGATACACCTTTAGCATAGTTATAAAATCTTTATGTTTAACATTATACGTGATATAATTAATATGATGTAAGTTTACGAGAAAAACATTGTATTTAATGAGGTGAAATAGTTTATGAAAGTTAATTTTAAAAAAATTGGAGTTGAAGTTGAGGCTGATGCAGAAAGCCTTATTGAAAAAGGCATAAATGCACATGAAAATGATTGGAAAGAAAAATTAGAATCTAAAACTAAAAACAAAAAAGAAATAATAGAGTTAAAACATAAAAACAAGATGGAAGAGAAATATTTTGAAAATAATGGTAAATCATTAATAAGTAAAGAAGAAAAAAGTAAAAAAGTAGTTAGAATTGTTAGTATTATTTTATTCTTTATATATGGAATATTTTGCATCGAGGGTTTTAATGATTCACATATAATATCTGCTATAATAACTGTAGTTCAAATGATATTAGTTATTATTTCAATACTTTCTTCATTAGATATAATTAACTTATTTAAAAAAGATTATAAAGTGTGTTTATTAATAAGTTTAATGTTAATAATTCCTTGGTTGGCATTTGCTATATAATTTATTAGATAGGGGTAATATCCTATTTTTTTAATATAATAGCATAAAATACTTACAAAAAATTTAAACTAAATAAAACTTACTATAAAAAATAATTGATTTTTGTTATAATACTATTATAGTAGGTGGCAGTGTGAAAGAGGAGTTTATAAAAAAATATAATAATCATGAATATATT
>ERZ780226.2450-NODE-2450-length-12697-cov-3.491299_pt1 | contig 12697 bp, 10 predicted proteins | sample MGYA00511165_ERZ780226 | MGnify/ENA primary metagenome ERZ780226 (study PRJEB29588, sample SAMEA2152373) | human gut metagenome | biome: human gut; feature: human-associated habitat; material: faeces | place: Denmark | collected 2008/2010 ...
GTTCATGGAGCGCAGTTGATGTAATTTCCCATCGGGATCTTGTATTGCCTTTAACCTTTCTGAATATCCGAATATCAGGCCATATTCCGACGGTAATTCCTGCATGGTCGCCATTTTTTCCGACATCTTTCTTATAAAAGGCGCATAGTTTTATTCGACCACGTTTAGGTCTTGTAATCCCAAACGGATTGTCGTGGAAAATAGCCCGGCAAGCACGATGTATTGCGGCGAACATTGCATCTTCGGTGTCTCCGGAGATTACCAACTCCCAACGTCCGGTCATTCGGGGACCTTTTGTTTTTGCCTGCCATGTGAGACCATCCCGAATATCCCAATATTTTTGATCCTCCCAGAATATCTTATATCGTGCAGGTTGTTTGAAGCTACCTAACGAGGTTGCCTCACCATTAGCGTTTGTAAAGCATTCCTCAAAATGAAGAAGATGATGACATCGAACCCGAACCCCAACAAGAGGAATAGTTTGACCATTGAAGTCATCAACGTACCGAACACTTGCATAGGGACGCCATTTGTAGCTTGAGCGTGTTTGAGCAGTTTGGTCGGGCAATCTCATGGATTTTATCATCACCCGATCCCACACGTCCTCAGTCAGTTTATTTGACACGCCAGCATTAATATCATTGTCATCAAAAGTTTCGACAATTACTTCATCGAGTATTTCATGGATAATGCCATCCGGAAATATATAGTCAGTCGGCACTTTAGTATAATGCCAAGGATAGCCATAAGTATTTGTAGTATCGTTTTCAAAGAATTCAACTTCTTCATCTGTCAGTTCCCGGTCAAGGGGATAGGTGAAAAGCATAAGATTCGAGGAGTCCAGTAATCTGGTATATTCCGTTGAATCTTTAGGCAAGAAACGGACGTAATAATGTGTCGGTTTTAATTTTATTGTCGGTTGTCCCATCTCTACAGATACTTTATCCATTGCCATTTGAACATTAGTCAGAGAATAGGGGTTGTCTTGGGCTGCGAGTGCCGATCTGGTCTTGCTCTCTCTTATTGGAGTGTCAGAAGGTGGTTCCTCAAATTTGGAGCAGCCGATCAGCAGGACCGCAATAGCTAAAACAAGTAGATTTTTCTTCATAGGATTGAGGTTTAGGTTGAAATAAAGATATTAATTATGAAGTGTAAGCCCACAAATAAGCCGTAATTGGAGGGCTATGAGAACTATTTCCCGAACGTTCGGGTGTAGGAAACCGACGGCATGATCGGCACTAAAACAGTCGCCTTATAGGTCCCTTGGTATGGATAGATGCAGACCGGGTTCTTGTGCCATGTCCAGTTGATGATCGAGAACTGCCAGTTACGGACGCCGTTGCGTTTCCGGCGCTCCATGTTGTAGCTTATGTCCGAACGGAAGTAATTGCGCATGCGCATCGAAGGATAGGCCGTAATGCCGACGATCGGATTGCCGTTAGTATCGGGATAGCTCTCGTTCGTCAGGCGGTACGGAAGGCCGGACCGCCAGGACATATTGAAAGTGAACGTATGTCTCCTTCCGGGCCTTTTCAGGACATCGTAGCTGAGGAACGTGTTGAAATCATGTGGTACGTCGTACTCGAAGGGATAGCTAACGCCCTCCGAACTGCGTCGGGAATTCGTATAAGTGTAAGATGCCGTCAGGCTCAACCGGTCGGTCTGCCATTGCAACATCGCCTCGACTCCGAACGCCCATCCCGTGCCGTAGACGAATCCGTCGCGGCCGAGCAGAAAATCGTCGCTGTCGTAGATCAGCGGCAGGTTGCGCATGCGCTTGTAATAGCCCTCCAGCGAGAGGGTCAGATTCTCCCGCAGCCGGGCCCGGCCGCCGAGCGCCACCTGCCATGCATGTTGTAATTTCCCGTCCCTAAAAGGCGTCCAGAAGTCGATCGGCATGGAATAGTAGTAGCGATTGTATTGCACCAATGCCTGCGAATTGATCGTGCCCGAAAGCCATATGGCATTGTCGTTGCCGAAATCATACGCGAGTTGCGCCCGCGGTTCTACGGCGAATCTGGTTTGCTCCGAGTTGTCATACATAGCGCCCCGGATTCCGACATCTGCCCGCCAGCCGCCCCATTGAAACCGGTTGTTCAGGAAAAGCGCCCCCGAAACAAGCTGCTCGGAAGAATAGCCGCGCTCTTTGTGCTGTCCGTTGACATAACCTTTCGAGTGCATCGGCATAAAGCGTTGGTGTGATATATTCGCACCGTATTCGAGCGACCATGCTTTTATGAGACGCTGATCGAATGTCAGACGGGCTCCGAACTCATGCGTTTTATAAGTCGTTTTGCCCCAGTTTTTAAAATCATCGTCCTCGTATTCCGACTCCTGCCGGTTTTGAAGGTAGGTATAGTAGGCCACCACCGAGGACCGTAGGTTATCATTCCATCGGGACTCCAGACGAAGCGACGCCGTGGTATTGCCCCAGCCGTATTCGTTCCGGGCATAATCCTCCTTGTTGGCCATGTGATCGTCCCCGGAATAGACTCCCAGGCTCAGGGTATGGTCGGGGTGAATATCGTAAGAGAGTTTCCCGGTCAGGTCGTAGAACCCGAAACGGACGGCATTGCCGACCAGCGCCAAGACTGCTTCAGGAAAGAAATAACGGGCAGAAACGAGGTATGAACCTTTGTTTCGAACGATGGGGCCATCGACGGTTCCGGCCAGCGAAAGCGTTCCCACGGTAAGCGACTGGCGGTGGTCCTGTCGGTCTCCGTCGCGTGTGCGGATCTGCGTCAGGGCCGAAAGACGCGACCCGTAGGCAGGCGATATGTAGCCTTTCGACACCTCGGCCGATTGGACGGTCTCGCCGCTGAAAATCGAGAGGATGCCGTAGGCATGCGCCTGGTTGTAGATCGGTACGTCATCATAAAGAATTAGGGTCTGGTCGTTACTGCCGCCACGCACCAGCAGACCCGACATGCCGTCCTTTCCGGCCGAGACTCCCGGAAGGAGCTGCAGGAATTTGAAAATATCCTTCTCGCCGGCGAACAGCGGAGCATACTTGAGCTGCTCGATGTTGACTGCGATGTTGCCCGTCTGTTTGTAGATCATCAAAGGTTTCCGGGCTGTAACAACGACCGAATCGATCGCTTCGCTGCGGGATACGCTGTCGGCGGGCGTCTGAGCAAGGGCCGTCCCCACAAGCAAGAGTGACAGGCAGCAAAAAATCCACCGTTTCATATCTCAAGGGTTTTGTAGTAGTTGTACCCGGCGAAGATGCCCAGGCCGTTGCTGATATTCGTGTAAACCGTAATTTGCTCGACGAACGGATTTTCCTCACCGCCCCATTCGGTATTGAGTTCCTGTTTGTAGCGCGATTTCATATAACGGTCGTAGGTGTCCGATGCGGTGATTACTTGGAAAATATGTTTTTCGTCTTCAGCTCCGAAGACGGAGAAGCGCAGCGGAACAACCGCCTCGCAGTTTTCATAGGGGATGCGTAAAAACTGCTCGAAATTCACGGTGCTTCCTTTGTCGTTGGCTTCGGAAGCGTCGTTGGAACCATTGATCTGGTCGACAAATGCAGAGGTCGTATAGTATTCAAAGACATCCTTCCAGCCGTTGTATCTGCGCTTGCCCCGAATCCATACCGACTTGGTGTCGTCCGGGACCGTCAACTCCGTCATATCGAAATGCCGGTACCAGCCTTTTTGACGGGCGAAGACAAGAGAACCGGCCGGAGCCTGCGGAATATCCGTTTCTGCGGACAATTCCCCGTAATTCGGAACGGTGACGACTAACCGGTAATGCCGGCCGGCAGTAGGTACAAAGTCGGTCGCAGTTATTCCTTCTCTGTCAGCCGGGCAGTTGATGACCTCTGCGTTGTTCTCATACAGCCGGATTTCGGCGTCCGCGACAGCTTTGAATTTCGTGCCGTCGGTATATGTGCCGCTCCAATTCAGCCGGACGGCAAACTCTTCCTGCGGGGTGATCAGCGCGTTGACGACAACGCGCCTTTTGAGGTCTTTACCCTCAAAATCATAATCCACTTCACAAGAGGAAAGTATGACGGTGATTAACACCGTCATACTCAAGGTTCGAATGATATTCATGCAAAATCTGTTTGGGTTTGTCAGGATGGCAACTGATGAATAATTCATGTTGTGTATAGCAGTCGAAAAAAACTCTTCATAGAAAACGAACGATTTTACATGAACTCAGCAAATATTGCGAATTCAGTAGATTACCGTGCAGACGTGAAATACAGATCGAGACGGCCTTCACCGGCTTGAAGTGTTCCGGCAGTATAAACCATCATGGAAAAGGATGCCGTTTTGCCGGCAGCGATACGGCCGACATTTTTCAGTCTGTGCGGATTCAAGGTGCCGGTCCAGAAATCTTTTGATCCGTTGATAAGTTCATAGCCGATGCTTTCAAAAAGCTCCCATGTGTTCGGATAGCTTGAACGACCGTTTCTCAAATGGTAATTTTGTTTGGTTTTATTCCATCCGAACGTCCCTTTCCGGTGTGCCGTGAATTCCACTTTTACAAAATCGTCCTTGGGCTCGAAACGTCCCTCTGCCCAGAATTTGTGTTTACCCACGGTGGACTTGAGATAATTCCGGCTCTGTTCGACAGTTCTGGTTAAGGTCTCGTGCGTAAGTTGGTATTCATGCGTATCCTTGACATCGCTGATCGTGTTGAAGTTTATTACCTGCCCGCCGATCACGACATCGCCGTTGATGTTGCAGACATAGGCGTAATCCGGATTTTCGTTGCGAATATAGGGATTGAAACTCTCCTCATCATCGGGATTTTCATTGAAAAGGAAATATGGCGCATAGCTGGCCTTGATTGCTTCGGCTTCAGCCAAAGTTTTTGCGTCCTCGATCTCCGCTGCGACACGATAGACGGCATCGCTCTGGGATTCGAAATTGTGCGCAGCATACCATGCACTCAGGGCCACTTCATCCATAGCTCCCAGTTCGTTGATTTGCTGCCCCATTTCTTCGATCGAAGAGAACGATAGCATTTGCGTCGAAACGCGCGTTTCTTTCGCCTGATCCGGCGCGGGCACAGTCTCGGCGGGCATCTCTTTTTCACAGGCACAGGCCAAAGATACGACCGAGGCCAGCATGATAAGTTTTGTAAATTTCATAATCATTATGAGTTAGTTGATTTTTGCCTACTCGTAAAGTTTTTCGGCAGTTACTTGATACATTTGTGGGTCTGAAAAATGAAGCGTTATTTTCGTCCACCGCCGAAAACAAAACCTACGGTAAGATCGAAATGCCGGTTTGCCTTTTCCTGTAACTTATAGTCGAAGGTAAAGCGCAAACGGTGGAACAGTTCAACACCGACACGCGGCATGAAACAGAATGATCCTTTTTTGTCTCCCGTGGAAAAACCGGCCCAGTTGGGATTTGAATTGTCAAAGCGGATAGGTCCGGAGGTGTCCAAAGCGGTATAGCCAAGGCCGAAGCCTGCAAAGAATGATACTTTGTTACACCTTCTGAAATTGTAGTCCGTTACAGCCAGTACGTTCCATGTTTGGAATTCCAGATTCCCGGCATTGTCTGCATCTCGATGAAAAATCGATCCTGCAATCTGTAGTCCGACATCTATTGGAAGCCGCTGTAGGTTATAGCGTCCTTCGGCAAAAAATGTAGCACCGATCCTATTGCTGTTGAAATTCAGTTTATCGGCTCCGAAATTGATTCCCACGCCGATTTCGCCTTCGAACCGTCTTACTTCACAATCGGATCTTTTTGCTGACGGGGTGCTTTGGGCATTACTTTGGAAGGCGCATAGCAATGCCAATGCAAGAATTAGTTTTTTCATATTGACGAATTTATAACTGACTACTCCGTTGCGGTTACACAAGCCCGCCATTCATTGCGATATTTTACAGCCCCATATATCTGGCCTCGGACGATGTGAACTTTTTTAGCAGCTTTAACATCCAAACTACCAAATTTGAATCCGCCTCCGGGCGAGTTGTATGCAAAACCGACTGAGAAATCTCCGGAAAACCATTCGGCATCCCACTTTACCACTTCACGTCCGGTATTCCAATCCTTTTCTTCTCCCTGTGGATAAATGACCCTTATGGTTTTGGAATCTACTTCGGTAAAGATTCCGCGCGGGTATTTTTTCGTATTCTTATTTTCCGGGGCATCGAACCACTTTTTCATATTCTTGGCGATCGCATTTACTCCTTTTGCGAATACCGAGTTAATAGTTCCAGTTGTTACATCGTAGTTAGCAATAGGTACATTGAAAAGAATGATTTTAGAATTGGCGAACGGGAATTTCTTGGTCATGGCCGTAGGAATTCTGCTGTACTCCGGTGTCACTCCACCCGGCATTTGGGGAGGCTGGAATGTCGGAGTTTTCATGTCATATTCACATTCGATAGCAGACCAGCCATAACGGAATTCCTGAGCTTTCTTTCTCCACCAAATCCGGAATCGTCTTGCCTGCATGCGGACGGTCATACCTACAGCTCGATGGATAATGTAGTTCTGCTCATACATGCGCAGTTTCATCCGATGACGCTTATCGTAATTGTTGGTTATGGTCACATTCGTCCCAAAGACACTGGAGACACCTTTAGCCAGCCAACTGCCGTTACCACCGCCTTTTTTATATGTTGCCCTTCTGATTTTGTTGGCTGGGATTTGTACACCCCCGACAAGAAAAATTCTCGTATCCGGACTCTCGTTCAAGCGGTATTCCGAATCGGAGCCACCCGATGACCCACCCGACGAACCTCCCGATGAGCCTCCCGATGAACCGCCCGATGAACCGCCAACCTCTATAAGTTTACCGTCGTCCCGAACAAAATGGAGATTTGTATCATCGATTTTATGACTTGCTATATAGTCGATTTTCACTAATTCTGCGTTCATGTCGGCGCCTTGAAGTTTGGCCGTTTGCCCTTCTTCCATTGCATTTACATCGACCTTCTTTAGCGCAAGGTCTATGTCCTGAACTTTAAATTTTTCTTTATCGGCAACATCGTACATTACCATGCCTTCATCCACGAAACGGCAAATTTTATTACCAACTTGTACTTCACGCTCACCGTTGAGAATGGCTGTCATATAGGGGTCTACGATGAGGCTGTCTTCGGGTTCATATTCAAGGGAGTCGGCAATGATTTCCGCAAGTTCCGCATCGGTAAACTCCCGAAGCCCCTGATCGATCAGATGCTCTCGCAGGGAAACGAAACCGTCTACAGGCCCGGCAACTGCCGCGCGGGTCATGGGATTATGTCGAATGTCAAGATTTTTCGTCTCTTTCATTGCTGATATGGCGAAATTCAGATCTTCTGTCGAGCTGAAACAAAGTACGCCGGGGGGCGTGCCTGCCACCGCCTTTTCAGGTTCGGACACTGCTGTGTCGTTCAGCGTTTCATCCTGAGAACAGGAGTACAGGGCAACCGACAAGACGATTAAAGTGAATACTTTTTTCAAAATGGATGTAATTTATAAGTTGATAAAGAATGATCAAATTACATATTTACCGAAGGTTACAGATCGAATACTCCGGAGTAGATTTCTCCGTGATCTCCTTCAAGTAGTATCTGGTATTCGCCTTCTTCATCCGGCAACATGACCTTACAGTTTCCAGGAGTGGTTGAACACATGTCATAGATGACGGTTCCCGTAGTAGTATTTGCGATGGTAATAGTAACTCCTCCGAGATTTTCAGAAAATACGAAGTTCAGAGATTCCGACTGTGCGTCATAAATGCAGGTAATGGGAGTCGGAACGATCATCCGGGGGCGCGTAGGGCGTGGCCGGCCAGAGGTAATCATAATTTCGAAGGTGTGCTGATGATTTTTGTCTTTTTTCCCGGTCATACAGGAGTATTCCGATTCACATAGAGAACTGGCAAAAGGAATCGCCGGAACCAGCATCAGAACAGCGAGGATTAGAGTAAAGGTTTTCATAATTAAGGGATTTAAATAAGTGAGTTAATTATTAGCAAAATTAGAGATACCTTCCGTTCAAAACGAAAAAATGCCTTGTAAAACCATTACAAGACACAAGTATAACACACTGTATTACAGATTGTTGCGGCCGATATTTGCGGCTAATTATTACGCATTCATAACACACTGATTATTAGGTGGATGCAAAATAAGCATCTACACAAATGCAAATAATGATCTGGTTGTTAGTGATTTACTATATCAAACTGATGAAAAAATCCTTTGACGGAGCGTCGGATTCGGCGATTTTTGTCTTCAGACGGGATTTTTTTACTGCCACATAGTTGATACTGTCTCCGGTGAACACACTGATTACACGCAGCGAAAAACCGGCGTACACATAGCAAAGCAGATCGCGTTCCCAATCTTTCAAAGTCGGTAATTCCTCTCGGACCTTTTGCATCACGTTATCGTAGCAGAGGTTTACGATTCGTTCGATTTCCTGTTTTCCTTTCTCATCAGAGGCATAGGAATCAAGCAAATTCTTTACCTTATTGTAAATGGCTTTTTGCTCGTCCATGCCCTGACGCTCGTAATAAGTAGAGGCGAGTTGGTCGATTACAGAGTACCGATCTTTGATTATACGCCGTAATTCAGTCGTATCCGATTGTTGCTGCGAATCGAGTTTAACCATCAAAATTTTCTTGGCATTATTTATATCTTCGATGGCCGACATATATTTTGCAACGGTTAGCTGCCGTTTGCGAAAGTTCACAAAAGCGATGAATCCTACAAAGAGTATTATAGTGATGAACAGAGCCGATGCAAGCCAGATACGCTGCCGCATGATAAGTAGCATACGATGGGCAACTCGTTGCCGTTTGTCGAGATAATCCCGATGCAAACTTGCATAAGACTCCTGCAGGGCTATTCTGAATAGCGAATCTTGGGCAGAAAGACAATATTGAAATTCAGTTGCGGCTTTCGTCAATTCGCGGGTTCTGATATGAATTCGTGCTGCTGCGCTTTTCAATCGTGCAATAGCAATAGGATCGTCATCATGCCGAATTTCGGCCATGTTCAGGTAATATTGCGCACTGTCCAGTCGATTGGCAATAAGATAAGCATTAGCCATAGAGATATATTCTTGGTCATCCCAATCTTCATGCAGTTGTTGCTTAATCTGCCATAACGCCGCAATCGCATTTTCGGGTTCACGTTGCCCAACGCATGCCATTGCGATATTGCTGAGACAGGAACGCTGCATAACTGAATCCTGTTCTTCAATAGCTATGTAGAGTGATTTTTTATAGTTTTCGAAAGCATTGTCATAGTCTTCCAAGTTGAAGTATGCTTCGCCAATATCGAAAAGTGCATACCCGCAATGATTTTTCAGACCAGCACTGAGATAGCTGTCGTATGCCTGTTGTGCGAATTTCAATTTATTGGGGTAATCATAGCGTGTGGTATATATCTCGCTGATTTGATGATATAACATACCCAGCAAGTAAGGATCGTTCAACTCCTGAGCTTTATCTTCTATTCGCAGGAGAAGTAACAGTGCCCGTGTATAATCTCCGTTATTGCATAAAATTCTGCTATGATAGTAACCTGTAAGAACTTGGGCTCGTATATTGCCTTGTGAACGGTAGTATTTACCGGCGATACGAATGAGTGAATCATTTGTCTGATCGATGTAATTCTTGTCGAGGGCCTGGGAATACAGGAGTGCATAGCGGGCACGGGTACTACGGCGTGAAATATCGTCTGTATCGATATTTTCAATGATTCGAAGGGCACTGTCCGGCAATGATTGCATCACCTGCTCGGCTCGGGACAACTGCGATTCGACGGTTTTATTTCCCGAACATCCAGTACTTATCCCAATGATCAGGATAATGATTGTCAGTATTCTGTTTGTTCCGTTTATCATAGAAGAATGCAAGGTGACGACCAAAGATAATAAAAATGGACCTCAAAGCATAATAAAAGTGCTGGAAAGTATGTGTGCCTTGTAGTATCTTTTAGATTCACACAACATAGGCACGAAATTTTCCGTTATTTTTGCACATAAACTCCGCAGGAGAGTACTACGGAAAGGACGCAACTTCCAATCATGTACATTGTCGGTATACGGCCGGCTTAAATAATTGATGAAATGACAACACAATGCCCGATAGCATTGCGTGCTGCCATTGTATTCCCTGCGCCATAACTGTATCTAATGAATATTCATTTCGATATATACGGACTTGTTACGGTAAAGACCAAATCGCTGCCCTACGTCAGCGAAGGCATTCCGGCAGGATTCCCTTCGCCGGCCACGGACTATATCGGCGACCGCATCGACCTGAACGAAGTCCTAATACTCAATCCGGGTGCGACCTACTATGCCCGCATTCGGGACTACTATATGGTCGAAGAAGAACTCGAACAGGGCGACGGCATCCTCTTCGACACGAGCCTTGCCCCGCATACCGGGGACCTCGCACTCTGCGAGGTATGCGGCGAGCGCGTGCTGAAATACATCCGCAAAAAGGGGCGCGAGCTATGGCTTCTCGGCGGCGGAACGGACGACACGCTTCCTGTCGACGGCGAAACCGAAGCGCGGGTGCTGGGCGTCGTTACGGTCGTCATCAAAGTCCGGAGGTTCAAGCGACGGCGCACACGCCTTATCGACCGCCTGCCGCAGAAGGAACAACCCGCGCTGTTCGAGCGGCGGGCGATCCGAGCTTCGTTTTTTCCGGAGAGCGATGTTTCCGCCGAGGGGCTTATCGACCTGAACGAAGAGCTGATTCCCAACCCGGTCAGCACCTTCTTCGGAAAGGTAAAGGGCCTCTCCCTGATTGACGACGACATCGAGGACAGCGATTCGGTGATTGTAGACCGGATGCTCGAACCCCAGTGGGGAGACCTTGCCGTATGCGTCACTACCGAGGGTTTCACCATGAAATACGTTGAATTGCGCGACAACGGGGAGATCTGGCTGATGCCCGGCAACAAGGATTACGCTCCAATTCAAATTACCGAAGACAATGAACGCCTGCTCTGGGGTATCGTAACCCATTCCATCCGGCAATTAAGGGTAAAGAAGGGAGGTAAGAAATGAGTCAGAAACTATTGCCCCTGAATCCCCGTCAGATGGTCGGCCTTGCCGATGGAAATTCTTTCTACTGCTCCTGCGAGGAATCCGTTCAGCCGTGGCTTTACGGAAAGCCTATCATCGTAGCCTCGAACAATGACGGCTGTGCGATAGCCATGAACCGGCCGGCGAAGCGATACGTCAGGATGGGTGACGCGCTGTTTCAGATAGCAGACACCATCCGGGAACACGGCATCGTCACGTTCTCTTCTAACTACGAGCTTTATGGGGATTTGAGTAACCGTATGCACAGTATATTTTCATCTTACACCCCGAATTATGAGCGGTATAGCATCGACGAAGGGTTCCTCGATTTCACGGGGATGGAAGGATTCGATTTCGAGAAGCTGGGGCGCGACATCATTCGCTCCACCCGGCGCGGAATCGGCATCCCGATCTGTCTGGGTATCGCCCCGACGAAGGTATTGGCCAAAGCCGCAAACAAGCTCGCCAAGACGGACGATGCCCGGCGGGGGCTCTACATTATCGACACGGAAGAAAAGCGCGTGGAAGCGCTGAAAAAGCTGCCCGAGGGCGGGAATATGAACTACTGCTTCGACTACCTCAGCGCCATGCTCGCCCACAACTTCATGAACCCGGATCAGTTTGCAGAGTTCTACTGGCCGTACATGAAGCAGGTTCTGGACGTGCTGTGCGAAAAGAAGATGCACGCGCTGATCTTCAGCGAAGGCACCATTCTGCGCTACAAGGACTGCTTCAAGGACTATCCCAAGGGTTTCCTGACCATTCTGCCGGAGACGGACGATGTGTTCGAGATCCGCAAAGAGCTGCCCAATATCGCCATCATGGGCGGTATGCCCAACAGTCTGCTGGGCCGCGGCACCAAGCAGGCGTGTCTGGATCGGGCAAAGCGGGTCATCGACGAGCTGGGCTGCGACGGCGGCTTTATGTTCTGTCAGGATAAGATGGGTTCCTTCCGCAACGACGCAAATCCGGAAAATCTGAAGGCGGTTTGTGATTTCGTGCGGGAATACGCGTAAAGGAGAAAATATGGACGAAACAGTAGATGTACGCGAATTTGAATCCGGCATCAACGCCTTGGTGGAAAAGCTCCATTTTCCTCTGGGCTTTGACGGGAAGGAAATGACGGATGAGCAGAAACGCGCTGCGCTGATCCAGTTTATCAACTTCGTTATCATGGGCTGACACAGCAGAAGATAAGAGAGGGGGACAGGCAATGAAACCCGCGTCTGAGGGGAAATCCGACTTAAGCCGCAGAACGGTATACGGCTATGGTTTGGGAGAATTCGGCTACAGTTTTTACCTGAATCTGATATCTTCTTATCTGATGTTTTATATGACGGATGTGCTTCTGCTGCCGACAAAACTGACGGGCATCCTCTATTCCGCAGTCCAGTGGGTGGAGGCCGCCACGGCGTTGGCCGCAGGCATCCTCATTGACAATCTGTTCACTTCCAAAGGCAGGTACCGCCCATGGATCTTCCGGGGCAGCGTGATCTGCGCGCTGTCCACGGCGCTTCTGTTCACCCGGCTTCCCTTGGGTGCGGCAGGCACCGCCACGGTTTTCGTAGTGCTGTATACCATTTCCTATGCGGGCTACAATCTGATGTTTGTGGCGTACCGGGCGATCATGGGGGCCATCGGGAAAACGCCTTCGGATACCGTCGCGCTGACGATCAGCGGGA
>ERZ780226.2451-NODE-2451-length-12690-cov-3.852790_pt1 | contig 12690 bp, 10 predicted proteins | sample MGYA00511165_ERZ780226 | MGnify/ENA primary metagenome ERZ780226 (study PRJEB29588, sample SAMEA2152373) | human gut metagenome | biome: human gut; feature: human-associated habitat; material: faeces | place: Denmark | collected 2008/2010 ...
CCAGCCCTCGTCTTGCCACGTGCGGCACAGCAACGTTCGTGGCGAGATGAACCAGATGCCCACGTAGGCAATGAGGAAGCGCAACAGGAAAATCTCCTGCGGCGTAAGTCCGCTTTCTATCAGCACACGGGTCGAAATGAACGTCATACCCCAGATGCCTACCACCACGATGGCCGTCAAGTGCCACCTGAAATCCTTGCCTTCTTTCATCATCCCCTCTCCTACTCCGTTTTCTTATCCAAGTTTTTCGCTTGCTTCTCCGCCTCATAGGCCTCCATTTCGGCACGGCTCTTGCTGGAAGTCACCAGCCATACACCACCGAAAATCATCACGACGGAAAGCATTTTCGTCAAGTTGAAGCTGTCCATACCCCAGCAGATGGCCACAATCGTGGCGACTAGCGGCTGGATGTAGTTGTACATGCCCGCTACCGTCGGCCGCAGGTTCTTCTGCCCTACGATGATCAGGATATAGCTGAGGAACGTGGCTCCCACCACCACGAAGAGGATGGAGGCGATGCGTGCACCGTCGAGCGCCAGCCAGTCGGTTGCAAGCAAACTGCTATACGAGAAAGGCAGCAGGCAGATGAAAGCATAGGTGAACATCCACTTCATCACCGTCACCGCCGAATACTTGGCCACGAAATTCTTGAACAGCACAAAATAGAAGGCATAACTGCACTGCGCCAGGAGTACGAACAGGTCGCCCAGCACAGGATTGTCGCCCTTCGGTGCCGAACCGGCTGCCGCTTTTGAACTTCCCAGGATGAGCAGCAACGCGCCCGATGCGCCCACGGCGATGCCCAATATCTTCCGACCCGTGATGGGTTCCTTCAGGAAGATGGCCGCCAGTATCATGGCGATGAGCGGCATGCTGGTCGTGATGATGGAAGCATCGACGGGCGAAGTCAGCCCCACGCCGAAGATATAGCTTCCCTGATTGAAGACGATAGCCAGAAGCGAAGCCACGAAAAGCTTCATCAGGTCCTTGTGCCCCACGTGTTCGGGCTTTTGGAAAAAGGAAAAGACCCAAAAGAGAACCATCGCGCCGAAGACGCGCAAGTCGGTCATCACCAGCGAACTAACTGCCCCTCCTATCATGACGAACTTGGCCAGCGGAGCCATCAGCCCCCACATACTGTTGGCCGCCAACATCGCGGCATGGCCTTTCAATTTTGCTGTGTCCATAAGTGAATATTTCTGTTTCGGCCGCAAAATTACGAGAAAAGTAGGCAACGTATGCCCGCAACCCAATGTTTTTTATGCACTTGATAGCCAAATCTGAAAATAAACATGTAAATTTGCAACGGTTTATTAACCGCATTATAAACCGAAAAAAGAAGATATAAACACGTTTTCAATAAATTATTAACAGACATCAGTATGGAATACAATTTCAGGGAGATTGAAAAGAAATGGCAGAAACGATGGGTGGAAAACAAAACCTATCAGGTAACGGAAGACGACACAAAACAGAAATTCTATGTACTGAACATGTTTCCCTACCCCTCGGGTGCAGGCTTGCACGTGGGACATCCGCTGGGATACATCGCTTCGGACATCTACGCCCGCTACAAACGACTGCAAGGTTTCAACGTACTGAATCCCATGGGCTACGACGCCTACGGCCTGCCCGCCGAGCAGTATGCCATCCAGACCGGCCAACACCCTGCAATTACTACTTCCGCCAACATCAACCGCTATCGCGAACAGCTCGACAAGATAGGCTTCTCGTTCGACTGGAACCGCGAGATACGCACCTGCGACCCCGAATACTACCACTGGACGCAATGGGCCTTCCAGAAGATGTTCCAGAGCTACTACGACAACAAGTTGCAGAAGGCACAGCCCATCGCCCAACTGGTGAAGGCTTTCGAAGCCAACGGCACCGAAGGACTGGACGTGGCTTGTAGCGAGGAACTGAGCTTCACGGCCGACGAGTGGAAGGCCATGAACGAAAAGCAGCAGCAGGAGACACTGATGAACTACCGCATCGCCTATCTGGGTGAAACGATGGTGAACTGGTGTCCTCAGCTGGGTACCGTATTGGCCAACGACGAAGTGGTGGACGGCGTATCGGAGCGCGGCGGTTATCCCGTTGTACAGAAGAAGATGCGCCAATGGTGTCTGCGCGTGTCGGCCTATGCCCAGCGTCTGCTCGACGGACTGGAGACCATCGACTGGACCGACTCGCTGAAAGAAACACAACGCAACTGGATTGGCCGCTCGGAAGGTACCGAAGTTCAGTTCAAGGTGAAGGACAGTGACCTCGAGTTCACCATCTTTACAACTCGTGCCGATACGATGTTCGGTGTAACGTTCATGGTGCTGGCGCCTGAAAGCGAACTGGTTCCGCAGGTGACAACCGAAGCCCAGAAGGCCGAAGTGGAAGCCTATCTAGACCGTACCAAAAAGCGCACCGAGCGCGAACGCATCAGCGACCGCAGCGTGACGGGTGTCTTCTCGGGCTCGTATGCCATCAATCCTTTCACGGGCGAAGCAGTGCCCATCTGGATCAGCGACTACGTGCTGGCCGGATATGGTACGGGTGCCATCATGGCCGTACCTGCCCACGACTCGCGCGACTACGCCTTTGCCAAGCACTTCGGTCTGGAAATCCGTCCGCTGGTCGAAGGTTGTGACGTTTCCGAAGAAAGCTTCGACGCCAAGGAAGGTATCGTCTGCAATTCGCCAAAGGCCGGCGCCACTCCCTATTGCGACCTTTCACTGAACGGACTCACCATCAAGGAAGCCATCGCCGCCACCAAAAAATACGTCAAGGAACACCACCTGGGCCGCGTCAAGGTGAACTACCGCCTGCGCGATGCCATCTTCAGCCGCCAGCGCTACTGGGGTGAACCGTTCCCTGTTTACTATAAGGACAACATGCCCTACATGATTCCTGAAAGCTGCCTGCCGTTGGAGTTGCCCGAAGTGGCCAAGTTCCTGCCTACCGAAACAGGCGAACCGCCATTGGGACATGCCACGAAGTGGGCTTGGGACACAGTAAACAACTGTGTCGTTGAGAATAGCAAGATAGACAACCAGACCATCTTCCCGCTCGAACTGAACACCATGCCGGGCTTTGCAGGCTCCAGCGCCTACTACCTGCGCTACATGGATCCGCGTAACCACACAGCACTGGTAGCCCCGAACGTAGATGCCTACTGGAAGAACGTGGATCTCTATGTAGGTGGTACAGAACATGCTACCGGCCACTTGATCTACTCCCGCTTCTGGAACAAGTTCCTGCACGACCTGGGTATCTCCGTTGTGGAAGAACCTTTCCAAAAGCTGGTGAACCAGGGTATGATTCAGGGACGAAGCAACTTTGTATATCGCATCAAGGATACCAACACCTTTGTGTCGCTGGGTCTGAAAGACCAATACGACACTACCCCACTCCACGTGGATGTGAACATCGTGTCGAACGACGTGCTCGACGTGGAAGCCTTCAAGAACTGGCGTCCTGAATACAACACCGCCGAGTTTATTCTCGAAGACGGCAAATACATCTGCGGTTGGGCGGTTGAAAAGATGTCGAAATCGATGTTCAACGTCGTAAACCCCGACATGATTGTCGAGAAATACGGTGCCGATACGCTTCGTATGTACGAGATGTTCCTCGGCCCTGTAGAACAATCCAAGCCCTGGGATACGAACGGTATCGACGGTGTACACCGTTTCCTCAAGAAATTCTGGTCGCTCTTCTACGACCGCTCAGGCCAGTATCTCGTGACCGACGAAGCCGCCACAAAGGACGAACTGAAGTCACTCCACAAGCTCATCAAAAAGGTGACAGGCGACATCGAGACCTTCTCATATAACACCAGCATCAGTGCCTTCATGATTTGTGTCAACGAACTGACCGGTCTGAAGTGCTACAAGAAGGAAATCCTGAACCCGCTGGTAGTTGTGCTGGCTCCCTTCGCTCCCCACGTCTGCGAAGAGTTGTGGGAGACGCTGGGCAATGCAGGTTCCGTATGCGATGCCCACTGGCCGGCCTACAACGAGGAATATCTGGTGGAAAACACCGTCAACTACACCATCTCCTTCAACGGCAAGGCCCGCTTCAACAAGGAATTCCCCGTTGACGCCACTTCCGAAACCATCCAGGCAGAAGTGCTGGCCGACGAACGTTCGTCCAAATGGATGGAAGGCAAGTCGGTTGTAAAGGTCATCGTCGTGCCGAAGAAGATTGTGAACGTGGTAGTGAAGTAAATCTAATTGAACTATGCATATCAGTAAACCAAGTAAAACAGCATTGATGAGGGAGCTGAAAGATTACATCGTAATCACCCTCGGACTTATCAGCTATTCGCTGGCATGGGCGGCTTTTCTGATTCCCTACCAGATAACAACAGGAGGAACGACAGGTATCGGTGCCATTATCTATTATGCCACCGGCTTTCCCATCCAATGGTCCTACTTCATCATCAATGCTGTACTGATGACTTTTGCCATCAAGATACTGGGTCCCAAATTCAGCATCAAGACGACCTATGCCATCTTCATGCTGACATTCCTGTTATGGCTGTTCCAAAAGCTGGTGAACGGCCCCGACGGCATCCCACCCCAGATTCTGGGACCCGGACAGGACTTCATGGCCTGCCTCATCGGTGCCTCGATGTGCGGTGTCGGCCTGGGTGTAGTGTTCAACTGCAACGGAAGTACCGGCGGAACGGATATCATCGCCGCCATCATCAACAAGTACCGTGACGTGACGTTGGGACGCATGATTATGGCCTGTGATGTGGTCATCATCAGTTCGTGCTACTTCATCTTCCACGACTGGCGTCGTGTGATATTCGGCTTTGTGACGCTGTTCGTCATCGGTTTTGTACTCGACTACATCGTGAACAGTGCCCGCCAGTCGGTACAGTTCCTCATCTTCTCCAAAGAATACGAGAAGATAGCCGACCGCATTACCAAGGAAACCCACCGCGGCGTAACGGTACTCGACGGTACGGGCTGGTACAGCAAGGGGCACGTCAAGGTGCTGGTGGTCCTGGCCTACAAGCGCCAGTCGGTCGAAATCTTCCGTCTGGTCAAGGATATCGACCCCAATGCCTTCATCTCGCAAAGCTCCGTCATCGGTGTATATGGTGAAGGCTTCGACAAACTGAAAGTAAAATAATTCTATCGCGATATGAAGAAATTTGTCTTTGCAACCAACAATGCCCACAAGCTGGAAGAAGTGAAAGACATCTTAGGTGACAAGATAGAACTTCTCAGCATGAAGGACATCAACTGCCAGGCAGACATTCCCGAAACAGCTGATACCCTGGCAGGAAACGCCTTGATAAAGGCAAGATACATTTATGACAATTACCACCTGAACTGCTTTGCCGACGATACCGGCCTCGAAGTGGAAGCGCTGAACGGGGCGCCGGGCGTCTACTCGGCCCGCTATGCAGGCGACGCCCACAACTCCGAAGCCAACATGAAGAAGTTGCTTCAGGATCTGGAAGGCGTGGAGAACCGCAAGGCTCAGTTCCGCACCGTCTTCGCCTTGATTATCGACGGAAAGGAACATCTGTTCGAAGGCATCGTCAAGGGAGAGATTGTCAAGGCACGGAAAGGAACTTCCGGCTTCGGCTATGACCCCATCTTCGTGCCCGAAGGCTATACCCAGACCTTTGCGGAAATGGGTAATGCCGAAAAGAACAAGATCAGCCACCGGGCCAAAGCTACTCAAAAGCTCTGCAAGTTCCTAAAATCCATCTGAAACAACACAAAATAAAAACCTGTCATTATGTGGATTACCGTAAGCATCCTCGCCCTCTCAGCCATATTTTTTGTAAACGGTAAAATCCGTTCCGACTTAGTAGCCTTATGCTCTCTCGTAGCCTTGCTGATATTTCAGATTTTGACTCCGGAAGAAGCGTTGTCGGGATTTTCAAGCTCGGTGGTCATCATGATGATAGGATTGTTCGTAGTAGGCGGTGCTATTTTTCAGACTGGACTGGCCCGGATGATAAGCTCGCACCTACTCAAATTTGCAGGAAACAGTGAAACCAAACTGTTCCTGCTTGTCATACTAGTCACTTCTGCCATCGGGGCGTTTGTAAGCAATACCGGTACCGTAGCATTGATGCTTCCCATCGTAGTAAGCCTGGCCGTCAGCGCAGAAATATCTTCCAGCCGCCTACTCATGCCGTTAGCCTTTGCCAGTAGCATGGGAGGCATGATGACTCTTATCGGTACGCCACCCAATCTGGTCATACAGGATACATTGGTATCAGCCGGATACGAATCACTTTCCTTCTTTTCTTTCCTGCCTGTCGGCATTGTCTGCGTCATTGTGGGCATCATCGTATTGATGCCGCTCAGTAAAATTTTTCTTTCGAAAAGAAAGAAAGAAGAAAAGAACCAAAGTGGAAAGTCACTACAGGAACTGGTAAACGAATATGGATTATCGACCAATCTCTTCCGCTTGCAGGTGAAAGAAAATTCAAATCTGCTAGGAAAGACCATCATCGAACTGGATATACGCCGAAAATATGAACTGAACATATTGGAAGTGAGACGCAAGGACTTATCAAAACATCGCTTCCTGAAGACTATCACACAAAAACTGGCCGACCCGGATACGAAACTCAACGAAGGAGATATTCTCTACGTGACAGGAGATTTCCACAAAATCAAGCAATTCGCTGAAGAACACCTGTTAAACTTACTAGACGGACACGCTTCGGAAGAGACTAATGGGAACTCACTCGACTTCTATGACATAGGCATCGCGGAAATCGTACTAATGCCTACCTCGAACCTGATAAACCGCACAGTGAAGGAAGCCGGATTCAGAGACAAATTCAACGTCAACGTACTGGGCATCCGACGCAAACGTGAATATCTGTTACAGGACTTGGGAAACAAATCCATACACAGCGGCGACGTACTGCTGGTACAAGGAACATGGGGAAATATCGCCTGTTTGAACAAAGATGAAAACGACTGGGTGGTATTAGGACAACCTCTCGCCGAAGCAGCCAAGGTGACATTGGATTACAAAGCACCGGTAGCCGCCCTCATCATGTTACTAATGATAGCCATGATGGTCTTCGACTTCATACCTGTCGCGCCGGTTACAGCCGTCATGATAGCCGGCATCCTGATGGTACTCACCGGATGTTTCCGCAACGTAGAAGCCGCCTACAAAACCATCAACTGGGAAAGTATCGTGTTAATAGCCGCCATGCTGCCCATGTCGCAAGCGCTGGAAAAGACAGGTGTATCAGATTTCGTATCAGACTCGTTGGTGCAAGGACTGGGCACATACGGACCTTTCGCCTTGATGGCAGGCATCTATTTCACTACCTCGCTACTCACCATGTTTATCAGCAATACGGCAACGGCTGTGCTCCTGGCTCCCATTGCATTACATAGCGCCGTGCAAATAGAAGCCAGTCCTGTGCCTTTCCTTTTCGCCGTAGCCGTAGGCGCCAGCATGTGTTTTGCCTCGCCTTTCTCCACCCCGCCCAACGCACTGGTGATGCCGGCCGGCCAATACACGTTCATGGATTACATCAAAGTAGGCCTGCCGTTACAAATCATCATGGGCATTGTCATGGTGTTTGTACTCCCTCTCCTATTCCCGTTCTGACAGACGGAATTTACAGCCCTAATTGTGCCGATATCTCCAGCATACGTCTAATGGGACGAACCGCCTTCTCGGCAATAGCGAAATCAACGGTAATCTCTGGAGTTTCGTTCTTAAGGCAGTTGTAGAGCTTTTCCATCGTGTTCAGACGCATGAAGTTGCATTCATTGCATCCGCAGGTGCTGTCCACGGGAGGAGCTGGGATGAAGGTGGTCTGCGGACACTTCTTACGCATTTCGTGCAAGATACCCGCTTCGGTAGCCACGATGTATTCTTTCTCCGGATGCGCTACGGCATACTTCAACAAAGCAGCGGTAGAACCTACGACATCGGCCAATTTCAGCACAGCACCCTTGCATTCGGGATGAGCCAAAATGACGGCCCGGGGGTGCTGTTTTTTTATTTCAACCATCTTTTCGACCGAGAACTGCTCGTGCACATGGCAAGCTCCATCCCATATCAGCATATTGCGACCAGTAACAGAGTTGATATAACTGCCCAAATTCCTGTCCGGACCAAAGATTATTTTCTCATCTTTTGGGAAGCTCTCCACGATTTGACGGGCATTGGTGGAAGTAACGACCACGTCAGTCAACGCCTTGACGGCTGCTGTCGTGTTAACGTATGAAATGACGGTATAGCCGGGATGCTCCTTGACAAACTGCTCGAACTTGTCGGCCGGACAGCTGTCGGCCAGCGAACAGCCGGCTGCCATGTCGGGCACCAGCACTTTCTTTTCAGGGCAGAGCACCTTGGCCGTCTCGCCCATGAAGTGAACACCACACATTACAATGATGTCGGCTGGGCGGCCTGCTGGGCCAGAGCCAAACTGTCGCCGATGTAGTCGGCAATATCCTGTATTTCACTGCGCTGGTAGTAGTGGCCCATGATCAGGGCATTCTTCTCTTTCTTGAGCTGCTCGATGGCTTGTATCAGATTTTCCATAATCGTTAGTAATTTGTTCAGATGCAAAGTTAATAACTTTGGCAGACACCTGCTATATGTTTCCGTACAAATTCTATTTGCGTATCGCGCCCGTGCATGAAATCGGCTACGGTAGAAGGTACCACGTAATGGGGAACAATCCCCTCTCCTTCCAGCGGAAAGCCATGATGCGAACGGTCCGGCTCACGGGTGGGAATACGAAGCCAGATGCCGTGTGAGGTACAGAAATTCTTCGGTCCGTTGCCCGTATCTCCAGCGGTAGGTTCACCCACCAGCGTCACGTTACCGCTCTCCTTCATGTCCAAAGTAAAACTCTCGGCAGCCGAAAAAGTATCAGGTCCCGTCAACAGAAATACCTGTCCACGGTAAGCGTCTTGAGCGGGCTCCAACTGACGGGAATCGGAAAGGCAATGAAGCTGCGGACGGTTGATGAAATATTCGCACAGGAGTGCACCGTTGGCGCTGCTTCCGCCTCCGTTGTCGCGAACGTCGACGATGAGATAAGGCAGGTGGTTCACCGTAGGATAACACGTTGCAAACTCTTCCATGACGGGAGGCATCATGGTGTTGATGGCCAGGTAACCGATGCTGTCGTCCAACACTCTGGCCGCAACGGCAGGCTGTTCTTCATAGGAGACACAATCGTTCCGCCGTAACGGCAAGTTCCGTGTCAGCGTGTCGGTACCGCGCTGAACGGTGTAGCTGACCAGTGTATCGACATAACTGCGGAAAATGCTCCGTGCCGAACGGTAATGACGGTCGGAAGCCGTGGAGCCGCAGGCATATTTCTCGTGCTCGGCCACCCATTGTCCGACGGGGATGCCGTTAATGGCCGTAATGCGATCTTTATCACAAAAGCCGGCAGCACGCAGGTACTCGTTGGGCTTGCTTATGAACAACGAATCGTTGATAACCTTGGGTGCAGTAGCAGCCGTATATTTGCTGAAGAAACTGTTAGCGTGTCCTGCCCCCAAAGCAGCTATATATTCCTGTACCAACAGAACATATTCAGCCGGCTGCCTGGCAGCACCAATCCGAGGTGCAAAAACACGGTAAAGCGAATCCATGTCCAATCCCTTCTGACGGTAGAGCGAATAGTTGTCCACCACAATCTGATGGATTTCATCAAAGTCGGCAACATATTGGTCGGGAGTCAACGGGAGTTCGTCCGCATAATACCATACACCGGTACGGGAGTTATCCTTCTTATACGTATAATAGGCATAACCCACCAGTCCGCCAAACGCCAGCAGAAGCACCAGCACAACAATTCCTGCGATTTTCAATACCTTTTTCCAAATAGAACCATTCTTTTCCATCGTTAGTAGTTTTTTATCATTAAAAATTTTATTTCTCTTTTTTCTTTTTAAATCCCCATGGTAGTGATGATAGGCGGTTGATACGGTGGAAAAGAAAATCCGTTTTTTCTTGCAGAAATGGGTTATGAGTCTCCTGCCTCCGGTTATCACCAGCTTATCAACGGGCGAAGACGAGATGAAAGGCTGATAATAAGCCCTCTTCCGTCTGTTATCAACATCCTGTTTATAACGTGCAAAGTTAATAACTTTCGTAAAATAACCTGCGGAAAAGATGCTGAAAAACCGGTTGAAGAATGGAGAGAAAAAAATGGCTATCTTTTTTGCATTATTCATAACCGGCGGCGCATATAGTTTCTTTTGAATCGTGCAAGAAAAAGTTTTCATTTTCTTTTCATCGAGTTTCCACATGTTTTCAACGGTTGTTAACCGCTCTATAAACGGAAAAGGGGCGCTTTGAACAAGACGGGCCGCACTTCGGTAGAATATTCGGGCGAGCTTAATGTTTCTGCCCTCGATTTGTCGTATCTTTGTGCAGCAATTTTAATACATTCAACTTATGGAGCATCGTAAACTGAAGATTACCGAACTGAACCGCATCAGTGCTGAAGAGTTCAAGAAGGCCGACAAACTGCCTCTGGTTGTGATACTTGACAACGTGCGCAGCCTACACAATATCGGTTCGGTTTTCCGTACGTCGGATGCTTTCCGTGTGGAGTGCATCTATCTGTGCGGCATTACGGCCACTCCTCCCCATCCCGAGATGCACAAGACGGCCTTGGGAGCTGAATTCACGGTCGACTGGAAGTATGTTAATAATGCGGTTGAAGCTGTTGATAACTTGCGTCGGGAAGGCTACGTCGTGTTTTCGGTAGAGCAGGCCGAAAACAGCATCATGCTGGAAGACATGCGGTTGGAGCAGGGGAAACGCTATGCCGTGGTGCTGGGCAACGAAGTGAAGGGTGTTCAACAGGAAGTGATCGACCATAGCGACGGTTGCATCGAAATTCCCCAATATGGCACCAAGCACTCGCTGAACGTGTCAGTAACGGCAGGTATCGTTATTTGGGACTTGTTCAAACAACTTAAAACATTGTAATTTTCTGTCTCTTTATAGGAAGATCATCTGAGATATCTTACTAAGTGAAGCTTGTTCCCAATAGAGGAAACAGTTGTTACCTTTATAAGGTAACGGTCGTTTCCTATAATGGTAACGGCTGTTTCCAAATGCTGGAAACGATTGTTTCTATGTATAGGGAACGGAGGAAAGAAGCCGCTTGTAGGGGGCAGCATGGTTCATAAGTTATGAACAGAACTAATCATTTGATTTATAGCGAACTGTTTTCTTCTTATTTGAATAGTTAACCGCTGTTTCAACAAGATATAAACATGAATCAGAGTTGTCCGCTCTCTACCAGCAGAATGACACGTTCGGTCAGAGCATCATCGCCTGTAGCATCGTATTCCTTCTTCAGACTGGCACCGAAGAGGGCGGCAAACGTCTGATAGAAGCCTGCACGAAAAGTACCAAGGAAGGCTTTCACCAGTTCATAACCTGTGGAGTGGGTTTGTCTGTCCACCAGCTTTATCAACAGCTTTCCTTGCGAGAAGGTGAGCTTCTTCATGCGGGGCATGTATTGTTCCTTCAGGCTTTTTTCAACCCGCTTCAGGTGTTTCGATCTTTCTTTGGGAGGAAGTGTCTGCAGGTATTCATAGGTTTCGATGACAATCTTGTTGACTTCTTTGGCAATGGGCAGAACCTTCTTGACATCGCGCACCAGTTTGTAGTATTGCGTGCGTGCTCTTTTATTCTTGAATTTTAAAGGTTTGAATATATAGACGGTTGGCAACTTTATATAAGGGATGGTGTCGCCTTCGTAAACGGTCATGGGGGTGAGATACACCTTGTTGGGTTGTTGGTTCTTCTGTTGGGCATAACTGCTGAAGGTAGCAGTTATCAACAGGATAAGGGTTAATATGAAAAGTTTTCCGTTCACGCTACAAAAGTACACCATTCTTTGAAATCTTTTTTGAATACCTTTCTTTTTCCTTGCATTGTTAACTTATTTAAGGTAACTTCGTTGGCGCATAAACAAAAAAATACATCGGTTCTATGAAAAACATAAAGATAGGGATGTGGTTGCTGATAGGGTTGATTTCTTCTGTCGTGCAGGCTCAGAATACCAATCTGATGCTTTGGGAGGAGGACTTGGAGCAGCTGGCTACCGAAGCTGGAAGTACGGATTGGGAGGACGAACTGGAGGAACTTTCCCATCGGCTGACTCAGAAACTGAACTTAAACACGGCTACACGACAACAACTGGAGATGTTTCCTTTCCTGTCGGACATTCAGGTGGAAAACCTGTTGGCATACGTGTATGTGCATGGTGATATGCAGACGTTGTACGAACTCCAACTGGTGGAGGAGATGGACAAGGCGACTATCGAACGGTTGCTTCCTTTCGTCTGTGTAGCTCCTTCGCGTGAGGAAGAAAAGTTTCCTTCACTGAAACGTATTTTGAAGTATGGAAAGCACGAGGCGATGACTCGTTTCGATGTGCCTTTCTATACGCGCAAAGGATATGAGACAAGCTATCTGGGACCTTCGCTCTACCATTCGTTACGTTACAATTTCCGTTATAGCGACCGTCTGCAAGTGGGCGTGACAGGCGAGAAAGATGCAGGCGAACCTTTTTTTGCCTTGCACGACCGTCAGGGATACGACTATTATTCCTTCTATCTTCTGCTGAAAGGGTGGGGCAGGCTGGAAACGTTGGCTGTGGGCAATTACAGAGTCAGCTTCGGGCAGGGGCTGGTGCTGGGCAAC
>ERZ780226.2458-NODE-2458-length-12659-cov-2.567042_pt1 | contig 12659 bp, 9 predicted proteins | sample MGYA00511165_ERZ780226 | MGnify/ENA primary metagenome ERZ780226 (study PRJEB29588, sample SAMEA2152373) | human gut metagenome | biome: human gut; feature: human-associated habitat; material: faeces | place: Denmark | collected 2008/2010 ...
CCAAAGCAGGACGTAAAATATTAACTGATCACCCCAATTATCAAGGAAGTTTAGGCTCTTTTCTGAACTGTACCGTCCATATAGACGGCCGCCCGGCGGTAACGAGTGCTCTTACCGAGCGCTCCGGGTTGGTAGCTCTCGGACGTAGCGCCGTAGATAATCAGCCAACCGAGCCCCAGATTCGCCTCCTCGGCGTATTCCCACTGGAAGGTGTAGGGTACCGCCGTCGAACCGTACGGCAACAGGTCGTTCCGGATCGGGGCGGGCACGGCTCCGGCCTCGATCGTCTGTTCGCCCCGGATTCTGCCGGGGTTTAGCTCGGCGCCACGGACTACCGAGAGGGAGATCAGCGTCAAGATGAGCAGCAGCAGATGTCTTTTCATCGGGCGGTTGCCGGACGACGGGATGTCCGGTCCGGCCGGCCGGTTCGCGCGCCACGCGCAACGGCGACTATCGGTTCTTATAGCGGTATTCATAGTATTTCAACGTTTTTTTCTGTGTACCTTCGTAGTAGTGAATCGAGCGGAGCCGGCCGAAGGGGTCGTACTCGTAGTATGTGGTGAAGCCTCGGGGATCGGTGGCCGAAAGCATGCCTACGAGCGGACGGTAGGTGTAGGTCGAGATGTGGGCCGAGCTCAGATAAGGGGACTTGCGCAGGGATGCCAGCACGTTCAGGAATCCCGAAGAAAGCGTATCCGATACGGTCATCGTGTGAATCGTAGGCAAGCTGACGACGGATGTCAGTTCGCCATACGAGCAGCCGACGAGTTCGGCCACCGGATGCAAGCCGTTGTATCCCCACAGGTAGCAAACCGATCGGGGAGCCGTGCGGCCGGTGATTTCGATCGGATTGCCGTAGTCGTCGAAGCGTGTCGAGAGAATTTCGGCGTAGCCCGCATCCGGCGAGAATGCGGCGCGGCCCGCTTCGGGAGCGAACGCTCCGGCCGAGGACTTGTTCGACAGGCGGAACAGGCTTTCGGAGAGATCGTCCTTCTCCAGCCGGCTCTGCGAGGTCGGATTGCCGCACTCGTCGTAGCCGAACAGCTCGCCCGAGACGACCAGCCCGTCGCGCCGCCGGATGCGTTCGACGGGGACCGAGACGATGTTCCGCTCGACCAGCTCGGCGAGCGTTCCGCCGCCCGAAAGATCGTAGTCCTCGGGATAGAGCGTCTGCTCGACGAGCGTCGTGCCGTCGCTCATCGTACGCTCGACGCGCCCGACCGCATAGCGGTTCGGACTGTCGTAGCGGTAACAGGTCCGGTCCGTCGACACGCGCCCCTGCGCGTCGCGCGTCTGGACCTCTTTCGTGACGAGTTGCAGACAGCCCGTGTGCAGGCCGGAGTAACGGTACAGCAGGTCACCGGCCGCTTTACGGTATCTCCACAACTCCTCTGCGTCTGAACTCCTTATGACGTTTGTATACAGCCAGACGGGAACCCTTCTGGGGAATAGTCTGCATCGATAGATCAGCGTCGAGTCGAGGTGCTTGTTATAGACGTATTTCTCGCGCTGCACCCACTCGTAGCTTCCGTTCCTGTACTCGTAGCGGATCACCGAGTCGAGCGGAGTCAGGTACCATTGCTCGGGCTCCAGAGGATAAGGTTCATTAGGCGGGGATTTTATCGGGAACACCGTGTTGAACAGGGAGAAGTCGTATTTGTAAATCGTTTTGCCCGATTGGCGACCCGTATCCATCTCGTATTCGGCTACTTCGCTGTAAAGAACCGTGCTGCCGCTCTCGAACGAAAGGCTTTGGTTGCTACCCTTCAGATATGTGCGCTTGCGGAGAGAGAAAGCACAAAATTCGGGATGATTGCACTGATCCAGAATATTCGTGTTCTCATAATAATAATCCTCCCATTGCTCGACTACCCCGGTTCGGTTGAACCCCCCCTCCACATCCTCGTCGAAGTACGGCTCGCTTTTAACGAAACCGCATCCGTCCTCGTCGGGTCCGTAACGATAAATCTTCTCGCGCAAAACTTTCGAATCGGCATCGCGGAACTGTATCTTTTCGACGCGGTATCCTCCGGCGCCTCGGGGTTCCCTTTTTCCGTACCGGCTGCGGAAACGGTGCTGCCCCATTATAAAGGAGACGTACCCTCCCGTCGGGTATCGGATAGTCAGAAAGGTTTTGGGCGTTTGGTCATAGGCGAAGACTTCCGACTGGTCGATGTGCCCGATTGTAAACGATGTATCGCCGGGCAGCGAGGGATCGTTGTCGTTGCTGTGCAAGGAACCTTGTATGACGCTTCCGTTCACGAAGCTGTAAACACCGCCTCCACGCTTGGCCTGGATTTTTTGCCTGACGACACTCGCTTCTCGACCGATGTTTTTATTCAACTGTTTATAACCCCAGTAGTCGGTCGTGTACAGGTCGCCGCCGCCGACAAAATACGGGTAGTCGAAAGAATAAAGCTCGTCTCCCGAGCGTACCGACAGCAATTTGCGCCAGAAATCCTTATCCAGATTCCGGGGATCGGTCTGATTGAACTCGAAAACAATCTTCTTGACCGTGTCGCCGCTGTTGTCGAGAACGGCGATCGATCCCAACATACCGGATTCCGGGTAATCGAAAACCATTCGACCTCCGCGAAAAGTAATCTCTTTCACATGACGGTAAACGAGTTGCGTCGCCGATGATGCCGGAATATCCTCGGACGTATAGAGATCGCGGGCCTTATCGGTCAGATCGGACAGATACGCCATCTGTCCTTTGTGATAAACCAGCCAGCTTCTGTAACCCGGCGTGCACTCTTTCCCTTTGATGCCGGCAACCTCCCAAAAATTACCCGGAAGATTTTCGACTCCGTTCCATACTTTCATTCGGTAACCGTCTCTCGCACAGGGATTGTATTCAAGTTCTGAATAAGGTTCCGGGTGGGTACCCCCCGCGTTATCGTATATTTCGATTCGATCATCGTAGCGATGGGTAGATCTCGTGAGGGGGCCTCCGTAAGTGAAAGACACCTCTTGCTGTTCCTGCGGACTGAATATTCGCTCGCACTTCCATGCCACGATAACCGTTTGGTTCGACGAGCTGCCGACAGGCGTAGTCGTTTCGGTCGCCGTGGACGAAAAGACGTATTTCGTGCCGTCGGTGTCCCAGATCGTGAAGCGCTTGTCGCTGCCGTACTCGATCTTCACGCCGTTGTAAGGTACCGGCACTGCCTCGACGTTTCCGTCCGGCCGATGCCGGAAGTAGAACGCGCCGCTTTTGTCGAGCAGACGATAATAGAAGCGGTCGGGTTCCTCGTCCCGCTTGCCGTGATAGAAGTTGCTCGCCTGCTGTTCGGTTCGGGCCACTGGAACGTCTTTGCAATAATCGCTCGGTATATCCGTATTGAAGTAGTATCCCAATGTATTTTCCATGTGGTTCAGGTCGTCCAGCCCGTTTACCTGCCGGGTGATCTGCAGTTCGGTGCTCAGCGACCATCCTTTGCCTACACTTCCGGCGAGCTGGTTCGGCCGGGAGTAGTTGTCGGTGTGGAATATGAGCGTGAGGGGTAGGGACATCTTTCCGATCTGTACCGTGTGTAGCGGGATTTGGATGTCGGGCACTCCGGTCAGATGGCTTACCGGGTAGTCGACGTAGCGCATTAGCGAGGCGGCTTCCGGCGGCAGGAACTCGATGCGGCCCGTCGGACTCGTCCGGTCGGTCTGGCCCCACAGCGTACAGGGAAGCAGCATACAAAGAAAGGCGATTCGTTTATGGATCATATCGGTAGTAGGTTTAGGATTTCGTTTGTGTTCTTTTCCGTTCATGCCCTTCGAGGCTGATTTTATTTGCGGAGATTCACGTTTTCATAGGCCAAATAGTTTTTCAGGTTCGACATCGGTTATCGGTCGGGTGTCGGGTTCTATCCCATGATACCGCCGAGACGGAACATGGGCAGGTACATGGCGACGAGTATGACGGCCACGAGCAGGCCGACCAGCAGGATCAGCACGGGTTCGAGCAAGTTCCCCAGCGAGCGGAGGCGGTGCTCGAGCTCTCCGGTCAGTACGTCGCCTTCTCGGGCGAGCATTTCGGGCAGCCGGCCGGTCTGCTCGCCAACCCTCAGCAGCGTGACAAGCCGCCGGTCGTAGAGCCCCGCGAAGCGCTCCAGCACCTCCGACAGGCAAGCTCCCCGTTCCAGTTCGCGGGCGATCCGTGCAAAGGAGACGCGGTAAGGATAAAACACGATGATCCCCTCGAGCATCCCGATGCCCTGCAACAGCGGGACTCCGGAGGAGGCGAGCAGGCCGAGCAGGCGGCAGAAACGGGCTTGCACGCTCTTTTTCAACGTGTCGCCCACTATAGGAATCTTCAGCAGCCATCCGCAGGCGAACCGCTGTATGCAAGGGCGGCTGCCATAGGCCTTCCACCACAACAGGCTTCCCGCACCCGCGAGCGCCGCGACGGTCAGATAGGTCGGGAAAGCCCTCGACAGCGAGATGATCCATCGGGTCATCGCCGGCAGCTCGCCTCCCATGCGCGAGTAGACCTGCTCGAACATCGGCACGATCACCAGCACCATGAAAATCACGACGACGATTGCCGTAAAGAGGATAATCAGCGGATAGCTCACCGCACCGCTGATCATACGCCGTTGCGCGATGCGCTTGCGGTAGTAATCGGCCAGAAAAGCCAGCGCCTCGTCGAGCCGGCCGGTCTGCTCGCCGATGCGCAGCACCCCGCAATCGAGCGGAGCGAAGCGTCCGCTCCGCTCGAAGGCGCGGGCCAATGCCTCGCCACGCACGACCGAGCGGTAGAGACTGCTGAGCAGCGCTTTCGTCTGCGCGTCTCGCTCTCCCTCGATCAACAATGAAAACGAGTGGCTAAAATCGAGTCCGGAGCCGAGCAGCGAGTGCAGCTCGGCGAATATGGCCTCCTTGCGGGCGTCTTTGAGCGGATGGCCTCCGTGCTTGGGTAAAGCGAAAGAATCGTTCGGGTTCATGGCAGTTCGATCGTTTGGTTTAGGATATTCTCGTCTTTGTTACAGTACGGGATCCCGTATTCGCTTGCGTTCCGGCGCAGAACCGGGTATCGAAACGTGCACGATGCCGCAGTCGACACGGAACGTTCTCGGCGGCAATCCGGATACCGATAGGCGATTCGGTCGTTTTCCGGCAGGGGCCGATAATGTCTCGTGCAGTGTTGTGGATCGAAGGTCGTTGGCGGCATAAGATTTTCGGATTCTTCATTTTCAGGGACGTGTTCGCTTTATTTCGATTCCTCGTTCGATTCGTTTTCGTTTTCTTCGTACTTGTACCTCGCTTCCTGCTCGCTCAGCTTCTTGAGCAGCGGATCGGGCGGACGGCGGGACACGAATCCGATGCTCAGTACGGAATCCTGTTCGGTCCGCAGCTCGACGATCAACGTATCGATCCGCGCTCCGAGGACGGGTTCGGGAACGGTCCGCAGTCGGACGACATTCCGCAACAGCGTATCGGAGCGTTCGTCTTGCCGGACGATCAGCGCCGAGTCGGCCAGTGAGAGCCGGGCATGGATACCTCCTTTGCGATAGAGCGCCAATGTTCTTTCGCCTTCCGAGATCAGGCTGTCCGAATCTCCCGCCAGATCGACCGTGCGGAAGTAGCCGGCATACTGCTCCGTACGCTCTGCTATCCGTTGCGCAGTGCGATCGAGAAAGCGGCGCAGCAGCCCCAGTCCGTCCATGACCGACAGGAAGACGACTCCGCTGAGGATCATCAGGATCAGTACCTCGACCAGCGTCGAGGCAGGCAGTCCGCTCCCCGCGATCCGAAACCGAGGCCGGTTTCCCGGCCCGGTTCGAGCTGCCCGCTTACGAGCACAGCGAGCGTCCGGCTGCCACCGCCGGTAAACTTCTTTCCTATCCGAAGCAGGACGTTGCTCGCTGTGCCCGGCACATGGCAATCGTCGCCCCGTAATCCGTTCCGGGCGGATAGCACCCTGCGTGGAACGACCGGGACAACGGGTTCGAGCCCGTTCCGCAGAGCGCGCGGCCGGCAACTCGTGCTCCAGATCTCCATCAGGAAAATAGGCATAACGCTCGCTACGGTACTCGATATCGCTGGCGGATTCGCTTGTTTTCAGAATGCCGAGCAGGTGTCCCTGTGTTTGGAAATCCGTCCCAATGACGAACAATCCGGTATGTCCATAAACATCGGAGGACACATCGATCGAGACGGAGACGCATTCTTCCACGCCGCAGTATCGATTACCCGCAGATACAATGCTCGATAAGAGACTTACACGAGGTTCAGGCAAAGCGGGAAACCCGAAAAACTCGCTATGATCGCTGTCGTCGACAAACTCCTCAGGCAGGCTTTCGCAGTCGTAGCCCATGATAAAGAGTATGTCGACAGATTTGTCTCTAATAGGTTTTAACATAAACGATCCTCCTGTATTTTACTCTTTCTCGGCATTTTTTAATATGGTTCGTACCTCGTCGATGATCGTGTTTCGGTCGAAACCGTCCGGATCGACCAGATACCGGTATTCCATTCTTTTGCGTCCGCCCGTGATTTTCACCGTCAGCGTCGCCTGCCATAGGGCTGGACAGGAAGCGTAGGGCTCGATGAGAACCGTCAGCGTTCCCCATCCGTAGGAGCGTTCGGTCTTGCCCTCGGAGAAAGCTCCCCGTCGGATTTCGCTCGCCGTGCAGGCGGCCCGGTAATCGGCTTCGGCGCAGACGATTCCGTCGGAGGGGCCCGCCGTTAGCCGGACGACGGTCTCCAGACTCGCGGCGAAGACGATCAGCAGCACGACCGAGGCGACGACCGCCTCCAGCAGCGAGGCGGCGGGAAGGCGGATCGACTGCCGTTTTGCCGGACTGCCGCATGAGCGGTACGGCGGCTGTCGCCGTCTCTTATCCCGGCTCCGTGCGTAGCAGGAACGCTCGGGGGACAGGAGGCGGCAGGCGCTTCCGCCGTCGGGCAGGCGAGCAATATTCGGCCATGCCCCTGTACACAGACATGGACCGGACGGGCAGACATTCCGTCGCCGAGCTCCGAGGCAGACCGGTCGCCGGTTCCGCACCGTCCTTTCGTTTCTTAGCGCACCCATCCCGCCTCCTTTCTCCGGTAGGCCGCCGCCACCCACAGCGGATAGGCCGCCGCCGGGTTTTCGAGTAGCGTCAGATCGTAAAGCATGTCTTCGTAATACCCTTCGGGAGAGTAGTAGACCAGGCGGTTCGCCGCCATGCAGCCCGATACGATACCTTGCACCTGCGCCGCGCCGTCCGCCCATAGCAGTCCCCGCAGTACGGCCGTGCGGTCCTGCCGGTAGTTCGCGCGTTTTACATCGGGTCGACCTTCCCCGTCGACGATCGCATAGCCCTCGACGCGGCTGTGCGGGCCGATTTCGATGTAACGGTCGGGGTTCTCCCGCGCGACGAACACCCCCGACGGGTAATCGAGCGTCACCCGCCTCCCTATCAGAACGGTGTCCGATGCGAATAGTTGAGCTCTTCCCCGAAATCCGTCTCCCACGCGGATCGTGCGCCCCACGACCAGCACATCGCGCAGACGGCAGGTGCTGTCGATGGACACCTCCTCTCCCAGCAGCACAGCCATGCCTTCGACTCGGGTTCCCGGTCCGAGGCTCCCGGCATCCAGCATCCGGGGCTCCGCCTCGCCGAATCCGACGCTCAGGCTGTCCGGCGTTGGCATCCATGCCCCGGGAGCTTCGAGCAAGCGCAACAAACTGTCGGTCATTCGGCGGGCATCGGTCCGGACCGGCGGAAGCTCCTTGCCGGCGTAGGCGGTACGGGCTCCTTCGATCCGTTCGCCGCAGAAAAAGACCGAACGGATTTGTCCGTACTGCACGCCGTGGCGGGGAAGCCTCAAGCATCCGTGCAGCGAGGTGCGTCCCACAAGCGACAACGAAGCGGCATCGGTCGCATACCAGAGACCGCTTTCTTCGCCCGGCGGACATGCGAAGGGGGCGGCCGACCCGAACAGCCGGGTCGGAGCGATTCGGGAATCGGCCGCCTCGATGCGCACGGCCTCGTACAGTCCCCATGGCCGGACGGCGATCCGCACCCGGCTGTCGGGCAGGCTGTCGGAAAGTCGCAGGCCGCCCTCCTCGTCGAGCCTTCCCGTCAGCGTGCTGTCGGCGGCGTACAGGACGAAGGCCGCCTCGACGTTCGCCCGTTGCCGCGAGAGGTAGCCCGCGCGGGAGAAGAACAGAAAATCGGACTCCCACAACGCAAGTACGCCCAGCACCGAAAGCAGCATCAGTGCCGAGACGACCAGCACCGTAGCCAGTACGCCGGCGGGAAGGCAGGCCGAATGGAAAGCAGACCGTCCGTCCGGTCGACTCGGCCTCGGGACGACCGCCTTGCGACCGTGACCCGGCTCCGGGTTCTCCGCCGGCGGAACAACATGCGGAGACCCTCGGCGCGGCAGTCGGTCGATTCTTGCCGAGTATGGTCCGATTCCTTTCATCGTATTTTTCATCGTACTATTTACCTTAGCAGCTATAAAACAGAACAGTCGAGATATCGGAGTACGGAACAAGTCCGAGTATTCATCGGTCTGCGAGACCGGGAGCCGGATTCCGACTCCATATTCTTTGTATCGGAATCCGGGCAGTTCATAGCTCAGGGAATTTTCAATCCGTATTTCCGACCGTCCGCCGCGAGCCATAGTGAATCGGCTCCGACCGCATGCAGTCTGAAGCCTCCGGCCGACTCGTCCTGCCGCAGCAGATGGACCCGCCCGTCGATCGAGATCAGATAACGGTCGGTGCCCTGTTTGCGGATACGGCCCGTACAGGCGAGCTTGGCGGCAGGACGTTCGTTCTTCGCTTTCGACCGTACGGGCGCTCTTGCCGAAACGGCCCCCGGGACGGAAGGTTTCGTCGCAACCGCACGCAGGAACGGATCGGGATAGTCGAGTCGCAGCGTATCGATGTCCGCACGGGGATTGTTCCGGGCAACGGGCACGGCAGCCGGATCGGAAGCCGCAGGTTTCGGCCCGGAGAAAAAGAGCTTCCACGCCACGACGCCCCAGATACCGAGCGCTACGACGAGCAACAGGTATGTCAGCGGACGGGATTTCATGGCTCGGAAAGAGTTTCGTGACCTGAAAAGCGTTTTTTCGCCGATAGCATATCGGAGCGGAATGTCCATGTCGGATCGGCAGGCCGCAATCCGCCGTCGCTCTCCGTCGGCCACCGTCTTTCGGCCGGCCCGAACGCGATACCTGAAATAGACTGCCGTGGCGCGCGATACGTGATCGAAAGCATCCCATTCCTGCCACGGCAGGACTCGAATCGGTTCTCCGGACCGTTCGGACGCTCAGGCCCGACGCCCCCCGCAGATTCAGTCGAGGGATTCGGCATGGCGAGCCCATCGCTGCCGGAAAGACCTTCCCTGCCCGGGACTGCGAACGCCTCATGCATATCGTCCCCTTCCTCTGCGGGTTCTTGCGGATCGGAAAGCGATTGCGATTCGTCCTCCGCAGCGGGATCGACCCTCAGCGAATAGACGCTCTCCTCGCTCCGGTAAACGCCGTTGAAAGCCTGCAGGCTCCACTGATAGTCCCCTTCGTCGAGCGTCAGCGAGAAGCGGTCGGCCGCATGGAGGGAATCGGCGCGCAATGTCGTGTCGGCCCATACGCGCGAAGCACGGGCGAAGCTCGGCGAGACGACCGTGAGCCGGTAGTTACGGGCTCCCGAGAGGGGCCGCCAGAGAAAAGTCACCTCGCCGGCTTCGATATGCGCGTCGTGCTTCGGTGCGACCACTTCGATCCGGGCCCGGTCGATATCCTGCTCGAAGATGTCGTCGCAGCCCGAAAGCAACGACAGCAGAAACAAAAGCGCGCAGGCCGTCCGGAACAGGTCGGCGGAGCCCGTTCGACGGATCGGGATCGTCCCGGACGTCGGCCGGGATTCGGACTCGCACGCATCGGCCCCGCCTGCCGGAAAGCCTGCGGAGAGCCTTTCTGTCCGGATCGGCGTTTTGCGGTCGGATCGACGGGCGTCGGGCCGAAACGGCCGGAGGGAACGGTTTGTCGGATCGGATTTCATATCACAAGGGTTTACGGTTTATCGGTCAGTTGCTGGACAACGAGGGTCAACAGCAGCGAGGTCTGCCGTCCCCGGCGGATCGTTTTGAACTCCGAAGAAAGCAAACGGCAGCCGGAGAGTTCCCGCTCCGTCGCGTCGAGGGTCCGCAGCAGCGGAACGAAGCCTCCCGAAAGCACGATTTCGGCCGTGCGCAGCGTGAAATCGTCGCCCTCGCGGGTCAGATAAGGCGTGTAGCTGACGATTCGGACAGAGCTATCCGGATCAAGGCGCTCCAGCAGATCGAGCAGACCGCCGCCGGCGATCAGTTCCACCGTATCGAGCATGACGACAGACGCATCCGGTTGTACAGGAGCGGCCTCTGCCTCCGCGAGCGTCCGTTCCGTCCTGCGCACTTCACCCCACAGCGCGACCGTACGCCCCAGCGATAACCGGTACACGGCCGCAGGCAGCACGACCAGCAGCAGGACCAGACGCACGACTCCTTCGTATTTGCCGATCCGGTTCATAAGGCGACGGTAATCTTGAATTCGGTCGCACCGCTTTCGCGGTTTTGCTCCAAGCCTTCGAGCCGAGCTTCGTGCAGCGGCGGTTCGGAGCGTAATCCGGTCATCAGTTCCGATACGGCCGACGCATCGTTCGTTACGCCCCGGATCGAAAGGGTGTTTGAAGCGAATACGGGGTCTTTGCCCTCTTCCAACGTTTTGGAAAGAGGCTGCACGGCCAGCGAGGTCAGCGTAACCGACGAAGGCACATGGGAGGCCGCCCGGTCCAGCAGCAGGCGATGCGAAAACGCCGCTACGGCCGCTCGCCGCTGCTCGGAGCGGGCCTGCGATGTGTCCTGCCTCTTTTCCCGGGCGGAAAGCACGCTCCGCTGCTGTGCGCGACGCTCTTGAAGCGAACCGGAAGCAAACGTATTGACTACGAGCAGAAGCAGCATCAGGCCCAGCACGGGCAGCCGCAGGCGGCGTTCCGCCGCTTTAGCGACCATGCGGCCTTCGGGTGTAGGGCGCAGAAGCGTGCGCCATTTCAACGTATCGCGATAAAAACGTTCCGCTTGCCGCAGGGCCTCTTGCTCGGGATCTGCCGCCACCCGCTCGTAGCGAATATTTATGGAAGGAATGCCGTTCGCCGCGAGCCGTTGCCCGAGCGGTTCGACTTGCTCGCGGCGAACGAAGCTGATACTCCCTGAATCCTCCTTTTCGTCCGAAAAGCTCCATGCGAACGTTTCGGGATCCGAGGTCACCTTTTCGACGATCGCCGTATCTTCGGTCGGCTTCGTGACGATTCCGTACCCGGAGACCGAAATCAGGACGGGACGGCCCGAGCACTCCTTTTTCAGCGCATCGGCGTCGGGATCGGCGCACTCCCGCAGGATTCGGAGACCGCTTCGATCGAGACCGAGTACGAACAGGCGCATCGCGTAGCGGTCCGCCTCCCCGAAGCGGATGCAGAGCACGGTCGAAGGACCGACGAGTCGTTGCAAAAGTTTTCTTTTCATGATTCAGTATGCTTTCCCAAGGCGTTCGTTCCGGTCGGGGTTTCCGGGACAGAGACCTGCGGTCGGGCGATTTGACGAGGGGTTGTTTTTCATTTCTATTCGACCACGGTCGGTTTGATGAATACGTTCAGCCGGCGTTCCTGTTTGTTGTTCTTGTGCGTGCCGAAGATCCATTTGAGCACCGGCACGCGGGCGATGAAAGGCAGTCCCTGCGAGCTTTTCTCGCGCGACTGCCGGTCGATGCCGCCCAGCAGCACCGTCTCCTCGTTTTTCACGCGCACCATCGAACGGAAACTGCGCGTGGTAGTCCCCGGCGGAGCCTCCTTTTCGGTACGGTCGGTGAACTCGCTTTGCGACAGGTCGATCGTCATCGTGATATGGCCGTCCTCGCTCACATAGGGCGTGATCGAAAGGGTCATGTTCGCCTCGACGCTTTTCCAGACGTAAGAGGTCGACTGCACGGGGTTCTGCGTACCCATGTAAGTATTGTTCGTCTCCTTGTAATACTGCATCTCCCCGCTGGTGAGCACCGCCTCGCGGCCGTTGAGCGTCGAGAGCCGGGGCGTCGAGCGCAGCTCGATCGTGCCGTCCTGCTCCATCGCCTTCAGGCTGGCATAAAAGTTCGGCGTCACCTTTCCGAGCTTTACAAGACCTATCTTATTTGCCAGACTGTTGACGGCTCCCGCCCCGAGCGTCATGTCGAGACCCGGGGAGAGCGTACCGCTCGTCTGCGTCGGCTCCGTACCCAATCCGAGGCCGAGACCCGCTTCCAGCAGCACGTCCTTCGAGGCGTCGACGATCATCACCTCGATCGTGATGAGCGGCACGGTGCGGTCGATCGAGCGCAGGAACTGCTCGATGCGGGCTACCTGTCGCTGATCGCCGCTCAGGATCATGCTGTTCAGATCGCCGAAAGCGGCCGTTTGCACCCCCTTTTTCAGGTTGTCGGGGATCGCTTCCGCGAGCTTGTCCACCGTGCGGTAATGCATCGGGACGATGCGCGTCGAGAACAGGCCCTCGCGTTTCGCCTCGCCGAACATATAGACGCCTCCCTCCTCGTAGTAGGTGTAGGCCGTGCCCGTGAGCAGCAGGTCGAACAGCGTTTTCGCGTCGGTGTTTTTCAGGTAGATGCTCGTCTGCGCATTGACGGGCGTGATAAAG
>ERZ780226.2460-NODE-2460-length-12654-cov-8.338281_pt1 | contig 12654 bp, 10 predicted proteins | sample MGYA00511165_ERZ780226 | MGnify/ENA primary metagenome ERZ780226 (study PRJEB29588, sample SAMEA2152373) | human gut metagenome | biome: human gut; feature: human-associated habitat; material: faeces | place: Denmark | collected 2008/2010 ...
GCTTGGCCATCTTTTCGACGGTCTCCATGGGGAAGCGCTCTTCCTCATCGAGTTCTTCGGCTAAAGGCTTGACTTCGGTTTCTGCAAATTCGCGATACATTTTGCGAACCAGCAGATGCTCTTTGGACAGATGGAAATCCATAGTCTTTTTGCTCCTTCACTATAAATTATTTGGATTGTCTAATTTTTCACAAATCAGTCCCGTTCTTCTGTATTATAAGCTCTCGGCGCTCAATACGCAAGAAAAAGTCTCAAATCATTTCTCGATTTGAGACTTTCACCAAATATGCGGAAAAATTTTTGTCTCTTCTGCCCTTTTTATGAAGGAATCCTTTCATAATCGGAATTCTCTGCATTTTTCATTTTCATAGCAGACGAAAAAAGCACCGCCGAAGCGGCGCTTCGGCGGTGCTTTTTTCTCATTTGGCGTATTCGATGACCTTCGTCTCACGCAGCACATGGACCTTGATCTGACCGGGATACTCAAGCTCGCTCTCGATGCGCTTGGCCAGCTCGCGGGCGAGGATGACCATATCGTCCTCGCTCACCTGCTCGGGCTTGACCATCACGCGGACCTCGCGGCCCGCCTGAATGGCGTAGGAGGTCTCGACGCCGGGGTAGGAGCTGGTGATCTCCTCGAGCTTTTCGAGGCGCTTGATGTAGTTCTCGATGTTCTCGCGGCGGGCGCCGGGACGCGCGGCGGAGATGGCGTCGGCGGCCTGCACGAGGCAGGCGACGACGGTCTGCGGCTCGACGTCGTTGTGGTGCGCCTGCACCGCGTGGATGACGTCCTCGCGCTCATGGTACTTGCGCAGGAACTCCACGCCGAGCGCGACGTGGGTGCCTTCGAGCTCGTGGTCGACGGCTTTGCCGATATCGTGCAGCAGGCCGGCGCGCTTCGCCGTGGCGACGTCCGCGCCGAGCTCGGCTGCCATCATGCCGGCAAGATGCGCGACCTCGATGGAGTGCTGGAGCACGTTCTGACCGTAGCTCGTACGGTAATGCAGGCGGCCGAGGAGCTTCACCAGCTCGGGGTGCAGGCCGCGCACGCCGGTCTCGAGCACCGCGCGCTCACCCTCGGACTTGATGACGGCGTCCACCTCGCGGCGGGCCTTGGCGACCATCTCCTCGATGTGGGTGGGATGGATGCGGCCGTCGGCGATCAGCTTTTCGAGCGCCAGACGCGCGACCTCGCGGCGCACCGGCTCGAAGCAGGAGACGGTGATGGCCTCGGGCGTATCGTCAATGATGAGATCGACGCCCGTGAGCGTTTCAATGGTGCGGATGTTGCGGCCCTCGCGGCCGATGATGCGTCCCTTCATCTCGTCATTGGGCAGGGGAACCACACTGACGGTGATCTCGGCGACGTGATCGGCGGCGCAGCGCTGGATGGCGGACGCTACGATCTCGCGGGCATACTGGTCCGCTTCGTCCTTGGCGCGGGCCTCGATCTCCTTGATCTTGAGGGCGGTCTCGTGGGTGACCTCGGACTCGACCTGCTCGATCAGGTACTTCTTGGCCTCGTCAGCCGTAAAGCCGGAGATGCGCTCGAGCATCTCGGTCTGGCTGCGCTTGATGATCTTGATCTCTTCGTTCTCCTTGTCCAGAGCGGCGTGCTTCTGGGCAAGGGCCTCTTCCTTCTTCTCGATCGCGTCGGTCTTGCGGTCGATGTTTTCTTCCTTTTGCTGTAAGCGGCGTTCCTGCTTCTGCAGGTCGGCACGACGTTCCTTTTCTTCCTTCTCGTATTCCTTGCGGGAGCGGAGGATCTCCTCCTTCGCCTCCAGCGTGGCCTCGCGTTTTTTGCTCTCGGCGCTCTTGATGGCATCGTTGATGATGCGCAGCGCCTCCTCTTCGGCGTTGGCGATCTTTTCCTTATCGGCCTTCGCCTTCTTGTTGCGGTACAGAATACAAGCAAGAATACCAATGAAAAGTCCCGTCGCCAAGCCGATGACAAGGCTGGGTATATTCATTTGATTCCTCCTGTGTCCACTTTTGCTTCCATCGGAGCGGCCGGTCCGACCGTGTCCCGATGGTATATCAAAACGGGTTTTTGAATCAACAAACGGGAGAGCCCCTTCTCTCCCCTCCATAAATCCACCGAATATTGTAACCTTTTTGTAAACAAGTGTCAAGCAAAAACTATTTGTCGAAAAAGCGCGTGGGGTCAGCCGCGCGACGCACGGCTTTTGTCAAAGGGGTGATTCTCTTCCGAAGAGAACCACCCCTTTGGAACCCCAAGAGAACGCAAGGGGCAAGCCCCTTGACCCCCGGACCTCAAATCTCGACCGGATCTTCGGGAGCAGTGTGCTTGTTTTTCCGAAAACGATCCGGTCTGCTTCTATTTCCGCTCGGCCGCTCCTGCGGCGCGTTTCCGCACCGCCCCGTTAAAAAGCGGCATTCCCGGCTGCCCGTCAGCTCTCGATATACGCCTCGGCGGCATAGCCGAGGTTCCCATTGTACTCTACCGTGTTCCAGCCCTGCCAGGTGCCGTAGACCGTGACCGACGCGCCGTTCGGCATGAGCGCGATGGTCTGCCCCGCGGCGCTCGGGTAGGCGCGCAGGCGCAGCGGCGAGCCGCTCGTGGAGACAGTCCCCTGCACGACCGGCTGCGGCTCGATAAACGGCAGGCCGAAATACTCCGTCAGCGAGCGCGCCAGCTCGCGCGCGATGGCGTCCATATTGTTCTCGACCCACGCGGCGTCGGCATAGTTGTCGTGGTAGCCCAGCTCGAGCAGGTTGGCCGGATACTTCGGCTGACGCACCTCGCCGAGCGCGGTGGTGGGCACGGTGCGCACGAGGTCGGGCAGCGGATAAACGCGCTTGAGGTTCGCGGCGAACAGCTCCGCCGCGCGCTTGCCCTCCGCGCTCGTCGGATAGTAAAACACCAGCACGCCGCGCACGCTGCCGGAGTTTTCCGGCGCGGCGGCGTTGGAGTGGAGCGCGAGATAGAAGTCAAAGCCGCCGAGGCGGTTCGCCTGCGCGATGGAGGACGCGGCGGTCATGTCGGGCGTGTTGCGCACAAAGCGGATGCCGTTGGCATAAAGATACGGCTCCAGCGCGTCGGCGAGCCGGTTCATATTGTACTCCTCGCTGCCGCTTCCGGTGATGTAGGGATTGGACTCCTGCGTGGATGGGCTGAGATAGATCTTCGGCATAACGACGCCTCCCTTTCCCTGCATTTTATGCGCCGCCGCGCCGTTTCATGTGCCGACTTCCTGACCTTGAGGGGCGATCGGGCAAAAATAAAGAGACGCCGAAGCGTCTCTTTATTTTCTCGTGTTTTCGGGAGATCAGACCGCAGCCTTCTTCTCCTTCTTGTTCTCAGCCCTCTGGATGAGCAGGATAACGATCAGAATGGCGAGGCCGGCAAGGTCGGTGACCGTACCGGGGATGACCATCAGCAGACCGCCGGCGATTAGCGCGATACGGGAGTACCACTTCAGGTCGTGGATCAGATAACCCATGAAGCCGGAGGCGATGGACGCCATACCGAGCGTCGCGGAGATAACGATGGAGGCAACGCCGAAGAAGGTGACATCGCCGACGAAGATCATCGCATTGTTATAAGCGAAGATGTAGGGGATGATGAATGCCGCGATCGCCAGACGGGTGGCGTTGAGCGCGGTCTTCATCGGGGGCGCCTTGGCGATGGCAGCACCGGCATAAGCCGCGAGCGCAACGGGAGGCGTGATGTCGGCGACGATGCCGAAGTAGAACACGAACATATTGGCAGCCAGGATGTGCATACCCATACCGTTGATAAGGATAGGCGCGCAGGTGGAGGCCATGATGATGTAGTTCGCGGTGGTGGGCACGCCCATGCCGAGGATGATGCAGCAGATCATCGTGAGGAACAGGGCGATGAACAGGTTGCCGCCGGAGAGCTTGACCACATAGGTGATCAGCTTGCCGCCGAGACCGGTCATCGTGATGCACACGGAGATGATGCCGGCGATACCGCAGGCGATGCCGATAGACAGGCAGTTCTTGCCGCCGTTTTCAAGGCCGTTAACGAACTTGCTCGGGGTCATGCGGTCGTCCTTGTTGATGATACCGACCACGATGGCAACGATGGTGCCGTAGATGGCGCTCTTGGCCATGGTCTGACCGGCAATGACCATCCAGGTCAGGATGATCAGGGGCAGGAGCAGATAGATTTTCGGCAGCAGGAGCTTCCACTTGGGCAGTTCCTCACGCTTGAGGCCGACGAGACCGAGCTTCTTGGCCTTGAAGTGGACGCCCAGGAAGATGCCGAGGAAGTACAGGAACGCGGGCAGGATCGCACGGACGATGATGTCGGAATACTCATAGCCGGTCATTTCCGCCATGATGAACGCCGCAGCGCCCATGATGGGGGGCATGATCTGGCCGCCGGTGGAGGACGCAGCCTCGACCGCGCCGGCAAACTCGGGGGGATAGCCGGTCTTCTTCATCATCGGGATGGTCACGGAACCGGTGGTAACGGTGTTGCCGACGGAGGAACCGGAGACCATGCCGCACAGGGCGGAGGAGACGACCGCGACCTTCGCGGGACCGCCGGACGCCCAGCCGACCAGCGCGTTCGCGCAGTCGATGAAGAAGTTGGCGACACCGGTCGCCTCAAGGAACGCGCCGAACAGCAGGAACAGCGCAATGTAGGTCGAGCAGACGGAGATCGGCGTACCGATGATGCCGTTGGTGGTATAGAAGATGTTGTAGACCACCAGGTCCAGGCTCATGCCGCGGCCGATGAAGGCGTAGAGCACAAAGCAGCCCGCCACGACCAGAATGGGAAGGCCCACCGCGCGGCGGCAGCACTCCGCGAGCACCAACGTGCCGATGATGCCAAGGATGACCTCGGTCTGGCCGATGGCGATGCCCATCGCCACAATCCTCTTGAAGTTGGCAACATAGTAGAAATAGGGAATACAGCCCGCGACAGCGAGCAGGATATCATACCACGGCATGGAGTTGGGCTTTACATTGCCCTTCTTCACGGGGTAGATAAAGAATGTGAACAGGATCACAAAGCCGACGAACAGGCAGCGGCGGATCTGGCCGCTCCAGGTGGCCCACAGGTTCATGTAGACCATAAAGAGCATAAAGGCGGCCAGCACATAGCGCAGGATCAGCTTGGGCGTGCCCTCCCAGACACGGGTGTTGGACTCGCGGTCATACTTTTTCATGATCGCGTCAACGTCTTCCATCGTACCGACTTCAACGTCTACGCTTTCAACGACGACCTCTTCGTCCAAGACTTTCTTTTCAGCGTCAGTCATTGGTGTTTTTCTCCTCCTTTTTATTGGTGAACACTGCGACGTCAATAGAGGAAGAACTCATAATTGAGCGTCACCAGCGAATTTCTTCCACACAAATCACGCAGACTGATATCCGGACCGTCCTTTACCTTCAAAAAGAAGTCGTAAACGGTGGCCACGGCATAACAGACTCCGGTTCTATCCTGATGTATGCCGGTGATGAGCATGGCTCCGTCGTCGGTATAGCTGAGCTCTTCTCCGGGATTCAGCTCCACCTGCACGCCGGCGCCGTAAGCATAGTACTTACACTCCTCGGCATAGATCTTTCCTTCACTGATCTCAAAGGTGTCCGTCAGCGGATATTGGTTGACGGAATGCTTAAAGGTAATGGAAAAGCGATCCCCCTCGTCCATGCGGTAGCGCGCATAGAGCTCGCCGCTGTCCTTATTGCGGAGCGTCAGGTAATAGCCGGCGCGGGGAATCAAGAGGGAGGCCGCTGCAATAATCAAGACTATTGCAGCGGCCATGCTTATGCGTTGTCGCAGTTGCACTTTCGCACTCTTTCAGGATTGGGTGTTCTTACAGAACGCCGATCTCCTTGTAGTACTTCTCGGCGCCGGGATGCAGGTCAAAGGAGCCGGCAACAGCACCCTCGGGGCTCAGGAAGCCGAACTTGGCCTGAGCTTTGGCCAGGTCAGCCTGATTGTCGAACATGGCCTTGGTGATCTCATAGACGACATCCTCGCTGAGGTCCTTGGAGGCGGTGAAGACGGCCTTGACGGCGACGCAGACGGTCTCGTCCGCAACGCAGGTGTAGGTGTTGGCGGGCAGGTTATCCTGGACCAGGAACGGATAGTTTGTGGTCAGATAGGAAACAGCCTCCTCGCTGAGGGAGGGCATATTGAAGTTGTAGGCGGTGGCGAGGTCGGTCAGAGCGGGGGTGGGGGCGCCGGAAACGGTGAAGGCCGCATCGCACTGGCCGTTCTTGAGGGCCTCAGCGCCGCCGGAGAAGGAGTCGTACATGACTTTGATGTCGTCGAAGGTCATGCCGTAGGCCTCGAGGACCTGAGCGGCGTTCAGAGCGGTACCGGAGCCGACGTCGCCGACGCAGACGGTCTTGCCCTTGAGGTCTTCAATGCTGGTGATGGAGGGAGCGGTGACGAGCTGGACGGTCTCGTTGTAAACGCCCGCGACCCACAGGGAGTTCTTGTCGGCAGCGCCGTCGAACATGGTCTCACCGCCGGAGCCGTTGTGAGCATAGTTCAGAACGTCGGACTGCAGGATGGACATCTGGGCCTGGTTGGCGGTGACAAGCTGGACGTTCGCCTTGGAGGCGCCGGAGTCGACAGCGGTGAGCTTGGACAGGCTCAGCTTGTCGCCGATGGTGGTGACGAGCGCGTTACCAACGGCATAGTAAGTACCGGTGGTGCCGCCGGTGGCGATGACGATGTCAACGGGAGCGGCGGGGGTATCAGTCTGCTGGGTGTCGCCGTCGGTGTTGGGGGTATCACCTTCCTTGCTGCCGCAGGCAACAAGAGCGAAGATCATAGCGACGGACAGGATGAGGGCTAAGAACTTTTTCATACGCAATCTCCTTTTTGTTTTACCGTTTCGGCAACGTTACCGCCGGTCGGGGACATTCTGCACAACGTTGTCCAATGTTGTGCATGAGCGTCGGCCGGCGCTTCTTCGTTTTGCAAAACGGCCAAATGTACCTCTTTGAGGCATAGCCATTATAACTTATTGCAAGTTTTATTGCAAGATACTTTTGCACTTTTGGCTATTCGCACAAAATTAAGGCGGAATCCATTTTTCTTAGCCCTTTCTTTTTCCGCTCGTTCCGTTATTTCACACAAATTTTTTGGTGACGACAAATTTTTACTTTTTCTTCATATATAAATTTTTCATGCACCTTATTCGAATTTATGCAAGTTTTCCTTCACCGTCTGTCATTTTGGCTAAATCCAAGGCAAAAAACAGTCACTCTGACGAGTGACTGTTTTTCCAAAAAGATCGGTTTACTTCTGCTCCTTGTTGTCCACAACGCGCTTGAGCAGGGCGGAGAACTCGTCCACGCTCATCGCGCCGAGATCGCCGTCCGCGCGGTGGCGCGGGGAGACGGTACCGTTCTCCATGTCGCGGTCGCCGACGATGACCATGTAGGGCACCTTCTCGGTCTGCGCGTCGCGGATCTTGCGGCCGATCTTCTCGTTGCGGTAATCGACCTCGGTGCGGAAGCCCTGCTCCTCGAGCTGCGCGGCGACCTTCTCGCAGTATTCGTTCGCGCGGTCGGTGACGGGCAGGAACTTCGCCTGCACGGGAGCGAGCCAGGTCGGGAACGCGCCCATTGTCTCCTCAATGAGATAGGCCATGAAGCGGTCGAGCGAGCCGAGGATCGCGCGGTGGAGCACCACGGGCGTCTTTTCCTCGCCGTTGGAGTCGATATAGGTCAGGTGGAACTTGGCGGGCAGGCAGAAGTCGAGCTGGCAGGTGGAGAGTGTGTACTCCGCGCCGACGGCGGGACGCACGTTCACGTCCAGCTTGGGTCCGTAGAAGGCCGCCTCGCCGATCTCCTCGGTGTAGTGGATGCCCAGCTCGTTGAGCACCTCGCGCAGGGCGTTCTCGGCGGTGTTCCACATTTCATCGTCGTCGTGGTACTTCTCCTTGTCCGCCGGGTCGCGCAGCGACAGCACGCAGCGGTAATCCGTGATGCCGAAGTCCTTGTAGGTCTCGAAGATCAGGTCGCAGACCTTGGAGAACTCGTCCTTGATCTGCTCGGGCGTGACGAACAGATGCGCGTCGTTCTGGCAGAAGTGGCGGCCGCGCTCGATGCCCTTGAGCGTGCCGGACGCCTCATAGCGGAAGTCGTGGGCAATCTCGCCGATGCGCACGGGGAGATTGCGGTAGGAGTGGGGCTGATTGGCGTAGATGCGCATATGGTGCGGGCAGTTCATCGGGCGCAGGACGTAGACCTCATCGTCCACCTCCATCGCGGGGAACATATTCTGCTTGTAGTGATCCCAGTGGCCGGAGGTCTTGTAAAGCTCGACCGTTCCGACGCAGGGCGTGAGCACGTGCTGATAGCCCAGCTTGAGCTCCTTGTCGCGGATATAGTTTTCCAGAATGCGCCAGACCGTGTAGCCCTTGGGCAGGAACATCGGAAGGCCCCGGCCGACCAGCTCGTCGGTCATGAACAGGCCCAGCTCGCGGCCGAGCTTGCGGTGGTCGCGCAGCTTGGCCTCCTCGAGCTTGGCAAGGTACTCGTCCAGCTCGTCCTTTTTCGGGAAAGCGACGCCGTAGATGCGCTGGAGCGTTTCACGCTTGCTGTCACCGCGCCAGTAGGCGGCGTTGCAGGCGGTCAGCTTGATGGCGTTGCCCTTGATGCGGCCGGTGGAATCGAGATGCGGGCCGGCGCAGAGGTCGGTGAACTCGCCCTGCTTATAGAAGCTGATGTGCGCGTCGGCGGGCAGATCGTTGATGAGCTCGACCTTGAACGGCTCGTCCTTCTCCTCCATGAACTTGATGGCTTCCTCGCGCGGCAGCTCAAAGCGCTCGAGCTTGAGCTTTTCCTTGCAGATCTTGCGCATCTCCGCCTCGATCTGCTCCAGATGCTCCGGCGTAAAGGCGAAGGGAGCGAGCAGATCGTAGTAGAAGCCGGTCTCGATGCTCGGGCCGATGGCGAGCTTCACCTCGGGCCACAGGCGCTTGACTGCCTGCGCCAGCACATGGGAGCAGGTGTGCCAATAGGTCTTGCGGTACTCGGGATTTTCAAAGCTGTACTGGTTTTCTTCGTTGATCTTGACTTCTTCGGACATTTCAGTTACCTCCATTTGACTCTGAGGGTGCAAAAATGCTTCACCCCCGACGGTATCAGGGGTGAAGCATTGCTATACTCCACGGTTCCACCCTGCTTGCGCGTTTGCGCCGCTTGTGTCCGCTGTAACGGGCGAACCCGTCCCGCTCGTCGCGGGCTGCTCGGGAGTGGTACGGCCGCCGCTCACGCAGGACGCTTGCACCGAAATGCGTCCCTCTCTGTGCGGTGCTCTGCGGTTTCTTCTCCGTCGATGCCAGTTTGATGGATAGCAGTATACGCCGTCGCCGCGGATTTGTCAAGGGGCAGGCTCAGAACTCGGGCGGCTGATTTTTGCGCGGCTTGTCGTCGTCCCTGCCGCCGAAAAGGCCTGAGAAAAATCCGCCGCGCGGCGTACTCTCCTGCTCACGCTCCGTCTCCTTCGCGCGGCGGCGCTGCTCCGCCGCCTTCCATTCGGCGCGGGAGTCCAGCACCTCGCGCGCCGCGTCCCGCAGCAGCGCGGGCGCATCCGGCGATTCCAGCAGCGCGCTGAGCTCCTCGTCGGTCCTGCCGCCGCACTCGGCGCGGTAGCGGTCCTTCCGGTCCTTCTCCCGCATAAAGAACGCGATCCGACTGCACCACGGGCAGACCCACAGCTCCACGTCCATATAATCCTTCAGGAGACTTTCGCCGTGCAGCTCCAGCACCTGGTAACCTCGGCTTTCCAGCTCGTGTCCGCAAACGCACCTCTTTTCGCTCATGGTGTTCCTCCCCTTTCCGGTGTTGAGAAAAAGAGCCGGTCGAAACCGGCTCTTTTTCTGTTATATTTTGTCGAAAAATTACTTGCTGTAATCATAGAAGCCCTTGCCGGACTTCTTGCCGAGCTGGCCGCCGCGGACCATCTTCTTGAGCAGCAGAGCGGGACGATACTTCGGATCGCCGGTCTCGCTGTAGAGGACGTTCATGATGGCGAGGCACACGTCAAGGCCGATGAAGTCGCCCAGGGCGAGGGGGCCCATGGGGTGGTTCGCGCCGAGCATCATGGCCTTGTCGATGTCCTCGACGGAGGCGACGCCGGTCTCAACGAGGCCGATGGCTTCGTTGATCATGGGGATGAGGATCTTGTTGACGACGAAGCCGGGGGCCTCGGCGACCTCGACCGGCTGCTTGCCGATCTCCTCGGAGAGCTTGTAGATGAAATCGAAGGTCTCCTGCGTGGTGTTCGCGCCGCGGATGACCTCGACGAGCTTCATGCTGGGAACGGGATTGAAGAAGTGCATACCGATGACGGGGTGCTTGAGGCCCAGGCCCATCTCGGTGACGGACAGAGAGGAGGTGTTGGTGGCAAAGATGGCGGATTCCTTGCACAGCCCATCCAGCTCGCTGAGCATGGCGCGCTTGTACGCCATCTCTTCCTTGGCGCACTCAATGACGAGGTCGGCATCGGCGGCGGCGGACTTCTCCTCCACGAAGATATTCGCCATCAGGGCATCTTTGGCCTCCTGCGTCATCTTGCCCTTCTCGACGCGCTTCTGCAGGGAAGCGTCGAGCTTGTCCTTGTGGCGCTGCGCGGAAGCGACGCTGGACGCGTACATCAGAGTGGTGTGGCCGTGCGCCGCGAAGACCTGCGCGATGCCGCTGCCCATGGTGCCGGCGCCGAAAACTGCAACTTTCATTTTTGTGTTCCTCCTATGAATTGAAATTTATGAATTGTCAAGTAACGCTTACTTGTTGGTGAACGGTTCGTGCTTGCGCTTTTCGAGGAAGGCGCCCATGCCCTCCTGCTGGTCGGCGGTCTCGAAGCAGGAGCCGAAGGCCTTCTCCTCGACCACCACGGCCTCGTCCATCGGGAGATCAAGCCCCTCGTTGATGGCCTTCTTCGCCGCGCGCACCGCGATGGGCGCGTTCGCCGCGATCTGAGAGGCGAGCTTCTCCGCCGCAGTGTAAAGCTCCGCGAGCGGATAGACGGCGTTGACCAGACCGATGCGCAGGGCCTCGTCCGCCTTGATGTTGCGGGCAGTGTAGACCATCTGCTTCGCCATGCCGGGGCCGACCAGACGCGCGAGGCGCTGGGTGCCGCCGAAGCCGGGGGTGATGCCGAGACCCGTCTCGGGCTGACCGAACACAGCGGTATCGGAGCAGATGCGGAAATCACAGCTCATGGCGAGCTCACAGCCGCCGCCGAGCGCGTAGCCGCCGACCGCCGCGATGGTGGGAATGGGCAGGGTCTCGAGCTTGCGCATCACGTCGTTGCCCTGCTTGCCGAAGCTCTCGCCCTCGGCCTTGGTGAGGCCCTTCATCTGCGCAATGTCCGCACCGGCGACAAAGGACTTCTCCCCCGCGCCGCGCACGATCAGGCAGCGGACGGCGTCGAGGTCAATGGCGTCGAGCGCCGCGTCAAGATCAGCGAGCACCTGCGAGTTGAGCGCGTTGAGCGCCTCGGGACGGTTGATGATGAGATACGCGACCGCGCCCTGCGGTTCATAGGTCACGAAAGACATGGTATGCCCTCCTTGTTTTCTCTTAATGGGGCTATTATATGCAATTCCCCCGCGTTTTGCAAGAGGAATATCATTTCATTTGAAATTATTTCCAGTTTGGTCACATTTTTTGCAAGAATTGATTCATTTCCGACGATGTAACGCAGTTCCTGCGGCAAATTTCTCTTTGCTGACGGAAAGACTTCATTTTTCTCTTGTGTTATCGCCGTGTTTCCGCTATGATAGGCAGGAAATGAACGCAAAAAGCGAGGTATTTCCCCATGCGAATGAGAAAGAAAAAGAATCTGCTGCCGCGCATGGAGCGCTGTGCGGCGCTGCAGATCAAGGACCCCATCGCGCACCGCGGCCATTGGCGCGAGCTGATGCCGGAGGCCCGCGAGCTGCGTGTGGAGCTGGGCTGCGGCAAGGGACGCTTCACCGCGGGCACCGCCGCTGCGGAGCCCGACGTGCTGTTCGTGGCGGTGGAGATGGTGCCCGACGCGATGGTGGTCGCCATGGAGCGCTGCGCCGCCGAGGGGCTTCGGAACGTCCGCTTCATCGACGCGAACGCGAACATCCTGCCCGAGTTTTTCGCCCCGGGCGAGGTCGACCGCATCTACATCAACTTCTGCGACCCGTGGCCGACGAAGCGCCACGCCAAGCGCCGCCTGACGCACGGCAATTTCCTCAAGCTCTACCGCAAGGTGCTCAAGGACAGCGGGCAGATCCATTTCAAGACGGACAACGCCCCGCTTTTCGCCTGGTCGGTGGAGGAGATCCCGCAGTTTGGCTTTACGCTCTCCGAGGTCACGGACGATCTGCACGCGAACGGCGCCGTCGGCGTGATGACCGACTACGAGGCGAAGTTCCATGAGCTGGGCACGCCCATCCACCGTCTGGTCGCCACGATGACGCCGTGGGAGGAGCCGGAGGAAGAATAACGGCCGCGCAACGCGCGGCGTCTATCAAAGGGGGAGGTCTCTTAGTTGAAGAGACCTCCCCCTTTGGAACCCCCAGAGACAACGAGGGGCTACCACCCCTCGACCCCCGAACCGCCCATATTAAATCAGCTTTCAGCAACCGTATGAGAGTGCATCGGCGCGGCGCAGCCGCGCTTGTTGCGGCTTTCGATTTGGGCTGCTCCTTG
>ERZ780226.2463-NODE-2463-length-12640-cov-4.065952_pt1 | contig 12640 bp, 9 predicted proteins | sample MGYA00511165_ERZ780226 | MGnify/ENA primary metagenome ERZ780226 (study PRJEB29588, sample SAMEA2152373) | human gut metagenome | biome: human gut; feature: human-associated habitat; material: faeces | place: Denmark | collected 2008/2010 ...
CGGGTGCTGTTTCTGCCATGTTGTGTGCATCCTGCATACCGGCGCTTGCTTATGAAATTCCGCACGCGTACTGGAGTCTGAACGACAGTTATTCGGCCGCGCTTGACGCGAAAAATTACGGGGATATTGCGAGTTACGGAAGTCAGGTTATAGACCTGATTTCCGGTGAACCGAGCAATGACACAACCGACAATATAATAGGTTCAAGGGCATACGAGGTTGCTTTTGCCTATTACTTCACAGGTGACTATGATAATGCGGCGAGATACTTTAATCTATATATTCCGTATGGCGAAAAGCTCGGTTGGAACGATGGAGTGAGGATTGCTGAGGAATTTGTAAAGCAGCTTCCGTCATCACTTTCGGTTTATAAGCATACAAGCCAAAATCAGAAATATTACGGTGCAAGGAACGAGCCAAATGGTGTCTTAAGCGGACAGGTGAGTGAAAAGACCGAGGACGGCGACTCAATGGTGCTGTTATATCTTGAATACGGATATTCCGATGAATTAAATTGGGCAAATGTCGTTTTTAACAATGCGGAAAAGTCCGGAAAGGCTATCGAGCTTGCCGTTAACTTCCCCGACCAGGGGGATACCGCCCGTGCCGTTTCGGCGGAGGACGGCTATCTTCAACAGCTTTATGATTTGGTGTCGGGGTATCCTAATGTTCCCGTATTTTGCAGAATCGGTGCAGAGGTGAATATCTGGGGCAATCAATGTACGCCCGAGGAATTCAAATCGGCTTATTGCAAAATTTCGGATAAGATGAGGGAACTTTCAAACGTTGCGGTTGTATGGAGTGTGGCACATACCGACCCATGGAAGAGTGATTCAAGACCGTATACGACAGATGATTATTATCCCGGTGACGAAAATGTCGATTATGTCGGAATAACAATTTATTGTAATAAATATTTTGACGGACGGGAGTGGAACGGACAAGAGAAGTTTAACGAGGTCTGCTTTAAAACCGGCTATAATTCGGATCCGGTTCTTATGATTAAGGATTTTGTTGAAAAGTATGGCTCACGCAGGCCGGTGATGATTTCAGAGTGCGGTGCGTCATATTTCACCGGCGGTGAAATCAATCAGAACCACATCGATTGGGGTGCTGAACATATAAAAGAGATATATTCATATGTTCCGATGGTATATCCTCAGGTTAAGCTTATGGCGTATTTTAATAAAAAGATTGATGCCGAGGTGAACTGGTACGACTTAGACAGCTCTTCACAGATGAACGATGTGTATACAGAGATGAATAACTGCCCGTGGTTTATAAAAGGAAGGAACACAAATTCGGCACAGACCTTTTTTGAACCTCTCGGCGATTCGATAAACGGTGAGGGGACGGTTACGGTGAGTGCCTATCCTCACGTATATGGAGCGGACACAACAAAAGTTTCTTATTATGTGGATGATAAGTTTATAACATCGGCGGATTCGGCGCCTTACACGGCGAATATCCCGATAAGCGGCGGAAGCACCTTAAAGGTTGAAGCTGAGGGCAGTAACGGACATACCGTGACAAGGCTTTACGGAATAAACGGCGGAAAAGCCGGGGGGTTCGGGTTTAACGATACAGACGGACTTTCAGAGACCTCGCTTGCTGAACTTAAAAAGGTGTTTGATAAGGGTATAATCACAGGATATGAGGACGGAAGCTTTAAGCCGGATAACACAATCACACGTGCTGAATTTGCGGCTATGGTGTGCAGAATGATGGGGTATTCTTCGGATGAAGCTTGTGTGTTTAATGATGCAAAGAATCATTGGGCGGCAAAGTATATCAAGGCATGTGTTGACGCAGGGGCAATAAACGGCGTTGGCGGAAACAGCTTTGCCCCCGATGATAATGTCACGGTTGAACAGGCGCTTAAGATTGTCACAATAGTAAGGAATATGGCCGAACCGACGGCGGTATATCCCGATGGATTTATACAGGCGGCAAGAAAAAACGCCCTGATTAATAATATCACAACAGATGATATGTCATCTGATTTAAAGAGAATCGATGCCGCGTCAATTATGGCACAGGCATTATAAAAAATCGGGATTGGTGTTAGTCACCCATCCCGATTTTTTTTATTTTCTGTAATTAATAAGTCTTATTATAACAGGACTTAAAATTATATTTATCAAAAGCTCGAATATAAAGTTTCCGCCGACCAGGCCATAGATTATATATTGCCCTGCCGAGGCAAAGCCCGCAGCCTGTCCCCAGCCGATAATTGCATCCATAAAGAAGAGCCTGCAGCCGATTAAAAATATCCCCGTATTCACAATGGGGCATATGGCCGCGGCAATTATAACGGCGAGAGTTCGGTTCTTCTTTTCAAAAATGTTATAAACAATTCCGGCACAGAGCCCCGCGAGTGTTCCTTTTATAATAACGGTTGCAACCGTTCCCAAAGGATTTATCGCTAAAAATGCCGCACTGTCGAAAAAAAGAACGATTAAACTGAAAACAAATCCGAGTAAGGCGCCCGCCCACTTTCCGCATACAGCGGCACCTATTACGATAGGAACCAGAACCAGCGACACGCTGAACGGACCTAATCGGATAAACGAACCCATGGATTGAAGTACAACTACCAGTGCTATGAGTATGGCACACATAACCATATTCGCGGTTTTTGTCTTGCTTTTTACTTGATTGTTTGACATAATTACCTCCTGACTGTCACTCATTTTAAAATGATGCAACGTCTGATTTATATTATTTAATTTTTTTCATAATTTATTAAGACTGACGGTGAGAAGCCGTACCGCGCTGTTTATTTTTGTTGTAGATTATATTAAGTCCCTTTAAAAGAAGGTCGTCATCTATTGTGATGTTATGCTTACAGTACGGAATTATCGCATTTGACAGGCCGCCTGTTGCAACAAGCGTGGGTATAGACCCGACCTCATCCTGAATTCTGTCAATCATTCCGTCAATCATAGACGCGTTTCCGTAAATTATTCCCGAGCGCATACAGTCGATGGTGTTTCGGCCGAGAACCCGTTCGGGCGGGTCGAGACTGATCTGAGGAAGCTGTGCCGTACCTCCGGCAAGGGCCTTGAGCGAGATTTCGACACCGGGAATAATCGATACACCCGAGAAACAGGCGTTTTCATCAACTATGAGAAGCTTTGTCGCCGTTCCCATATCTATCACCACAACCGGCGGTGTATAGAGATTGTATGCCGCAACACAAGCGCAAATCAAGTCAGCACCAACCTGTGACGGATTATCGGCAAGAAGGTTAATACCCGTCTTGATTCCGGGACCGACCACGACCGGTGTGACGGAATAAGCCATTTTTATTGCACTTATGACAGCGTGAGTGATCGGCGGAACGACCGAAGAAATGACTGCGCCCGAAATACGGCTTTCGTCCACCGAGTATAGACCGAGAATAGTTTTGAGCATTGCCGCATATTCACAGTCGGTTTTGTGTGAATCGGTGGAAATTCTTGAAATAAATTCAAGCTTTTCGCCTTCAAAACCGCCGAGGACAATGTTAGTGTTTCCTATATCAATAGTAAGTATCATAATATATGCTCCTTAAAGCGTGATGCTGTTTGCTTATGCAATACAACTCAGTTTATGATTTTATCACACAGATTTGTTTTTGTCAACCTCAGCGGTTTAAATTATTTAATTTGAGCCTGAATTTTAGCTGCCGCCGCTCTGTATTCCTCTGCGCCAAAGACCTTGTTTATCATATCCAAAAGTGCGTTGGCTGAAATCCCCGGCGGAAGTGAAAATTCGCGGCACAGAAGCCGCCGAAGTTCGGCGCTGTTTTCTCTTCCGGTGAATCCGTCGGCATAAAATTCCGCTTTGGTTACGGGTGAAAGCAACGGAATCTCGGTTGCCGCGGCGGATTTTTTTAATATTTCTTCAAGTGTTTTTTCATCGATTCCCTCGACGCCCAAAAGTCCGTCTGCACCTGCTCTTTCCTTGCGCTTTTCCTTTCCCTTGACAGCGGGGATATACGCCTGTTTAATGTTTGCCGATTCGCCTAAGCACTGCTTTATATAATTCCGAATTCTGAATCCCGCGCGGTCTGAATCGGTCAGAACAATGATTCCGCGCTTTTTTGACAGCGTGCGCAGGCTGTTTATAATCTTTGGCGAACGATACAGCTGAAACCCGTATGTGCAGATTATAGGCGCATCGGTAATTTTTTTAAGCTGTTCCTTGTCATACTTGCCTTCAACGACAATTACTTCATTTATATGTATCATATCCGAAACCTCATATCAGTATAAGTTATAGCTTACATTATTTTACCACAAACCGCATAAAATTAAAATACCTGAATTAAAATTTTTGCGAAAAAGGTGAATCGGATAATGGCGAAGAAAACAGTTGCGGCTAATATGTTTATTTTGGGTCTGTCGGGTATAATAGCAAAGACCTTTGACTTCAGCTTTCGCGCATATTATTCAAGGATGCTTGGCTCTGAGGGAATGGGACTTTTGTCGCTCGGCTTCTCGCTTCACGGGGTTATGCTGACTTTCGCAACAGCCGGTCTCGGTGTGGCAGTGTCAAAAACAACGTCAGAGTATATGGAAAAAAAAAATCCGGCGGCTGTCCGCGGGTGTATGCACCTTGCCGTTTTCGGGGTGGTTCTGTTGAGCCTTGCGGTAATTTCGCTTACACTTGTTTGCTCAAACTATTTGGCAGACACGGTTCTGGGTGACGGAAGGGTGTCGGTAAGCCTTTGTACTCTTGCACCGAGCGTATTGTTTATGGGAATATCTTATTGTATAAAAGGCTGTTTCTATGCCGAAAGAAGGGTGATTCCGCCGGCATCATCGGAGATTTTGGAACAGCTGGTGAAATTCGTTTCCATCAGAACTCTACTTAAAATATTCCTTCCCTATGGAATAGAGTATGGCTGTGCGGCGGTGTTTGCCGGTATAACAATAGGAGAATTCTCATCTTGTGCATACCTGATATTTTTTTATCTGCGTGAGGAAAGAAGGTGCTTTAGACTGTCACGCGTTTTCCCGGAGGTGTCAGTCAGCAGGCGCGAGCTTGTATGTCGGCTTCTCGGAGTGTCGATTCCGTCAATGATAACCTCGCTCTGTTGCAGTGCGCTGAGGACAAAGGAGGAGGTCCTTATTGTATCAGCGCTGAAGCGCGGCGGAATGGAACACTCTGACGCGGTGAGGTCGCTCGGAATATTATACGGAATGGCAATGCCGCTTCTTGTCCTTCCGCTTAACCTTATGGGCTCGGTTATGTCGCTTCTTGTACCCGAAATCTCAAGGGCGTGGGTGAGCGGAAGACAGCGGCTAAGGCGCGTTACGCTTAAAATTTACCGATTTGGTATTGCGTCGGGTTGTATTGTTGCACTTGTATTTATTCTGTTCGGTGACACCCTCAGTACAATTTTTTATAATACCGATGAAGGCGCGGCTCTGGTAGTGCGCCTTGCACCGCTGTGTCCGATAATGTTTATTGACTCGCTCTCCTGTTCGGCACTGAACGGAATGGGTAAACAACTCAGGCTTTTGGTATTTTCGATTGCTGATTTTATGCTGAGATTTGCTGTAATATATTTTGCGATTCCGGGCGGAGGGATTTCCGCATTCTCAATAATGATTGCGCTGAGTAATATTTTTACCTGCTTATTAAGTTTCGGAAGTGTGGCGGGCATTGTGTTTGGCAAGCTGAATCTTTCAAAAAGAAAATTGACAAAATCAAAGAAGTATGGTATCTTAAAGAATAGTATATGAGTTTTGTCGAATGGGGGGTGACCGCAGTGGACGAGAATAAGCTTGTTAATAAAGCCGTAAAAGGCGATAATTCGGCTTTTGAGGCACTTATGGAAAAACATATGGGGATAATCTATAACATAGCTCTTCGGATGACCGCAAATCAGGATGACGCCGAGGATATGACACAGGAAATTATGATTAAAATTTTCCGCAGTCTCGGCTCATTTAAAGGGAACTCAAAGTTTTCGACATGGATTTATCGCGTTGCGGTCAACACTTGCCTTGATGAACTGAAAAAGAAGAAAAATAAGAAACATTTGTCGCTTGATGCTGAAATTTCGGGTGATGACGGCGAAAATCAGATTGAGATAAAAGACGATTCGCCGTCACCTGAGAAGCTTGCTGAACAGAATGAGCTTCGGGATATGGTTGCGGCAGCAGTGAAGCTTTTGTCGGACGAGCATAGGGCGGTTATCGTACTGAGGGATATCAGGGGAATGAGCTATAGCGAGATTGCCGGAATTTTGGGCTGCAGCGACGGTACTGTTAAGTCGCGGATAAGCCGGGCTCGGGCACAGCTTAAAATGATTCTTGAAAAAGAATATAATTTTAACGGAACATATTTTGAGAAATAACTGTCAAATAAAGTGTAGGTAATTAATATCGGAAAGAGGTGATTTATATGCAGAACAATGACTGTGAAAAATTTAAAGCAAGGCTCTTTGACTATGCCTCGGATATGCTGAGCGAGACAGAGAGCAGGGAACTGATTGAGCATATAAATTCCTGCCCTGAATGCAGAGCAGAGCTGGCCGGAATTAAAGCTATTCTCTCTGCGGCGGCCGAGATAGAGAATGTCAAGCCGAGCGATGAACTGAAAAAACGGATTTCATTAGGTCTTGCTGAAGAAGCACAGAAGATTAGACGAAGCCGCAGGGTCAGAATCGGAAGAACCGCGGCGGCGGCCGTGTCTCTTGCCGCTTGCGCAGCGTTGGCAGTCGGCATATATTCGGGTGGAATATATGATAAATTTATGAAGGCGGACGATACGGTTGTGTCGGACGCAGCTGATAATTCTCTTGATAAGGAAAAAGAAACCGTAAGCACCCCTCAGCAGAATGAAAATTCCGCGGAGGTAAATTCCTCAGCCGAAGAAAATAAAGAAAATACGGAACAAGGTCAAACTATTCCGCAGGCGGACGGAAAAAAGACGAATAATACGCCGCAGGCGGGGAAAACTAAAACATCGGATAAATCCTCATCAGGCGTTAATTCCGAAAAAAAGACGAAGCCGGAGGACACAGCTTCAGAAAAGAAGGAAAGCAACAGCGGCAGAACAGGCGGAGGTAAACAAGCGGAAACCGAGGAGTTATCAGGCTCGGCCAATGCCAAAAAGGCCGAAAGTGATACCGAAAATAAAGCCGAGGCAAGAAATTTTGCGGCGGTGTCCGAACCGGCGGAAAACAAGACCGGTGACATCGGGGCATCGGGCGGCGGTTCGTCCGCAAGAATGAAGAATGAAAGCGATACAGACGGCGGAGATGAGGCGGTTATGTACAGTGTGTCGAGCGCCGTAGACAGCGCTGAAAAGGTTTCGGCTGAGACGCTTCCCGTTTCCTGTACGGTTGTATGTGAAAATCCTCAGAGCTTTGCCGGGCATTTCGGCGCGGACGGAAGCGGAAACACGGTTAAATTCAGTTTAAGCACGGATATGTGGCAGGCCCTTAAAAGCTATGCCGAGGAGTGCGGTGCACAGCTTGATGCTGAGTTCGGAGAGAATTCAAGAGGAACAATATCTGTTACGGTGACCAAAAAATAACAGAAATCCTATAGAACGGAGCATAAAACATAAGATGAAAAAACTTCTGATAATTGACGGAAACAGTATATTAAACAGGGCGTATTACGGAATACGCCCTCTTTCTGCGCCTGACGGAACACCGACAAACGCGGTTTACGGCTTTTTAAACATAATGTTTAAGTATTTGGATGAAGAAAATCCCGACTATCTTTGCGTTGCCTTTGATGTGAAGGAAAAGACATTCAGACACAAGAGGTACGAGTTGTATAAGGCACAGCGTAAGCCTGCGCCGGAGGACTTTTTGGTTCAGCTTCCTTTAATGAAGGAAGTTCTTCAAAAGATGAATTGTCTTTGCCTTGAAAAACCGGGGTATGAGGCGGATGACATAATAGGAACAGTCTCGGCTATGTGTGAGCGCGGCGGAATAGACTGTAGGATTCTGACGGGGGATAAGGATGACCTTCAGCTTTGCTCCGACAGGACGGTTGTTAAGCTTGTTATTACCCGAATGGGAAAGACAGACACCACCGATTACGGCGAGGCGGAGTTTAAAGAAAAGTATGGAATAGAGCCGAACGCATTTATCGATGTTAAGGCGCTTATGGGCGATGCGTCGGATAATATTCCGGGTGTAAAGGGAATAGGCGAGAAAACGGCGATGTCGCTTATTCAAAATTACGGCAGTATAGAGAAAATTTATGAGAATACCGATGCGCTTGAGGTTACTCAAAGCGTGAGGAATAAGCTGAGCGACGGAAGAGATAATGCGTTTTTGAGTTATGAACTGGCAACGATAGACAGAAGTGTTCCGATTGAATTTGAATTTGACGATGCAAAAAGACAGCCGTATAACGAGATGGAGCTTGCGAAAATTTTCACGCGGCTGAACTTCAGTTCATTTATACGAAAGCTCGGTCTCGAAGGCAAGGCGGCCGGGGGTGATTCGAACAGTGAAGTTACCGAAATCAGCGGTGAAGGCGAGAAAACGGAATTTGACAGCCTTCTTGCCGCCGCCCATAAGGCAGGGAGAGTATCATATTTAAGAGATGACCAAAGGTTGTTTATAAAACCTATGAATTCGGATAAGGCAATGTATTCTGACGCAGGTTTGGATGAACAAAAATTGTTTTTTGCCGATTCCGAAATCGAAAAGGTCGGATTTAACATAAAAGAGGATATGGTTGCGCTATCCGACTTCGGACTTGATGCAAAAGAGAATAATTATGAAAAAATGGCATTTGATGTGATGCTTGCCGCCTATATTTTAGACCCTAATCAGTCGGATTACCGCATAGACGAGCTTTGCGTAAAGTATCTCGGGGCGGTTCTTAAAAAGAGCGGCGGCGGTGACCAGATTTCGATGGCGGAAGTGGTCGGCGGAGACGATATAAAAGAGAAGATATGCGAGGTTCTTGCAATCGAACGCCTTGCTGAAAAAATGGCTGAGAAGCTTAAAGAAAACGGACAGGAGAAGCTGTATTATGACACAGAACTTCCGCTGACCGAGGTTTTGGCTCAGCTTCAGACAAGGGGAATGTATATAGACAGAGCGGCGCTTTCCGACTTCGGAAAAATGCTTGAGAGCCGTATTGAAAAGCTCTGTTGTGAGATTTATGATATGGCGGGCGAAAAATTCAATATCAATTCACCAAAACAGCTGGGTGTGATTTTGTTTGAAAAGCTTGAACTTCCGTACGGGAAGAAGAACAAAAGCGGAGGTTATTCAACAAATGTGGATATACTTGAAAAGCTCAGAAATAAGCATCCGATTGCGGAAGCGGTGCTTGACTATAGACAGCTTGCAAAGCTTCAGGCAACGTATGTGACCGGGCTTGACAATGTGGTGAACCCAAAGACGGGAAGAATTCATTCACACTTTAATCAAACGGTTACCAATACCGGAAGGCTCAGCAGTACAGAGCCTAATCTTCAGAATATTCCTGTCAGAACCGAGCTTGGAAGAGAAATAAGACGGATGTTTGCGGCGGAATATGACGGCTGGTGCCTGATTGACGCTGACTATTCTCAGATTGAACTTCGGGTTCTCGCACATATCGCGGATGATGAGGCGATGAAGCAGGCATTTAAAAGCGGAGAGGATATTCATGCTCAGACAGCGGCAACGGTGTTTGGGGTAGAGCCCGACAAGGTTACGCCGCAGATGCGTTCGCGCGCAAAGGCGGTAAACTTCGGAATAGTTTATGGAATCGGCGCTTTCTCGCTTGCACAGGATATAGGAACAACCCGAAAAGAGGCACAGGAGTATATTGACGGTTATCTGGCACATTATCATAAGGTTTCGGAATATATGTCAAGAACTGTGGAGGATGCAAAAAAGAACGGATATATAACAACCATTTTAGGCAGGCGGAGATATATTCCCGAACTTGGTTCAAGCTCGCATAATGTACGTGCCTTCGGTGAGAGGGTCGCCATGAATGCGCCGATTCAGGGGAGTGCGGCCGATATTATAAAGATAGCAATGGTGAATGTGTATAAGAGACTTAAAGATGAGAAGCTTAAAGCAAGGCTTGTTCTTCAGGTACACGACGAATTGATAGTCGAATCGCCCGAAAGCGAGGCGGAAGCGGCGGCTCAAATATTAAAAGAAGAAATGGAAAACGCATATGCCCTGTCGGTTCCGCTTAAAGTGGATATGAATAAGGGAAAGACATGGTACGATACCAAATAATAAAAATCAGGGTTCGCTTCCAAGCTGAAGCGAACCCTGATTTTGCGTCAAAGGGCAGTGTTATTATGAGCGAGCCTCTTTTATCTTTGCGATAAACTTCTTTGCGGTCTCGGTAATAGCGCCAAAGTCACCCGTTTTAGCGCCCTTTGTGAGTGAAGAACCGGCACCGACCGCCACTGCGCCGGCCTTAATCCACTGATCAACATTATCGACATCAACGCCGCCGGTAGGCATCATCTTTGCCTGCGGAAGCGGGCCTTTAATGTCCTTTATAATCTTAGGGCCGAAAAGGTCAGCGGGGAATATTTTGATTATATCGGCACCTGCCTCCATAGCGGTGATAGCCTCGGTAATCGTCATACAACCGGGAATATAGGGCACGCGATAGCGGTTACAGAGCTTTGCGGTATCAAGATTGAAGGCGGGACTGACTATGTAATTCGCGCCGGAGAGGATAGCCATACGAGCTGTTTCGCTATCGAGAACGGTTCCTGCGCCGAGAAGCATTTCGCCGTTTGAATATTTAACGGCAAGCGCTTCGATTACCTTAAGTGCACCCGGGACGGTGAATGTAAGCTCAATGGAAGGACAGCCCCCCTCTAAGCAGGCATCACTTATTCTGATTGCATCTTCGGCGTTTTCGGCTCTTACAACAGCAACAAGACCGGCATCGGTCATTTTTGATATAACCATCTCTTTTTCCATAATAAATTTAACTTCCTTTCGTGTGAGTCTATATTGTGTTTAAATAAAAAACTAAAATATTTCCATATAAATTATACCTTAATTATTGGCATAAATCAAGTAATTTGGAGAAAAAGGGGCAATAATATTAATAATTGACAGCTTAATGATAAGAAATGGCATCTTTTTCAGATTTCTAATCAGCAAACGCCTTAGCCTGTAGATGTAAATATAATTGTATAATTTCAAAATAATGTATAAAAATTAATATTGCTGTGGCATAATTTAATCTGATTTTTTGCCTGTCTTTTTATGCAGAATAGCTGAAAATGATAAAATCGACACAAAATAAGTTTTTTTTGAAAAAAAATCTTGCAAAATTTATCTCAATGTGATAAAATTAATGAGTTAGGTTAGGTGATTTTGAGTCGGTTTGATCAAAAAGACTTGCCCCTGATTTAATTATTAAATAAAGGTAATTCTTAAAACGGTCTTCATTTATTAAGAGGGCTGTATACTATAGGAGGTTTAATATAATGAGTGAAATTAAGAGAATTGGTGTAATGACCGGCGGCGGCGATTGCCCCGGATTGAACGCAGTAATCCGTGCGGTTACAAAGACCGCTATTATGAAGTACGGTCTTGAGGTTGTTGGTATTAAGCATGGCTATCGCGGTCTGTATCTCGGCGGTGACGAGTTTGTTAAGCTTACCCTTAACGATGTTTCGGGCGTAATCACAAAGGGCGGTACAATGCTCTACAGTTCAAACAAGGATAACCTGTTTGATTACACCTATACGGACGAAAACGGTAACGAACAGCACGGTGATGTTTCTGACGTCGGCGTTAAGAACCTTAAAGACGCAGGCATCGATGCTCTTATAGTTATAGGCGGCGACGGTACTTTGACCAGCGGAAGAGATTTTTCAAGAAAGGGCGTTAAGGTTATCGGTGTTCCTAAGACTATCGATAACGATTTGGCCGCTACCGATACCACTTTCGGTTTTGACACCGCTGTTGCGGTTGCTACCGAGTCTATTGACAGACTCAGAACCACAGCTGAATCTCACAGCAGAATTATGGTTGTTGAGGCAATGGGCCGTTATGCGGGATTCATAGGAATCGCCTCTGCTATTGCGGGTGGATGTGACGCGGCTCTTATCCCTGAAATTCCTTATGACATCAATAAGGTTGCAGACGCAATCAAAGCAAATATGAAGAGAGGCAAGAACTTTGCGCTCGTTGTTGTATCTGAGGGTGCTAAACCCCTCGGCGGTGACGTTGTTGTATCAAAGGTTGTTGAGAACAGCCCCGACCCGATTCGTCTCGGCGGTATAGGTAACGTTGTTGCGGGTCAGCTTGAAGAACTTGTTGGCCTTGAAGCGAGAGCCACCATCCTCGGCCATGTTCAGAGAGGCGGCACGCCGACGGCAAACGACAGAATCTTGTCGACACGCTATGGTTCATATGCGGTTGAGCTTCTTATGCAGGGCAAGTTCGGTAATATGGTTACACTTAGCGGAGCAGAGCTCAGCTATGAGTCATTAGAGAATGTTATCGGTGCAAATAAAGCTGTTGAAGAGGATAGCTATTGGATTAAAACCGCACGTTCTATCGGTATGTGTCTCGGTGACTAAAATAAATTTAAAAAATATATAAAAAATGCTTGCATTTTTTGCCGAGATATGATATACTGATAAACGCTTGTTAAAACAAGCCTGATATTAGTTAAAGATTACTATCATA
>ERZ780226.2464-NODE-2464-length-12639-cov-3.790925_pt1 | contig 12639 bp, 16 predicted proteins | sample MGYA00511165_ERZ780226 | MGnify/ENA primary metagenome ERZ780226 (study PRJEB29588, sample SAMEA2152373) | human gut metagenome | biome: human gut; feature: human-associated habitat; material: faeces | place: Denmark | collected 2008/2010 ...
AGCCGATATACCAGCAAATACCCCTTCAGCGGGCTGCTGATATGCGGTATCTGCGGCCACAGGCTACGCAGGCATGTGCGTACCATAGGCAAGAAAAAAGTGCCCGCATGGGGCTGCACAAACCGGATCAGCAACGGCCGCGCCGTATGCGACAGCCACCATATCAACGAGGATGTACTAGAACGGACATACAGGGCTGCATTGGGATCCGTCATAGGTGATGCCGGAGAAATCATCGATGTAATACAGGAAAGCTGCGGCATCGTCATGGCACAGGACAGCCACCAAGAACTGGATGCGGTACAGCGGGAGATCGTAGAAATACAGAAGGCGGTACTTGCCCTACATAAAGCAAAGCAGCAAGGGACAGTCCGCGACACCGACTATGACCTGCAAATTCTCACCTACAGCCAGCGGATGGCAGAGCTGCAGGAGCGGCAGAAGGAACTCAAGGCCACCGCTAACCGCTACGCAGAAGCCAAATACTGGCTGGATAATCTCAAGGAACAGATGCAGAGCGGCAACGCACTCAGTACCGACGATGCGATCATTATGCGCTCACTGGTGGAAAAGATTATCGTATACGATGACCGATTGGAAATCCACCTGCGGGTTGGCGTGGTGCTGGAGCAGGGGTACAACGAAAGATGATATGATGAATTCTTGGAAACATATTGAAAAAGCAAGTCGTCCGCGCTATAATATAATAAAATGGTGTAGGTATGTGTTGAATTTGTGCCATTGTTGGAGGAATATTATGGATAACAGTGCGGTTTATTTTGAAGAAAACTACATATTCCGAAACAACAAATCTATCACTTCCAACAATGATATTGCGCTCACGGAGTTTGTTGCAAATGCGTGGGATGCAGGTGCGCACAATGTAAGTATTACCATTCCTTACGAAGAACATAGCGAAATCATAGTTGAAGATGATGGCACCGGAATGAGCGATGATGAGTTCCGGAGCAGATGGATGACCCTTAATTACGATCGTCAAAAGCGTCAGGGAAAAGAGGTTACTTTTCCTCCTGATACTGATGCCACTAAAAGAATTGCATATGGACGCAATGGCATTGGCCGACATGGTATGTTATGCTTTGCCGACAGCTATACTGTGGAAACATGGAAGGATGGCACCTGTAATATTTATGACATTGCCGTCTCTCATGGAGCAGCACCCTTTAAAATCCATAGGCACATAACCGAAAAACGTGAGGGTCATGGAACGAAAATCCGCACTTTTGTGCAGAGACATCTGCCTGATGCAAATGCTATGACGGATATTTTGTCTGCGCGCTTTTTGTACGACCCCAAATTTGTTGTGAAGATCAACGGCAGAAAAATTGATTTGTCCCAACATAAAGGCGTTGTATTCCAAAAGGAATTCACAACAGATGCAAAAGCAAAGTTCTCGATGATTGTGATCGATTCCGAGAAAACAGCAGCAAAATCTCAGCAACACGGAATTGCTTTTTGGGTATCTGGTCGTCTTGTAGGTCAACCTTCTTGGTCTTATGGGAAAATCACGTTTTTGGATGGTCGTTTTAAGGCTGCTAAACGATACACGATAATTATAAAAACCGATGACCTCATTGATGAGGTGCTTCCTGATTGGAGCGGTTTTTCGGACTCTGCTAACATGACAAGCCACTACCAAAGTGTTAAGCGTGAGGTAGATGCGTTTATCAAATCCGTCATGAAGGAGCATATCAGCGAAGTAAGACTGGATGTCATTCGCGATGCCCGAGACGAGCTGGAGACACTTAACATTACAGGCCAACGAAATATTTCAGCGTTCATTGAGCGTGTAACGGAAGATAATCCTGTAATTACCCCTGATTATCTGCACAGTGCAGTGGGAGCGATGATTTCCATTGAAAAAGCAAAAAAAGGTGAGATCCTTCTCAGTCAATTGTCGCAAATGTCTGCGGATCAGATTGATAAGCTGGCTGACATTCTGAATACTTGGGATGTGGATGATATTGCCACTGTCCTCGGGGAAATTGACAAGCGAATAGTTGTTGTGGAGGCCATCCAGAGGATTTACAATGACAAAGCCACCGAAGAACTACACACACTTCACCCGTTGGTTTTGAACTCACGCTGGCTGTTTGGGGCTCAGTTTGATTCGCCAATGTTTGTTTCCAACTCAGCTTTGACTACTGTAGTTAAAGAACTGTTCAAAGATGAGGATTATGATTTGGATATGATCGAAAACCCAAGACGTAGACCGGATATCATTTGCCTCAAGAAATATTCACTTAAGGCCGTTTGTACCGACAGAATTGATACTGCTGCAGGGGAGATTATGAAACCCGATCAGATATTGATCGTTGAAGTAAAGCGTGGTGGATTTGAAATTACTAGCGAGGAAGTCGCACAGGTTGAGTATTATGTACGCCAGATTCGCAAATCGGCAGTACTGCATAGTTCTGCAACGATCGACGCGTACGTAGTTGGAGCGAAACTTGGAGATATCGATGCTGAAAAGGAAACAAGCAGTGGACGGATTCACGCAGTGACATACGGCCATCTCGTCGATACCGCAACCAGCAAACTTTTCAGACTGCGTCAGCGGTTGCAAGACCACTACAATGCGTTGGGACAGGAAAGCATTGTGGAGCAGGCACTAAAAGAAACCAAACAGCTCAAAATAGACATTTAAGCCACAATCGTTACTTTTAGTGCAAATAACCCATATTTACACTCCGTATGGTGCTAACATCGCAAGTTAAAAGCTGTATTTTGATCTCTCAAAATACAGCTTTTTTCTATGTCATAAAACAGAATTTTGACTGTCATGTTATACTTTTAGCATGGGGCTTTTCTACGATACTGTGTTTAAACTATGGAAACAGACAAAGGCGCCGGAAAATTCATCCGGCGCCTTTGTCAAAATGAAACGAATTGACGCAACAAATAAATAATTACAATCCACGTCTGAAGCCAGACGACTTATGTAGTATAACACATAAATTATCTATTGGCAACTCCTAAAAATAGCCAACATGCTATTGACAACGTTTAAAATAAATGATATTATACAAATAAATAGAAGGTATATTCACGTTACTGAGCCAGGGTCCGATATAAGACATTAGATAGAACTTGCATCGTTAAAAATAAAGGAGGAGAGTCTCTTGCTTAAGCTTTCATACCCCATTGAGATGGAGATATCCGGCAACACAGCGATGTGGACACGGCCGGATACGGGCGATTGTCCGGTCAGTTACCCCGCCCCTACATATTCTGCGGTCAAAGCGATATTCGAGTCCGTTTTGTGGGGGCCGGATATAGAGATTATCCCGACTAAGGTGGAATTGTGCAAACCCGTGCAATATCATTCCTATTGTACTAATTACGGTGGACCGCTGCGAAGCGCATCTGCAATAAATCGAGGAAACAGCTTTCAGCTCTATGCGACGGTATTAATCGATGTCTGCTACAAGCTATACGCGCAGGTTGTCCCAAATCATAACAAAGATGGCCTGCCGGAAAAAGCCCTGGAGTGGGATAAAAAAACCACCAATCCCGGCCACGCTTACCAAAGCATTTTTCAGCGTCGCCTGCAACGTGGCCAGTCTTTTTCTACCATTTCGCTTGGCTGGAGTGAGTTTACCCCTAACTACTTTGGCGAACTCCGCAATACGACGAAGGTGCTATATGATTCACCCGACATTATCATCCCCTCCATGCTCAGACAGGTGTTTTCTAAAGGTTATAATTCGCCGGTTTCCTATGACAATGACTTGGTGATAAAGAACGGGACGCTGGAATATCCAAAGCGAGGTACGGAGAATGATTAACGAAGTGTACAATTTGGCGAAAACACTGGAAAGCAGGGGGATCTCATCAAACGAGTGGCATAGGAAATATAAGACGCTTCCCAAGGTTACAGCGAAATCTCCTTGTATTCGAATATGGCTTGATAAAGACGGCTCTATTTGCGGGCTGGAGGAACTAACCGCGGAGCAAGCAAGCGTATTGCGAAAATACGGGAGTAACCAGAATAGTTTTCCGGCATTCAATATGAGTGCCCTATACCGGCTGACTGATTTGGATACGATTGACAAACTCGAAAGAATTGAAAAAGGACAAGTCGAACCCGATATAGAAAAAATTAAGTCATGGTGCGAAGAGAGCAACTGGATTAAAGGAGTTCCCGGGCAAATACAAAGAAGTTTAAAGGATTGTCCTCAAGAACTTTTGGAAGCGATCGGGACACAGGCGCAAATGGATGACAATATTATAATCGAATTGATTTCATTGTGCGAAAAACTCTGTATAAATATTGACGGCGGATTTCGCGCCTCTCTTGAGCGCTGTATTTTTAAAAAATTACAAAAACGGGAAGACGAAAAACTCGCCCTTAAACTATTATTCCATAAGGGATCAGCCCAAAAGGAACACAGCAAGGACGTAGGAGACAAGTTATCCGTTATTCTGGATGTGAAGGAGTGGAGACGGTATGGATATCCCGTAGCCAGTGAACATACTACGGTTGAGCTAAATAGGATGCTGCTGAAAAATATGGCCATGGTAGAAATACCTGCTGAGAGCAGCGCGTTCGACGCTTTTGGCTCTCCTTTTGTGAATCCAAACGAACCTATGCCTAGTGTAAAACTTAGTGGATTTGAAGTTACTCTGCGCTCCATGTTTAATGGCCAGCCATGCCAATATCGTTATAATCGGATTGATGACGGCTCCTATCCGATAACGGCAGAAAACCGTTCGCTAATTAAGAAATCGCTGGAATGGATAGCAGATCCATCGCGCAGACAGGTTACCTGGGAAAAGATTGATAAAGATGAGATTGTGTTTGTCTATCCTTCCAAGCTGCCTGAGATACTGCCGAAATTTGCTTCTACATTTAAAAAAACGGCTAACCAGGCAAAAAGAGAAGAAGCGCAGTTTGAAGATGTTTCCAAAGAGTTTATAAAAATCTTTCGCGGTCTCCCCGTCGACCAAAAGCCGGATCATCTGCAGATATTTACAATCCGAAAGTTGGATAAAGCGCGTTCAAAAATTCTCTTCACACACAACACTACGCCGGAACAACTCATCCAAGCAGCAGACGATTGGGCGAACGGTTGCCGCAATATTCCCAGCTTGGAAATCGGTGCGTTAATCATTCCGTTTCCTCTTGACGTGGAGGCCAGTGTGAATGGCGTATGGAAACAAAACGGCCAACGGGCGGATGGAAAAACTACTGTCAAACGCATGAAGTACCACCAGGGCATTGAACTGCTTTTGGACATCCTGCCGCAGGGCGCAGTACATTCCTTTTTACATATATTTGACAAATATTCCAAAGTTTGCAATAGTAAAAAGCCCTTTGTTTTCAATGATATTTGTTGCTTCGTGTTGCGGACAATTCGTTGAGAATACACTGGGTTACTAACACGGCTACAAACAATACACCCCTCCTTTACTTTGGGAGGGGTGTATTGTTTTCGACCGCATTGATCAGTTCCTGTACGTCAGTGTGCACATAAATGTTTGCCGTAGTTGTGTAGTCGGAGTGTCCGAGTATCTTTTGCAGCAGCTCGGGCGGCATCCCGTCACGTCTGGCACGGCTGGCGTATGTATGCCGCGTAGAGTGCGGCGTCTTGCGGGAGATGCCAAGACGTTTGAGCAGCGAATAATAGTCTTTATCGCGAAATCGCTTTGCGGTTTGCCGTCCTGCATACCCCGAAAGCAGCAGCTCCCCGTTTGCGATTGATGCAAAGTAAGCAAAATACCCGCGTCCCTCCGGCCGGATGGGAATCACACGGTTGCGCCCTGCGTCGGTTTTTGAACCGCCGATGACATAAGCGCCGTGCCAGTCCTCCGTGCGCAAACTGAACAACTCCCCGATGCGCATCCCCGTATACAATAGCATCAGCACGATCCTTGCCGCTTCGCTTCCGTCGGCTTCGAGTAGCGCGATCTCTTCGTCCGTGAAAATCTCCTTTTCCTTTTTGACGTTCTCCGGCAGCTTGACATACGTCGCGAAATTTGTTGTTGCGATTTCTTCCCGAATCGCCCATCGCGACATTTGCGTGATAAGCTGCTTATATTTATTCACGGTGGAGTGCGATTTACACATATACGGTTCTAATACCTCTTGGAAATCCCGCGTCCGAAGCTGCCGGAACTGCCTGTCGTGCAACGGCTCGAAAATCACGAATGCTCTGTCATAGGATATTTTCCCCATCTCTCCGATTTCTTTGTAATGTTCCTCCTTCCATTCGGAGAACACCTCCGCGAAGGTCATATTGTATCGCTCGGTTATAGGCTTGCCCGTGAGACGCTCGAGCGCCTCCAGAGCGGCGGTCTTGGTCTCGTAATATCCGATTATGACCTTGTTCTTGGCCGCGACCCACGGACGTCTCCTGCGCCCCTGCAGCTTGTACACGGTGCCGAGGCCGTTGGCGCGCTTGAGCGCCTTGCGTGCCTCCTTGACCTGCTTCTTCCCGCACTGCGGGCAATATTTCGCACCCTCCGGCAGCGCGGCTCGGCATTTGATGCACGCGGACACTTGTTTCACTTCCTTTTATGCATCTTTATTCCTCGGATTCTGAGGGATTCGTTTTGCCAATTTCGTTTTGCTTGATCAAAGTCGTGAGCTTGTTATTTACCCAAAGCAACTGCTCGGCTATGTCATTATTCTTTTTTGCGAGTTCGTTATTTTGACGGATAATAGATGCCAAACAGATCAATACAAAGCCGAGTATGGCAATGGATGCCGACAACGAAACGTACAATCCGTAAATCATATCAACGTCGTGATATTCAGAGGAAAACACAAACACCACAAACGCGCCAATTAGGCATATGGTTCCCAAAATTTCATAAATTAACGGCGATTTTTTCACTTCGTAGCCCTTCTTTCTTGGAGGATCAATATCCAACGGATTTCAAAGCATATTCGATTTGATCGTATGTAAAGCCGTCGCTATATAAATATAACTTCAAATCCGATTCCGATAAGGATAACCATTTTAGGTATTCCTTCGCGCAATCCGCCGCTTCTTGCTTCCAGTCTGCGCCGCAATGGTCAGCGCCGTAGGTCGCTTCCGCATCCGTGAAGTTTTCGCCCAAAAGGTATTCGTAAACTTCTTTTCGGGAGGCCGACATGTATTTCAGATACGACTTGGCTTCCTCAGCGGCCTGTGTGTTCCAGTTTGCCCCGCAGTTATCTGCGCCATAAACGGCTTCCTCGCTCGTGAAATCTTCGTGCTTCAAATATTGGATCATTCCCGTACGGGAATACGAAGCATATTTTAATATGTCGATTGCTTCCTGCGTAGCTTGTTCTTTCCAGTTTGCGCCACAGTTATCTGCGCCGTAGACAGCTTCTTCGTTTGTGAAATCTTCGTGTTTCAGACGTTCTATCAACCCCGTACGAGAATACGCGCCGTATTTCAAGGTGTCGCGAGCCTCTTGGACGGCTTGCTCTTTCCAGTTTGCACCGCTTTTGTCAGCGCCGTAAACAGCTTCTTCGTGTGTGTAGTCATCACGCTCCAGACGCTCTATTAGTCCATCACGCGAATATGCGGAATATTTGAGATGCGATTTTGCCTCCTGCAACGCCTGTTCAAAGTAATTAGCGCCACAGTGATCGGCGGCATATTCGGCATCCGAACGCGTGAAATCTTCACGCACAAGCCTGTCGATTAGGGATTTTCTGGAATAAGCGGAATATTCCAGATGCGATTTTGCTTTCTGAATTGCGTAATACTGCCCTGTTGTCATAGTTGTTGTCTGTCCGCATCTCGAGCAGACCGTCCCATCCGTATGACCGAGTGCGGAACCCTCAGATGCGCCGCATGTCGTACAGAACTTCGGCTGTGTACAGGTTGCATCCTTCCAAGTGTGCCCCGTTGCAGGTTCTGTTTCGCTATATTCATCTCCGCAAACGCTGCACTTGAATTTGATAACCCCGTCTACCGTGCATGTGGCGGCGGTGGCTTCTGTTTGGTTATATTTGTGCTTCGGGCTTCCCTCTGTAGCACCGCATCGTGTGCAGCGTTTCGGATTCTCGCAATCCGCCTCTTGCCAGCTATGGCCGAGTTTGTCGACGGCTGCGGTCTTTGTTTCTCCGCATCGCGTGCATTTGTAGCTTTTTCGGCCTGTTGACGTGCAGGTCGCGTCGATTTTCTCGACGATTTCCCATGAATGTATCACGCATTCGGTTGTTGTTGAATATTCCTCGGTTCCGTTGCTCTCTGAAAAAGCCGGATGGTTCGAGCGGCTTGTATATGAAACAGAGGGCGAAGCGGATTCATGGCCGCAGGAGGAAAGTGCCATGAAAGCAAATGACAGCAAACAAGATGCTGCGAGTACAATCCTTTTCATATTTTCTTCTCCCTTATATTATTTTGCAAAATAGCTCTCATCGCACACGCCGAGCACAAGCCCTTGGCAACGCACGTCATCCGTCATCGGACGGGGCGGATACTTGGGATTGTGCGACAGCAGCACGTCGTCGCCAAGCTCTTTGATCCACAACTGTCCATCCATATAAAATACGCCGATCTGCCCGGGTTCGATGTCGATCTGTGCACGGACGAAAACCCTGTCTCCGTCGTTGTATTCCGGCTCCATACTATCGCCCCGAACGGGCACGATATAGGACGTCCCGCTCGGCGGCATCTTTTTAAGTTGCACGGTTTCCGAGTAACCGTATTCGGCGGTCTCTCCGTTTCCGGCGCTTACCGGCTGATAGTACAGCGTTGTGACATGCACTGTGATTTCTTCGGCGGTTTCGTCTTTGTGCTTCAGCAGTGCCGCTTTTCGCTCGGCCTTTTCCTTTTCTGCGCGTTTGGCGGTGTATCCGATTTCCAAATCGGTCAGTCCGCGCACCATTCTGCGCCCCCTATCGTCCAGCATCGTGTCGTAATCCTTCGCCAGCCGCAGCGCCTCGTCTGATATGGACGGGGCGGTTTTGATATTTACGCCTAATAAATAATCAACTGTAACACCGCAAACATTAGCGATCTTAACCAGCAAATCGGATTTAGGATCATGTTTGCCGCATTCATATCCATTAAATGTTGTCGGCTTGACCCCAACAAGATCAGCTAAATCCTTTTGAGCATATCCTGCCTTTTCACGAGCCTCTTTTATTCTAAGTCTCATTTGGGTTCTCCTTATCTCATTATCAATGTTATTATACAACGATTTCTTTCTGAAATCAATGACTAAATTCGAGAAAATGGAATTATTTTTCTAAACCCTCTTGACAAATACGAGAAATTAGGATATAATCAAAGCAAGATACGAGATACTCGAATTTGTGGGTAAAGGAGCATGTATAGAAATGTATACCAACATAGAAGCAGAGCGCGTGAGAAAGCAAATGAGTAAGGAGCAGATAGCTCAATTTTTGGATATATCATCCAAAACCTACGCTAATTATGTTAATTGTAACACGCCGATTCCTTCAAATGTTCTTTTGAAGTTGTCTGAATTTTTTATGTGTTCCACCGATTATTTACTAAATAACGATAATACTCCATCAAATGGAAGGAGAAATCCACATGACCCCGAATGACCTCATCCGTCAATACTTGAAAGACCACGGCATCAAGCAGTCGTTTCTGGCTGACAAATGCGGATGGACAAGGCAGCGAGCCTGCAAGATCATAAACGGAAAGCAAAAAATGACCGTAGACGATTTTGACGCCGTTTGTGATGCGCTCAATGTTGACGAAACAGAATTACAGGGAGTGACCACAGAGTGAAAAATCCAAATGTTATGCAGATCGTTACGCTGTCCGCCATAGTACTTACCTTAATACTCCAAATAGTATTGTTGCTATCAAGGTAAGAACAGCGATAAGCATTGTAACGAAGTTTATCCAATTGGCTTTCCACCAATTTTTCCTTTTGATGCGTCGCTCTTTCTTCTTTTTGATGATGTTATTCGGCGCGTCGGGATCATATTTTTCCATATAATTTTTGTACATATAGTCATTGTTAGACTTTTTCACAGAAACACCTCTTTCAAAAATTGCCCCCGCCCGTGGTAGCAACACAGACGAGGGCTGTCAAACCAAATTACACGACAATCTGGCTTGACGGGGAAAGTATACCACTTTTTCCGCGGGCTGTCAATATTGCATGAACGAAAGGATGGGAACAAAGTGGTAAACGAAAAAAGCACGCTCAGGGAGCTGGAGGAGCAGGCGCGGAATACGAAGCGCTACGTGGACAGGCTCGTCAAGGCGAACACCGGCTTGACGCTGGAGGAAATCCTCCGGCTCGGTCTGCGGGAGGAACGGCCGGAAGGAGACGGGGATGAAAGGAGCGTGGAAAACAAATGAGACTTTTGAACGCGATCGCTGCCTTTGGCTGTGGGTATGTGATAGCGATTACAATCATTATAACGATCTACTCGGTGCAGAGTTACAAACGGCTGCGGGACAAAAAATTATTAGCAAAGTCATTGATGCTGACGGCGATCCCGCTCGTTCTTATGCTGACGGCGATAGGCATCTACCGCTTTTGCAAGTAGATGCTCGGCATCTTTTGTTCCGAACGCAGCCTATTCCATCAGAAAGGAGAAGAACGAAAGTGAAGCCGAACAAATGGCTGCTAATCGCAAATCTGATCGCGGAAATCCTGCTTGCAATTAAGGTTTTAACAATGCGATGAGCGCAGGGTCAGACCTATGGAAAGGAAGTGCAATCAATGAAAAAGCGACAGAACAAGGCGAACGATGCCTGTGTAATGTTCTATGACCAAGCCGAGGAGGAACGTTACAAGCGGTACAAGCACGTTTGCTATCGAAATCTTGTTATCAAAGCGTTGCTGGCGCTCGTCCTTGGCCTTTTGCTCCGCTGCTTGATAAGCCTCTTCTAACGCTGCACGGCCTTTCTGCGTAATTTGATAGATCGGATCAGACAGTGCTTTTGTATAGCATAGACCCTCACTTTCCAGATACAGAATCACGCCGCGATCTGTTCCTTCAAGACTATATAGACGAACACCATCTATACACATTTCAAGTATTTCTATTTGACGCCGCGTCAACATATAAACATCTCCTTCGGAAAGGAAGTGAAGCTATGCGGGAAAATCTGCGCAGGGCGCGTAAGTCCGCCGGACTGACACAGCAGGCAATGGCGGACAAGCTGGGGATTGGGCTGCGGCATTACAAAAAAATAGAAAGCGGCGAATCACTTGGGAGTATTCCCCTGTGGGATGAAGCGGAAGATCTGCTCGGCGTCAATCAGCGTGTTTTGAGAGAAACGCATCACGGCAAAGCAGATAATCGGTAGAAACGTCGAGCAAGTCCGCGATTAAAACAAGACCATCCAGTGTGGGCTTTGCATCTCCGCTTTCATATTTGCGGTAATTTCGTATCCCGGTATTAAGCGCATCAGCCATTTTTTGAGCGGTAATTCCCTTCTCTTTTCTTGTGCGGTTTAATCTTTCTGCAAACATCATTGATTCCTCCTAAAAAAATTTGAAAAAGGTCTTGACAATGCCATTATAATACACTATAATGACGTTGTGAAGTGCCACGATATGGCACCATCAAATAAGGAGGAACAAAAATGACAGCGAAAGTAGAGAACGCGGTATGGGGGAAACGGACGAAGGCGGTATACGCGGAGCCGACGGCGAAGGTGTGCGCGAACTGCGAGTGGTACGATCAGCATTACAGCAAGGGCTGGAGCAACGTGGCGCAGCTCGTGCCGGTCAACTCGGGGTGCTGCCTGCGGGACGGCAGGAACAGAAAGCCGTTTGCGTCGGCTTGCAGAGACTTTTCGAGGCCGGAGCGGTGATGGGTATGGTGAACGAGAGCAGCAGCGTCAAGGCGTTGGAACGGCAAATCAGGAATACGAAGCGTCTGATCGACCGATTTAATAAGTTGTATTACGGGCAGACGTGGGAAGAACACGAGAAATTATTTGCACAGATTGCAGGTAAAGAAAGGAAAGGGAACGAAAATGAAACAGATGCAGATCGAAACGATGACAGTAGCGGAGGCCGTTGAACGGCTGCGCGCGGCGGGGATGAAGATCAGCCCGCAGACGATGCAGGCGGGCTTGCAGCAGGGTGTGTACCCGTTCGGAGTGTACATAGACCGCAAGATATACAACGGCGGCGGCGTGTATTACATCTTCCGCCGGCTGCTGGAGGAATGGATCGCCGAGCGCGGGGTCGAGGAGGACGTGGAAGAATGACACTGAAAACGATCACGAACACCGAACTGGAAGCCATACTCGACAAACACAAAAAATGGCTTAACGGCGACGCAGACGGCGAACGTGCGATCCTGAGCGGATACGACCTGCGCGGATTAGACCTGAGTGGATACGACCTGCGCGGATTAGACCTGCGCGGATGCAACCTGTTCGGATGCGACCTGCGCGGATGCGATCTGTTCGAATGCGACCTGCGCGGATTAGACCTAAGCGAATTAGACCTGTTCGAATGCGACCTGCGTGGCAGCGATATAAGCGGCTGCAACATGTATAACGCTTGTCTGCCGTTATGGTGCGGAGGTCTGCATTTCCGTGCCGACCGATTGTTTGTGGCCCAGTTGGCATACCATCTGTGCTCCATCCTATGCGACGACGAGGAGGTTAAAGCCGTCCAACGCTCGCTGTATGCGTTTGCAAACGAGTTTGCGCGCAGCCG
>ERZ780226.2474-NODE-2474-length-12589-cov-3.753630_pt1 | contig 12589 bp, 6 predicted proteins | sample MGYA00511165_ERZ780226 | MGnify/ENA primary metagenome ERZ780226 (study PRJEB29588, sample SAMEA2152373) | human gut metagenome | biome: human gut; feature: human-associated habitat; material: faeces | place: Denmark | collected 2008/2010 ...
TCCCCGACCGATGAAGTTTTATAGAGAAAAATAATGCGTGACACAGTTTATTTTACACTACCTCTAAAAAATAAGATGGCATATGAAGATGATAGGGCATGACCATTTCGGCACTATAAAATATTTTGTGTAAATGGAAAATACGGGATTCAAAATCGAGTTCCGTATTTTTTATTTTATACATTTACCAAATGAAGAAGATTATGAAAGAAAAGAATCAAGTAGTGCCTGATGAGGTATTAAGCAAGGAGTTCCTTAGCCAGTTCAAGACAGAAGCGGATGTGAGCAGGTTTCTGAATCAGTTGCATGCGCAGGTATTGGAAAAGATGCTTGAAGGTGAGATGGATGCCCATTTGGGATATGAGAAGAATTCCGTGGCAGGGAACAACACCGGCAACTCCCGGAATGGCAGTTATCCGAAGAAAATTCAGACCGGACATGGAGAGTCTGTCATCTCCATTCCGCGTGACCGCAACGGTCAGTTTGAACCGATAGCAGTCCCCAAGCATGAAAGCCGGGGCTTTCTATAGAGAACTTGTTATCTCCCTATATGCCAAAGGGATAAGTATTTCCGACATAGAGGAAGAGATGCGTGAGATTTATGAAATATAGTTCTCCACATCTGCCATTTCCATCATTACAAACGAGGTAAACCAAGCTGCCCAGAAGTGGCAGAACCGACCTTTGAATACGGTTTATATGATAGTCCGGATGGACGGTATTGTCGTCAAGGTACGGGATAACGGCAGGATTATAAACAAGACCGTCTATCTTTGTGTCGGTCTGAAACAGAACGGCCTGAAAGAAGTCCTTGGCATGTGGGTCGGCAAATCGGAAAGTTCCTCTTTCTGGATGGGTGTCCTGACCGACTTGAAGGCTCGTGGAGTGCAGGATATACTGATTACCTGTACTGACAATCTGAATGGATTTACGGATACCATCCGTACCGTATTCCCCCAGTCATCCACTCAGATCTGTGTGGTACATCAGATCAGGAACTCCTGTAAATATGTCGTTTATAAGGACAAGAAAGAGTTTACGGCAGATATGAAGAATATCTATAATGCGCCCAACAAAGAGGTTGCTGCTGCAGAACTTGACAACCTGGAAAAGAAATGGGGAGGAAAGTATCCTTATGCCATACTTTCATGGAGGAACAAATGGGATGACCTGACTGTTTTCTTCCAGTTCCCGCTGGAAATCAGAAAGATAATCTATACCACAAATCTCATTGAGAACCTGAATGGGAAAATCAGAAAGTACACAAAATCAAAGCTTTCATTCCCTTCAGATGATGCTGTAAAGAAAATGGTATACCTATCGCTTATGGAGATTGAGAAGAAATGGACACAGCCTATTCATAACTGGGGATTGATTATGAATCAATTTATGCTTATTTTTGAAAACAGAATCCAGATATAAAATCAACTTACAGCTGAATCCTGTTTCCATTTACACAGAATTTTGGACTGTGTTTCCAGATTCTATATCAACAAGCACATTATTATCCAGATATATCTTCATGTTCTATCCCCCTTCTTTTATATATCTCGTCTATGATCTTCTTAAATCGCGACGAACTTAACGCATCCAAATTGTCAGCATTTGCCCAATCTATATATTCTTTGATAACCTTCAACAGACCATACACTTGCTCTATCTCTTTCAATTTCATTTCTTCAGGCTCAGCCATGTCGGGATCAAGGTCCCGTAACTTTTCTACTATCTCTGTTTGTTTATCCTTCTTCTCTTTCCAATGCTTAACCAGTTCCACATAGAAATCGTCATCTCTTATCGTATCATCAACCACCACAGGCAGCATCCTATCCTTATAATTGACATTTTCCATAATGCCCGATAGTTCATACATACAGTTTTTCGATCTTAAGTAAGGCCTGCTCAGTACCACTATTACAGTTTTCCCAGCCCTTATGGCATTCATAAACTCCTTGATGTTGACCGTATAAGGACAATCTTTCTTGTCCAACTTAAAAGGAATCCCTCTATTCTCCAATACAAATCCAAGATAATCCACTATATGTGCTGAATGACCTTCCCAATTGTAAGATATGTAAATACCTTCATCCTCTCTCCACGGAATCTCTTCAGCTTTTTCCTCTTCTGTTTTCGTTAAGCGTCCTCCATCTGCTATACGCATAGCTTCATTGATATCGCTAATACCAGAATAAGCTGCATAGTACTTATCTTCAAACCCGATAATATAGCGGTTCAGATATTTATACATTTCGCCCCTTTGGGTTAACTGCCGTAAGTATTGCGTCACCTCCATCAATACATCCTTGCTTTTTATGGCAATCCTTTCCAAAGAATTAAGTATACTATTCAGCATAAAATGACCATCAATCTTATGCTCATAGCAGTAGCGGATAAAATAGCATAGCGATGAAATGGCGTTTGGATTGTCATAGTTAAAGTGGTAGTCATCCCTATATTTTATCATTTCTGGGCGCGTCACAAGATAGTCCAGCGCATCCATGCTGCCAATACTTATCAACAGACGTACCGCATGTTCTAAATCATATCCGTTAAAACTCTTGTATTCTCCTTCCAGCCTTTCTCTCACCCAAACCGATTCCTGCGTATTCCTTATAAGTGTTGAATAACAGAATAGTCTGTCAGACACTTTCAAGCCCGATGCAGCTTTCTTTATCTCTTCTATTTTCATTCCTTTCTTAACAAGAGTCTCCATTACGTTTGCAGACAATGAATAACCAGACAATGCGAAGCAAAGCACAAGACTATACCCCTCCTCTATTTGGTTTTCTATGATATAGTTCGAGAATGAATACAACAAAGGGTATTCTGCATTGTCAATATTTGCCCGTAGTTTTTCTATCACCTTAGGAGCTAGGGTTACAGAATCTACTCTCTCTGTTATATATTCAAACAAGGAATACTCACGGCTATAATATTCATCAAAATCCTTTCTGGAAATTGTATAACTGCCAAAACAAAGCAGTGAGAGCAGTTTCTCAGAAGGAATCTCAAACTCACCCTTCAGCATTAGTCCCAAGGCTTCTCGCCAGAAGAATATGGGCTCTCCATCGCTCAGTTTCAAGACAGATGCTTTAGCCCATTTTACAACCCGAATCTTGATTTCCTCTGTTACAGACACATCCATATCAGACCTATCCATCATTCCCGACACTTCCTTCATGAAGAAAGATTCATAAATATCCATGTTCTTAACACCTTTGACAATCTCTCCAATATTGTAATAATTATTGTCATCAACGAAAAGCAACAAAAAACTGAAAGCATACTGATTGTATCCTTCGTCTTGATCGCGCAGTTTCTTATAGAACTCTTTTCTGGAACTATGATTGTCCAATCCTGTCACCATTTCTAGCACAATCTGCTTAAATACAGGATACTCTGTAAAATCCATAAATGCTTGTTGCCGTCTCTCCCGCCCTTTGGTTATTATTTCAGGCTGTGGAAACTTCTCCTTGTAAAGTATTTCTGCACATTCCGCCACTTCGGCATAGGGTATTTCCTGATACCAACTGGCCTTGGCCCAGTCTGTACTGTTGTCTACTGCAAACTTCTTAAAATCATCCTTTACATCTTCTGCCGTCATCCATAAAGCAGCCATAATATAGGCTTGTCTGATATCTTCCCACTTCGAGGATTCTTCTTTTGGAGCAAACAGTTCTGCCTGTCTCTCATAAAAGGTCTTTCTTCCTTTTTCTCGTAAACTGGCGGTCAAATAACAATCCCTAATAACCATCAACAATTCTTGTGTCTGTCTATTTTTATCAAAATGACGGTGATATTCTTTAAAGGCCTTTTTATAATAAGCCTCTATAATCCCTATCAGTTCTGTATGTCCTTGTTTGATGAATTCACTTGCCCTTCCAAACACTCCTTTTATCATGTTGGAATATTCTTCCTGCTCATCATGATATTCATATTGGGAATGATAGAACGTGTGAGTAAGGATTTTTTCTACACTCTGAAGAGAACGAACTTTGGCAAGGGTTGTATAGATGGGCGTTCGAGTTACCATATGTGTAGTATGTCCCTTGTGTTGATTATGAACATACCCTTCTTTATCGAGTATATAGTCTATATATCCATCGGCCTTGTCCGCCTCCCCTATCAGCCTTATCATCGATTTGATGGCATCATAGTGGTTTGAGTCCTTTACAATGGCAAACAAGCGTTCTAAATAGGTCTGCTGAGTAAAAAAGGGATTATCGAAATACAAGAATGACAAATCGTGGTATTTGTCTTCTTTCTCTAGTGATTCAGCTGTCTTTTTCTCCAACACGCTGAAAAGTTTTTCAGTCAAATCAGCGCTATCAGACTTCAAACTATCCCATTTCAGGAAATAGCACAGGCACATCAAGTCTGAATAATAAGTCGTTCCTGTTTCTGTATCACTTAATTCATCCACAACGAACCCCACTGTATCTGTCGAATATGCAAATCGCCACAAATCCTCATAATCGTGCGTCATAATGTTCGACATTCTAATGCCTAGCGATTTATACTCCAATAAAAGCCCTTTGAACACTTCGTTTCGAGTTTCATAGTCTAGCATATCTCGGTCAATGTAGATGATTAAATCCAGACTGGCTTTCTTCAACCATTTTAATATGGCAGACACTTCTTCTTTCTTATCTTTCCCATACATTGACAGCCACAGCATAATGATGTTATACCATTCTGGCTTGATACGTCCATTGGGATGTGTGGCTAGTTGCTTAGCTCTTTCTATACCATATCTGTTCAAATAATTGGCAACAAGCCATTCGCGGAATGCGTTGTGTGCAAATGAATACTGACCTCCCTCATCGCGAATAAGATCATATCGCAAACATTCTTCCACATTGTTATCATCGTTTTGCAAGCATATACGCAGTTCCTCCTTGTTCAGACTTTGGGCATTCATCAGTGATAGCCCAAGGGCTACTCTTTCCAGTAGCCGAACAGACTCTTCAAAACTATGTTGTGCAGATAGTGATACGTTCTTTTCTTTTACCTCTTTATCGTAACTGCTTTTTATAAATAGTTTGTATATATCCGCCTTGGTCTTAGGAAGTTGTTTCCCCTTTCCTTTATATGCATCAATCAATACACTCAAGAAGAAAGGATTCTTGATGAAGTCTTCCAACTGATTGGCAAAGACGCTTCTCATAAACCTATCACTATTAACCTCACGTTTGGCAGCATAGTCTCTGGCATCGTCTATACTTAACTCTTCCAGAAACAATTCTGTAAATAACTCCAATTGGCGTTCCCTGCGGAAGTTACTACGGCACGAGAGCACCATTTTCATTTCTGGGTGTTCGTAAGCATAACCTCCTATTTCCTCCAGCAAGTCTTCATATTTCTGGCCGTTTACCTCATCCAGCGCATCAATTACGAGAACTACCTCCCTGCCATCTACGTATTGTGATTCCGGCAAATCGTCTCTCTTAAGTTTCGTATTGGTTCTAACCTCAAAGCTCACGGGAAGGTAAAGACCACTTTGCTGCAATTCCCAGCATAGTTGTTTCAGTTCTGTTGTCTTACCTGTCTGAGCACTGCTATACAGAACAATCTTATTGGTAGAAGTCTCCTCTACTCCCGTAACATAGTCAGCCAATGTATGACGTTCTTTTTTCCCAAGCACGTAATATATGAAGTTGTTCTCCGATTGGTCAGACGTGCAGAAACGGCGAATATAGCCATCTACCGCTTTGTGTTTTGTCAGTCCTCTACGTATCCGTTGCCCATTCCTAGTTTCTTGATTTGTCAGGGACGCAGTCAATTTGTCTAATTTTTCATCTTTCAAAATAATTCCTTGTGTGGTAATATAATAGGATACTTCTTCATCCTTACTTAATTCCTCAATCCATAAATTAGCAAGACTACTCAGAATCACGCCCTCCTTTTCCCACTTTTCTGTCAAGTAAAGTTTCTTTACTTGTTTAAGGTCATTAAAGTGTTTTTGGGCAATGCGCTGCCTGACGGCATCGTTTGCACACCATCGTCCCAATGCTGTCTGATAGCATTGTTCAATCCTTTCATCCAACGTTGTTTTATCCTTCGTTGAAATGAATTCTCTCAAAGAAGGTAACGATCCTGCCAAATAAGAGGCTATGAAGCCCCATAATATAGAACTAATGTCCATTATTATTCCTTTCTCTAATATAAAAATGGGCGACTTTCTACTCCCCGCATCGCATTGCAGTACCATCTGCTCTTTCGGGTTTTACTTCTCTGTTCGGAATGGGAAGAGGTAGATCCACCACAGATATAATCGCCCTCGATTAATCTTAATAATACCAAGCAGCGAAGAATAGCACTAATGATATGATTGTTGCTATGTTCACCAAGGTAATCAGTAAGTAGATACCGCATACTGACAATACCGCAATAATAAAACATAAAAGCAGCAGTATTTCTACTACAATTATAACAATAACGGCAAAATTACTTCATATTTGCCGTTATTGTTTTACTTTTAGGACTAAACATCGTCAAGCGCAATATGCACAAAAACACAAGCGTTGCCTCTATCATTCCGTAATCTTGCGGTATATAGAACGCATGTGCTACGTAATTGCGAATATTGTATCCTTTAGCTGTGAACACATACTCAAAGAATTCAATATCTTCTTTTCTGAATATTTGCAGTAAACATGGTTCTCTCAGTAGATCATCAAGTAATGCCTGAGAAATACTGTTATCTCGTCCTACTTTTGTAACACAACCTCCATAATCACCAACCATATCACGCAGAATGCCTTCAAAACGTATGGAAAGAATATCCACAGGCAATCGCCAATCAGTTGGTTTTCCTTGCAAAAAACGATTATACTGTTTAATGAGTGCTTCAACTCCGTAATCAATCTGCGAAAACCATGTGGTCGTAACTACTTGACCTGATCTAGTATATTCCAGTTGAATACCAAAACAAGTGTTTTTTAGGAACCATTTCCTCAATTTACTATAGGTTAATTGTTTTATGTTGACTGCTGTAAGAATCATATTTATAACAGTATTTCTCACAATATTCATGAGCCATATACCGTATTTCTGACGCAAATCGAAATCCTTACCTGCGTCCTTGCTGTTTCCGTTGATGTCCATAATCTTATTCTCAAAGCCAAGTTTTTCTACCGTAGATTTGCTTGCAGACATTCGTAGGCGTATTTGTTCGTAAGAGGGAAACAAAAACCTAACGGGACATGAAAGATTCTCCAATAGCCAACTTAGTTTCCCTTCAAGTAGTTCCTTTTCCAAGTTGCCAAAATACTCAACAATCTTCTTATCTGTTTTCTTCTCAATTTTGAAATGCAGCATTACCATTTTTTTCTTATTTTCTCGAAATGCCAGTTCTGCCCTGTTCCTTTTTTGGGTCAACCCCGCCTTCTGATAAAACGCCATAGCTTTTTGGGAATGATCTTCGTTCATCCATGGGATGGCAATATTATTTGGTGCAGTTGCCGGATCAACTAATTGCCCCATTTCCATATCTCCCAACGCTTCATAAAAAAAGTTCATGTACGGCTTTGCCTCTCCCTGAATCTTTGATGAATAGAATAAACCTAACTCACAGCAGTTCTCACGCCAGCTATCTTTGACTAATGACAACAAATCCTTGCACAAACATACGATTTTCTTTGCATCACGACTTGGAAAGAAACCCTTTTCCTTAGCCAACCTTATGCAAACCATTTTTGTGCGGTATCCATAGTCTGATTCCAACACGCCCCAAATCAAATCGGTAGCCTCGGGTATCTTATACTTCACTCTTTTTATCAGTGACATCAGAACCTCTATAGCCTTTTCTGCTACATGCGGATAATCTTCTTTGTCTTTTGGCAATAAAGTGTTAATCACCGCTATCAAAGCATCAATAGATTGCTTAGCATAGCGGTTGTCATTCGTTAATAGTGAAATAAAGTAATTGTATCTGTATTTTAATAACTGGTTATTCGTAGCTTTAACACGTTCATCAAAATAAGATACAATAAAATTCTTATCAAAATTACAATTCTCATCCTCTATCAGCCGTTCAATTTTCCACCATGTAAGAATCTCAAGACGTGCTTTTGGCTGTTCTACCGGTAAAAATGCGTCATACGAGAATCTACTGTCAAGATGACTATCATCCTGTTTTGTTTCAAGGAATTCGTACAATTCAGCTAAAGTTGCCATAATAATTTTACATCTATCCGTTAGACCTCAGATATTACCTGGCCATTTTTTAACAAACTATTGAATATATTATTAATACATTTTTGCGGAATCTTCTCTTGCTCTAGACGTAGGTTGTGAAACTTGACATGATCGTACAGTGCGGCTTCCGCAGGGGTAAGATGGAGAGGCTTTGATACATTGCTTGGTGTGCCTTTGTCGCCTTCAAAATATGTGTCAAAGGTAGTGCGATCCATCAGAAGGCTTTGTGTCTGGGGAAAATAACTGCGGAACTGCGAAAGAATTTCGAAGCCCTGTGCATCAATGTCGCCCCAATAATATAGTGAAGCGTGCCGCATGAACGGAACAGACTTGAGGATGCCAATGGTGAATCCATGCCCCCAAATCAGCAGACTTCCTGCCAACTTGGGAAAAGTCAGGAAGTTGATTTTATTCTCCACCACAAACACCTTTTGCACAGGCAACGACAACGCACAGAACTGACTCTGAGGCATCGTAAGATCGTCTACACCAGAAAAGTATTCATTCGCAATCGATGCTTCCAGCACACGAATCCGCACCCATGACTCATCGTATCGCAATCCAAAGCGCTTCTCGAACACCTTCTCATCCGAACAAACATGCTCTACAATGACAATATCCAGCAACTCACGAAGCACTCCCTTGTTACGTTCAATAAACTTGGTATGCACCTCAATGGGCAATTCACGAATGTACAACCTAGGACAAGGGTTTGCCACAAAATAGCGCAAAACTTTCAGCAAATCAGACCAAAAGGAAGCATTTTCCACCACCTTCAGCGGATAGCGTTCCACCCATGAACGAAGCTGCGGAAACTCATCAAGCAACATTGCCACATCCTTACGAAACTGTGATACTTCACCACACTTCTGCAAGAAGCGCTCAATGTCCGATGCACTCTCGAATAACACGCGCTCAGGCAGATCCTGTTCGCCCAATGCTTTCGTTTTCACTGTTTTCCACTCAATCGTGTAACCAAAGCCCTTCACCTCTTTCGATTGCGAACGGATGTCCGTCAGTTCACGTTGATACTCGTCCATCGATGCGCTAGCCTTCTTGTCGCAAGGGATCACAATTGGCTCAAACTCAGAGCCAGCTACCACCGAACGCAAATAATCTACATACTTGCGTTCAGTCTTCTTACGTATTTCTACTGCCGTTATCATACTTCCATACTCCTTTCACGTTCTGCCTTAAACTCACTGATAGGCATATTATAGAGCACAGAACAGTTGCCCTTGCGCTCCACATAATGCACATACGAAATATCGTTCTCCACGATGTGAATATTGTCGCTCGGAGTCACCACGAGCAACTGCAGATGGAGTTGTTTGCAGAGCGAAATCAGATAGCGTGCCTTGTCCTCGTCCTGTGCGCGAAAAGCTTCATCTATTGCAATGAAGCGGAACGAAGAATCTAATCCACTCTTGGTTAATCCGAACTGGTAAGCGATAGCCGATCCCAGAATCGTGTATGTTAATTGTGCTTTCTCGCCACCAGACAGCTGCCCCATCGCCTCATAGGTGTTACGCTTCTGCCCATCGTCTTGGTAAAACTCCTCCGACTTATATGTGTACCATCCACGCACATCCATCACCGACTTTCGCCATGATTCGACCTGTAAGCGAGACATCAGCGGTTCAATATGCTGTTCGAAATGAATCTTGCTTCCATCGATTGTTGAATTCATCTCATGAATATTAGGTATTGCACTGCTCAGCAGGTTTTGAAACTCCTTCACATCCACATTCAATCGTTTGGTTGCTACCAACTGGATATAAGTCTTTGGAGCATCTTTGAAATCAATGCCTATAAGATACGAATTCAATTGGTCGATGGTCTTGGTGATAGACTGACACCAGTTTTGGAAGAATACATTGAATGCACTGACTTTGTTGATGATATTCTCCTGCAAATACTTGTTGAAGCGCGATTCAAACCCTGGTAAATCTTCGTCAAGCAATCGTTGGTAATAGGCCTGATATTCGCCCATAAACTCCACGGCTTCGGGCAAACGGCTCACATCCGAACGCCAATCGTGATACTTCATGGTAATTTCCTCTGCGGGATTCTTGAAGCGATAAATCAGGTTCTTCAAATCGCTATTCTTGCGACTCTTCGTTTCACGCTGTTTCTGCAAAGCTAAATCGATCTCATGTTGTAACGTGTCACGCTTTCCGTTCAAATCCTCCAATGCCACATTCAGTAAATCTGTGTGTTGCGACTCAAAAGTATCCGTATCAACTACGCCTATTTGAGCCAAAGCTGAATTACTTTCGTTTCTCCTTTCTTTGAGCTTATTCTCACGATTCTCCGATAATGTTTTCTTTTTGATAGCTTCATTGTTCTCATCATCAAGTAAACCGATTTCTTTTCTCACCCCCGCCAATTGCTCCTGTAAAATCTTCACCCGATTATTGGCTTCCTCCAGTTGTCGTTTCTGTTCTTGCTTTTGCTGAATGACTAGTACACACGACTGCCAGTCGATATCATCAAATTTATCGTATTTACTAAACAGCGTCAAATAGGTTTCCCGCTTCTTCTGAGCATTCTTTATGTCTTCCTCTAGCTTACGGACTTTAGCTGCTGTCATCTTTTCTTCCTGCTGCAACTGACGCACCTCTGCCTGTAACACGGCAATTTTCTCCTTGTTATCCCAGCCAAGCACATAGTGTTCCTTGCCTCGTATCTCTGGTCGGTCGTCTTTCTCATGCTTACCACCTCTCGCCTTTATCAGCCCCTCTTTTGTTACTGCTTTCTCTTGCAGATGGTTGAAGTCCGCAAGCGAATCAACACAACTATAGTTGAACTCAGCAAATAACCTGTCCTCAAGCCAATCCAAATACAAACACATTGGCTTGTATTCAAGCTTACGGAGCAACGAATCCGCTTTCAATGTCCTATCCTCAAACTCACGAATAGTCTCTGCGCCCTGGTATCGCTGATACACGATACGACCTCGCAGATTATGACCATTCACATACTCATTTACCTGCTTGTAATACTTCTCCGGCACTACCAACCGCAATGCAAAATTGTGAAGAATACGCTCAATGGAATATTCCCAATCACGCTCATCATCCTTCACACATATCAGTTCACCAATGAATGGAATCTCTTCGGTAGTTGCACCAACAGCTTCCAGTATCTCATCACGAATCTCAGCCACACGACCGGATATATTGTTCTTATGCTGCTGCAGATAGCGTATGGTGGCCATTCGTTCTTCTATGTTGCTACTGATTTCATCCTGACGGTTTTGTGCCTGACGCTTCTCTTCCATAAGTTGCCTGTCAATCGTCACTTGCAGAGCATCTTTCTCGCGTTTGGCGGTCGCACGATTAATTTCGAATACCTCTACATCAGGACTTTGTTCCATCTTCACCAGCTTTGCCAACTTATCGTATTCTTCGGCTTTGGCCTTGCGGTTATCACGTATCCTCACTCTCTGATTGATTTCCTTTTCAATTTCATGTATCTGCTGACCCACCTCGTCCTTCTCAATAGCCACCGTCAAGCGCATTTGCTCTTGTTCCAGCTCACCCTTCTGCACCTTCAACTCCTTCAACCTATCTTCCAGTTTCCTCAAGTCGCTCTTGCAGCACACCAACTCCTTGTCGCACAAATCCACCGTTCGCGCAGCAAACCAATAGGCTGCCACACTCTTCTCCTGCTCCATTTCAACTATGCGTATGTCTATCTCCTTCAGTTCCTCTGTCAATGCATTGATAGGTTCCAGTTGGGCAATCTGCTCCTTCACCTTATCGATATTAGTCTTAGCCTCCATCAGATTTTGGAAGTTGTCCTTCAGTTCCTGATACTTCTCCTCAGCCGGCAGTTCCTCGAGCATATTCGTACGAATAAAACTGTCCAGATCGTCCAACACTTTCACACCCACTATCTGATTGAAGAGTGTAAGCGCCTTGTCCGAACGCATACCGAAGAGGGTTATCATCTTTTCGCCATATGCCACCGGACCATCAAAAAACTCTATCGTGCGTTTTGTTTCATTCGTATTGTATTTTTTCGTCAGTCGCTTGCGCCAATCGCCATGCAAGTCAAACTCTGAAAAGTCACGCTCTATAGTCAACGACTCTCGGGCTACACCAAACAGTACCTTTAGTTCCTCGCCAGTGTAGTAGCGCACCTGAAACAGCGTCACCACGCGCTTGTCCACATTGCAGAACGATGCAAGCAATACCGAACGAGCCCCTTTGTCGCGCAATCTCAGCGTGGTTGTGCTCGCTGCACCCTCCTGCTGCTGATTGCCATAGTTGCCAAAGAAGTACGATTCCTCTGTACGGTTGCCCTTCTTCTCCACACCCGATGATTGATTGTAAAATCGTTGGCGCTTCAGTGGCACCATCAGCGTGAGCAGAGCATCTATCAGCGT
>ERZ780226.2478-NODE-2478-length-12577-cov-2.753474_pt1 | contig 12577 bp, 7 predicted proteins | sample MGYA00511165_ERZ780226 | MGnify/ENA primary metagenome ERZ780226 (study PRJEB29588, sample SAMEA2152373) | human gut metagenome | biome: human gut; feature: human-associated habitat; material: faeces | place: Denmark | collected 2008/2010 ...
AAACGAGACGCTTCCCGTCTCGGAGAGGCTGTCTTGCTGCCTGCAGACCTTGTGGAGCGTGCCATCGTCGCGCGAGACGGCGAGATAGGTTCCGTTGCCCGAGTCGTCAACGTCGGACAGCGCGACGACGCCGCTGTGCGAGGGAGTGCCGATCGGCAGCTGCGTCTTCACAGTGCCCGTCTCGGAATCGATGAGCTTCACGTTGCCCGTGTCGTCGGCAATCAGCAGATCGCCGCCGCTCGGGGCACCAGCTGCCCAGTAGTACCCGCTCGACTCCCCCTCTCCCGCAGTTTCCGTCGTCGTCCAGACGGGCTGTTTGGAAGAGCCGCTGCGCTGCGGTGTCGCGTCCACGCAGACCATCGTCCCCGCCTTGCTCACGTTGGCAGCGCCCACGACCGTAAAGCAGGCGATCAGGCGATTGCCCACGATGCTCAGCGACGAGAGAGACTGGTACTGGCCCGCCTCGTTCTCGGGCAGGGCGTCGGTGCACCACACCAAATCGAGCGTGTTCGCGTTGAAGGCCGCGATCCGTCCGTCGTTTGCCGCGGCAAAGATCATGCCGTTGGCGTAGACGGGACGGCAGAAGTAGAAGGCAGGCGAGAGGCCCGTCGGCTTCGAGAGCTTCTCCTTGCCCGTCTCGGTGTCGACCTTGTAGATCTTGCTGCCTGCGATGAGGTAGACATCGCCGTTGACGATGAGAGGATCGGAGACGCCCTCTGTCGCCATCGAGCCAGTGGAGCCGGCAGAAAGCGGGTCGAACGTCCAGGCGGCGCTCGCCGCGTCCGTCGGCGTCAGCGTCCCGTCCTGCGAAGTCACGACCGCGCCGTCCTTCTTGCCCATGCCGAACTGCGGCCACTGCGCCTGGTAGTCCGGCAGGTCCGTGGCGGGATCGACGACCGGGTCGACGCTCGGCACGCCCTCACCGTCTTTCGAGTAGGACCAGGAAACTGCGTCGCCAGCCTTCAGAACAATCTGATCGGCCATCTTGTTGGCCGCCTTGCCGTTCACGAACAGCTGCCAGAACTTGCCAGTGCTCTCGTCCCAGCCGAGCTTGCTGCCGTCAAAGGGAGACGTGATGCTGCTCAGGTAGAAGCCGTATGCGGTATCCGTGTAGTCTGCGTTCAACCCGGACTTCGAGATGAGCGCCTTGGTCACGTCGGCGGCAGTGCTGCCCTGCGCCACGGATATCGTCGTCTGGGGCGCCCACGCGGCACTCGTACCGGATGCATCCGGGCCGTATATCGCGCAGCTGGCCTCGAGCGTCGCGCTCGGGGCGGACTCGCCGTCTGCAACGTATGCCCATTCGATGCTGTCGCCTTGCTCGAGCGTGACCTGGTCGGCCGATCTGTCAGATGCCTCCCCGTTGACGAACAGCTGCCAACGCTTGCCCGTCAGCGCGTCCGCGCCGAGCGTGCGCCCGCCGCTGGGCGAGGTAACCGAGTTCAGGACAAATCCCTGCGCGTCGTTCGCGTAGTCTGCCGAAAGCCCGGATGCCGTGAGCAGCTCTTTCGTGGCGTCAGCTGCCGTGGAGCCCGGGGCAAGCGAGTAGGAGCGGACCGAAGACCAGGTCTCGGGGGCGCCTGTCGTGTCGATGCCCACGAGCGAGGCGGTCGCGGTCACCGTGGGAGCGTCTTTGCCCGTCGTCCCCATGACGGTGAACGTCGCGGAAACTGCCGTGCCCGCGAGTTTCTTGAAGGTCGCATCGTCGGGGTAGCGTTCGGCATAGCGGCCGTACTTCTCAGACCTCAGGTACGAGTCAACCGTCACCTTGGTATTGAACTCGGGCTTGCCCTGAAACACGAGGTTCTCGTGCTTGATGATGTCGGGCTTGCTGGAACGGAACCTGTTCCAGCCGAGCACGCCCATATCGTCTGCGCCGGGGATCGTCGCGGGAACGATGCCGTCGCCGGCAGCCGAGGCGCTGGAGCTGTCGTAGCTCCAGACGACACTGCCGTCCGCTCCAAGCGTCGCCTTCTGGAACGCATGGAGGCTGCCTGTCACGTCCGTGGAGTCCTGCCCGTTCGAGATGCCGTTCCAGTACCCGGCGACGGCGGCGTCCATGAGTGCCGCCTCGCGGTCGATGTCGGCCTTGTCGAGCGGCTCGATGGCAAAGCTCAGGGTCTTGCTCGCCGTTATCTCGGGCGTGTCTTTCGAAGTGATGGTGCAGGTGATATCGGTCGACCCCTCCTGTGCCCCAACGGCAGGGCGGTAGATATTCGCCCGGTAGCCGTTGATGACGGCGGAATCGTTGCTGGCAGCGTAGGTGACCTTGTAGTACTTCCCGTCGATGCCCAAGTCGCGCGTACGCGGGAGCTGCACGTCATCAGTCAGGGCGCCGTCTCCCACCGGCGCGCCACTCGAAGAGTACGAAAGCTTCTCTTTTGTGAAGGCGGCGTCGAGCTCCGTCGCCAGCTTCTCCTTCTCCTGGGCAACCTTCTCGGGGTCGCCTTTGACCGTGAGGGGGAAGGCAACATCACAAGAGCGGCTCTGCAGGGAGTCGTCGCTCGAGTCGAGGTTCTTCGCGCTGATGCGCGCCGTCAAGGTGACCGGGGTATCGGCAGCCGAACGTGCCACCTTTCCGGAGTAGTCGTCCCAACCGTATCCCGAGACTGTGACCGCCTCATTAGAGCTGGTCCACGTGACCGGGAACGTGGTCGCATAGTAGCCGCTTCCAACCTTTACCTGATAGGGCAACGTCAGGTTCTGCGTGACAGAGTCCTTGTCGTCGCCGCTCGCGTAGCCGACCGAGACCTTGTCCTGCATGCCGGCGAGCAGCGCGTCGACCTTGTCGAGGTCCCAGGGGAGCTGCGGGACATGGGAAAGCGTCGCCGTCTGTGTATCGCCGTCGCGCTCGAGCTCGAACGTGACGTCAAGCTGGCGCAACGTCGAATAGCTCGTGTAGCCGGTCTTGGTGCTCGGGTCGTCGAAGAAGTACGTGATGGCGCCGTTATTCGCCTCTCCGGTTTCGATTCCGCCGGTCGTCCCGGTGCGTCCTGCCGCACCCTTGAGAGACGCGGACGTCGTCTTCACCTTGATGCCCGAGAACCCAAGCTGGGCCAGATACGCCTCCGCGCATTCGTTTGCGTTCGTGTCGGAGCCGAACTTCGGCGTGAAGCGCCAGTCGGCGAGCTTGAGCGCCGCTGCCTGGAGCGAGTCGGCGGCGATGACCTTGCGGCCATCGGATTTGGAGACAGAAGAGGAGCCACTCGTCGCCTTGACCATGAGATAGGAACCTGCCGCGCCGGAAGGAACCTCGAGCGTCGCGGCAGTTGCGCCCGGGATGGACGTCCACGTCGACTCGTCGGCATCTGCCGTCGGGGCGGTATACCACTGCAGGGAGACTTTGTCCGTGACATCGTCGCCGATGGTGGAACCGCCCAAGCGCTTCGCCTGCACCGTTGCCGAGAGGCTATCGCCCGTGAACAGCGAGCCCGAAGCGGGGGCGACTGTGACGCGCAGCAGGCTGTATTCGTCTGCGCCCACCACGGTGCCCGCAAGCTCCGAAACGGTATTGTCGAGCGCGCTCGCCTCGACCTTGAGCTGGTATCCGACCAGGTCCTTCGTCAGCGCGAGCTTGCCCGTCTTGGAATCATAGCCGCTCGTAATCTGCTCGTAGGCATCGGTGCCGTCTGCCGCCTTGTACCAGGTGTACGAAAGATCTGCATCACCCGGCGCGTCCTGATCGTTGTATACGTTCTTGCTGACCTTTGCCGTCGGGGTAAGCAGCGCGCCGACCTGCATGCCCTGCTTGCTCGACGAGATAGATACCGACGAGAGCGTGTACTGCCCAGGCCGCATGACGGGACCGACGGGGTTCACCGATTCGGTGCCGTAATACGAGGGCTTCGAGGTCGAGACCACGGTATTGTTGCTCGTCGCCTTGACACGCAGGTACGCTCCGACCAGCGACGTGCCGTCTGCAAGTGTCGACGGCACTTCGTACGTCGGAGACGTCGCGCCGGCGATGTCGGTGAAGTTTGCGTCCGCCGTCGTCGAAGACGTGGCATATTGCCACTGGTACGACACGGTATCCGTCGCGTCGACTGCGGGGTGATTCCAGCTCGAGCTCCCCTTCTTCGTGACGGTTGCACGCAGGGTATCCCCGACATGGAGCACGTTTGCCCCGCTGGGGCCGTGACATCGTAGAGATCGACTGCCCCGGCGATGCCAACCACGCCTGCTGCCTGGGTCGTCTTCCCGTAGCCGCCATCGGCAGAGACGTACAGGTGCTTTCCGAGATACGAGGCATCTTGCGGGACCGTGAAAGACGAAGAGGTCGCGTCGGCGATCGCGTCCTCCTCGCTCTTTTCGGATGCGTAGTCTGCCGTGCTCGCGTACCAGGCCCAAGACACCTTGTCCGAAATGTCCTTGCCGTTCGAGTCGAGAGCGGTCGCCGTCAATGCCGCGCCGGGCGTCGCCTTGGTCGACGACGTGACAGGCGCCCCATCCATGACAACGGACACGCCGTTGACCTTCACAGACCCCCTGCGCGCGACCGCATTGGTCGCGCGGCTCGACTTGTCGTCCGCGCCGCCGTTGACCGTGCAGCGGATGCACTTGCCCACGTACTCGTCAGCAATGGTGTAGGTGGCGGATGTCGCACCATCGATTGGCGTGAAGTCGCCATCTGTCGAGTCCCCGTACTCCCACTTGTACGTGAGCTTGTCGGAGGGCACCAGTTGCTTGTCGGTGTCTTTCGCCTCGACGCTCAAGGTGTCGCCCAGCGATGCGTCGTATCCCGACACTCCGTTGACCTTGAGGCCGGCGAAGTACAGGTCGTAGGTACCGGCCTTCTTGAACGGGCCAACGGCACTCCAGTCGCCGAGCTTCTTCTCGCCCGCGGCATTTTTCGCTGTGAACGCTATCCACTTGCCAGCCATGTCATCGGTGACGGTATAGGTGCTGCCGGTAACCGGCTTTCCCGTAGCATCGACGATGTCGTTCCACGTGATCGTTCCGCCCGTCGGACCGGTCGAGGAATAACGCCAGGTAAACGTCACGCCGTCCGTGATTTCCTCGCCCGGCTGATAGTATGCCCCCGCCTTGTATGCATGGGCCTTGAGCGTGTCCCCGACGTTATGCGGGCCACTTGTCGGCTCGATCCTGACGGTATCGATTGTGTCTGCAGTTGCCGATGCGGCGGGAGTGGAGGAAGAGGAACCCGTCGTCCCCGACCCGCTCGTGTCCCCGGAGTCGTCATCGTCCCCGGAGTCGTCATCGTCCCAGTAGTCGTCGTCATCATCACCCCAGGAGCCCTCGTCATCGGATGAGGAAGCGACGTTGGCGCGTGCCGTTACGCTGGCATTCGCGTCTGCTGCCTTCCCCGCGTCAGATGCCGCCGTCGTGCTTTGCTGCACGCCCGTGGACTGTTGCTGGGCGTCGCCTTCGGAGCCGCCCGCAAATGCGGCAACGGGGGTCATGGACGCCACGAGGGCGCAGGACGCGAGCAAAGCGAGCGCTCTGCGCCCAAACGTGCGCATCGTCATGAGAAGACGCTTGTCTGAGGGGGGATTCGGACGCGAGCTTTTCGCGTGCGGAGTATCTTGCGTCGTGCGAAACGACAGGTGCATAGTGCATACCTCCAGGACCGCTTGCGGATGGTAGGCATTCCGACTCTGCATGACGGCAAGACAGCATCGTGCTATTAGATGCTCGTCAAGAACATGCACATACGGTTACTGGTATAGCGCGGGATTCTCACCCGCATTCCCCTCGGGCGCCATCTGCGTCCGGCATCGATTCGATGCATCCATCCCAGTCAATACAACAGGGGAATTGTAGCATCGACGTGGTGGCACCGCTGCACGAAAACGGGAAGTGCCATTTGTGCACTGCTGCCCAACCCCGTACTGCTGCGCGTCGTACCGGCTTGTGGCCTGTGCATGTGCTGAGTTTTCGGATGCCGTCAAGCGGGTATCATGGAGTCAGTTCACTGATACCGGGGCAGCGTGCCCCGCGCGGCAATAGAAGGAGAGCGTGATGATCGTCGACCGCATCGAGGGAGAGCTCGCCGTCGTCGAACTCGACAAGGGCAAATTCGTGGACATTCCCATGGAGAAGATTTCGGGTCGCGTGCGCGACGGCGCCGTGCTCGTGAAAGGCGTATCGGGACGATATCGGGTCGACGAGAAGGAGACCGCCCGGCGGGCACGCCATGCCGCATCGCTCCTCGACTCGCTGTTCGGGAACGAGCGCCACTGAGCGTTGGCACTGCCAGGGATTTCTGGCGCCGGGCGGCCTCTCGCCATCCAACTCTGGCAGTGCCAGGGATTTCTGGCTTCATGCCGCGTTTTTCTGGCACTGCCGGGGATCCCTGGCTTCGGGCGGGCCCTCGCCACCCAACAATGGCAGTGCCAGGGATTCCCGGCATCCCCCGGTTCTCCCTGGCACCACCTGCACTCAGCTAGCTTCAGCCCCCGGGTTATAGGGTCGTCAGCTCTTGCCTGCGGAATCATCCTTCTCGAAGACCAGATCGGTCCCACTCTCCGAGAGCGTGAGCTTACCATCCTTCAGCGTTGCAGGCACCGTGTCGCCCTCGACGGTGAACGAGGCCTCGGTCGCGCTCTTCGCCTCCCACGTGCCCTTCTGCGATTCGCCGAAGTACATCAATTCAAAATTGCCATCTTCGGAAACAGTCAGGCTGACGGTCATTCCAAACGCCTCCATCATCGCCATGTCGTCTTGGCTTATCGCCTCGCCGTTCTCGGTCATCCCCGTCAGCTTCCACGAGCCTACATATGCCTTCTTCGCATCGGCGGATGACCCCCCGCATGCGAACAGCCCAAGGCACAGCACCGCGATGGCGCACGCCAGGACAATAAGACCTGCCATCCTTCTCTTCGTCGTCCTCATGGTAATCATCCCCCCTACTCGCAATCGGCTGGTTCTATGCGCCCATGGCACCGCCGCAGTATTCGCAGCGCCCGCTCGCATCCGGAATGGTGGTCGCCCCACAGAAGGGGCAGGTCTGTGCGACCTTTGGCTTTGCCGCCTCTGCTGCCGCATCGCGCACGCTCTGGCGCACCGCGGTCAAGGCGTCGCGGATCTCGCCCGCCTGGCGCTCCGCCTCGCGGAATTCCACGGACATGCGCTCTTCGATGCGGTAGTCGTTAATCTTGAAGGTGATCTCGTCGAAGTACGGCGTATTCACGTGAATCGTGAGGTACATGTCGTAGTCGACGTCGTAGCGCGGCGGCTCGTAGGAATGCTCCTCGCCGTCGTCGTCAGTCCAGTGCAGCTCGCTTCTCGACTCGCGGATCTCGGTATCGCATCCGGTCACCTGCGAGAAGTCGAGCACGTCGGGATTGGCGTCGCGCCAGCGCCCGCCCGTTGTGACGAGGAAGCGCTGAGCATCTTCGTCGAGCAGGACCTTCGTGTCGTTGCCGAGCGTGCGCGTCACGTTGAACTGCGCGACGCGCTCCTTGTTTGCCTCGCGCCAGGCGAGCTGGTCGGAGATTTCCGCCACCGTGCTGTGCCTTCGCTCGCTGAAGAACGGCGAAAGCTTCGACGCGCATTCCTTGCAGAGGTTGCCATCCTCGAGCTTGCGGTTGCCCAGCAGTCCAATCTCGCCCCCGCAGACAGAGCACGCCTTTTTCTCGAACATCTTCCCGAACAAGCCCATGATCGACCTCCCTTTGCCTCGAAGGTGTGTTTTCGCACCTTCATTGTGGCGGGGAAGCCCTTTGGGCTTAAGCTACCTGCGTCCCATTTGGCAGCGCCGCAGTGTGCCATGTGGCTCACCGGAGCGCGGCACCGTGCGCCACCTGTTCTTTCGGGCGGGCCGTCGGGGCGTCGTCTCTACTCTCGCGATGCCACCGCCAAGCAGGGGTCAGGACGTGGCGGACCCGCCCGGCTCGGGAGGCTCGTCGGGCGCGAGCTGGGGGACGATGAGACCGTCGGCCACGGCATGCACCGCCAGACGCAGAATACTGTCGTAGCCGGTCTTCGCCAAGATCTCGGAGATATGCCGCTTGATGGTCCCCTCGCTCATGTACAGGTCGCGGGCGATTTCCTTGCGCGATTTGCCCTCGCACACGCAGCGCAGTATGGCAATCTCGGTATCTGAGAGCTTGGCGGCTCCCGAGAACATGCTCGAGCGTGTGCGTGGGAATGTCGAGTACCCGTCGGCGGTCGACGTGATGATGGCCGCGAGCTCGGACGTGCCCACGTTCTTGTACACGAAGCTGTCGGCACCGGCGCTTTTTGCCTGGTCGATGAAGGTGATTTCGGGCATTCCCGTCATGACCACGACCCTGACGTCGGGGAACTCCTTCTTGATGACGCGCGTGGCAGAGATGCCGTTGGCGTCGTTTTCCGTGCACACGTCCATCAGCACAACATCGACATCATGCGTGCGCACGGCCGCCGCCGCGAGCTCGGCGTTGCCGATGCTGCACACGACGTGCATATCGGGCAGGGCGTCGAGCGCTGCAGAGAGCGACTCGCGCAAGATGACCTGGTCTTCAACGATGAGAATGCGAATCATGGGAATCCTCCTTTGCATCGGGGGAACAATCGTGCGCTTCGTGTGGAGCAAGCGGCAGGCGCGCCTGCAGGGAAAACGGCGCGGCGGAGACGACCTCGAGCGAGCCACCCGCCTCCTGCGCGGCCGCGCGCATCCCTGGCAAGCCGAGCCCTTCCACCAGGCGAGCCGGAGCGGGAGCTCCGTTGTTCGAGACGGTGAGCGTGCATTCATCTCCTGCACAGGCGATCGCGACGTCGACGCGCGCCGCCTGCCCATGTTTGACGGCGTTGGTCGCCGCCTCGCGGATGATGCTGACGCATGCCGCTGCGGCTGCCTGCTCCTGCGGTAGCGATCCGTCCACGACGATTGCGCAGCCCACGAGCGAGAACGCGTCGGCGATGGAAGCGAGCTCGGCGGACGGGCCCACCTCGTCTGCGACGGCGATGTCTTGGGTAATCCCGTGCAGCAGCTCCTTCACGCGGGCGAGCTCCTCGGCCGTGGGGTCGTCCTTTTCCAAGTAGCGGTGCAGGATGGAGAGCTTCTGGCCGATGGTATCGTGCACGCGCGAGCGCATCTTGCGCAGGGCGTCCGCCCGGGCAACCGCGCGCACGTCCGCGAGCGATTCCCCCAGCTCGCGATTTGCCGCCGAAATCAGACTGTTCGTGCGCGCGATGGCGTTGTTGAGCGCCTCTTCTTCCGTTACGTCGGCGGCGATGATGCAACGGCAGTGCCTGGCGCGCAGCATGACATGGCAGACGTCGAACAGCAGCGTCGAGCCGTCCGGCATGACGACGCGCAGCTGACGCAGCGCCTCGTAGGGATCCTCCGGCTCCGCATCCTGCTCGCTGCCGGGAGCCCCGCGTCCCGCCTGCACGAGGAACGCGGCTATCTCGTCGGCAGACGAGAGGTCGGCAGGTGCCCCCAAGCCGTTCAGACAAGATCGCATGCGATTGTTCATGAACACGACGCGTCCGCGCATGTCCGCATACAGCACGCCCTCGGGCAGCACGTCGAGCGCATCGACACAGGAGAGCGGCGAGGGCTGGCGACGGAGCACGACCCGGTCGACCGCCAGGTTGCTCACCGTGCGGAACAGAACGTAGCCGCACTCCACGATGATCAGGAACACGTAGGAATCGTCGAGCGCAGACACGAACGGCGGGGTGAAGCAGAGAAGCAGCACCGCTTCCACGCTCTCCCCGACGCGGCGGCAGCGCACCGCCACGAAGACCGCGAGCAGCGCGCACGGCACGCTCACGTACAGCAGCAGATCGGCGGGAACCTTGAACGCGAAGAGGTGCACGAACCCGCTCACGTTGCCAGTCACCGACAGCTGGACGAGCGCAACGCAGACAAAGAGCTGCACGACCAGGGAAAACTCGTACGCGCATCGCAGCGGCGACGAATCGGCGCGCTTGGTGCACAGCAGGGCATGCGCAAGTTGCCCGCACACGAGCAGGAACAGGCACGCGTAGAGCGCATGGGCAACAGGGATGTGCACCGACAGAACGTTCACGAGCCTGCCTCCTCCCGCACGAGCAGCTCGACGCGCGCGGCTGCGTCCTCGAGGGAAACCGAGGCCGACTGCCCCGCTTCATCCGGCGACTCCAGCAGCCGGCACGCCTTCCCCAACGCCTCCACGCACGCCTCCGCGCACTGGAGCACGCCGCGGATGCGGACATCGTCCGGGGCAGGCGCCTGCTGCACATAGAGCATCACGATGGCATCGTCGAGGCCGCACGCAACGTCTGCGAGCTCGTACAGGCAATCGTAGACCGCGCTTGCAGCGTGCGTCGAGACCGGTCGGGCAACATCGACAAGCGTGCCGCATTCGATGCCGACCCCGCGCATATCGCTTGCAATCTGGCCCAAGCCGAGCCGCAGGCTCTCTGGGGTAACTGCAGAGCCCTCCTTGCCTCCAAGCGCGAGCGCCCCCTGCTGCTTGCACCAGCTCACGAGCAACTTGGCTTGGGCGAGTTGACCGCGCGCCAGGGCCGGGTCGTCCGGCAGCGCGTCGAGCAGGCTGTCGATGCGCGCGACCTTTTCTGCCAGAGTCTCGGTGATGTCGTCTGCAATCCGCGCTTCCTCGCGCTGGCGCGCGAGCGTGCGTTCGAGCTCGCTTTGATGGGAAAGCGCCCGGTTGCGACGCTTGAGCTGGGCGCGCTGGCGTTCGAGCTGGGCGCGCTGCTCCACAAGCGACGAGACGTCCTTTCTGGCGAGCGCGTATCCGCCCAGCACCGCATACACCGTATAGCTGGACCTCGGCGTCTTGGAAAGGTGCAGCGTCACGGGGCCGTCGGAATGCCCCGCTACACGGACAGCACGTGCGGCAAGGTGCTCGGGCAGAGGCTTTGCCGCATCCGACTGCGCGCAGATGCGCCCCTTCCCGTCGAGCACGCGCACGTCGTAGGGCACGGTCTCGAACAGCGCTCCGTACCATGTGTACGAGGGGAGTATTCCAAGCTCGAGCGCGCACTCCATCCCGATTATGACGAGCAGGGACTGCACAACGGTCAAGTTGAGCGGAAAGCTCGCCCCAAGCACATAGAGAATGCTGTAGGCCGCGCCAACGACCAAGAAGAACCCCACCACTGCCAGCGTCTTGCGCAGGTCCTTGTGTGCGTTGACGAAGGCGATGACGAGAAAGCCCAGGTACTGGACGATAATCCAGATGTAGACGACGACATACGCGGGGGCATAGGCATACGCAGATCTCCACTCGGGGTCGGAAAAGTCAAAGTCGAAGACCGCATGGTGGAGATTGTTTGTGAGCACAAGCACGAGGAACATGCCGTCGATGGCAAAGCACGCCACCCGCGCCCAGCGCGCCCGTGGAGAAGAGCCCCATCTGGTCTGGGGGACGATGGAAAACAGCACGAACGTGGGGACGGCCAGCATCGGAAGGTAGAACAGGTACCACATGATGCTTACGGCGATGCTGCTCTGGACATTCCACTTTGCGACGGTGAGCGCGAGCCAGAAGAAGAGCAGCGTCGCAACGGCAAGCAGGCAGTGCATCGTCTCTGCAGAGGAGCAGCGCAAGCGGACTGAGTAGCCCCACCCGGTCACGGCAAGCGCGCATAGGACCATGACGAGCTCCCTGTTGATGCTGCCGTCCGTGGGATACCGGGGCTCGACCTGGGACGGTGGCGTCGCCACCTGGAGAATGCACAGCACGACGACCAGCACGACGGCGCACGAAGCGGCGGCCAGGCGAATGATGCGGATGCGCTTGGCAGCCGTCTGCGGCGTCACGCCGGCAAGGCCGCGTGTTTGGTATGCGCTCCGCCTCTCCACCAGCCTGCCGCCTTTCGTCCGAAACGACCTGCATTGAAGTATACGCGACACCTGAGACGGAATAATCGGCAGGGCAGCCGCCGGGCGGCACACGGCTGGGACATGCGGCTCTCTTTTCACGCGAGAGCTGGCCAGATGTCTCAGCGAAATGCAGGCAAGCGGGGCGCGGGGGTGTCTTTTTCGAGAGGACTACTAGCTATGATTTACGTTGAGCACGATTGCAACACTCTCGGAAAGGAGCCTGCCATGGGACTTCTTAAAGCCGGAATAGGCGCAGCGGGTGACGTTTTGGCCGATTCGTGGCGCGAGTTTTTCTACTGCAGCTCGCTCGACGCGCAGACACTCGTCGCAAAAGGAGAAAAGCGCACGTCAGAGCGCAGCTCGAACGTGCATGGTGAGGAAAACATCATCTCGGACGGGTCGATAATCGCCGTGAACGAAGGCCAGTTCATGATCATCGTCGAGCAGGGCGCGATTGTCGAGGCCTGCGGCGAGCCCGGAGAGTTCGTCTTCGATTCCTCCACCGAGCCGAGCCTTTTCTTCGGCGAGTCGGGATCGCTGGGCGAGCGCCTGCGCCAGACCTTCGAGCGCATGGGCGCGCGATTTTCCTTCGGCGGCGACACCGGCAAGGACCAGCGGGTCTACTTCTTCAACACAAAAGAAATCGTCGACAACAAGTACGGCACGGCGTCCCCCGTGCCCTTCCGCGTCGTCGATGCCAACATCGGGCTCGACGTGGACATCTCCGTGCGCTGTAACGGCTCGTACTCCTACCGCATCGTCAATCCGCTGCTCTTCTACAAAAACGTGTGCGGC
>ERZ780226.2489-NODE-2489-length-12546-cov-2.446401_pt1 | contig 12546 bp, 10 predicted proteins | sample MGYA00511165_ERZ780226 | MGnify/ENA primary metagenome ERZ780226 (study PRJEB29588, sample SAMEA2152373) | human gut metagenome | biome: human gut; feature: human-associated habitat; material: faeces | place: Denmark | collected 2008/2010 ...
CGATCTCCATTGTTTTTGCCGGTATCATCGTCAAGGTCATCGCCAACAAGACGTGGAACGGTCAGGGCGCGCTGATGCAGGCGGGCAGCGTCGATCCCAAGGAGCTGGAGATCAGTCCCGAGATGCAGGCCAAGCGCGATAAGATCGACGTGAAAAACCTCGGTATTGGTCTGTTCGTTTCCAACTCGTTCTTTGCGTGGGGCTTCATCGTCGCCAAGCTCTGGTCGATGCAGGTCATGTCCGGCGAAGAGTACACCCAGCGGGCCGAGTCCAACCGCATCACCGAGTACACCACCGTGGCGCCCCGCGGGCGCATCTTCGACCGCAACGGCGTCGAGCTGGTTGGCAACCGCTCCTCGTTTGTCGTGCTCGCCAATGCCGAGGTGCAGAACAACCCCGCGGTCATCAACAGGCTCTCGACGGTGCTGGGCATCCCGCGCGAGACGATCAAGCAGTCGGCGGCATCGCAAAGCGGCGGCGCCCAGGCAGACCGCGTGCTCGCCATCGACATCGACAGCCGCGCCGTGGCCTACATCACCGAGCACCACGAGGCCTTCCCGGGCATCTCGATCGAGGGCCGCACGGTGCGCACCTACCCCAACGGCAAGCTCGCGTCGCATGTCCTGGGCTACACGGGAACGATTTCAGAAGCCGAGCTGAAAAAGCAGTCCGCCGGCGTCAGCTACGAGTCGGGCGACATCGTGGGCAAAGACGGCGCCGAACAGGCCTTCGAGGCCTACCTCAAGGGCGACCGCGGCGTCAAGCGCGTAGAGATCAACGCTTCGGGCGAGGTCGTGAACAGCGTCGACTCCATCGACCCCGCGCAGGGCAACGACGTTCGCCTCACGCTCGACGTCAATGTGCAAAAGGTCGCCGAGGAGGCGCTGCAGCAGGCGTTCGTCGACGCGCACAACGAGAAGTACGACAACGCAGCACCGGGCGCGATCGTGTGCATGAACGCGAAGACGGGCGAGGTCATCGCCATGGCGTCCGCGCCCGATTACGACCCGACGGAATTTATCGGCGGCATCTCGAGCGATACGTGGAGCGAGCTCACCGGCGACAAGTCGGGCTACCCGCTCTCCAATCGCTGCATAGCGGGCCTGTACCCGGCGGCGTCCACGTTCAAGGGCTTCACAGGGCTTGCGGGCCTGCAGTACGGCTATGCGAGCGAGCAGTCCGTCTGGGACTGCAAGGGCACGTGGACCGGCTTTGGCGAGCAGTGGCCGCAGAAGTGCTGGAACACGAGCGGACATGGCCAGATCGGGTTTCACATGGGCATCGTCGAATCGTGCGACGTCGTGTTCTACGAGATCGCGAAGCGCTTCTACCAAGAGACTGCCGATAGCGACGCCGTGCTCCAGAAGTACCTCAAAAGCTGGGGGTTCGGCCAGAAGACCGGTATCGAGATATCCGGCGAGGCGGAAGGCCGCGTGCCGACGCCCGACTGGAAGAAGGCCTACAACAAAGACGCCCCGGAAAGCCAGGCGTGGCTTCCCGGCGACCTCTCCAACCTCATCATCGGCCAGGGCGACCTGCTGGTCACGCCGCTGCAGGTCTGCTGCGGGTACGCGGGTCTGGCCACGGGGCGCGTGCCCAAGCCGGTGCTGTTGAGCTCCGTCATGGCAAGCGACGGGGAGACCGTCGTCGTCGACGGCGCGAGCTTCCAGGGCTCCACCATCCACCCCGATTTCGAGGAGAAGAACCTCGAGATCATGCGCAGCGGCTTTCGCGACGTCGTCGCAGAGGGCTCGGTCAAAAACGTCTTTGCCGGGATGGGCGTCAACATCTCGGGCAAGACCGGCACGGGCGAGGTCGCGGGCCACGACAACTACGGCTGGTTCGTCGGCTACGGCCCGTCCGAGGACCCGCAGTACGTGTGCGCGTGCTGCATCGAGGAAGGCGGCTCGGGCGCCACATGCGCCGCACCCGCCGTGCGCTCGGTGCTCGCCGCGGCACTCGGTCAGGACACGAGCCACGTTGCCGGCACGGCAACCGAGGAGCGCTGATACCCCATGCCGAAAAAGACATTTGGCCGCACGCCCAAAGTGCACGCGCGCTCTGCTTCGCCTGCGGTGGCAAACGCGCGTCAGAGCACGTCCCCCGTCAACATCCCGCTGTTTGCCATCGTGGCGGCGCTCGTTGCAGTCGGCCTCGTGACCGTCTATTCCGTCACGCTCACGAATGCCGAGTACAACTTCTGGCGTCAGGTCATCGGCATCGGCATCGGCATCGTCTTGATGGTGCTGTTCTGGCTGTTCGACTACCGCCGGTTTGGGAGCTGGTTCGTCCCGCTTCTGGTCATCGACTGCCTGCTCATCATGCTGCCGATGATTCCGGGCCTCGGCATCGAGGTCAACGGCGCGACTTCGTGGATCAAGATCGGCCCGCTCACAGCCCAGCCGTCCGAATGGGCAAAGCCCGTGACCATCCTCATGATGGCGGCAGGCTGCGCGCGCTTCGACGGCGAGATTTCCAAGGGCACCGACTACCTCAAACTCGTCGGCTGCCTGCTGCTGCCGTGCGTGCTGCTCATCCGCGAGGACCTGGGCTCGACGCTCGTCTTGCTGGTCATCGGCTTTTTCATCCTGTTCGTGGGCGGCGCCTCGCGCAGGTGGATTATCGTCACGCTGCTCACGCTCGTCGTGATCGTCGCGGGCGGCCTCGGGCTCAACAGCGCGCTCAACACCTGGTCCGGCGGCGACATCCAGATCCTGAAGCCCTACCAGATGAGCCGCCTGCTCGTCTTCATCGATCAGGACAACCCCGATTACGCCGATGATGCCTACAACCTCAACCAGGCCAAGATCGCCGTCGGCTCCGGCGAGATTACGGGCAAGGGCTTTGGCAACGCGACGCAGTCGTCGGGCGGCTTTCTGCCCGAGGCGGCGACGGACTTCATCTTCTGCGTCTACGCGGAGCAGTTTGGCTTTTTGGGCGCGCTCGTGCTGCTCGCGCTGTACCTCGCCCTCATGGCGGTCGCGCTCACGATTGGTCTGCGCGCGTCTGATAAACTCGGCTCATGCATCGTCGCCGGCGTCATGGGCATGTGGCTGTTCCAGATACTCGAGAACATCGGCATGGACCTGGGGCTCATGCCCATCACGGGCATCCCTCTGCCCTTCATGAGCTATGGCTCGTCGTTCATGCTGACGAACTTCATCTGCATCGGGCTGCTGTGCTCTATCTGGTCGCGGCGCCTGGATGTGTCGAACCGCACGAGAAAGGTGGCGTCACGCTAATGTCAAAAATGCCCATCGATGTGAAGCAGCTTCTCGATTCCGTGGCCAACATCGGGCAGGAACGTGACCTGCCCGTCTACGTTGACCTCGTGTTCGACCCGACTGCAAGCGACACGCTCATCGACTACATCATCGACGCGTTTGTCGGGCAGGGCTCGACCGCGATTGTCGAAAGCGTCGTGCTGGGGACTTCTGTCCGCTGCCCGCCGACCTGTGCGTGATCGTGGGCGGCGACTCGCTGCTCCTCGGCGACGTCGCGGCTGCGGCGCGCGCCAAGGGCATCCCCTCTGTGGTGGCCATCGCGCGCGGCGAGACCTTCTTTGCCGATAACCCCGAGGCGGCGCAGCGTCTGGCGGACGAGACCCTGAAGGCCAACACCGTCCCGACGCCCGCGGCGACGGCCAGCGCGCCTGCGGTGGGCAAGGGCATTCCCATGGACGACATCGTCGACATCGACGTCAAACCCGGCACGAGGCGCCCGCTCGAGGAGCTGGGTTCCTGGATCGTCTCCAACGCCCCGGCCAAGCGCATTGCCATGGCTGCCAACTTCGCGTTCCTGCGCCATCCGCTCGCCGTGGAGCTGACGCAGCACAACGCCATCGAGAACGGCGCCATCGGGCTCGTCTTCTTCATGCCGGGCGCCGACATGCCGCTCATCACGCTCAACCAGGCCCGCATGGTCCTGCAGATCGCCGCGGTGTATGGAAACGACCTGTCCACCGACCGCATCAAGGAGGTCGCGGCGGTTGTGGCCGGCGGCTTTGGCTGTCGTGCCCTCGCGCGCAAGCTCGTGAGCCTCGTGCCCGTTATGGGCTGGGCGATCAAGCCCGCCGTCGCCGCGTCGGGCACGGTCGCGATGGGGTATTCCGCCATCGGGTACTACGAGGGCAACGTCGCGCTCGCCTCGCCCAAAGAGGCCCTTGACGGTCTGTTCGACGTGCTCGCCGACCTGGCGGACAACGGCACGACCGCCGTGGAAAACATCGTCGACGGGGTGACCATGCTGCGCATGCGCGTGAAAAGCCCCGCGGCCAACAACTAGGACCGACACATGTTCAAAGCCAATACCGCCCTATGGGAGAAGTACGCCCCGCTCGTCAAGCAGGTCGAGAAGCCATCGCGCTATCTGGGCCAGGAGTGGGGGGCCATCGAGTCCGCAGACAAGCCCGACGCTGACTACCATGCGGTGATGATCTATCCGGATACCTACGAGATTGGCCAGGCCAACCAGGCCATCTCGATTCTCTACGATGCGCTCAACGCCGATGGGCGCATCTACTGCGAGCGCGCGTACCTGCCGTGGGTCGACATGATCGCGCTCATGCGCGAGAAGGGGCTGCCGCTGGCGTCCCTCGAGACGTTCACGCCGCTTCGCGAGTTCGACTTCGTCGGCATCACGCTGCCGCACGAGATGGCAGCGACCAATGTGCTCGAGACGCTCGACCTGGGCGGTATCCCGCTGCACGCCTCCGAGCGCGGCGAGGGCGATCCGCTCGTCTTCGGCGGTGGGCCATGCGCGTTCAACCCCGAGCCGTACGCGCCGTTCTTCGACGCCATCTTCATCGGCGAGGGCGAGCGCGCCGATGTCGAGGTGGCGCTCCTGCACCGCAAGCTCAAGGCCGCCGGTGCCTCGCGTGCCGAGGTGTTGCGCGCGCTTTCCGAGGTGAGGGGGCTCTACGTTCCCTCGCTGTACGAGGCGCGGCGCGTCGAGCTTTCCGACGGGTTGTTCTACGAGGTGGCGCGCCCGCTCGACGAGTCCGTGCCCAAGACGGTCGAGAAACTCGTCATCCAGGATTTCGACGCGGTCAAGGCACTGCCCGAGCCCATCGTGCCCTACAACGAGCTCGTCCACGACCGCCTCGCCATCGAGGTGCTGCGCGGGTGCAACCGCGGCTGCCGCTTCTGCCAGGCAGGCATGATCTACCGCCCCGTGCGCGAGCGCAACGCGGACACGATCGTCGCCGCCGTCGCCCAGGGGCTTGCCTGCACCGGTTACGACGAGGTGTCGCTCACGTCGCTTTCGTCGACGGACCACTCCACCATCGTCGAGCAGCTGCGCCGGCTCAACCGCAGCTTCCACGGGACGGGCAAGAGCGTGAGCCTGCCCAGTCAGCGCGTTGACGCGTTTGGCGTGGAGCTTGCGCGCCTGATCGCTGGCGAGAAGAAGGGCGGCCTGACGCTCGCTCCCGAGGCGGGGACGCAGCACCTGCGCGACGTCATAAACAAAGGCGTGAACGAAGAGGACCTCTTCAACGCCGTGACCAGCGCGTTCGAGGCCGGTTGGGGCTCGCTCAAGCTCTACTTCATGATCGGGCTTCCCGGCGAGACGGACGAGGACGTTGCGGGCATCGGGGATTTGTGCAAGCGCGTGCTGTGGGCGGCGCGCGATGCGGTGCCCGAGGACCAGCGCGCCAAGACGCACGTGCAGATGCGCGTTTCGGTGGCGTTGTTCGTCCCCAAGGCGGTGACGCCGTTCCAATGGGACGGGCAAATCGGCCTTGCGCAGATCAAGCATCGCATCGAGGTGCTCAAGGCGAGCTTTCCCGAAAGCGAGCTGCGCAAGAAGAACATCAAGCTGGCCTGGCACGACTCGGCCACCTCGTACGTCGAGGCGGTGCTCGCACGCGGCGGGCGCGAGTGCGCGCCGCTCATCGAACAGGCGTGGCGCAACGGCGCCCGCTTCGACGCGTGGAGCGACCAGTTCTCGTGGGAGGCATGGCAGCAGGCGGGCGAGCAGGCCGGCGTGCCGATTCTCGCAAGCGCGATGCGCGAGTATGCCGAGGACGCGCCGCTGCCATGGGACCACATCTCGAGCGGCGTGCGCAAGGCGTACCTGCTGCGCGAGCGCCACAAGGCCCAGCAGGCCATGACGACGCCGGACTGCACGTTTGGCAAGTGCTCGGTCTGCGGCGTGTGCCAGGACCTGCTCGTCTACAACCGCACCGAAGGCCCGCGCGTGGCATCCCCGTCCGAGCAAGGGCGCATGGACGCGGCGAGCGGCACGATTCCGGCACCGACGGCTGCGTCGATTGCCAAGCTCAGGCAGGCCCGCGCGCGCAAGGCCGAACAGGCCGATGCGGCAGGCGAGGGCGAGGTGAGGGTCCATGGCTAAGAACTTCCTGCTCGTCATCGAGTATGCCGAGCGCGACAGGCTCGCATATCTTTCGCATCTTGAGACGGTCGAGGCGATGCGTCGCGTCGTGCGGCGCGCGCAGCTGCCGTTTGCGGTCTCGCAGGGGTTCAGCCCCCACATGGAGACGACGTTCGGGCCGGCGCTGCCGGTCGGTGCGGGCGGAGACGGCGAGTACTTTGGCGTCTACCTGGAAGACTACATCGCTCCCGAGACGGCGCTCGAGCGCCTGCAGAAGATGGCTCCGACAAACCTCATGCCGCTTTCGGTCAGGTACGTGGACGTGCATGCCGACGCGCTCGACGTGTACTACAACACGAGCACGTGGCGCGCGGAGTTCGTCGGCGAGATCGCCGTGCTCGAGGAGGCGTTCGCACGGCTGTGCGAAGTCGGCTTCATCGAGACCGTCAAGGTAAAGAAGGGCAAGACCAAGGTAAAGCGCGTCGAGTTCGCCACGCGCCTCGTGGGGCCGCCTGCGTTCGCGGAGGGCGAGGGCGGGAAAGTCGTCATGGCGTTTACGACCCGTCAAGACAACGAGGGTGCGCTTCGTCCGGACAAGTTCATCGACGCGGCGCTCGACGGCATTGAGGCAGCTCCGCAGCTGGTCGCCCTGACCCGCACCCGCCTCTCCCATACCTGACAACGGGGCGCTTCGTCATTCAGTGGGCGGGGAACCGAAATCTCGGGCGATTTACCCTTGAACGAGCGCGATAATCCTTGTAGACTATCGATGTTTGTCTCTTGACTAGAGGTGCCTGTTTCCCTGCGCCTTGGTTGGGGCTTTACATATACCGATTTATTTTGCGTCTGAATAACAGCCAGGCGCGCAAGAATGGAATCGAAAGGCAACGAGAAATGTACGCAATTGTGAAAACCGGTGGCAAGCAGTACACCGTTAAGCCGGGCGACGTGCTCGACGTCGAGAAGATCGAGGGCGAGGCTGGCGACAGGGTCGACCTGCAGGTCCTTCTCCTCAACGATGGCAACAAGGTTGTTGCCGACGCAGCCGAAGCCGCCAAGGTCAAGGTCACGGCAGAGATCATCGACCAGCACAAGGGCAAGAAGCAGCTGGTCTTCAAGTTCAAGAAGCGCAAGGGCTACAAGCGCACCAAGGGTCATCGTCAGCAGCTCACCAAGATTGCAATCGTCGACGTCAACGGCGTGACTGCCGAGGCTCCCAAGCCGCAGGCCCCGAAGGCCGAGCAGGCTCCCAAGGCCGAGCCGAAGGCTGCCGAGCCCAAGGCTGAAAAGCCTGCCGCTCAGGCAGAGGCTCCTGCAGAGGACCTCTCCAAGATGACCGTTGCACAGCTCAAAGATCTCGCCGCCGAGAAGGGCATCAAGGTTCCTTCCGGTGCTCGCAAGGCAGAGATTGTCGAACTCATCCAGAACGCGTAGTAGAAAGGGAGGCTGGTTGATATGGCACATAAGAAAGGCCTCGGTTCTAGCCGCAACGGGCGCGACTCTCATGCGCAGCGACTCGGTTGCAAGCGTTTTGCTGGCCAGACCGTGAATGCTGGCGAGATTCTTGTTCGTCAGCGTGGTACCCACTTCCACCCCGGCGAGAACGTCGGCCGTGGCAAGGACGACACCCTGTTCGCTTTGGTGCCCGGCGTTGTCAAGTACACCCGCGGCGACAAGCGCAAGGTGCATGTCGTTCCCGCTGACGCCGAGTAGCGTTACCGCGCAGAACTTATGATGCGAATCCCCGTCTCTGTGAGGCGGGGATTTTTTCATCCCGCGCGGGAACTGTGGCACTGCCACACATCCCGAGTCCCCCGCGCGGGAACCGTGGCACTGCCACACATCCGGCGTCCCCTGTGCGAGAAACGTGGCGCTGCCACGCATCCGACGCGTTCGGGGCGCACGTGGGAGGATTTGCGAGCGCAGCGGGGTGTGCGCGGCGCGCTTCTCGCGGTAACATGTGCACCACTATGAATACTTTTCGCGAAATACTTTGGTACGGCCGAGGAGGGCAAGGCGCATTCAGCGCCGCGAAGCTCCTCGGCGCCGCATATGCGCTCACTGGCGAGAACCGCCACTCGCTCGCATTCCCGTCGTTTGGCCCCGAACGCAGGGGCGCCCCGGTCCGCGCCTACACCAAGCTCGGCAGCGTTCCCATCAACGACCGCAGCGCCGTCGCGCACCCCGACCACATCGTCTGCCTCGACGAGACGCTCCTCGCGGACCTCGGCAGCCTCTCCATCAAGGAGGGTGGCTCGCTGATCGCCGTGAACGAGGAGGTCATCGAATTCTCGCGCCAGATTCTCGGCCGCGAGATCGTGAACACGACGCTGCTCTCTCTTCTCGCGCTCGAACTGGGCGACCTCTCCGCCGATGACGTCGTCCGCGGAATCGAGGAGACGATGCCGCCACGTATCCAGGCAAAGAACATCGAGCTCGTGCGGGCCGTGTTCGAGCGTGCCGACGAGCTGCAAAGTGCCGTGCACGTCGCGCGCGCACCGCAGCGGCAGACGCGTCCGCACGAGAGGAACGTCCTCATCGGCGGCGCCGAGTACATGGACATCATGACCGCCGACGTCTTCGGGGGTTCCAATACGCCGCAGCAGGAGTACCGCCCGGCCGGCGAGGGGGAGGAAGGCCAGCAGTGAAGCCGACTATTCGCGAGCAGAAGACCTTCGACTTCTACACTTGCCCGTCCGTCCCCACCTACGAGGCCGGCTATCTGGTCGGAGGCAACGGGGACTGGCGCAGCGAGCGTCCGGTCGTGACGCCCGAAGCCTGCACGGGCTGCCAGCAGTGCTACCTGTACTGCCCCGACGGCGCCATCTCGCCGCTTGATGCGCACGAGAAGCGCTCCAAGATCCAGATCGACTACGACTTCTGCAAAGGATGCGGCATCTGCGTGCGCATGTGCCACTTCGATGCACTGCATATGGAGGCTGAGCCCCGTGACTAAGAAGTTCCTCTCGGGAGACGAGGCGCTGGCGGAAGGCGTGCGCCTCGCACGCCCCGGCGTCATCAGCGCGTACCCCATCACCCCACAGACCGTCGTCGTGGAAAAGCTCTCCGAGATGGTTGCCGACGGGTCGCTCGACGCCGACTTCATTCACGTCGAGTCCGAGCATTCCGCGCTCTCGGCCGCGCTCGGCGTGTCCGCGACGGGCTGCCGCGCGTTCACGGCGACCTCGAGCCAGGGCCTGCTCTATATGGCCGAGCTGCTCACCTACACGTCGGGCGGCGGTTTTCCCGTCGTCATGATGAACGCCGATCGCGCGACGGCGCTGCCGTGGAACATCTACGGCGACCAGCGCGACTCCATCGGACTGCTCGACCACGGCTGGATCCAGTCGTATGCGAAAGACGCACAAGAGGCACTCGACTTCGCGCTCATGGCGTTTCGCATCGCCGAGGACGAGCGCGTGCAGACGCCGTTCATGATCAACCTCGACGGATTTGCCCTCACGCATACTTACGAGACGGTCGACGTGCCCGATCAGGAGCTCGCAGACGCGTTCTTGCCACCGTACCAGACCGCGAACAAGTTTGACTTCGCGCGCCCCGTGAGCATCGGGTTTACCGCCGGCCCTGCCACGAACGACATCTTCAAATTCAACGAGCACGTGCACATGATGAACGTGTTCGACGTGCTGCCTGAGGTCGAAGACGACTTTGCGCGCATTTTCGGGCGCCGCTACACCGGTCCGCTCGAGGCATACCGAGCAGACGACGCGGACTTCGTCGTCATCACGCTCGGCACCATCGCGGGGCTGTGCCACGACGTGGTCGACGAGCTGCGCGAAAGCGGCATCGAGGCGGGCTGCCTGCGCATCCGCTACCTGCGCCCGTTCCCCGACGAGCAGCTCGTGGCGGCGTTGCGCGGCAAGAAGGCCGCGGCCGTCCTCGAGAAGGACATCTCGTTTGGCTACGAGGGGACGGTGTTCAGCAACGTCAACTCGGCCCTCTACACCGCGTCGCAGCACGACGGCCTTGCCGGCCAGCTGCCCAAGACCTTCAGCTACGTCGGAGGCCTGGGCGGGCGCGACATCACGGCAGACGATATCCACACGATGTTCGCGACGATGGTCGACGGCGGCGATGCCGCGAGCCACGCGTTTCTGGGAATGGGGATGTGACATGGCGCGAGCACTCAACCTGATCAATAGCGACGAGCCGTTCTTCGGCCACAAGGCATGCGCCGGGTGCGGCGGCTCGCTTGCCGTGCGCATCGCGCTTAAGGTGCTGGGGGACCGCGCCATCGCGATTCTGCCGGCAGGCTGCATGTCCGCCGTCGGCTTCAACTTTCCGCAGCTGGCATTTGGCTGCAACGCGATGATCTCGACGTTTGCCGGTACGGCGAGCCTCATGACGGGCGTCGCGGCGGGCATGAAGCGAAAAGGCGAGAAGGACTTCACGGTGGTCGGCTTCGCGGGCGACGGCGGGACGGCCGACATCGGCATCCAGGCGCTGTCCGGCGCCATCGACCGCAACGACGACATTCTCTACATCTGCTACGACAACGAGGCGTACATGAACACGGGCATCCAGCAGAGCTCGCTGACCCCGTACGGCGCCTCCACGACGACGAGCCCGGTCGACCGTAACGGGCAGGCGACGCTCACGCAGAAAAAGGACATGTTCCGCATCGTTTCGGCGATGGGAGCGCCCTATGTGGCGACCGCGAGCGTGGGGTACCTGGACGATTACGCGACGAAGGTCGAGAAGGCGAGCCATATCCACGGGACGAAGTTCATCCACGTGCTCGCTCCATGCCCGACCGGGTGGGGAAGCCCGGTCGACGCGACGGTGGAGCTCGCGCGCGAGGCGGTCGACTGCGGTCTGTGGCGGCTGGCGGAATGCGAGGGCGGCGTGGTGACGGTCAACCGCGACCCGCGCAAGAAGACGGGCGAGTTCGCCCCGGTCGAGCACTACCTCAAGTCGCAGCGGCGCTTCAAGCACATGAGCAAAGAGGACATCCGGCTGGTCGAGGCGCACCGCGACGCCCAGTGGTCCTAGCAATACCAGCCCGATGACACGAGGGGCCGTGGGTATCGTGTCATTTTGCGATGCTGCGTCGTTGGCGTGCCATACAGTCTTCACGTTTTAAACGCGTGCGTTTGCTAGAATCTCCCGAAACGAAAACTGACCTCAGAAAGGGGTTTCATCTATGTGCGGAATTGTCGGCTACATCGGTCGGGAAAAGGCATCCGACATCCTGATCGAGGGGTTGCACAGGCTCGAGTACCGCGGATACGACTCCGCGGGCATTGCCGTGCCCACGGGCGACGGCGCGCTCGAGGTCATCCGCCGCGAGGGCAAGGTCGAGGAGCTGGAGCGTGCCTGCGCCGCCCGTGAGCTGCCTGCCACAATGGGCATCGGCCACACGCGCTGGGCAACTCACGGGCGCCCGAGCGAGACGAACGCGCACCCGCACATCGACTGCGAGGGCAAGATCGCCATCGTCCACAACGGCATCATCGAAAACTACGTGCAGCTCCGCGACGAGCTCAAGGCGGAAGGCCACACGTTCCGCAGCGAGACCGACACCGAGATCGTCGCCCACCTGCTCGAGAAGTACTACGACGGCGACCTCGTCGCCGCGATGGCCAAGACCGTGACGCGACTCGAGGGCGCCTACGGCATCGCCGCCATCCACGTCGACCACCCCGACCAGATCGTCGTCACCCGCAAGGACAGCCCCATCGTCGTCGGCTACGCGGCAGAGCAGCAGGCGTCTTTGCTCGCCTCGGACATCGTCGCGGTCATGAACTACACGCGCGACGTCATCTTCTTGGAAGACGGTCAGATTGCCAAGCTCACGCGCGAGGGCATCACCTGCTACGACGGAAACCTCGCCCCGATCGAGCCCGCGCTCACGCACGTCGATTGGGATGCCGAGAGCGCCGAGCGCGGCGGCTACCCGGACTTCATGCTGAAAGAGATCTTCGAGCAGCCGCGCGCCGTGCGCGACACCATCGCCGGCGCCGTCAAGAACGGCCGCGTGCTTCTCGACGAGCTCGACTTGGACGATGACGACATCGAGGCGATCGACAGCGTCTACATCATCGGCTGCGGCACGAGCTACCATGCGGGCCTCGTCGCGCGCGAGCTCATCGAGCGCTGGGCGCGCATCCCCGTCTCCGTCGAGGTCGCGAGCGAGTTCCGCTACCGCGACCCCATTGTCGGCTCGAACACGCTCGTCATCGCCATCTCGCA
>ERZ780226.2492-NODE-2492-length-12528-cov-4.338571_pt1 | contig 12528 bp, 7 predicted proteins | sample MGYA00511165_ERZ780226 | MGnify/ENA primary metagenome ERZ780226 (study PRJEB29588, sample SAMEA2152373) | human gut metagenome | biome: human gut; feature: human-associated habitat; material: faeces | place: Denmark | collected 2008/2010 ...
TGATGATGCCAAATTAGATATAGATTATAGAACATGCAAAATTGATATTAATATAACAAAGCAAAGTTCAGATATAGCACAAGGTGTAGATATTGGAGGTGCAGGAGACCAAGGAATAATGTTTGGATATGCATCAGATGAAACAGAAGAATATATGCCTTTTGCAATTTCAATGGCACATAAATTATCAAGAAGACTAGCAGAAGTACGTAAAACAGGTATATTACCATACCTTAGACCAGATGGAAAAACACAAGTAACAGTAGAATATGAAGGAAACACAGTAAAAAGAATTGATACAATATTAATTTCTACACAACATAATGATGGAATAGATATGGATGCATTAATAACAGATATTAAAGACAAAGTAATAAATGAAGTAATACCACAAAAATATCTAGATGAAAATACAAAATATTATATTAATCCAACAGGAAGATTTGTAATAGGAGGACCTTTAGGAGACACTGGATTAACAGGTAGAAAAATAATAGTAGATACATATGGTGGATATGCACGTCATGGTGGAGGAGCATTTTCTGGAAAAGATGCAACAAAAGTAGATAGAAGTGCAGCATATATGTTACGTCATATAGCTAAAAATATTGTTGCAAATGGGTATGCTAAAAAATGTGAACTTCAAGTAGCATATGCAATTGGTGTAGAACAACCAATGTCAATATTTGTTGATACTTTTGGAACAAATGCAATACCAGAAGAAGAAATAGAGAAAAAAATAAGAAATAAATTTGATTTAACTCCAAAAGGAATTATAGAATATTTAGGATTACGTGAGCCAATATTCACAAAAACAACAAACTATGGACATTTCGGCAAACCAGAATTACCTTGGGAGAAAGTAATAAAAATGTAACAAAAATTTAAAAATTACATACTATAGCCATAAGGAGGAAAAGGGTATGGGGAATTTTATTATAAATTCAGTACTTTGGACATTTGCTCTTTATGGCTTATTTGAATTAATTAAACGTATTTTTATATTTTAGGAGGAATTTAAAATGGCAAAGGAAAAGTTTGAAAGAACCAAACCCCATGTTAACATTGGTACAATCGGCCACGTTGACCATGGTAAAACAACTCTTACCGCTGCAATCACAAAGGTGCTTGCTCTGAACGGTAAGGCTCAGTACGAGGCTTATGATATGATTGATAAGGCTCCTGAGGAAAGAGAAAGAGGTATCACAATCTCAACTGCACACGTTGAGTATGAGACAGACAAGCGTCACTATGCACACGTTGACTGCCCGGGACACGCTGACTATGTAAAGAACATGATCACCGGTGCTGCTCAGATGGACGGTGCTATCCTCGTTGTATCTGCTGCTGACGGTCCTATGCCTCAGACAAGAGAGCACATCCTGCTTTCACGTCAGGTTGGCGTACCCTATATCGTAGTATTTATGAACAAGGTTGACCAGGTTGACGATCCTGAGCTTCTTGAGCTCGTTGAAATGGAAATCAGAGACCTTCTCACAGAGTATGACTTCCCGGGTGATGAGATTCCGATCATCAAGGGTTCAGCTCTTAAGGTTCTCGAAAGTGATTCAACAGATCCTAACGCTCCTGAGTATGCTTGCATCCACGAGCTTATGGACGCTGTAGATGACTATATTCCTACTCCCGACAGAAAGAGCGATCAGCCGTTCCTTATGCCGGTCGAGGATGTATTCTCAATCACCGGTCGTGGTACAGTTGCTACCGGTCGTGTTGAGAGAGGTCGTCTTAATATGTCTGACGAAGTTGAAATCGTTGGTCTCGCTGAAGAGTCAAAGAAGACTGTTGTTACAGGTATCGAGATGTTCAGAAAGCTTCTTGATTATGCAGAAGCAGGTGACAACATCGGTGCTCTTCTCCGTGGTATTTCAAGAGACGAAATCGAAAGAGGACAGGTTCTTGCTAAGCCGGGTACAATCACACCTCACACTGAGTTCAAGGGCAACGTTTATGTCCTGACAAAGGAAGAGGGCGGTCGTCATACCCCGTTCTTTACAAACTACAGACCTCAGTTCTATTTCAGAACAACTGACGTTACCGGTATCGTTAACCTTCCGGAAGGCACAGAAATGTGTATGCCCGGTGACAACGTTGCTATGGACGTTAAGCTGAACACAACAATCGCTATCGAAAAGGGTCTCCGTTTCGCTATTCGTGAAGGCGGCAGAACTGTAGGTTCGGGCGTTGTAACTGAAATCGTTAAATAATTTTAACAAATTAAAAATACCCACAGCCTTTATGCTGTGGGTATTTTGTCTTTATAAGCGAGAAATTTCAGGCAGACGCTTGATTCAAAGCGTTTTGGATGGTTCGTTCCTTTTCAATGGCATATTTTACGGTATATGCGGTTCCTCCTCGCGGAGTTGGCATATAAAAAATGCAATAACTGCTGTTATCAACCATAAACCTGTTGCGTTTCTGCATACAGCCTTCATAATATTCATCTGAAACATATATAACCTCATCAGCAAGGCTTAAGATTCGGTCATATTCGCCAATATCTGTCTTTTTCCAGCCCTGTGTTTGATTTTTGCATGGGAGGGCAAGAATCAGGCGAATTTTAGGTATATCATTACGGGCGGCTAAAACAAGCTGTGACGCAAGAGTATCAAACCCCATAGCGCCGCCGCAAATAAAATCCGTAATGCCCTCTTGTGATAATTTTTTTATTATCTCATATGTATTATGCCTGAGTTGTTCAAGGTGTGATGCATCTATATATCTGCGTCCGGTAAAGCAACAGCAGCGTTCAATCTTGTTCATTGTCCGAACATCTCCTTTAATTTACATTATTTCTCAGTTAAGAGTATAGCACAATAAACCCATGTTGTCAATCAATAAAAAGTTGCACAAAAATATACGTCGAAAAACCGTATTTCGACGTTCTGTAAAATTAGGAAGCGGGCCAGTCAACCGCACTCATCTTGCACAACATTTTGGGGATGCTCTGTTGAGAAACACATCATAAAGCGGATTTTTTGAAATGTTACAAAAATATTACAATATATAAAAATATATGAAATATTAATAAAAAATCGATATATACAGCTTTGAAATATGAAAAAATGACGGAAAGACTTGATTTTTTATGCAAAACGTGGTATAATTTTATTTGTTCAGGCAAAATAGTGTTACAATTTTGTTTCGGGACGATTACGAAATCAGAGGTGGATTTAATGCATAAGCGGATAATGGCGGCAGTTGTTTTTATGACGGTGATGATTATGACAATAGCTGCTCCATGTGCTGTATTCGGTAAGGAATTTTCAGATGTACCTATTACGGCATCATATTACAAAGCGGTTGACAGATTGAGCAATGACGGTGTCATTCAAGGCAGAGGCGATGGGGTATTTGGCCCGTCGGATAATACAACGCGTGCGGAGTTTTGTGCCTTTTTGGCCCGTGCAAATAATTTCAGTGAAACATATACGGCGGTTACTCTTCCGTTCACCGATGTTAAGAGCGGGAACTGGGCAGAGAGCTATATCTCTTATTGTTATTCAAACGGCTATGTAAACGGTATGAGTGCGGATACATTTTCACCGAGCAGTAACATTACCTGCGAACAGGCGGTTAAAATGGTTGTATGCGCATCGGGTGTCGGAGATGAGTCGCTTTCAAATGTAGGACCCAAATGGTATTCCGGGTATCTTAATGTTGCAAAGAAGTACAACCTTCTTGACGGGGTTGAAGTAGAGGTATCAAAACCGGCAACAAGAGCGTTTGTTGCACAGGTTGTATATAATTCAATGCTGGTCAGCGGCGATGATAAAACGACAGTCGGTGATCATGCGGTTGACGTAGGCGGAAATAACAGTGGAAAAGGAACTTCGTCAATAACATCTACCGAAAACACAACGGCTTCGACCGGTTATGAACCAGAGGAAATATGGGAGCCGAGCCAAGAGGATGCGGTTTGGAAGTATTATCAGTATTATGGTGAGGACTATGAGCAGTATATGAAAGAGGATGAAGATTCACAGACATATACGACACCCGATTCAAGCAGTGATGGCGAAGATGACATTATTTCAAGTTATGTTCCAAAGGGCTCGTCAGACGGAATACTGATTGCCATTGACCCCGGACACAATTATAACGGGGTGGATACAGGTGCGACAGGAAATGGTCTGCGTGAGCAGGATATTACCTATTATATAGCCGAAAAACTTAAACCCGAGCTTGAGAGAAACGGATTTAATGTGATAATGACAAGAAATTCGATAAAGGATAATGTTTCAAACGAATCGGTAAGTGCAAGTCTTAACCGCCGTGCGGAAATAGCAAACCGAAGCGGGGCCGACTTATTTGTTTCGATTCATTGTAACGCAGGCGGCGGAACGGGAATAGAAACATATTACTGCACAGGCTCGGAGACAAGCAAGACATTCGCATCATTTATTCAGAAGAATGTTGTATCAGAGATTGGGCTTAGAAACCGCGGTGTTAAGTCAGCGAGATATGCGGTTTTGAGAAACACAAATATGCCGGCGCTTCTTCTCGAAACAGCGTTTATTGATACGGCGTCGGATGCGGCTGTTCTGGGTGACCCCGACCGTCAGCAGGCATATGCTGAAGCGATTGCAAAGGGTATATGTGAGTATATGGGAGTAGAATATAAATAATAACAAAAGGCTGTTATAACATAACAGCCTTTTTGAATATAGCACAGGAGGATATAGATGGGCATAAAAGAAAAGCCGGAGCTGCTTGCGCCGGCGGGAAATTTAGAGAAATTAAAAATTGCAATAGAGTATGGTGCGGATGCTGTGTATATAGGCGGCGAGGAATTTTCTCTTCGCGTTGCCGCCGATAACTTTACTAATGATGAGATAAAGCAGGGCGTTGATTTCGCCAAGGCAAGAGAAAAAAAGGTCTATCTGACGGCAAATATTATTCCGCATAATAAGGACATTGACGAGTACGGAAGGTTTTTAAGAGATGTTAAAGATTTAGGCTTAGATGCGGTTATAATCTCTGATTTAGGGATGTTTGACGTGACCAAAGAACTTGCACCCGAGCTTGAAATACACATAAGCACACAGGCAAATAATGTTAATTACCGAAGTGCGCAAAAATGGTATGAAATGGGTGCAAAGCGCGTCATCCTTGCGCGTGAGATGTCTCTTGATGAAATAAGCGAGATACGGAGACGAACCGACAAGGACCTTGAGCTTGAGGCGTTTGTACACGGGGCGATGTGCATATCGTATTCAGGCAGGTGCCTGTTGAGTAATTATATGGCGGGGCGTGACGGAAACGGCGGTGCGTGTGCACACCCCTGCCGCTGGAAGTATTATTTAATGGAAGAAAAGCGGCCGGGCGAGTATATGCCGGTCTTTGAAAATGAACGCGGAACATTCATATATAACTCAAAGGATTTATGTATGATAAATCACATAGACAAACTTGTTGAAAGCGGGTTGACAAGTTTTAAGATAGAGGGAAGAGTCAAATCGGAATTCTATGTGGCAACGGTTGTTGCGGCTTATCGGCGTGCCATTGACAGTTATTTTGAAAACCCCGATACGTGGGAGCCGAATCCGGAATGGCTCAGTGAGCTCAAAAAGGTCAGCCACAGAGATTATACAACGGGTTTTTATTTCGGCAGACCGGGAGGAACCGAACAGCATTATGCCAGTAGCTCGTATATACGTGAGTATGATATGGTTGGGGTTGCTGAAGGATATGACGAAAAGACAAATATGGCGAAGATAGTTCAGAAAAATAGATTCTTTAAGGGGGATGAGGTTGAATTTCTTTGTCCTGACGGAAGCTTCTTCACTCAAAAGATAGAGTATATGACGGATGCTGACGGAAATGAAATTGAGGTGGCAAATCGTCCGCAGAGCATAGCATATGTCAAAACAGATAAAAAAGTGCTCAAGGATTCGTTTATGAGGAAGAGGAGAGAAAAATAATGTTGCATAAGTTGGCCGTTACATATTTGTAAAAGTTTAACTGACGTATTTGTATTGACTTTTTTGCATAAAAGTGTTACAATAATACTAAAAGATTAATAGTGGTAATGTATAATTAAAAGAAAACGGAGGTTAGTTTTATGAAGACCACAAAAAGATTATTGTGCCTGGTGCTGTCGCTTGCGATGATTATCAGCTGTGCTGCGATGGTGACTGTTTCGGCAGAGGGTACGACAAAGAAATTAACAGATGTGAATGACAGCGAGATTTACTATGATGCGGTAAATACGCTCAGCATCATGGGTATTATCAACGGTTATGAAGATGGAACATTCAAACCTAACCAGAATGTTACAAGAGCAGAGTTTACTGCTATGCTTATGAGAACACTTAAATTGGGCGATACCGGAAGCAAGAGCGCTGCCGGCTTACCGTTTAGCGATATAGATGATAACAATTCCGATATCAACTGGGCTATTCCTAATATTAATACTGCATACGGCAAGGGTATTATCAATGGCTATGAGGACGGAACCTTCAGACCGAGCGACAATGTTGCTTATGAAGAAGCGGTTAAGATGATTGTTTGCACCTTGGGTTATGGCGCAGATATTGATGTGTCTGTATCGCCGTGGTATGCAAATTATATTTCGGTTGCAAGTCAGATAGGCATAACAAAGACCGCAAGCAAAATCGGTCAGGTTGAGACTCCTGCATCACGTGCTTGCATTGCTCAGCTTCTTTATGATTCGCTTGAGGTTAAGCTTGTTGAGAATGATAAAAGGACTGACAACACAATCCTCAGCTCATATCTCGGATATGTAAGGGGTACCGGTTCAATCTACTCAAACAATGTTACAAGTCTTGCAAGTGCGGATGTAAATCTCCGCGATGATGAGATTCAGATTAATGGTAAGGATGATGACTCTAATACTTATGAGCTTCATACATATACTACAACAGATACAAGCCTTAAAGACCGTCTCGGCTATGAAGTAGAGTATTATTACAAGAATGACGGTTCAAGTGACAGAACTCTTATGTTCTGCACACTTAAGGGTAAGGAACCAGTTGTTATAAATGCAAAGAACATTGAAACAAGCACATCCGATAACGGCCAGATTAAGTATTATGAAAAAGATACCGATGACAAGACTAAGAGCTTGTCGCTGGCTTCGGATAATAAGGTTATTTATAACGGAAAGTATACGGGTTCAAGCTTTAATGTGTCAAGTGACCTTCCTAAAGTCGGACAAGTTAAGGTTATAGACTCTGATAATGATGGAAGATATGACGTAATCGACATTACTTCTTACGATGTATACTATGTTTCGACAAAGGACACTTCCTCTACATCGATTATAGATAATCTTGTAATGAAAGCAGAAAACAAGATTCTTACCCTTGATGTGGATAAAGACAGGAACCTCAGCATCGTAAATAAAGATGGAAAGACCGTTACATACAGCTCAATTTCAACAGGAAACATTATCTGTGTTGCAAAGAGCAAGACCGGTACGATTACCACAAAGGCTGTTGTTCTTACCGATAAAGTCAGCGGAACAATTTCTGCAACCGACGGTGATGACAAGGTTACCATCGGGGGTAAGGAATATAAATTCTCGGATGCTGCTCCGTGGATGAACGGCGGCACAACTCTTTCAAAGCCGCAGATGTCAGACAGTGGAACATACTATCTTGATATAAACGGCGACATTGTTGCATATTCAAAGAACTCTACAACCGAGACATTTAAGTATGGTTATATTGAAGGCTATAGCGATGCGGGAAAGAGCTTTGAAAGTGATATTCAGTTAAAGATAATCAGCACCTCGGGCACAGAACAGCTTTCGACTTATAAGAGCACAAAGGTTAACGGAACAACCTACAGTGACGGAAATGAAGTTGTTGACCAGCTGAGAAGTTCTGCGAATAACCAGAATACTGACAATCGCGGAATTCAACAGCTTATTAAGTATACAACAAAGACCTCGGGCGGAACAAAGGTCATCGATAAGATTGTCACCGCTGAGCCGTCAGATAAGGGTAAGGAAATAGTTTCTGATCAGCTTAATATGCTTAGCACGGTTAGTGCAAAACATAATGCAGAAAAACTCACTTATAACAGTAACTCAAAAACGCTTGAAGGAAACGGTGTAAAAATTAACATTTCAAGTGCGACGGTGTTCTCTGTTCCTAAAACAGACGATAGAAGTAACTATGATTTATTTAAGAAGACTTCGGTTTCTACGAGCTTTAAGAACGGAAACGAATATGCGGTAGAGGTGTTTGATGTATCGCTCACAAATGCGGCGAAGGTTGTTGTGGTATACCTTTCTGATGCTACCAAGGCTGAAGAACTCGATTCTTCATCACCGGTTTATGTACTGAATGAGTTGTCACAGGGCAAGAATGACGGTGACACAATGGATCAGATTGTTGCTTTTAAAGCAACACCTACGGGTTCTGCTCAATCGACTACCGAGTGGGTATCGGATGATTCAAAGAATGTTAATTCCTTCAGCAAGGGTGATATTTTCAGAGCAGTTCACGATAATGACGGGTACACCGTTCTTGACAGTGAAAACAAGCTTTATTCTATAGATGGATCAAATAATGATTATAAAATCACTTTTGATGCGAAGGATAAGGATAAGGACATCAATAAATCTGAATTTGTTTCTATCCTCGGAAGTGTGGCGGCTATAGATAATACTGATACAAACACCATTCTTATTGCACCTGAAAAACTCGCAAAAGATGGTCAGTATGACGCCTCGAAAGCAATCAGCTTTAACATAAGCGACTTTGACAGCGCAAAGGGTATAATCTATGATACAACCGGCAGAAATCTTGAAATTAAGGATACGACCGGTTCGGCTGCAGTCAGCGGTCTTGTGGCGCTTAGTGATGGTGCAGAACCGAGTCAGGTATTGATTTATATGTCAGAGGGTAAGATTAAGCTTATCTGCGTACTGCCTAAATAAGATAAATAAGGTGTGAAATAAAACTGACGCAAAAGGGTTTACGGCGTTTGTCGTAAATCCTTTTGTTATAATCAAGATACATTAAATATAGAAAAAGCGGTGATTCGGTGAAGCTTTTGAAGGATATTAAAATTAAAGGCGAAATATTTTCCGAATATGTATTTTTAACATATGAGTTTGAGCTTGATAATACGTCTGACGGGAAAAATATTGATTATATATTCAGACTGCCGAACAACTCGCTGCTGTCGGATATGAAAATTATAGATGCGAGCGGAAAGCTGATTATGGCGAAGGTTGTTGCGGCGGCTTATGCGGCTCAGCTCGGCGAAACAAGCACCGTGGCGGTTTTGCGCTGTACGGAGAACGACACGTATCTGCTGTCTGTCACAGGAGCGGCGGCCGGTATGCGTGTGAAGGTGAATGTTTATACGTTAATGACAAGAAATGCTGAAGAAATCGGATTTATAATTCCGCTTGCAGCAGGAAGCGGAATCGGAAACGCGGTCAAAAGTTTTGCTGAAATTGAACTGAATGCGGTCGGCGTGGAGAATACCACTGTATTTTCGCCCACTCATAGGATGGATACCGAGTATGTCGGAAACGGCGGGACACGACTGAGGATCAGAACGGGGAAAATACCGGCGGACAGAGACTTTAGCTTGAAAATGGCAGGGGCAAAGAATAAGAGCAGAATGATAATGTCAAATAACGGACTGATGGCAGACGCACTTTGTGTGGTGTATCCGAGCCCTGATTTTTATGAGGCGTGTAAAAGATATAGGAAGAAAATATTTTTTATCTTTGACAACACTTCACTTTTTATGGGTACGGCAAGAGCGGCGAAAGAGTTTATCCTATTCGCGGCACAGGCTTGTGGCAGAGAGTGCTCAATATCATATATTGACGGCAGTGGAATAGCCGTAGTAAATTTCAATGACAGTGACATTGAAAAAATATTAAGCGCTATCGATAGAAGCGGAGGAACGCTGAGTGAGCTGTTACAAAGGGCGGGCGAGAGAATTGACAGTGATACCATCCCGATATTGATTACCGATGACAGAAATGCTGATGCTGACGCGGCAGAAGTAATAATGAGAAGTTTTAAAAATAGTGGAATATCGATGGTCAGATTCGGTGCCGTTTCAAGGAGGGACGAAGCTGCCGCCGCGGTAGAAAGGTGCGGTGGCAGTGTAAAAACAGTGTTTGGAATGGATGATGTAAGAAAAAGAGCTCAGGAAATAGTCAAGAGTGTTGATTTTTCTTCCATAGGCATAGATGTTGAAGCTCCCGGAACGGAAAAGGCGGCGATTATCGATTATCCTGATGAAATCGGTGACGGAATAGGGATATATCTTGATTATGGAAGCAGCTGTGCCTTTGGGCCGCTTTATGTGTATTGCGGCGGATATAGCGAAGAGATAAGATTCGAGAATATTGAGATGTATGACAGCTTTGCGCCAACGGGGCTTGTTTATGCAAGGCTAATGAGCAGACATCTGACAGAAAGACTTAGATATTGTGCGGCGGATGAGGTACAGAAGCTTCGCAAGGCTCTTGAAGCGATAGGAGTCAGATACTCAGCGGTAAATTCCGAAACCGCGTATATTGCTGAGTTTAACGGAGAGACAGCTGTGATTCGCGTGGCCATAGAAGATGCGTCCGTGTACGGGAACAGCGTTTTTAATAACAGAGCTTCGATGTTCAGTGAAGCTTATGAAGAATATACCGATGAGATGATACATCTTTGCACAAAGGTGCTTATAAAAAGTATGCGTTCCGATGGGGCGATATGTGCGGCCGGTGAGGTTGACGGAGATATTCGCCGCAGGCAAACACTAATCTGTATTTTAGCGCTCATTTCGGCGGAACGTATTGAGCCGGACTGTGAATTTGTGAGGGCGGCGGAGAGATATATCGGGGAATATTCTGACGGAGAGCTTAAGTTTACGCGTGATGCGGAAGCGGCAAGAAAAGCATTGAAACCGATTTTTGGTGATAAATTTCAGGATATAGTCGGCGTTATGCCCGATTTATACACTTCGGCAAGGGTGGTTTATTTGTGCAAACAGACAAATAATAAACTTTTCGGAAAAACCCTTGACTAAACTGCCGTATCGTGTTAAAATATAAGGAAGCAATCAGAAAGGGGATTTGAAAAATGATAATCGCGGTTAAAGATAATAACGCTTTATTCGTTTCCAAATTCGACTTCTTTATTGCATCTGCCTACTATTGCAAGGGCGAATTATTTTTAAAAAAGTGATAGAATAGGGCATTGGACTTTTGTTCAATAGCCCTTTGTTTTTGTCAGTCAGACCTTTTGGGTGAGAACATTTTACGAGAGTTAAATTTTGAAGGAGTGATTTTATGCAGTCAAGGGTAGCTGAACTTATTCTTGAAAACGGGATGGGGTTTAAGGGAAAGGCTTTCGGTTATGTAAACGATGTTGTCGGTGAGGTTGTTTTTTCGACTTCGATGACAGGTTATCAGGAGGCTATCACCGATTTGTCGTTTTGCGGACAGATGGTGGTTTTGACCTATCCGCTTATAGGTAACTACGGAATCAACCTTGAGGATATGGAGTCTGATAAACCGGCTCTTACCGCGCTTATTGTAAGAGAAAAGTGCGACTATCCGAATAACTTCAGAACAGAAATGGATTTGGATGGGTTCTTAAGACAAAACAGGATTGTGGGTCTTGAAGGAATCGACACACGAGCTCTGACAAGAATAATCCGTGAAAGCGGCTGTATGAAGGGAATAATTACGACCGAGATAGGAATGCTGTCAGACCGTGCGCTGAAAGAACGGTTTGACAGCCTTGATAACTCGGATGTGGTAAAACGGGTAAGCACTCCTGAAGTCTATACAATTCCCGGTACGGGAAAGCACGTCGCATTTATTGATGCCGGTGTGAAAAAGGGAATCTTGCGTGAGCTTAAAAAGCGGGATTGCAAGATTACCGTTTTCCCGTATAATGCCACGGCTGACGAGGTTATGGCGGTTAAACCGGACCTTCTTATGATTTCAAACGGCCCCGGAGATCCTGAGGATATTCCCGAAACGGTTGAAACGGCAAGGGCGCTTATCGGAAAGCTCCCCGTACGCGGAGTATGTATGGGGCATCTGGTTATCGGACTGGCGATGGGCTGTAAGACGCGAAAGCTGAAGTTCGGTCATCACGGTGCGAATCAGCCTGTTAAAAACCTGAAAACAGGAAGGGTCTCAATCACTTCCCAGAATCATAACTATATTGTAGATGATCTCCCCGAAGAGCTTGAGGTTTCATACATAAATGTAAATGACGGGACCTGTGAAGGAATCTGCGGAAAGTCGGTAGACGTTCAGAGTGTGCAGTTCCACCCTGAGGCAAGTCCGGGACCGCTCGATACAAGAAACATATTTGACGATTTTTTAGCGTAAGGAGGTATGAGTATGCCAAGAGATAACAGTATAAAAAAAGTTTTGCGGTTACAAACCGCAAAACTTTGCTTTTTTATATACTTTTGCGGTTTGTAACCGCAAAAGTATTGACAAAGCTGAAACAAAACGGAGCGGCATTGCCGCTCCGTTTTGCTTTATGATTGAAAGTTAAA
>ERZ780226.2497-NODE-2497-length-12504-cov-2.656679_pt1 | contig 12504 bp, 9 predicted proteins | sample MGYA00511165_ERZ780226 | MGnify/ENA primary metagenome ERZ780226 (study PRJEB29588, sample SAMEA2152373) | human gut metagenome | biome: human gut; feature: human-associated habitat; material: faeces | place: Denmark | collected 2008/2010 ...
CCCAGCGGTTAATCCCCCCCCCTCCGTTCCGATCCAGAGATTGCCCTCCGAATCCTCTTCGAAACAGCTGACGATGGGATGGTTCAGCCCGCCCGGCGTGGCTTTGAAATAGTCCACGCCGTTGTCCGCGAAGGTCATGTAGGCCAGTTTGCCGCCGTATGTGCCGACCCATATCCCGCCGTCGGGATCGGGGAAGATCGACCATACCGAATTGTTGGGCAGGGAGTAGGGATAGTGGAGGTCGGAACGCAGCAGCTGCGTGCTGGCGGTAAGCGGCTCCAGCAGCAGCAGTCCCGATTGCGTCGCTACCCAGATGATGCCCTGCGAATCGAGGTGAAGCTCCTTGGCGCCGGCGGATTTCTCGTATTCGAGCGGCAGTCGGAAATACCGTCCGATCCTGCCGTTGCCGTCGCATTCGTAGAGCCCGTCCATGAGCGTGAGGACATATACCGACCCGTTGCACTCCATCACGTCGCGGATCACGCAGCTGCCGCCGCCGACGGATGCGAAGAGGACGTATTGCCCGGTCTCCCGGTTCAGGCGGTAGAGATCGCCGCCCGACGCGGCGTAAACGTACTCCTTCGTGCACACCAGCGTCAGCGTCCGCCCGGGTGCGGACATCTCCGGAGGCATCGGATAGCGGGTCACGGCGGGCAGCCGTTCGGGGCTGAACGATTCGATGCCGTTGTTGCGGATCAGCCATACCGTCCCGTCGTTGTTCGCTGTGACCGAGCCGATATTGCCCTCCAGAACGAATTCGAACTCCAGCTTCCGGTAGTTGAAGCGCAGCAGCCCTTGGTTAGTCCCTACGTACAGGCCTTTCCGGTTGTCCGTGATCACCTGTCCGTAGGACCAGTAGGAATTCGGCAAGAGGTTCGTGACCAGGTCGGTCATCCGTACGAACGACGTGCCGTTGTACATGAACAGGGCGTCGTAGCCGCTGAACCACATACGCCCGACGCTGTCCTTGGCGATGCTGTGGATGCCTCCGTAATAGGAGGTCTCGGGCATGGTGTGGAAGCGGTAGTCCGGGATGTTCAGGGCATGGAGCGCCGGAGAAATCAGCGTTGCGGCGAAAAACAGCGCCGCAAACGGAATTTTCGTATATGCCTTATGTCGGGTCATCGTTTCTTCTTTAGCACAAAGTTAAAAGAAAAAGCGAAAAATGGATGCTTCGAAGCCCGGTTTTTCGGTTCTCCGCCGCCGGACCGGGCGCGCGGCGGGGAAAGCCGGGCTGCACCGCCCGGAGACGAAAAAGACGGCAGGGAAAACTCTTTTTTATTGAATGAAGCGTTCCGGACCGGGGTGTGATTCCGGTGGGCGTTTACCGCCCCTGAAGCCCGCTTCTCAAGCGGGCGGGCGCAGAGCTTGGGCGGAATCCTGCCGGCCGCCCGTCGCCCCCTGAAGCCCGCTTCTTAAGCGGGCGGGCGCGGAACTGGATCGTAAGCCAGAATGGCCCGGCACCGCCCCTGAAACCCGCTTCTTAAGCGGGTTACCAGATGATTACGCGATCCTGTTCGGGCAGGAACATCGGTCCGTCGGCGATCGAGAAGGCGTCGTAGAAATCCTGCAGGTTGCGCAGCGTGGCGTTCACGCGCCATTTGCCCAGCGAATGCACGTCGAGTTTGGTGAGGCGTGCGATCTCCTCGTCGCGGATGTTCTGGGCCCACAGCGTGGCGTAGCCCAGGTAGAAACGCTGTTCGGGAGTGAATCCGTCGATCGGGGTGGGAGCCTCCCTGCCTGCGAGCGAATTGCGGTAGGCCGTGCGGGCCACGCGCAGGCCGCCCTGGTCGGCGATGTTCTCGCCGAGCGACAATGCGCCGTTGGCGAAGATCGCAGGCTGTCCCTCCTTGGCGGGCAGAACCTCGATCGCGTCGAACTGCTTGACCAGAATGTCCGTCTTGGCCTTGAACGCGGCGGCGTCCTCGTCGGTCCACCAGTTGTTCATGTTGCCGTCCTTGTCGAAATTGCGGCCCTGGTCGTCGAACCCGTGGGTCATCTCGTGGCCGATCACCACGCCGATGGCGCCGTAGTTCACCGCGTCGTCGGCGTCGGGGTTGTAGAACGGCGGCTGGAGAATGGCGGCCGGGAAGCAGATTTCGTTGGTCGTGGGATTGTAGTAGGCGTTCACCGTCTGGGGCGACATGTGCCACTCGTCCTTGTCCACGGGCTTGCCCAGTTTCGAAATGTTGTCGGACGTATACCAGGCGTTGGCCTCGACGATGTTCTCCCAGTAGCTCTTCGCAGGGTCGATCTTCAGCGTCGTGTAGTCCTTCCACTTGTCGGGATAGCCGATCTTCACGGTGAAGGCCGCGAGTTTCTCCTGCGCCTTGGCTTTTGTGGCGTCGGACATCCAGTCGAGGGCGGCGATGTGCTGACCGAGGGCCGTTTGCAGGTTCTTCACCATGTCGAGCATCCGGACCTTGTCCTTCTCGGGGAAGTACTTGGCCACGTACATCTCGCCGACGGCTTCCGAAAGGGTTCCGTTGGGCACCGACATGGCGCGCTTCCAGCGGGGTTTCTGCTCCTGCTTGCCCGACATCACGCGGCCGAAGAAGTCGAACGACGCGTTGATGAAGTCGTCGCTCAAGTAGCTGGCGGCTGCGCCGATGTACTGTGCGGCGAGGTAGTAGCGGATGTCCTCCAGCGGGGCGGTTTTCATCAGTTCGTTGGCGTTGGCCAGGGCCGAGGGGGTCGTCACGATGATCTGCTCGAAATCGCCGATGCCCATTGTCTTATAGTACTCGGCCCAGTCGATGGCATCGTAGGCCTTCTCGAAATCGGCCTTCTTCGTGGGGTTGTACATGGCGGGGATGTTGCGCAGTTCGACGCTCGACCAGTTTTTCTCGGCCAGCTTCGTTTCGATCGACAGCACGCCGGCGACGGCCTTGTCGATGTCGGCCTCGGGAACGCCCGACAGCCGGAAGATTTTGCCCAGATACTCCTTGTAGGCGGTGCGGATCGACTCGTTCTCGGGATCGAGGTAGTAGTCGCGGTCGCCCATGATCAGGTCGGGCTGCGAGGCGTAGAGCGCGTTGATGTCGCTGTTCATCAGGTCGGACTGCACGCCCACGCCGAAGAACGGATTGGCGATCGAGGAGTGGAGCCTGGCCACTGCGGCGGCCAGCTGCGAGCGGTCGCCGATGGCGAGAATTTCGTCGACGGCGGCCTTGATCGGAGCGGCGCCCTCGGCGTTCAGGCGCACCGAGTCGAGCCCCATCTTGTAGAGGTCCGAAATCTTCTGCTCGACGCTTCCCGGCTCGGCTTTCTGCTGCGTCATGCCGGAGAACAGCTCGTTGATGCGCTTCTCGTTGTTGTCGCGCAGGATGTCGAACGAGCCGTAGCGCGCATATTCGGGCTTCAGGGGGTTGTTCTTCTGCCAGCCGCCCGTGGCGTACTCGTAGAAATCGGCGTTGGGGGCTACCGACAGATCGAAGTTCGCCATGTCGAGGGCCGGGGTCTTGGGGGTATTCTGACAGGCTGTCATGCAAGCCATTGTTGTTGCGAAAAGAATGATTTTTTTCATGTCGTTCGGGGTTTGATAAAACGGGGACTTCCGTGAAAACCGGAAATCCCCGCCGTTGTAATTGTTACGGTATGCCCGGTTAGTCGCGGATGGCCGCAACGCCCGGCAGGTCGCCGAATTCGATGTATTCGAGCAGCGCGCCGCCGCCCGTCGAGATGTACGACACCTGGTCGGCCAGGCCGAACTTGTTGATGCAGGCTACCGAGTCACCGCCGCCGATGAGCGAGTAGGCGCCCTTCTTCGTAGCCTCGGCGATGGCCTGGGCCACCTCCTTGGAGCCGGTTGCGAACTTGTCGATCTCGAACACGCCCACGGGGCCGTTCCAGAGGATGGTCTTGCAGCCCAGGATGTGCTCGCGGAAGACCTTTTTGCCCTCCGAGCCGATGTCCAGACCCTCCCATCCGTCGGGAATGTCGTTGGCCGGCGCCTCCTTGGTGTTGGCGTCTGCCGAGAATGCGTCGGCGATCAGCGCGTCGGGCGACATGACCAGCTGCACGCCCTTCTTCTTGGCCAGCTCGAGGATCTCGAGCGCTACGGGGAACATGTCGGGTTCGCAGATCGAGCCGCCGACCTTACCGCCTTGCGCAGCCGCGAAGGTGTAGGTCATGCCGCCGCCGATGATGATCGAATCGACCTTCTCGATCAGCGCCTTGATCACGCCGATCTTCGACGAAACCTTCGATCCGCCCACGATGGCGCAGAACGGATGGGCCGGGGCCTCCATCAGCGAGGAGATGGCCTTCACCTCTTTCTCCATCAGGTAGCCGAACATCTTGTCGTTGGGGAACTGTTTGGCGATCAGGTAGGTCGAAGCGTGCTTGCGGTGGGCCGTGCCGAACGCGTCGTTGATATAGCAGTCGGCCAGCGAAGCGAGTTTCTTGACGAACTCCTTCTGCGGACCCTCTTTCAGGGCCTTCTTGGCGGCGTCCTTCTCCTCCTTCGAGGCGTCTTCGGCCAGGCCGCGGGGCTTGCCCTCCTCCTCGGCGTAGAAACGCAGGTTTTCCAGCAGCATAACCTGTCCGGGCTTGAGGTTTTTGGCCATTTCGGCGGCCTTCTCACCGATGCAGTCGCCGGCGAACTCGACCTTCGTGCCGAGGTTTTTCTCGACGGCGGGAACGATCTGCTCGAGCGAGTATTTGGGATCGGGATTCTTCTTGGGACGTCCCATGTGCGACATCAGGATCACCGAGCCGCCCTCGGCGAGCACCTTCTTGATGGTGGGGATGGCGGCGCGGATGCGCGTGTCGTCCGTCACTTCGCCCTTCTCGTTGAGGGGCACGTTGAAATCCACGCGGATGATCGCGCGCTTGCCTTTGAAATCGTAGTTGTCGATCGAGATCATAGCTATTTGATTTTTAAGTATTTTGTTGAAATGATTTTCGGTAAGTCCTAATTCGGGACAAATTTATGAAAATATTTTAAGAATCTGTTATTTTGATAACAGAAAAACAGGTGCCAATTTTTAATTCTTAATTTTTCATTTTTAATTGACGCCCGGCGTCAGTACTTGTACCGTATCCACTTGAACAGCTCCTTGAGCGACGGTTTCTTGCCGTACATGAAGATGCCCACGCGGTAGATCTTTGCCGCGAACCACACCATGCCCACGAACGAGGCGTAGAGCACCACGAGCGAGAGAGCGACCTCCCACAGCGGAATGTCGTAGGGGATGCGTGCCATCATAACGATCGGCGAGGTGAACGGAATGATCGAGAACCAGAAGGCCAGTTGCGAGTTGGGGTCCTTGATGACGACGAACATCATCAACAGCGCGAGGATGATCGGCAGCGTGATGGGCATTTGCAGCTGCGAGGCGTCCTGCACGTTGTCCACGGCCGAACCCACGGCGGCGAACATCGCCGAGTAGAGCAGGTAGCCGCCGAAGACGAACAGCAGCAGACTGACGAAGATCTTGACGATATAGCCCAGGTCGGTCATGGCGGCCACGGCTTGTAGCATCTCGGGGTTCATGCCGGACATCGAAGCCGCGTCGGGCATGCCCTGCTGCATGGCCTGGGCGCTCGCCATCACGTCTTCGGGCATCAGATGGGGCATCACCAAAGCTCCGACGCCGGCGATCAGCACGCCCCAGAGCAGCACCTGTACGATAGCCACCGAGGCCACGCCGAGGATTTTGCCCATCATCAGGTCGAAGGGGCGCACCGACGAGACCATCACCTCCAGCACGCGGTTGTTCTTCTCCTCGATCACCGACTGCATGACCATCGAGCCGTAGATCAGCAGGAACATGTAGAGGATGAATCCCAGGACGTAACCCACGCCCGTGGCCACGGCCGACGACTGCGCCTGCGTGTCCTCCTCCTGCGACTTGTCGTTGCGGAAGGTCTGCATGTTGACCGAGGTCTTCACCTCGTCGAGGATCTGCGAGAGGTTTTCGATGTTGTAGGCCTTAAGTTTCTCGGCTTCGAGGATGCGCTCGATCTGCCCCGTGATGTTGCTTTCGAGGGAGAGCGACGACGACGAGTTGGCGTAGAGCCGGACGTTGTTCGGGTTTTTCAGGATGTCGCCGCCGATGTAGAGCACGCCGAATTTGTCGGTCAACTGCTTGCGGGCCTCCTCGGTCGGGAGTTCCGTGGTCTCGAAACGGATCTCCTCGTCGTTTTCGAGTTTCGGGGCCACCAGCCCGCTGTCGTCGATGACGGCGATGACCTTCTCGTCGCCCCGCGAGAACTGCATGATGAGCGCCGGGGCGGCCATCAGCCCGATCATCAGTACGGGCATCAGCAAGGTGGTGATGATGAAGGATTTTTTACGTACGCGCTCGTTGAACTCGCGCTGGATGATGATGGATATGTTGGACATGACAGGATGTGATTAAGTCGTTTGTCGTTGGTTTTCGAAACTCCTCCCCTCTTCAACGGGGGATTGTCGTCTGGCCGGAACGGCTTTTCATAACGAGCCGTTCACGGCTCTGATGAAAATGTCGTTCATCGAGGGGATGATCTCGCGGAACGAACGCAGTTCGACGGCGTCGTTGACCGCGCTGATGACCCCGCGCACGTCGGCGTCGCTCTCGACGTGGAGCTTGAGCGTCCGGTAGACCGACTCCTCCTGCGTGCCGTCGAGGATTTCGCAGCGGCCTTCGACGGCACGGCGCAGCGCCGCCTCATCGCCCCGGTAGGCCACTTCGAAGATGTTTGCCCCGTGCCTGCGGCGTATGTCGTCGACACACCCCGAGAGGATGTTGCGCGATTTGTTGATCAGCGTGATGTGGTCGCAGATCTCCTCCACCGAAGACATGTTGTGCGTCGAGAAGATGATCGTCGCGCCCTTGTCGCGCAGCGCCAGGATTTCGTCTTTCAGCAGATTGGCGTTGATCGGGTCGAAGCCCGAGAACGGCTCGTCGAAGATCAGCAGCTCGGGTTCGTGCAGGATCGTGACGATGAACTGCACCTTCTGGGCCATGCCTTTCGAAAGTTCCTCCACCTTCTTGTCCCACCACTCCTGGATGCCGAACCGGACGAACCACTGCTTCAGCCGCACGACGGCTTCGCGGCGCGAAAGGCCCTTGAGACGGGCGAAGAAGACGGCCTGTTCGCCGACCTTCATCTTCTTGTAGAGACCCCGTTCCTCGGGCAGATATCCGATGCGGTAGATGTCGGCGGGAGCGATCTCCCGGCACGCGGCCCGCGTCGGGCGCCGTGATGCGGTTGATGATGCGGATCAGGGTCGTCTTGCCGGCTCCGTTGGGTCCGAGCAGTCCGTAGACCGAACCTTTGGGGATGGCGAGCGATACGTCGTCGAGCGCCGTGTGCGAAGCGTAGCGTTTGGTGACGTGTTCTACTGTGAGTAAATCCATAGTCGCTGATGTTTTGTTTTTGGATCGTTACGGCGACAAATATAGGAACAAATTTTGAATATCAAAAAATATTTATCGTTTTTCGATAAAGTTTTTCGAATGTCTCTTTGCAGGACATTCGTATGGCGGGCGGGACCCCATGCAGGGGTTATGATCCGGTTCGCAGGACGACGGGGCGGACGGGGCTTTCGGATCGGCGGGAGAGGCGTCGGGCGGGTTTCGGAGATGGCGAATTTCATCCCGGGGAGCTGCCGGGAGGCGGAAATTTCCGGTGTCGGAATGCGGGCGGTGTCGAGAATCGGTTTCGGTTTTGGCCGGGGGGGGTGTTCTTCGGGTTTCGTCGGTTTGGTTTGTTCGGGCGGTCGGTTTTGCCCGTTAATCGGGGACCTTGCCTGTATATAGTACGAAAAAAGACCCCGGCATACGTAACGGACACTGCGATTTTTTATCCGGGAGTGTTGCATTTGCGCGAAAATTCGTTACATTTGTACGGGCCTTCGGACGATTTCGGTTTTCGTTCGCAGAAAATAGGGCCGGGTGGGTGTTCCGCATGGTTTTGCGGAGCGCTGTTTTATGTACCTTATTTAACCCAATTTAAATTTCTAAAAATGAAAAAACTGCTGATCCTTTTCGCCTGCCTTCCCCTGCTCGGGGCCTGCACGCAAACCGAACCGGTTTCCGGAAACCGCGCTGCGGCGATCGTCGCCGAAATCCACAACCCCCGCTCCAAATACGTCGTCGTGGCTTCGCACCGGGGCGACTGGCGCAACTACCCCGAGAACTCGATCGCCGCCATCGAATCGGTGATCGGCATGGGCGTGGACATCATGGAGCTGGACCTGAAACTCACGAAGGACAGTGTGCTGGTGCTTTGCCACGACCGGACGATCGACCGCACGACTTCGGGCAAGGGCCGCGTCTGCGACATCACCTACGACTCGATCCGGCGGTGCGTGCTGAAGACGGGTCACGGCGTGAAGACGACGCACCGTATGCCGACGCTCCGCGAGGCGCTGGAGGTGTGCAAGGACCGGATCGTGGTCAATGTCGACCAGGGTTACGAGTACTACGACCTGGTGCTGGCCGTCACGGAGGAGCTGGGCGTCACGGATCAGATTCTGATCAAGGGCAAGCGCAGCACGGATGCCGTGGCCGCGAAGTTCGCCGAGCATCCGCGCAACATGATGTACATGCCGATCATCGACATCCTCAAGCCGCAGGGCAGGGCGCTTTTCGCCGAGTATCAGGAAAAGGGCATCGCGCCGCTTGCCTACGAGGTCTGCTGGAACAAATACACCCCCGAGGTGAAGGAGTGCATGGACAAGGTCGTGGCGGGCGGCTCGAAACTGTGGGTCAACTCGCTCTGGGCCTCGCTCTGCGGCGGGCTGGACGACGATGCGGCCTTCGGCGGAGACCCGGCGGAAGTCTACGGGAAGCTGGTCGACATGGGGGCCACGATGATCCAGACGGACCGTCCCGAACTGCTGATATCCTACCTCCGCTCGCGCGGGCTGCATAATTAAGGAGCTGCAATGAACCGTATTTCCCGCTTCTACCGCATCAGCGCCCCCGCTCCCGCCCGGGAGATGGATGAGGCCGCCCGCGACAAATACTACCGCCGCCTGCGTATGCAGGCCTTCATCGCCGCCACGCTCGGTTACAGCCTCTACTACGTCTGCCGGACGAGCCTCAACGTGATGAAGAAACCGATTCTCGACAGCGGCTCGCTGGACGCCTCGCAGCTGGGCGTTATCGGCTCGGCGCTGCTGTTCGCCTATGCCATCGGCAAATTCGTCAACGGATTCCTCTCCGACCACAGCAACATCAAACGCTTCATGGCCACCGGCCTGATCGTCTCTGCGGCGGCCAACATGCTGATGGGCGTGCTGGGGCTGATGCACTCGGTCATCCCCACGGCCGTGATCTTCATCGCGTTCGCCGTGATGTGGGGCCTGAACGGCTGGTCGCAGTCGATGGGCGCCGCCCCGGCGATCATCTCGCTCTCGCGCTGGTATCCGCTGAAAGAGCGGGGGACCTACTACGGTTTCTTCTCGGCGAGCCACAACCTCGGGGAGTTCTTCTCATTCCTTTTCGTAGGCTCCATCGTCTCCTTTGCGGGTTGGCAGGCCGGGTTCTTCGGATCGACCGTGGCAGGGGCCATCGGCGTGGTGCTGGTACTCTGCTGGCTCCACGACACGCCGGAGTCGAAAGGACTCCCGCCGGTAGAGGCGCTGGCCCATGAAAAACCCGTCCCCGGAGCGGAGAAGTCCGTCAAAGAGATTCAGAAGCAGGTGCTCCGCACCCCGGCGGTATGGGTGCTGGCGGCGGCAAGCGCGTTCATGTACATATCCCGCTATGCCATAAACGGCTGGGGAGTGCTGTTCCTGCAAGAGGCCAAGGGATTCTCGGATGTAGAGGCGATTTCCGTAGTCTCGATAAACGCACTGCTGGGAATACTCGGAACCGTGCTCTCGGGATGGTTCTCGGACAAACTCTTCAAGGGAGACCGAAAGATACCCGCCCTGCTGTTCGGCATACTGAACTCCCTGGCCCTGGCACTGTTCCTGTACGGAGGAAATGCCATGTGGGTGAACGTCCTCTCGATGGTGCTGTTCGGAATAGCAATCGGCGTGCTGATCTGCTTCCTCGGAGGATTGATGGCTGTGGACATCGTGCCGCGAAAGGCCACGGGTGCCGCGCTGGGGGTCGTGGGAATAGCAAGCTACATCGCGGCGGGCATTCAGGACGTAGCATCGGGATGGCTTATCGACAGGCACATCACCGTAGCCGCCGACGGCGCGAAGCACTACGATTTCGGGCCCGTGGCACTATTCTGGATTGCGGCGTCAGTAATATCATTTCTGCTCCCGCTATTAAACCGGAAAAAAGATAAAGGCTAACTATTGAAACTATGACTTACAACCGAACTTAGAGCATCAGATACAATCCTATATGAAATAATATCAGGAAATGGAGCATTATCCTATCTGCAAGCCCTGGGACTTCTTGAAGTTCCGGGGCTTGTCGTTTCCGAATATCAAAAGATCCGAGGACCTCCTACGGATTTGCAAAGTAATGTAATAAACAAATTATATTGAAATTCAAAAAACAGATAGCCATGTTACGAAATACCCGATCTTTTGAAAAGAATAGTTTTATCCGTTTTCTGCGTCTTTCGCAAGTACGTTCTCTCTTTGCTTCGGAATACGAACAAGCACAAACAGCATACGAACGTTATATCAACTGTATTCAGCGGTTGTTCCGACCCGGAAAATTATCTCCTGCGGATACACTTCATATGATGGCAAAGTTAAGAATAAAGTTGATAGCAATCCAAGAAGAACCGGTAAAAGTGGCTCCGGAAATGGAATCGTTACTTCGGGCAGCCATTGCATTGACAAATTTCGAAATAAAAATGGTCTGGTTGAAAGTAAGCCATCCTGCGGTCATGGACTGTAGTAAGAAAGTCGCATTGCCGAAGTCTCCGATTTATTTGGCAGAACAATTTACGCCCACAGATCTTATGGAAATAGTAACTTCGATGCAGGGACTCGGAGTCGGACGATGTCTCGATGGTTCACAGGCTTCTTTGGATATGTTCGTAGAAAGTTTCTCGTGGATGTTCAATGTTCGGATAAACAATCCCAATCAGTGTAAGCATGCAATACTGAACCGAAAACTGCGGTTGACTCGTTTTTTGGACTTATTGAGAGGATATCTCATTGAAAGAAGCCAACAATGATAATCGGCAGCCCTCACTTAAGGGCTGTTTCCAATTCTGGAGAATATAATTTTATAGAATACAAAAAAGAAATTTGTTATACCTTTATCGTTTTCGACAATTTGCCTATTTTGAGAATTTTTCATATCTTGCGAGAGGTTATTTGAAATGCGGTATTTGAGCGCAAGTCGCTGAAAATAAGCCGTTGTCTTTTCGTTACCTATTCTCCTGTACAAAGATGTAACGACTCGATAAATCAAGTCGTTACATCTTTATAAACCCACACCGATGATTATTCGGTATTTTCCGATAGCGCTATTGTCGTAGCTTATCAGGCGTTTCTGTTTGCCCCTCTCCGGGCGGCGGATCGGAGGCGGGACGTCCGGTCGTGGAGTTCCGGCTGTTGTTATTCGTGCGCTTCGCGGATTAGTTCGCCCAGCACTTCGATGCTGTCGGCCGTGATATGGGGCTGCGGGTCGGCCTTGTCGGCCACGTCGAGCGTCGTTTCGCCCGAGAGCACCAGCACGCCCATCGCCCCGGCGTTGTGGGCCATCTGGACGTCGGTGTAGATGCGGTCGCCGACCATGGCGATCTCGTAGGGCTGCAACCCGTGGCGCGAGAGGATGCCCGAAAGCATGTTCGGGTCGGGCTTGCCCAACGTGATGTCGGGGCGGCGTCCCGTGGCGTGTTCGAGGCACTTGCAGATCGAGCCGCAGTCGACCAATACGGTCGGCTGATCGGTGGGGCACACCCGGTCGGGGTTGGTGGCGATATAAGGCACTCCTTGTTTGATCCACCAGGCCGCGCGGCAGAGCCGTTCGTAGCGGAGCGTCATGTCGAACGCCGCCACGATCACGTCGGGCACGTCGTTGGCCGAGTCGGCGCACGACTCGAAGCCCGCAGCCTCGAATTCCGAGATCATCGACGGCGTACCCAGCAGGAACAGCCGCCGGGCCTCCGGATAATGCACCCGCAGGTAGTCGATCGTCGCAAGGGTCGTGGTGTACATCTCGGCGCGCGTGGCCCGGATGCCCATCTCCTCGAGGTTGTGCAGGTAGTCGGCAATCGACTTCGAGGGGTTGTTCGTCAGGAACGAATAGCCGATCCCCTGCTGCCGAAGCCCGGCAAGAAAGGGCCCGGTCCACGGAAAGAGTTCCGAACCCATATAGATCGTGCCGTCCATGTCGAGAGCGACGTGGCGGATTTGCGACAGGCGCCGCAACAGCTCTTCACGCTCCCAAATCGAGCGATAACGACAAAAATGCTCCATCATCCGATCGATTGGCAAAAGTTAGCGGCGCTCCAGGTCCAGTCCCAGGAACAGATACGGATAGTCGGTCTCGATCACATCGCAGCCAGAGCGGAGTTCCATCTCGTAGCCGCCCCGTTTCTGAGTCTCCGAGGCTCGGCGGTCATGAGTCGGAGCCACGGAGATCA